>Ga0123355_10000681_pt1 | contig 46239 bp, 38 predicted proteins | sample TergutEmb28metaG_3_FD_89872 | JGI IMG/M metagenome (GOLD analysis project Ga0123355, IMG submission 89872) | Embiratermes neotenicus P1 segment gut microbial communities from Petit-Saut dam, French Guiana - Emb289 P1 | ecosystem: Host-associated > Arthropoda: Insects > Digestive system > Gut ...
GGTGTATTCTTATTCGCGCAAGTTGGGGCGACAGCAATATTTAACATGAACGGAGGAGAAATAAGGGACAACACAAGCGCGTACACATTTGGTGCAGGTGTGCATGTAGGTAATCGCGGTACGTTTACAATGGCAGGAGGGCGAATCTACAACAACGTCCAAGATGGTGGAGATATGGCAGAGTCTGGTGGTGGTGGTGTACGTGTGGCAGGTGGTGTGTTTAATATGACTCACAGCGATGCTGTGATAGAAGGCAACCAAGCCACAGGGACAGCGGTCTCTGCCGGGGGTGGAGGTATCTTCCAGATTGGTATTGGAACGGTAAATATCACCGCAGGCACAATCACTGGCAACAGTGCGATAAGAGGTGGTGGTGTCTATGTGGGGACAATATCAGCAGGCGTATTTTTTACTATGACTGGCGGCTATATAACAAATAACGCAGCGACCTACAACGGAGGCGGCATATACACAGTCCAAGCAAGTCATTCCACCACAGTCCAAGAAACCTCCTACCGCAACCTAAATATAGGCCCAGCCGTAACCTTCGCCAACAACACAGCAGGCAACGGCCCATCAGCCCCACCAGACAACCGTCTGCCCCATATAGCATCCACAACAGCCAGCATCTGGGGCTACGCGCTAAACAACTTTGACATCAACTACACAGGCCGCTTAAACCAGGAACACGGCGTAAGCACCTGGGCCCAGCTACGGGCCGCAATCAACAACGCACAGCCAAACACACCCACAACAATATATATACTAAGCAGCTTTGAAGCCCCAACCGGCACAGAGGGCAACGCAATAGTAATCCCAGCAGACAGGCAAATAATCCTGGTAAGCTCCAACACAGCCTCTGGCGCTGCCAATGTCCGCACCATTGCCCAGCACAACAGCAACCAACATCACTTTGTAGTGCATGGCCGCCTTACCCTTGGCCGTAATATCACATTGCGCTTGGGTGCAAGCTCTGGCGGGGTGCAGGTTGCTGGCGGTACATTTATCATGGATGATGGCAGTGATATTGTTGCTTGGTAATATTAGATTGCTGTATCTAAAGTTTTTGACATAAACAAAGGCCCCATTTCTCGGCAGGTTTCGGGAAATGGGGCTTTATTTCTTTATGGGCTTGTTTGATATGTGTCCTTGTGGGAGAAGTGGTGCTAGATGGATACATGTAATCCGGTAACTGCTTGATAATATAGGGCTTGCAGCATATAATAGCCATGAAAGGCTGGTGAAACACTTGGAAGAAAGCAATAAAGTTTTCTGGCATGAGGCATTTTTTGAAGCACTTCAGCTAGAGTTTCACCAATATCATGATGCATTAACTTTTGATAGCGAGTATCAACTAAGCAAAGAAGCCCTAATAATGGATGTATTGGTCATAAAAAAGAAGCCCGGCCAATATATAGATAAGAATATCGGGCGGATTTTTAGGGCGCATAATGTATTTGAGTATAAAAGTGAAACGGATTCGCTAACACAGCATGACTATAATAAGGTAGTGGCTTACGCGCTGTTATATTCATCATTTAACCTTGTTCCGGTGTCTGATATTACTGTTACCCTGCGTAGCAATTTGAGTGTTGATGATGTAACAAAGATAGCTGATGCCTATGCAGTAATAAAGCACTTTGAACCGAAAAATGTATACCTGAACAGGCTGATACAAGCAAATCCGAGTACTTTCAAGGAGGCGACAGATATGAGTAATGCAGCTGCAGAACTGCTGTATAAAATTTCAAAAGAAGATGGTGGTGGCTGGGTTAAGGAGATGTTTAAAAGGCATGAGATGGAGGAGATTGCCAAAAAAATGCTTTTGCGTGGCGACCCTATTGAAGATATTGCTGAAATCACCGAGCTACCATATGAAACAGTTGCAAGCTTAGCATAGTGCGGCTATCCCCTTTGGATACCCTATCTGTGTGAATCGCTTTTGATGATTTGGTCAAAGGTTTGGAGGAGGGTTTTGATACTTTTGCCAAACCTTTTTAGGCCGCCTAGTTACTGGGGTTGTTGTACCAAAAATGTATTTATAGCGGAATCAGTAAAATTGAGCCTTGGCAATACTAACGCTATGGTGGTATATTGAATTGAGCCATGAACCTACCCATGCAATAATTACAACATTAGATTTTTCTATGAATGAGACTCAGGCCACAGATGATTCAAATACTGTTGAGGATGAATCCCGTACCGAATGGCTTAATCGTTTGCGTGAATCACAGGAATTAGCAATGGATGAGCATCTGCCTCTAAGAATGAGTTAGATGGATTTGCTAAGTGATTCTACATCATTATAAGACATACCAGTATAAGAAGAAACATCAACAACTGGCATACCGCCACGTAGCATGTTTGTGGCTATTTCGATTGTATTACTTTTAACGGCGGCTTCTTTGTCTAGCCGAATGTCCCATTCCAGCATTTGCCGTGACTCGAAAAGCATTCGGGCCCTCTCGTCTTGGGATAATTCCTCTAGGCGGGCTACAGCTTTGCTTATTTTCATTTGTGGCCTTTCTGCAACTAGCATTTCTAATTCCTCCTTGCTTTCGGCGTTAAAAAATTTCATCCATGCCCATAGGTTTGAGCCATCATCAATTTTAGGCAGCTTTTTCAATTCTAAGATATTTATTTCTTTGATATCTGTGAATTGATAGCCAGTATCAACGTCGCAAGGGAGTATGCGGTGATGGTATTTTCCGTTGCTACCCTCATATGCCGGGCTTTTGGTTGTTATTGGAGTTGGCTAATGTTAATTGCAAAATAAATTAGCATTCTCACGTATTTCTTTAATTCATCTTCAGTTAGTTCCATTTTGGAGATATTTTTTTCAGCACAGTATTTAGTCATTGCCCTGTAGTCATACTCAATCACAAGTGGACGCTTGGGCTTTGCCAAATACCCTCCGGCGCGTTCAGCCGCATCGTCTATTGCATCCCATCCACGTTTTTCAGCTTCACTCAACATTGAGGTCACCCTCCAAGGTGTACGCATTAATCACTTTCATTGCAGTTTCCTCTAAAACTTCCATTCTGTACTCATGTATGCGCGATGGAATCCGTGTGAACATAGACAGCACCTTTGACAACCTCGGCGGCAACCAACCCTTGGATGGTAGCCTCGCCTTTAACCAACAGCTTATATATGTTTGCTTTTTCCAAGGATGCATCCGTCCAATCGAAAAGCCATCCTTTTTTCACTAAATCTGACACATCGCGGTCTGTTGCAATAGAAAACGTGGTCTGTAAAATCTTCCCTGTCGAAACCTCTTCTAAGCAAGGTGTTAATTTATCAATTATTATATCCAGCTTCATCTTGCACACCTCGGCTCAGTTAATCATATCCTTATTATAATGCGTATTCGCCTCGCCACAAAGCCCAAATTATAGCCATAAATCCCTACCGCTATCCGTATTATCCAGTGGCGGAAGTTTGGATAGTTCATAATAGTGCAAAACCAATTTATCTGTAAGAGGTTCATGTGTTGTCACTTCAAGGGCTTGAAATTCGCTGTGGAATTTATCTGAATTGGGGTCACTCCTCTGTGTGTTTATTATAACATATTTGGATGTGGTTTCATATGGCTTTGTCTCTTTTTGGGTTCCGCTTTTGATGATTTTGCCATACCTCTATCGCCCATGTGGATTATAGATTTGGTGTGTAGTATAATTGGGTAAGAAAGAGGTGTCACATATGTAAATGGCGGCTGTTTCTATACCCGATAAATTAGCTTCCCAAATCAAATCTACCCCCAGGCTTGGAAGTGTAACTTCTGACAAGATGCAGATGCTACTGGCCAGGTGGGAGCCAGGAAGCTCACCGATAACGAACAACGAGGAAGTAGGTAATGTGGTGGGATTTGAAACGAAAGTAATACTGAAGTTACTTGCAGAGGCCATAATCAATGCAGAGACATTGGAAGAAGCTTACAACGCTGTGGCAGGGGCAGCAAGTGTAGAGGGCTCGGTAATGCCAAGCTACGAGGAAGCACTAAAATTGCGTAAAGAAATGCGCGAAAAAAGCATGATTAAATAATCACCATCCATTCTGCGGCTTACAAACGTAAGCCGTTTTTAATAGTAATCCCAGCAACCAGCGTCACTTTATAGTGCATGGCCGCCTTACCCTTGGCCGTAATATCACATTGCGCCTGGGCGCAAGCTCTGGAGGGGTGCAGGTTGCTAGCGGTACATTTATCATGGATGATGGCAGTGATTAAAGTTTTGACATAAACAAAGGCCCCATTTCCTGGCAAATTTCGGGAAGTGGGGCCGTATTTTATAGTTACTGGGGTTGTTGTACCAAAAACGTATTTATAGTGGAATCAGTAAAATTGAGCCTTGGCAATGCTAACGCTATGGTGGTATATTGAATTGAACCATGAACCTACAGCAATGGCAATAAAGCAAGGAGTGACTACTTATGCAGGCAGCATACTATGAGGAGGGGAAATTTGTCCCCTTTCAACCCGTTAAAATTCCCAAGGGTAGCCATGCAATAATTACAATATTAGATTTTTCTATGAGTGAGACTCAGGCCACAGATGATTCAAATACTGTTGAGGATGAATCCCGTGCCGAATGGCTTAATCGTTTGCGTGAAGCACGGGAATTAGCAATGGATGAGCATTTGCCAGAATGGCCGTTTCAGCGGTCAAAGGAAATGCGCTCGCCTGTTAATTTAGCAGACATAATGCAACAAGTTTTGGGTGTCGACTGTTTATCCCAAAAGCCGTAGACTATGTAAAAAGGAGGGAAGCATCCCACAAAAAAAGAGCAAAACGTCTAAAACAGAGCAAACAAATAAAGCCATAACAGAGCCACATGGCGGTACGCTGCTATGGATTCACTCATAACGGGAACCCCATTTCTGTTGGAATAAAAAAATCCTCCATAAGCTACAGCACTAATAGCTGCGCTGTAAATCTGGAGGAATATTTGCATGTTTGAGTCAATAAATTAGACCAACCCTGGACCGGTATAAGATTGAACATCTGTCTAAACTGCTTCAACAAGCACCTCAACCTCAGCAAGAGTGAGGTCTGCAAGTTCGGCAGCATCTTCAATGGAAAGTCCTTTATCGAGGGCCTTCTTAGCAGTGGCAATGGCTCTCTTGTACTCGGCCTGAGCTACACGTTCGTCTTCCCGTCGCTTCAGCTCAATCCAATCTGTGCCTCTACCTACAGTATCAAACATAGTTTCCATTTTCCTTAGAACCTCCTTCTCGTTTGGGTGATGGTTTATTTGTATCAAAAGAAGTGAGTCTTGCAAAGGCCGCCGAGCTGTCTGGGCAAAGCCTTATGGAATTTATGGGAACGCTAAAGTTTCTTGGTATTTCCTCCATAGTGTATACAGAAGAAATGTTGCAAGATGATGTTGCTTTTGATGATTTGGTCAAAAGCTATCTGGAGTGTTGCGTTTTCTATCCAAAAAGTCCAAATTTTACTACACCTGCCAGTGGGTTTTGCATAGTTTTTGAAAGAATACGCTCAAAATGCAGGAATGCACTATACTCTTCCAAAAGGGCTTTTCCACCGCTGCTATAAAACAACCAATATAGGTTAGTAATGCCACCAAGGGTACTAAACGCAATATAGGTGTCGTATATAAACGGCACGCGATTGTTGCGCACATCACCATCAAATGCTGAGATAAATTCTTCTATATCATTAGCTTCAGGGATGGACTCTGGGTCAATTTTTGTCCTTTCTTTTAAATCAACGCCAATTAATTCGTAAAACTCTAAGAGAAATGACTTATAATTTTGTATCAATAAATCGGATTTTATCGTGTATATTTTTGCACCATCTTGCTCAGTCATATCAAAGCTTTTAAAAAATCCATCACTGAAATCTCGCGTTTCAATTCCGAAACGATTATGCGGTTTGAAAGTTAGCGGAATTGCTGCAGCTATGCTTTGCCCCATAATATGCTCACCTCGCCTCTATTGTATTATAACGTATCTGGCTTCACAATCCAACGGCCATTTTTTGAGCCTTATTTTCCGCGCATTCTTATACATATAGCAGAGCCACTTCCCCCATGTTGCCCCCATTGTCTATTGCCAACATAAATTGCGAGTGTTATCCTACCGTCAGAAGGAAACACAGGTTTTTTTAGGGATTTTTGCAAGCTGTATATACATATTAATAGCAGGGGGGTGAAGTTATGGCAGACATATTTGACAAGATTGTTGTGGGCATAAACAAGGGCGTTACATCGGTGGGGGCAAACTCTAAGGCCATGGTGAAGAGGGCTAAGATCAAAACCGCCATCGAAGGCATCGAAAGCGAGCGGGTGCAGTTGGTGCAGCTGCTAGGGCAGAAGGTGTACGATATCTGCGTTGCAACCGGTGAGATAAGCACAGACGAGGTGCGGGGCTTTGTAGCCCAGATACAGCAGCGGGTGGAACATATTGCCCAGCAGGAAGAGCAGCTGCGGCTTGTGGACGAGGAAGTAAGTGCAGCCACAGGCAGTGTTGCGTCTGCCGCGCCGGTTGGTGCGTTTTGTTCATGCGGCCACACCAACCAGGCTGTGGCTAAGTTTTGTGCCAAGTGCGGTAATCATCTATAGCATTTTCAGTTTTCGTTGTCGCGTTGCGAGACAAAAATCGGCGGCTTTAAGCCGTTTTTGGCGAAGTAAGGCGGCTACGAAAACGAAAATTGCTATGTAAACCGCGCAAAGCGCGGGGCTTGGGGTAGTGTCCCCATTTAAAGGGAGGTTTTTTATGTTTTGCTCTGATTGCGGCTATAACTTGATAAATGAATCGGGTGGATTTTGCCCCAACTGCGGTACGGTAATAGAGACTGCGCCGAGGCCAGCGCCAGCGCCAGTGCCGCCAATGGGAGGGCCAGGGCCAGCCCCTATGGTGTTTTGTATCCACTGCGGCTCTACAGTAGAGGCGGGCAGTGTGTTCTGCGGCGAATGTGGCGGCACTATCACCGCGCCTGTACCACCGAAGCCGGGGCCTATAGGTAAGAAAACCGTGAAGCAATCCTTTAAAAGGGCCGGTGGAGGCGGGGGCAAGGGGCTTAAAATCGGCGCTCTTGTTGGTCTTATTGCGGTGTTTGTTGTCGTTGTTATTCTTATCATAAGCAGGGTAGGCGGCGGAGGCGGTAGGGGCCCGGGTTTTGCGGACAATACCATTGCCATGGGATGGAACGCCACATATGTAATAAATCAGGCCAACGAGCTATGGGCATGGGGTAACAACACCAGCGCCCAGCTTGGAGACGGCACAAGAACCAACCGCAACATCCCTGTCAGGATTATGAGTGATATCGTACATGTGCAAGGCACTGCCGCAATTGATGCCGAGCGAAACTTGTGGGTATGGGGCGACAATACCGGCCTTGATGCCTTCGAAAGGCTGAATGAGGCAGAGCGGGCCATACCGCAGCTTCATATGGAAAATGTACGTACCCATCTCGGCAACATGGTAATCACAACCGAGGGCGAACTATGGGGCTGGGGGGCCAACTATGACGGCCAGCTTGGAGATGGTTCTTTTACAAACCGGGGCATCCCTGTCAGGATAAGGGATGATGTTGCGTCTGTTTTTGGCTGGAGAACAAGGCATCTTATAACCACAGAGGGTGTGTTATGGGGCTGGGGTTACAACGAAAGCGGCCTGATTGGTGATGGGTCATTTACCAACCGCAATGTGCCGGTCAGGATTATGGACGAAGTTGCGGCGGTTGTGCCCAGTGGCTTTGGAGTGATGGCCATCACCGGTGACAATACCCTGTGGGCCTGGGGCCAAAACGATAGCGGCCAGCTTGGAGACGGCACTTTTACCGAGAGAAACATGCCTATACGGGTTATGGATAATGTGGCCTCGGTTTCTACCGGGTTTCATCAATTTTTCTGTGAAGATGAATGGGTATGGGAAAGCCATGTGTCTGTATATGCCCTTGCCACCGACGGAACCCTTTGGGCATGGGGTGGCAATGGCGTTGGCCAGCTTGGTGATGGTTCCTTTACCAACCGCAATACACCAATACGGCTTAAGGAAAATGTGGCCTCTGTTTCTGTAATGGGGGGCAGCGTCTTTGCCATAACCAGGGATAATGTCCTATGGGCATGGGGCAACAACGAGTTTGGCCAGCTTGGCGACGGCTCTTTCACCAACCGCAATACCCCTGTACGTGTACGGGAGGGTGTAGCATCTGTAAGGTTTGGCGGCTCTTGGTCTGTATATGCCCTTACAACTGGGCATGAACTGTGGGGTTGGGGCTCAAACAGCTCTGGCCAGCTTGGCGACGGTTCCTTTACAGACAGGAACACCCCTGTGCGGATTATGGATGATGTTGCAGTTGTTAGGGCGCTGAGCGAGCGGGTTATTGCTATCACCCGTGACGCTGTACTATGGGCCTGGGGTGATAATGAAATGGGCCAGCTTGGTGACGGCACAATGACTAACCGCAACACCCCGGTTAGGATTATGACTGATGTGATAATCCCCAGTAACTGAGAATTTTGCGGAGGGCTAATAATGGCTAACTCAGGAAAGAAAAAAGGCTTTTTTAGACGATTGTTTTTGCAGGATTTAAGCACGAACGATGCACCATATACAACTACGCCTCCCAATACGCCGCCTTATTCGCCCCCAGGTATGGGAAGCCCGCCCCAGCCGCCAAGGCCGCAGCCTGCGCCTCCGTCAACAGACGGGGCACAGTTTCAGACCAAGCGGTTAAGCTTGACTATGCACCTAGGCGGTGAGCCTATTAACAGAGAAATGAGGGTTTTTCCATTCCCAATTGGGCGGGAAGAGTTGCCTATGGGCATCACCTTGGATGACCAAAGCGTCAGCAGCCGCCATGCCTTTGTGGACTTGCAAAACGGTGTTCTTACTATTACAGATACCAACTCCACAAATGGAACCAAGGTTGGAGACAATATTATCCCTCCAGGGGTTGCAATCCCTCTTAACAAGGGGGATGTGCTTAGTATTGGGCGGTCTCGGCTTGTTGTTGCAGACTTTGTTTGTGATGGGCCTGCCATGCGGCAGAGGCAAGGGCCTTTGGATCAGACTATGTTTATGGATTCGGAGCCAGGTGATGGCGATTTTGGTGATCCGTATGGGGATTTTGGTGACTTATATCCGGCGTATGACAGCCAGCAACAGCCTGATGTGGGTAAGCAGCCTATGCCATCGCCGATAATGCCTTCGGGTGGATTGCAACACGGGTCTCCATCGGCAATGCCCCAGGCTGGACTGCACCCTGAGTCCTTGCCGACAATGCCCCCGCCTGCGATACCTCCACAAATATCCAATTCTTATGAAGGTTTTGAAGATTTTGAGGATTTCGACTCATATATGATTCCGCAGCCGGGAGCGGGGCCGCAGCCGCCGGTTGCGCCACTGCCAGTGCCACCTATTGCGCCGCTACCAGTGCCATCTCCAGGCCCAATGCAAGAGCATGCCGCAACCCGCATCTGCAAAGAGTGTGGGTTTAAGAACAAGGCCGCAGTTAAGTTTTGCAATGGCTGCGGGTTTTCTTTTCAACTGCCTCCGATGAGTGGGCCGCAATCAATGCCGATGCCAACGCCACCATTGACGCCGCCACACCCGCCAGTGCCTGGACCTGGTGTGCCCGTGCCTGTATCTCAAGGGACGCCGCGGAAGTTTTGCAATAAATGTGGATTAAAGAATGAAACCATGGGCAACTTCTGCGATGGGTGCGGTAATAAATTGATATCGTAGCAAATTATTCAGGCCTATTGTGCCCCAGTGCGGCTGAGAACGCGCTGGGGCAGTGTACATACATAAACTGTTGTGGGAGACGGAACAATGAGGAAATCTGTTATTGCAGGGATATTTATAGCCGTTCTCGCATTTGCAGGACTAGCCGGCTGTGGCCGTAGCGGAGATAATTCTGATGCTGCCTCGTACACGAATACCGGCATAGAGGGAAATACAGGCGCAAACCCTGGCGCATATTCGTACGGCAGCGGGGGTGCTAGTCTAGGCTCAAACACCTCCCCCGAGCCAACGCCTACGCCCCGCATCACAAGAATAGAAGGAGATTTTAGCTTCCCGTCGTACCGAGGGGATGGCTCTGGGCGGGATTTTACTGCCGCTTTTGTGTGGGATGAAGAGTATTTTGCTGGCTTGGCGTCCCGGTATAACCCCAGCCTTGCTACAATGTCATTGGCCTTTGCGATGGCGGCCTTTGCCAGCACAGATGAGATAGCCGGCCCAACCAGGGGCCAGGCTTGGAATGCTATGGACATGCTTAGCCAGATAGGTTTTGACGGCATCGAAACAAACTATTATTTCACCACCGTACCCCATGAGGACTCTATGGGTGTGGTTGCTGCTAACAAGGAAATAGTGGCGGACGGACGGTACTACACCTTACTTGCCATTGCAACCCGCGGCAGCGGCTATGGAATGGAATGGGCGGGCAATTTTACCGTGGGGGCCCTTGGGTATCACGAGGGCTTTAGGCTGGCGGCAGAGGAGACACTGCGTTTTGTGGAGGACTATGTTGCTCGTCACGGCCAGTATTTCCATGAAAATATTAAGATATGGATCACAGGCTATAGCCGTGGGGCGGCGGTGGCCAATTTGTTTGCGGCCTGGGTTTCCAATGATGAGGAGATTGCCGGGCTGGCCCTGTACCGGGAAAATATTTATGCCTATACATTTGGCACGCCTAGGGCTGTGCCGGAGGCTTTTATTCAAGGCCAGAGCCTGCATACAAACATCCACAATGTGCTTAGCCCGGCTGATATCGTTACCTGGGTGACGCCTCACAGGTGGGGTTATGGACGATATGGGGTTGACCGGTTTATGCCCGAAAGGGGGCAAATTGGTGACCCGGCTGCTTTTGATGAGATGCTTGAATTTTTGTATGCACTTGGGACTGAGAGGGCGCATAGGTCTGTAGTAAGGGCTGGCGAGCAGGTAGCTGGGGTAGTATCGGCATCCGGGCGGCTTATCCATGTTACCGAAACCTTTGAATATGTGCGCTTTGACCGGGTAACACTACTGCCGCCAGGGATTAATCTGGCCTACTCTCCCGGCTTGATGACTCCATTTTTGTTGGAGATCACTAATGGCCTTGCTGCCGGGGCTGTGGATCAGGAAAACTACGTAATCATGCTGGAGGGGCTGCTAAGGGCACTGATTGCCGGGGCCCTTGGGGAAGAGCGGTTTGTGGGGGATAGGATGGACTTGGCCATTGATATTTTTATGTCCAAGTTTGGCCTGCACAATGCCTTGGAGATTGGCCTGGCCTTTGCCGCAGATGGTGTGCGGGGGCTTGCTTTGCTTGCAGCGCGGTACTTGCATGAAAGTATCCTTGAAGCGGGGATAGACCTCGATGGCGGCTTTACCCTTGCCGGGGCCCTGCTGAACTCCTTTGAGTATATTGGCTTAAACGGGGCGCTTACCCTTGTAAACAACCTGGATGCCCTTGCAGCGGCCCATTATCCAGAGTTTATGCTGGCTTGGATGAAGAGCCAGGATATAAATTTTGGCGGAGAGTTTAGGGAGTTTATTCCGGTTTTTAGGCGGGTGGGAGTAAGCGGCCCGGTGAGATTACGTGTATATGATGAAATGGGTAACCTTGTTGCGTGGTTTGGTGACCATGAATATATTGGAGCTTTGGACAGCCATATTGTATTTGTTGCCGGTGAGGATATGGTGGTGTATCTCCCGGCAGATAGTGGTTATAGAGTAGAGCTTGCGGCCACAGGGGATGGTACTTTGGATGTGGCGGTTAGTGAATTTAGTCTTGTGCTTTCGGATTATTCCCGGGTTGAGAGCTGGCTGGATGTGGCTGTGTTGGAGGGGGACTTGTTTACGCTTGATGTCCCTGCATTTGCTGGCAACGACACTGGTGCGCCGGTTTATGGGTCAAATGTTGACTATTCTTTTGACAGTGCTACTAACTATACCCCAAGGACTTGATACAATGTCGCAATCTTTCACAGAAACAGCCTATTTTGCACAGCAAAGCGCCGCCGGGGCCGCAAATCTTACGATATACAGCGGAACCGGCTCTGGTACGCCTATGGTTATCGACTTGGATTCCTATGAGCAAGACGTAATCAAGTTTGGCCGCCATGAAGATAATGATATTGTGCTTAACAATGGCTTTGTATCAAAATGGCATGGGATTATCCGGCGTCTGGGCAACGGCAACTATATAATTGAAGATATAGGCAGCACCAACGGGCTGATGTGGGGCGGTAAACGCGTTGCGGGCCGCGTCCTACAAGAAGGAGATGTAATAAAAATTGATAGGGCTGCTAATCCAAAACCTGGCGGCATAATGCTGGCTTTCTCCAGAATAGGCCAGCACCGCAATGTGGTGTGGAAAACCTATAATATAAAACCCAGGGTGGCAGAAATAATAATTGGCCGTGGCGAAAACTGCGATATCCGCCTGCCTCACATAAGTGTGTCCAAAGTCCACGCGGTGATTACCCAAAGAGCCGGACAGTTCTACATTTCTGACTACAACAGCGCCAATGGCGTAATCATCAATGGCAAGCGTGTCACCCGCCAGTACCAGCTGCAAGAAAAAGACTTGATAGTAATCACTAACTCCAAGCTGATTTTCACAAAAGGCCAGATTTCTTACTGCGTCCAACGGCATGGGATAGGCATCGAAGCCACAGGTCTTGTAAAAAAAGTAGGCCGCAAAGAAAAAATAATATGCAACAGCGTAGACCTAAACATAGCCCCCTGCGAGCTTGTAGCCATAGTAGGCGGCTCTGGGGCCGGGAAGTCTACGGTAATGAACTGCTTAAGCGGCTACAGCCAGCCAACAGAGGGCAGTGTCTATATCAACGGTGTAGACCTTTACGATAACTACAGCTCCTTAAAAAACCTAATAGGCTATGTCCCTCAATCCGACATTGTATACGACAACCTGACTCTGGAAGACATGTTGCGCTATGCGGCAAAGTTGCGGCTTCCGGCAGATGTCACTGACACAGAAATCCGTGAACGTACAGACCAGGTAATCGGTACAGTAGAGCTGTCCGAGCACAAAAACACCCTAATAAGACGCCTAAGCGGCGGCCAGCGTAAGCGGGCCAGCATTGCAGTTGAGTTGCTGTCTGACCCAAATCTTTTTTTCCTGGATGAGCCAATGAGCGGCCTTGACCCTGGTACAGAGCGCAACCTTCTCAAAACCCTGCGCACTATGGCCAATGAGGGTAAGACCGTAATATTTGTTACCCACAGCACTCTAAACTTGCACATGTGCGACAAGGTTATCTTTATGGGAACTGGGGGCAACCTATGCTTCTACGGCAGTGCTGCCGAGGCTTTGGCCTTCTTTGGGGTGGCCGATGTGGTGGATATCTATAACATGATTGCCCAAGACTCTGAAAAGTGGAAAGACGCCTTTGCCAAGACCCAGTACATGCAAGTCAATCTACATAAAGGTACACACAGCAAGCCCGTCCACCGAAGCTTTACCCGGCAGACAGCGGTGCTGTTTTGCCGCAATTTTCACATAATGTTCAATGACCGGATTCGTACGATGCTGATTTTGCTGCAGGCTCCACTTTTAGGCTTTTTGATTTCCATTGTGGCGGACGGCAACCAGTATCGGGCCTTTAATATTACCCAGAGTTTGCTGTTTGCCCTGGCATGTTCGGCGTTTTGGGTGGGGATTTTGAACTCTATACAGGAAGTGTGTAAGGAGCGCAATATCCTCGAAAGGGAGCGGATGGCCGGGCTTAGGGTTGATGCTTATGTAGTTTCTAAGATGCTGGTATTTACTATTGTGTGCCTGGTGCAGGCCTTTGGGCTGACTGGGATTTATGCCTGGCGGGTGGGGCTGCCTGATGCCGGGGTTTTTGGCGGGTCGGCTTATCCGGAACTGTTTATTGCTACATTTTTATCGGCTTTGGCGGCCTGCGGCATGGGGATTATTGTATCGGCATTGTCTTCCAATGCGGATAGGGCCATGACGGTTGCGCCTTTGCTGCTTATGCCTCAGATATTGTTTTCCGGGATTATTTTCGAGCTTGAAGGGGTTGCCAGCTGGCTTTCTATTGTCACGGTTAGCCGGTGGTCTGTGCAGAGTTATGGTACTACCGTCAACCTGAACCGGCTGGATATTGTTACACGGCAGGGGTTGCGGCTGCCTCGGGAGGATAATGCGATTTTTGAGTTTACTCGGGTCAATATTGGTGTGGCTTGGGTGGCCCTTGTTGTGGTGGCCGTGCTTTGTGTTATTGGGGCGGTTTATGTGCTGGGCAAGATTAATGATGGACGCCGATAGGTTAGGCCTGATGTCGGTAGTGACAACAAGCCTTAGATCTTAGGCAAGGGAAGGGGAGTAAGGTGATGCGGACATTCAGTTGTTTCATTTTTGACAAAAGCGGTAGTGTAGCGCATTTATGTGTAGATGATAGTGGTGGCTCATGCTCTGTCAGGAGATCGCATTCTGTTGGTGACGGAAGTTCCCATGCTAGGCGGATAGGCGGAAAGCTTGTAGCAATGATACTGATAGCACTTATGCTGTTGGTGTACTTCCCAACACCTGTGCAGGCAACCCACGGCGTAGCCTCTAGGCAGATGCGGATTATGGTCAACGATACTGTCTTTGAGGTGTATGGATACGATGGGGAATTTATGATAGTGACCTTAAGGCTTAGGGATATTGCGTATATGCTGCAGGGTACAAGCGCACGGTTTGATATACGGGCGGCAGACAACGATGCCAGGGATTTTTGGATAGTGCGAGGTGAGAACTATACCCCTCAAGGCAATGAGTTTCAGCCGATACCCAGCAGGCACGCGCTGTTTTCTTCTTCCTATGGGTTTATACTGGGGCAGGGTGTGGGTTTTTATGAAGACCCGTTCCAGCAGATATGGCTTGGATTGGATGGTGATAGTGCCCCTGCCCAGACTATACACTTTGGGATATTTGCCGATGTAGATGATGTTTACTTTTGCCTCTACGATTTGGGCGAGCTGCTTGGGTTTGGGGTTTCTTGGGGCGAGTATGGCACTGGGGTTGACCATGCTATTTCGTTTATACCTGGGGTGTATGGGTTTTTCTTTCCTGACCAGGTGGCGCAGCAGCCAACGGCATACTACAACCCAGAGCTTACCGCTATTCTTGCGCAAATTGAGGGGCGCTGGGTGGATAGGGCGTACTATTACCGGCAAACCATTGATAGGGATATTGTCTGGCCTGTATACTTTGATGTTTTTCCCATTATTTCAGAAGACGCGTGGGCGTGGGGATGGGATGAATTGCGCTTTGAGCGTATTACTGCTGGCATAGGCTTTATTGATGACGTGGCACAGCTTGGGCCGATAGGCTTTGATGGGTATAGTCCCTTTGGAACGGCGTTTCCGGTATATATTTATTCCCGCCAGCAAGGCATTGTAGAGTTGAGATATGAATTTTCGCTGCCTATATTGACTTGGGGATACGGGGAGCTATTTCGAGATGAGTGGAACGCTCAAACAATAGCGGCTTACCAAAACCGCCGACTCATTATTGATACAAGAACCGCACCAATAAGCGAGATAACGTATTATATTGGCACTCAAAGCCACACAATGATCAGATTTGACAGTAACCGTGACCCTAGCCGCTACAATGTTGAATCCCATGACGATTATGGAATCAGGCTAACATGGCAGGTCAGGCCTTTTTCTATACCCTCGTGGACAGAAACTTTGCGTGTTTATAGGTCAACCCAAGAGGGTGAGCGAGGCAATCTTTTGCGCGAAGTGGCCTTAGATGAAGGTAATAATATTTTTGAGCTGGTTGATGTGAGTGTTCAGCCATGGGAAACCTATTTTTATTCTGTATGGCAAACAAGTTGGGTGGGGGAACGTGAACCGATACAAATTGGCGGGCAGTGGCAGATGGTTGTCCATGTTGGTGATGTGTTGGGGCAGGATGACACGCCGGGCGAGTATGAATATGGCGCAACCCACCCACGATATCTGTTTACACCAACTCCGGCAGTACTGGCACAGGTCTACAACCAGGCCACCGCATCCAATGAAATCTTCAACACGCTGGAGTCCCTTACACCCCAGCAGCGCGGGTCTGCCGATGCCATAAACATAGTGACTTTGCAAATAGAAAACATCGCAAGACGAGGCACAACACAAAACGTCCCATCTGACGGCAGCTTCAATGCGCCTGCCTTGAGGCAGTCCATAATGGCAGCACAGGGCATACATCATCAGGCTATGGACTTTCTTGCACAAGATGGCGTAAATCTCATGCGAGACCTGCGTATCGGCATCAATTTTGTGACCGATGATGCAGGGGGGATTTTTGCAGCTTTTCCTGATGACGTGTCGGATATGGATTTTATCAATATAACCATCGAATCTGATTTTGCGGCAGTTACCCTTAATCCTGGACATATTCCGGTAGGTGGGGAGATTACTGTCCGGTGGGTAGAAGCGGAAGATGATTCGTATGTGGCTGGAATGGGAACAGTCGGAGACGGATACCGTGCCGCAGGTGATGGTACGGGGCGCGCCGCCTCCCCCACATCACAAAACCAAGGCTTCTTTGCCACATTATTCGACTTCACCGCACCTCTACTGACGATGCTGTTCAACTTCTGGTCTCTAATAGTGATAGCAATCATGCTGATAATCTGGCTGATAGTGGAGAGCAAGGGCGAGAAACTACGCCGATGGGTAGTCCCCACCTTTGCAATACTGGCTTTGGTTGCCAATATTAGCCTGGTAGTAGTGCGCCACAACGCTAGGACGATCCCCGTAATGGCCGATTACCCTATCGTTGCCGATGATGATGCTCAAAACCAAGACAACGACACCCAAGCAGAATCTACCCCCAAGATTGCCGCAGTAGAGGTAACTATGTCGCCAGGCATGAGGGCAACCCTGTCCATCCCCATAAACGGCCAAAACCCGGAATTTCTGGTGCTGGTAAACCAAGACAATGAAATTCAACACAGCCGCTATAACCCGGTAACCGGAAACATTGACGGCAGAATAAGAACAAGCGGCATATATACTTTGCGTGAAAACCAAATAAGCTTCATAGACATTGAAGGCCGTAGCCAGCTAATGCAGACCGCAATAAATCAATTGGCCTCCAGGGGTATAATGCAGGGTAACCAAGTACAAGTGGCAGGCCGAACCCTACCTGCGGAAAACCATTTCCGCCCAGATGACCCAATAACCCGCACGGAAATGGTGGCAACAATAGTCATGGCCTTTGACATGCTAGACTTTAGCGCACAAGCAATCTTTACAGATATACCCCAAAACGCATGGTACTACCACGCGGTAGCTACCGCCCGGCAGGCCCAGTTGGTGGAGGGCTATCCCGACAATACATTCCGGGGCGGCAACTATATCCCCAAAGACCAACTGGTTGTAATGGCCGCCAACGCTTTGGTTGGGCAGATGGGCTACCATGCACCTGAGGATATTGAGTATTTTCTGGCTCGTTTCCTTGACCGTGACCGCCTTACCAGATGGTCAGAGGATGGCATTGCTTTGGCTACAGCCTCCAATGTGCTAATCCATAGGTCGGACAACATGTTTGCCCCCCAAAGCACTATGACTAGGGGCGATGCGGCGATTATTCTTTATCGTGTGTTTAGCCGGATTTGGTGAGTTAGGATACAGAGAAATGCGGTTTTGGTGAAGATGACAAAACTAGAAACATAACGCATTATAGAAATTTCAGAGCAGATGTATGTAAACGAAAGCGGGGAGTAGAGAATGAAGCGGATGATTACAGCAATTGCAGGAATAAAGTGGATGATTGCAGCAATTGCAGTTGCGGTAGCGGGGTTGGCACTGGCTTTTCTCATGCTGGGAAATAATTCAGAGGCGGCAGCCGTGGACATAGCAGATGCCCATGGTATGGCAAGAACGGCAGGTATGACTGATGTTACCAATTTGCCAACAATCACCCAAGAATTCCACTGGATGACAGCCGTCCCGCAAAATATCGGCGCATCAGCCAACGCAGCGGTTTTCACTGCCCTATCTCCTGCCGCGCCAGCCCCTGACCCTGGCGCATTTGGCGGCGGTAGCTTCATTCCTTATATCACAACAGCCAACCTCAACTTGCGGGAAGCCCCCTCTACAGAAGCAGCATCTCAAGGGATACTGCCAAATGGCTCCCGGGTCTATGTTATCGCTTTCACAAGCAGCGAATGGTTTCGGGTAGAGACCCCTGCAAGTGCCATAACCGTTGACGGTGACCCAATCGGCGGCAGGATAGGCTACATGGCTGCGGAGTTTCTTATCCCTGCCCCAACCGCCGCCCAAGACTTGCGAATAGGTGTCACAAGCCCATCCTACGACAATGTAGGCCTTGTTTTGAACAATATCCGAGGCGGTGTGGCCTTTGACGTGCTTACTAACTCCGACCTTTCCAACTTTGACAGGCTTAGCCAATACCACGCAATTTTCATAAACTGTGGCAGCCATCAAGGGGTCAATACTCAGGTGCTTAGGCGCTTTGTGCAGGAAGGCGGCGTTGTATATGCCTCCGACCTTGCGGCTACTACTGTGCGGCCTGCCTTCCCGGATATGTTTAGTTTTTCAACCAACACATCTTCCCAGACGGTGCAGAGTGCCGCAATAGTGCATACCAGCCTGGCCTCCCACATGGGCCGCAGCCATATGGATATCAACTTCAACCTAAGCAACTGGGCGGTTATCACAGAACTTAGCCCATCGGCCACGGTGTATATCCGGGGCAATGTGTCCAACCATGGGGTGCGGCCCCTGGCGTTTTCCTTTGACTATGGCCGGGGGCGGGTGTTTTTTACGTCTTTCCATAACCATGTCCAGGCCACAACGGATATGGTCAATTTCATTGAGTATCTGATTTTTAGAATTCAGCACTTTGAAGCCGAAGGCGTGCTTGTGGCTATGGCAGACGATGCCGGTTATGTCTTTGACGGGGCGGTTTTTGGGATTTTGGATGCAAATGAGGTTTCGGATCCATTCTTCTACACCCCTGCTGCTAATGACTTTATGCTGCTGTTTGACCCGGATATGGGGGATTTTACTATTACATTGTCCTGCCCGGATGGGAATCTGTTTTCATCGGAAAACGTGGGGATACTTACGGATTTGGATGTGGCAATGGAGGATCTTCACTTGGCCTTCGAGGGCTTTCCTGTAGAGCTGATTACCACGGAAATGGTGGTAGAAAGCTTGGGTGACCATGGCTTTAGGGTGCTTAACCCTATAAGCGGGGAGTGGAGCTTTTGGGTGCAGTCCAATAATGTGGAGCCGGATACGCTGTTTGCCGTGGGCCTTGCCGAGCGGCCCACCGCGGCACTTACAAGGGCCATGTTTACCCAGGTACTGGCCAACCTGGATGGGGTGGATTTGTCTGCATACGCCAATGTACCCCCAAGTTTCTATGATGTGGCCCCCGGCGAGTGGTTTTTTGCTCCGGTAGAATGGACGGTGCGCCATGGAATAACCGAGGGTATCGGCAGAAACAGATTTGCCCCAAACTCGCCCCTTACCCGCCAGCAGATGGTGACCATGCTGTATAACTACACGGAATTTAGGGCCTTGTCCCTGCCCATTGTAAGAACCGAGCCTATACCCGATTATTCAGATATATCCAGCTGGGCCAGGAATCCTGTGCTTACCATGTATCACGCCGGGATAATCTCCATGCAACCCAGCGGATATTTTTATCCCCGGGAAACCTCTACAACCCCCGAGATTGCATATGTATTTGAAAATTTGTTACCGTTTTTGTACCACGTGGAGTATATCCATGAGTCGGTGTTTGATGTTGAGCGGTTTTTTCCGCCGTCTGCCGACGACTTGGGCGGGGTAAGCACTATGGCCGACGCTCATGAAGCAATAGTTGAGATGATAACCACATTGACCCCGCAGCAGCGGCAGTATGGCGAGGGGCTTAACCTGGTGGCTTTATATATGGAAAACATCATGCGTCGGGGGACATCTCAGCATATGGGTGACGGTAATATAAGTGCTGCAATGCTGCAGGGCGGGGTGACTGCCGCCAGGCATATCCATAATGATATCGGTGGCATATTAGAAGATGGCGATGTGGCACTTATGCGCAGCTTGCGTACTAATATTAACTTTGAAAGTGAGGATGTGGGTGAGATTTCTGCTGCCTTCCCAGATGATGTGTCGGGGATTGCCTTTGACAATCTTACTATTGAGGCTGATTTTGCTGCGATTACTATTGCACGGGATTATATTCCGGTTGACAGCAGCATTACCGTGCGGCGGATCGAGTCTGAGGATAGCCTTGGAGAAGTGCTTGGGGTGTTTGTTGAAGGCCCTGTGCGTATCGAAAGCCAACATGGTAGGACTGCCAACTCGGCTTGGTTTAGATGGGCTTCTGCCAGCCCAACCCGACTTAGCGGAACTGCTGCTAACCCAACCCGGTTTGGTGGGATGTTGGATGCCCTGCTTGATTTTTCTTCCCCCCTTGGAATTTTACTAAACTTCTGGTCATTGATAGTGATTTTTATCATGCTTGCCATTTGGCTGATTGTGGCCATCGCCGGCGAGCAGCTACGCAAGTGGGTAGTGCCGACATTTGTGTTAGTGGCATTGGTTGCAAACATTGGAATGATTGTTCTGCGCCACCATGTATGGGCAGAGCGTACACAAGATGATTACGTAGTTATCGCGACTACGGATTACGAGCAAAATGAACCGGAAATCGTGGACGGTAGGGTCTTCCATTCAGATATCATGGAAGTAACCATGACCCCAGGCATGAGGATAACCCTATCCATGCCGGTAAACGGTCACGACCCGGAATTCCTGGTAGTGGTAAACGAAAACGATGAAATCCAACACAGCCGCTACAACCCGGTAACGGGCACAATTGATGCCAGAATAAGAACCAGCGGCACATACACCCTCCGTGAAAACGAGGTAACCTTTGCCGATATAGCCGACAGAAGCCAGCAGATGCAAGACGCAATCCGTCAGCTGGCCTCCCGCGGCATAATGCAAGGGGCTGCCGAGGGATATTTCTACCCTGACGCCCCCATTTCCCGTACAGACCTTGTAACCACTATTGTTATGGCTTTTGATATGCTGGATTTTGACGCGCAAAGTACATTTACAGATGTTGAGCCAAGTGCATGGTATTACCTGGCGGTAGCTACGGCCCAGCAGGCCCAGCTTATTGATGGCTTTGCCGATGGCACTTTCCGAGGGCACATAAATATCCCCAAGGATCAGCTTGTGGTAATGACAGCCAATATGCTTATGGAGCGGATGGGGTATCTCGTACCCAGTGATGTTGAGTATTTTTTGGCCCGGTTTTTGGATAGGGAGCAGCTAAGATCCTGGTCTGAAGATGGGATTGCACTGGCTACTGCATCTAATGTGCTTATTCACCGGACGGATTCACTGTTTGCGCCTCGTAGTACTATGACCCGGGGAGATGCTGCTATTGTGCTTTATCGGGTGTTTAGTCGGGTTTGGTAATATAGTCAACGCATCTATTTCTTTATTTTTTGTGAGGTGGCTCTATGTATTTTGGAATGTACTTAGACATGATTCTCTTCATCGCCGGTGGCTTTTTTGCTGCCCTTGGCCTGATTTTCATAGTGTACTTGATGGCCTTTCGCAAGCGGAACCGTTCATATGCCGAGGTGCTGCGCCAGGAAACAGAGCTTTTTGACGCACTAACCGCAACAGGCAACACCTCCCAAGGCAGAATGCGCCGTACCCCTACCCAAGATGTAACCGCCCCCTCAGGGACACAAGCCCCCACAGGAGCACCAACATCCCAAGGAGCCAGCAACACAATCCACTACAATTCCTACGGCCGCTATTATGACACCGCAAACCCATCAGACACCAGTGGCTTTGACCCCATGGTAATCGCCAACAACTACACAATAGAGCGGGAAATAGGCGGCGGTGCTATGAGCCGTACCTTTATTGTAAGAAACAAAAAGCTAGGCAACCAGTGGTTCTTGAAATACATCTCCACCAAGCACGGCAGCCTGGCCAACGAAGAAAATATACTAAAACTGTTAAACCACCCAAGTCTGCCTAAGATAATAGATGTGTACCGCCATGAAAACGGTGTGTACCTAATAGTAACCCTGGTAGACGGCATCCCCCTAAACACACTGGAAGAAACCGATATAAAGCTAAGCCAATACATCATACTGGATTGGTTCGAGCAAATGGCCCAAGCATTAAACTACCTGCATAGCATGAAGCCAACCCCGGTACTTCATCTTGACCTAAAGCCCGGCAATATCATGGTAACCCACGACAACCGCCTAGTACTGGTGGACTTTGGCATATCCCGCCGCTTTGGGGAGGATGTTTCCGGGGCAGTAACCGCCTCATACGCAGCGCCAGAGCAGTTCCGCGGAAGAATCCCCCAAAAATATGCCCAGCTTATCCACGACCGCTTTGGTCAGCTACCCCCAAACTTTACCCAGTGGCAAATAGATGCCCGCACGGATATCTTCAGCCTGGGGGTTATCATGTTTGAGCTGGCAACGGGCCAAAGGCCAACCCGTAGCAATGCAAGAACTTTAGCAAACCATGTTTCCAAAGATGCGGCAGCAATTATCCAAAAATGCTTATCCATAAACCCAGCCGGGCGCTATAACTCCGCCGCCGAGTTGCTAGAGGATTTGCGCAAAGTCAAAGGCTCCAAAATAAAAATGGCCCGGACACTCTTGCTGCGCCGCATTGCGGCCATTGCCGCCATATTGGCAATAGCAATCTCCAGCGGGTTTTTCATAGGGGGGTATCATGTGCAAGCCTTTGAAAACGGCGCGACACTGGCCCTGCAACCCGATATCGTAACAATTAGTCTAATGCAATCTACAGCGGTAACCATAGACAGGCAGCTACCCGACGGCAGGATTGTCCCCATGGACACCTCTCAAATAACATGGCAGGCTACCTACGACAACATAGCCCACATAGATGGCGGCCGAATAACCGGTATGAACGTAGGCGAAACCCGGATAACCGGCCGCCACAGAAACAGCGATATCACTCTAAGTGTCCGTGTAGTAGAGCCCATCCATGACATTGTAGAAATATCCCAAAGATATCAGACTGGCGGCACAGTAACACTGTTTGCTGGAACTGAAACCCGCCAGCGCATTGACGGCAGCATTGCTGAGATGGATTTCTTTTCACCTGAAAGTATAACCGTCACGGCTGACGGCACAATTTATGTATCAGACGCAGGCATAGTCCGCAGGATAAGTGAGGGCCAAGCAGAAACCATTGCCAAAGACATGCCATTCATAACAGCTGACATGGTACGCAGCCGCGGCAACGAGTTTTTCATATTAACGGCCCCATGGCGGGAGCCTGATGGCAGCTATCAAAGCGCTATTGCCCGCCTGAAGGACAGCAGGGTGGAGTTTATTTTCACATCCGATGCCGTGCGCACCGCCATTGAAGACTTTGCCTTCGGAGAAGACGGCCTGCTTTACATGATTCTGCGCAATGAGGGGCTAGGGGTTGTACTGCTAAAAACCCTTGACATAACAGACGCAGCCAAGCTAACCATACTGACCCAACTACCTCAAGGCTCCACTTCCCTAACAATAGCCGCAGACGGCACAATCTACATCGGCAATACCTCAGAAGGAGTAATATACACATTCATAAACAACGAGCTAAGAAACTTTGCAGGCCTAGCCAGCGAAAGAGCCTTTATAGACGGCACATCCCCAAGATTTTACTCTCCGCAAAGGCTAACCTACTATGGCGGACACCTATATGTCTGGGACTTTAACACCCTGCGCCGCATAAGCGCTAACCGAGGCATTGCCGGAGAGTCAACAACCCTAGCTGGTATGGCAAGCCCCGTCTACGAAAGAGATTTAACCATTACAATGCACAACGCCGAAGACATAATCCTACCTCATGGCCGAATGATGGATATCGCGGTAATAGATGGCAGAGTGCTATTAACAGACCATAAGCGTGGTGTTGTTTGGTTAGTGGACTAAGATGCCTTTAACATCCTAGCTGAGAATACTATGGGCAGCAGCAGTGGCACTTTATAACGTTCTGCTTTACACGATATTCTCGTTCTTGCCGTTAAAATGAAAATAACAACTGCACCCTAAATACTCGGCGGCTTTCGTCGGCAGATTAAAGCCTTTTGCGTAACCGCTTATCAATAAATCCTTGGAGAAGGCTTCCGTTGTGATGTAATCGATTATTATAGACTTGTCGGATATATGCAAGTCCACATTTTCAATTTCAAGAAGGTTTTTATGCCAAGCATCAATATTTTTTACGGAAAAAATTCTCCTTTTGGAAATATCCACTTTATCTGCAATCAGCAATGCCGCACCTATTGCGCTTGTTATATCCTCGCCATTTGAGTGGTCTTTGATTGCATGAACAATCATGCTCTTCTCCTCTGGCATAAAACAGCCCAAGTCATCTAAAAATACAGATGCTAACGCAGCACCTTTATGTGCATGACTTCTTCTTCCGGCTATATTGCCTATGTCGTGCAGTAGAGCCGCAATCTTTCCCAGTTCTATTGTTCTCGCATCGTAAAGCAGTGATTTTAGGATATGTTCTGTCATGAGAATAACGAATAGCGTGTGATATTTTCCATGACACGCTGTAAAGGTATCTTTATTTATTTCGTTGATAGTGTCGATTATCTTGTTTATTTCACTATCATTACCAAGCATTTTATACGAATCCAAATATAGCACTCCTCTAACGGTTGATATACTCACACCTTGTCCACTTTATTATACATAACAGTATGCCCATATGTCACCCACAGCATTTTTTTGAATAAAATGCTGTGGGTGACTTTTTATTTTAGGGGGCTTGCAATGAACATAAACTTCCACTACTTCGCAATAAAAACCCTGGCAATAGCTGCAGGTTTTGATGATTTCCAGGCCCAGCAGATTGCACAATACTCGCAATTTGTGGACGATTACAGCCCCCAAAGCTTAATGACCTGCAGCAACATCCCAAAAGAGATAACATTCTCCTCGAAGCTAGATCTATACGCCCCCTCATTACGTGGTAACTTCAGGCCGGTATCAACGGGCTTTTCCAATGCATTCGAGTACGCAGCGTTAATAATAAAGCGTGAGCAGCGGCTTATACTGTCGCCTTTTCATTTTTTCGCGTTCGACGAAGCTTTGGATGATTTAGAGGACAAAACCCAGGGCAGTGTTGAGGATATGAGGGTTATGCCACTGATATATGGCGACAATTCTCTTATTGATAGGATGCTGCATATGGAAATATCTAATTACCAAAACGGCAAAAACAAGAACATAGCCCTGATAAGATTAGGGTTACTGCTTCATGTTTTCGCCGATACTTATGCTCATCAAATGTTTACCGGCTTCGTATCCTGGGCCAACAGAGTTAATATTATTGAGGTCAAAAACAACATTACAAATGAGGACATAACTGCCCCTGCCCGGGCAGGGATAAGAGGGCTTTTTAATACAGCCCTTGCTAGCGCCCCGGCTATTGGCCATGTACAGGCAGGCCATAATCCAGATTTATCTCATATAAGTTTTGCATTTTCCTATGAAAAACGAGATAGTATTGGGGCTACACCCCTTCAAGAAAATACAGAAACTGTGCACTCCCGCGACAACAGCGAGGCGTTTTTGGAAGCAGGACGCAATATATTTTGCTATTTGCAAAAGTGCCGCAAGGATAGCCACAATGTAAATGATAATCATAATATTTCTGTGGCAATGGATGATTTATGTCACGCTGAATTGCCCCTAGAGCTTAAAAATAAATTGCTTCAAGGTTTTATGATTGAGATGCCTAGACGTAATACGGTAAGCAGTTTGGCAGAGCATTGGAATCAATTTTTTCCTGAAATAAATTATCACTACGACAGTAACGAGATAAACAGAGGTTTTAGGCTTCTCCCAACCTCAATAAGCCAAATGGCGAAGAATGCCTTTACAGCCTACTCAGAAGAGTTTTATGAGTACAATATTATTGCCAACGAGCTGCTGGTGGCTTTGTACGGCCCAAGACCACGGAGGAACTAGTGGCCATTAGTGTGCCTTCGCTTACGCCGGATTCAGTATCCATGTCTTTTGGTGCATGATATTGCTCGTCATTTGGTTGTTTCATTTTTGACAAAAGCGATCCTTCACTTTTTTGTCACCTTCCACCTCCGAAATCAAAGAATTCCATAACCCGCCCATCATCATATCTGCAGCTGTTGGTTATTAGCCCTGCTAGGTTCCCCCCTTGGGCCATAAGATTGTCCATTTCCTCGTTGGCTACTATTTTTCCGTCTTTTATTACCACGGCACGGGTGATAAACATCTCAATCTCATCAATTTGGTGGGTGGCTATAATTATGCCTTCTGTTGGCTCTTGCATTGCAATCATCAGCTTAAGAAAATCCCGTCTTGTGAAGATGTCTTTACCAAGGAAGGGCTCATCCATAAGGATAAAGTCGGCCCCGCGGCTCATTCCTATTGCAATTTCTAACTTGGCGCGTTGCCCTCTTGATAAGGTTCGCGCCTTTTTAGAGGCATTTGTGCTGCTTAGTTCAAAAAATTCTAATAATTTCTCAAAGCGATGGATGTTGAATTTTGGCAGTATGCCGCGGTAAAACTCTCCGTGGGCTTGTGGCGTTAAATCGGGAAAGAAGCTGCCTTCTTCTGTTATATAGCTTAACTTCTCGTAGGTAGTGTGGTTTATGTCCTCGCCATCCAAAGTTACCCAGCCGTTGTCTGTGGGTAGCAGGCCCATTGTGGCTTTGAGCAAGGTGGTTTTGCCTGCGCCATTGGCCCCAAAAAGACCTACTACCTCTCCTTTAGACAGGGTTAGGTCAATCTTTCTAAGCACCATTGTTTCGCCATAGCTTTTTCTTATACCGGTTATTTTCAACATATGGGCCTCCTGGATTTGCCTGGTTTCTCATTGTTTTTCATTGAATTTGATTTACCGGATAGATAATGACTGGATATGCCGCCTGTATCTTGATGGAAGAATGCCTCCGCTTCTAGAGAAGAGCCGGCGTTCCCATATGCGTGCAAAATCGTCTTCTGCACCTGTCATGATTTGGCTTATCCCAATAAGCTGGCCAGTGGCGTCAAATGCGGAGATAAAAGCTTCTTCGTTAGCCCACAATGTAGTCCACGGGCTATATACAACAGTGTATGCAATATAAACGGTGGAGTCTCGTAGCACAATGTCATAGACATTGGTAGATATGATTTCGGTTTCAATACGTCCTTCCAAAGCTGTATGAAAATGGGCCGCTAGGACAACACCGCCACCACTTAAATCAAGGGCCAAAATTTCCGATACATTTGTTGCGTGAGGGGAATATTCCTGTGCGCCACGCCCAAATACGCGAAATACAAGTGAGTTGTCCCGATGAAACATGTCAATCAGATCATAAACCCCTTCGGCAAAAATAGTGGAAGACTCACCTGTAATGTGATTTATTCGTGTAAACTGGAAGCCTTCCTCGCGTTGGATAACTAGCAGCACGCATTCTTCGTCCAGCTCCAATAGCCCCAGGATTTCGTCTTGGCCTTTTTCCAACTCAATAGGATATAGCACTCGTGCAACCTGCAACATGTTATAGATAGTTGCGCCATCTGCGTAATACTGCTGTACCATGGGAGCGTCATGCCAGTCCACGGTATACACTGCTGTATGGCCAAATAATCCTGGGCCTGTTGGTACAAATATAAACATACTGGCATCACCAACTTGTACTTGTTCCACCAAAGGTATGCGCCATGAAGTTTGAGAGGGTTGCTGGTTTGCTATGTCCCATGTACGAGAGTTTTGCTCAAAAGCATAAATATACCCGTCCGGCCCGGCATCAATATAAAGCCTGCCGTCCATCTCACAGGGAAAATATAGTGGATGCCAATGGTGCAGCAAATCCACGGCAAATATATCTGCATATATACGGTATTCTGTAAAGGGTACTATGCCGCCGCCGCTATGAAAAAAAGAATGATCGCTTTCTACTGTTGCATGGCGATAAGGGGCAATAGGGGTGAAGGCCATCTGGATAAAATTGCGGTTCCGCCAATGCCAATCCGAGAAGTGAAGCGAAGAGTGTATTATTATGAAATTGGCCCTAGCCTGGCTATTTCTGAAAACCTGCATGGAAATCCTCGCATCATCTGGCTCGATATAAAAAGTATAGGCATATCGCCCCTCAAAGTTGCTGACGACGCCTTCTAATGATAGTTGGTGTATGCCCGATGTGTCTCCATAGATGTCTCGAAGTCCCGCCGGCAACTCTCTCTTGGAAGCGGCTGCGACTACAATAAAAATGGTGGTGGCTAAAACGCAAAAAGCAAGACTTGCAAGTATTTTCTTCATTTTGCCGCACCTCCTGAGTTGAATAACCGTACCCCCCTGATTGTGACGACAAGTGAGACCCAAAGCATAAGCCCAAGAGTTACTGTATTGTTAGCACGGGAGTAATCAGAAATGGGAAAGGTATAAATAAGCAGCAATACCCAGGCCGCCACAGCTTCTATGCCAAAACCCCGTTTCCCAGCCGCTGCCATCACCCCTACATAAAGCGCCACGCAAAACGTACCCACAACCCCAAGTATTGAGAAAGCCAGGGAGAACAAATCTGGTGGGAAAATCATCCGCAAAAATCTTACGTCCAGCAAGGCAAGATATAAGTCTGCCTGGCGGCGAGCGGCATCAAAGCTAGTTTGTGCGCCAAATGCTGCGCTTGCATATGCCGTGATACCACTAAAAATAAGCAACAAAACCATCTGGGCCGCAATAAACACAAAGCCTGCAAGCAGTATAGCTGTAAGCTTTGTTAGATACACATGGCTGCGCTTTATCGGCAATGTAAGCAATGCATAGATGCTTTTGGATGGCATATAGTTTTTTGCGATGCTGACCCCAATAAGGGCCAACAAGCTGTCAAAACCAATAGCAAAAACAATGGGTATCCCACTGGATGATATTAGATATGAAAGAGGCACACCTCGCTGAGCCTCCTGCCAGCCTAAGCTAAATAATAGGACTTGAATCACAGCCATGGCTGATATATTTATCAATAGTGGCAGAAAAATCCTATCATACTCAAGTTTAAGTAGTGCAATAAATCGGTTCATGCTACGCCTCCTAATGTTATGTAATTATGAATAACCTATGGATTCTAGGCTTCACGCCTTTCCCATTCTGCTGAAACCATAGCAATTAGCTCCTCCCGGCAAAGCCCAGCACCTACTGCCGCTGTAACCAACTCTAAAACCTGCCCCTCAAGGATTTCCTCGCACAGGCGGGCTAGCATGGCATCGTTGACCTGTACGATACTTTTTGCGTTAGGCGGAGTTGTTATAAGCCCGTACTTCTCAAGCTCGACAAATGCCTTTTGCACGGTATTAGGGTTTACGCCAAGCTGGGCTGCCAATATCCTGCGGGACGGGATATCTTCACCGCTTACAATACGGCCCTGTAGTACTAGCAACTTGAATTGGTGTATAATCTGTAAATAAATAGGCTCGCCCTTTGGGTCAGGCTTGGCAAAGTCATGAATCAACAGGCTCACCTCCTTGTGGGTTTTAGCACAAGTGTATTATTCATATAATACACTTCATTGTCAAGTGTGGATGTGGGGAGTATTATGCATAATTTTGACCCGGCAATGCCAGAGGTCTTATAAGGAGAGAAAACTATGAAGAACTGGTTCACAGAAGCCCGCTTTGGCATGTTCATCCACTGGGGCCTGTATGCAATCCCTGCACGGGGCGAGTGGGTACGCAGCAGAGAAAAAATGCCTGTGGAAGATTATGAGCAATTCTTTCACAACTTTAACCCCACAGACTATGATCCAAAAGCTTGGGCCAAAGCCGCAAAGAAAGCGGGAATGAAGTACGCGGTAATGACCACAAAGCATCACGATGGGTTTTGCCTCTTTGACAGCGTGTTCACCGACTATAAGTCTACCGCAACTCAGGCAAAGCGGGATTTAATCAAGGAATATGTAGAGGCTTTTAGGGCCGAGGGCATCAAAATAGGCTTTTATTACAGCATAATAGATTGGCATCATCCAAACTATCCGGCCTACGGTGATCGCCATCATCCCATGCGCGACAATGAAGACTACAAGGATTGGGATCACGATTTTGACAAGTATCTGACGTATATGCACGGCCAGGTAGAGGAGCTATGCACTATTTACGGTCAAATAGATCTGCTGTGGTTTGACTTTTCTTACGATGACATGACAGGTGAAAAGTGGAAAGCAACAGAGTTAGTGCGGATGATTCGCAAATATTGGCCTGATATACTGATAAACAATCGCCTGGAAGTAAACAGAAGCGACCAAAGCACCCTGCACTTAGGCAACCCCTCAGAATATGCCGGCGACTTTGTAAGCCCTGAGCAGATTATTCCTCCAAGCGGTGTACTCAATAAAAAAGGCCAGCCAATACCCTGGGAAGCCTGTATAACTATGAACAATAACTGGGGCTACCATGCCACAGACAAAAACTTCAAGTCTAGCGACATGCTAATAAGAAAGCTGGTGGAATGCGTGTCCAAAGGGGGCAACATGCTGCTTAACATAGGCCCCGACGCAAAAGGTAATATCCCTCCAGAGTCCGCGAAAATCCTGGATGAGATAGGCAAGTGGATGGAAAAAAACAGCGAATCTATACACAACTGTGGCAACGCAAACATGGAAAAACCGGAATACGGCCGCATTACCAAGAATGGCAATACCCTCTACTACCACATAACTGAAAACCAAGTAGGAGCTATTCCTCTCGTAGGCCTGAAGCATGAGGATGTAAAACGTGTTTGGAACGTGGCCACCGGCGCGGAAGTAAAGATATCTGATGCCTGGTATCTACATGACCACACAGAAATGGTGTTTATCACCCTCGGAGACAGCCCCATATTGCCCGACTTGGTGGATACGGTTATAGGGGTGGAGTTATAGGATGAGGAAGCAGCCGACGACTAAACACAGGGTATATCGGGGGGGGGAGCGCTTTTAACAAAAATGACATCGCTTGCATGGCATAGAGTAGGACAGCCGATTTAATGCATTTGTAAAATACATCCATAGCAATGTCATTTTTGGTAAAAGCGCTTCGGCCCTTTAATCATACCAATTTACTCTTGTGTAACTGTCAGCATATGTCAACTTAGCCTACAGTCGGCTATCTTATGATCATCCATGTGCGAGTGTGTAGCAAATTGCACCGCAACGCTCTTCGCGTTTTCATGCCAATCTATTGCACCATTAACATAAACAATAGGACATACAAGGGTACTGGCCCATGCTTCTTGAGAGGCAAGAGAGCGTGTATCCATACCGCCACCATCGTAGGTGGCTACATATTCTATAAATTTTTGATGGCGATTATACAAATCTCCACCTGGCCTGATTCGGTCACCATAACGTTCATATTCTCGTTTTTCCAACCGCTGGAGCCTAACCTCCGTTGGGGTTTTCACAAAAACTGCCATGGACAGCATTGAGTCAAAGGCATTTCCCCATTCGCGAATGCAGCCGGAAAGGACAAAATTGCCCTTTATAGCAGAGCATAGCAACGCTACACGCTCATGTAGTGAGCGCTCCTGTGTAAAAGGTGGGTCGGTGGGTACGAAAAAATAATCATCCGTATCAAAATGCTCGAAGTTTAGCAGCCTTGCCAGCTCCCGCCCCAATGTAGTACAACCTGAACCAGAGGCCCCAAATACTATTATCCCGTGTGGATTGCTCATTTTTACCTCCAGGGGCAAGGGTCATGCAGGACCGCTTGCATTCTTATTTGACCCGCAAATATTAAGTGTGAAGTGGTTTTCTTCACACCTTAGTTAGTTTACTTTGTTTCGTCAAGCAAGTGAATAAAGTATATCATAACATAATGAACCAATCTGCCCGCCATGACTATTACAAGATGAAGGGGTTCTGAAAGGAGGTCACCTTGGAACTATTGCGCGCAATCAGCACCAAACAGCAAGAACATCAACAAATGCAACAATTACAGCCGGCACAACAAACCCGGCAATCAGAGCAAAATCTGCAGAGCAGTATGATAATAAATGAGCTAGCAGATAAACACGGCCAGCAAGTATACAAATTCTGCCGAAGCCTAACATACACGAAGGAAGACGCAGACGATTTGTTTCAAGAGACCTATCTCAAAGTCTTTGAGTATCTGCCCAAGCCTATCCCGGAGGGATTTCTTTTTTCCACGGCACTTTACATCTGGAAAAGCTGGAAGCGAAAATACGCTCGCCGCAATAAGCTTGCACCTGCTGTCCCTTTGGACGAAATAACCGCAAGCGATATGGATATCGAAGAGGATTTCGCCCAGCAAGAAGACATCCGCCTAGTCAGAGAATGTGTAGAGGCCCTGCCCGAAAAATACAAAATCCCCACAATTTTATTCTACACGGCAGAGCTTGGGGTTTCGGAAATAGCTTCAGCCCTAAAGCTGCCGGTTGGGACAGTGAAAAGCAGATTGCACAAAGCAAGAAAATTAGTAGAGGAAGGATTGGTTAAGAATGGATACAAATAATAAAACCCGTGATGTAGACGCTCTTCTCCAAAAAGCCCTAAGAAGCACCGACAAGCCAGATGCGGAGCTTATTAGGAAGGTAACTCAGCATACAAATAAGGAGGAAACAATCATAAATAGACCAAGATTTAAACGCTCTATAAGAAGAGTAGCGGCAGTAATTGCCGCAAGCCTTGCCCTTACCACTACTGTCTTCGCAGCAGGGACATACCTGGGCAGTTTTGACAGGTTGAGGGAGGTTGTAGGTAACCAGCGCGCCGATGTGCTTCAACCACTGGAAATTGCCAGTGACCAGGGCGGATATGGTGGGCAAGGGATGTATGAATCAGGCGCTAATGCCCATGAAGCGCAAAGCGGACAAGCATCGGAATCCATTACAGCATATGGTGATTATATGGATGCACAAGCCGTGGCCACCGATACTTCAGATGCAGGCCATGTGAATGTCATAGGCAATAGCCTGGCAGAAGCAGGTATCCATGCCGAACTTGTTGCAATCGGCGTTTTCGACAATGTGGTGGATGTATATATCACCCTTCAAGACTTAACAGGGAACCGGTTGGATAATTACTTCCAGGTGCAGCATGTTTTCGGCCCTGTTGGCAATACAAGCATTGCCAGCCTTGGCCTAGCGCCGGAGATAATCAACCGCACAGATTGCGGCATTGTTACAATCCGTACCCGGGAGATTTTCACCCAGTCGGTGGCTGGTATGGAGTTTAGCTATAGTTTGCTTGGAATACGTTACAACATGACAGAGCAGCATAGCAGGCCACAGTTCCGTGATTTGGAAATAGATTTCACCGCAGTAACAAACCAGCCGTCAGTGCTGTTTAGACCCGATGCGTCCCCAGCATGGAGCGGCGGCGGAAGCTTGGACGACGGAGCAATTTTTGGCGCAGTGGAGACGCAAATGGTAACCGAAGGCTTTTTGGTTTTACAGCCCCATCTTCATAATATTGAGATAGACATAGGCGGCGAAACAGTCATTATTTCAAGCATAGGCATCATAGAAGATAGGCTGCATATACAATTCTATAGGCCTGTTGCCGACCTTGAACACCCCGCTGGATTTATGCTGTACGATTACGCAAACCTGAGCAGTGTTACCATGTCCTTTGGCTTTGCTAAAGATGGCGATGGCAATCTAGTCCGTGCAGAAGTAGGGGCCTATGGTTTTGAGGCTGTTAAGTACCGTGAGTATATTTTGTTCAATGTCGACCTTGAGAGACTTGCAGATTACAGGCTGCGCGGTGCGGCTTTTGGCCCAATTGCTGACCATTTGCCGCTGGAGTGGAGCGTGATCTTTGAGGTTGAAGCCAATGATGTGCAGCTTGTGGCCGATGGACTAGATGTACAGTATGGCTCGGCAACTGTCACCGAAGTTAGGATTACCACGTTTCTTATCCAGGTAGTCCTTGATGCAGAGGCTGGCATGGATGCGCCTCCAATAATCGTCCATACAACAAGTGGCACGGTTCATCCTCCTGCTGGTATGAGATTTAGCGGCTCAGGCGCTGGCAATTTCTTCTACGATATGGGGGACAGCCCCTTGGATCTGGATAATATTATCTCGGTTGAAATCGGAGGCGAGAGGGTTGTTTTTTACACCGATTAATATTTGATTTGGTGTGGCACAGGCGAAACCGCATGGTAAGCTCCCCCCGAAGTAGATACAATAATCGCAATATGACTAAACGCGCATATCATCAGGGTGCTCTTTGGATGATATGCGCGTTTTCCATTGGGTTGAAAATAGGATCTGATAAAAATTAATTATGTCAAAAAAACTATAAGTTCGCCAAAATCAACCTGGGTCTGCTCGCCGGTTTGCATATCCTTAAGTGTCGCCGTATTTGCGGCCAACTCATTGCAGCCTAGGATGGTGGTATACCTGGCATTGGCCTTATTGGCATATTTCATCTGAGCCTTGACGCTACGGTTGACAATATCACTCTCGGCTTGTACCCCGGCTTTACGTAAAGTATAGGCCAACTCATGGGCTTTTCTTGCGCCTTCCGGGTCTGCATGGCCAATAAATATAGCCGGGCCGGTGGTGTCAAGGATGATGTTTTCTTGCTCTTTTAACTGAAGAACCAACCGCTCAATTCCCATCCCAAAGCCAACACCGGCAGTAGCAGCACCGCCAACCTGGGCAATAAGTCCGTCATAGCGCCCGCCTCCTATTACGGTAAAGCCGGGGGCAATAAACTCAAACACCGTGCGAGTGTAATAATCCAATCCCCGCACAACCTTTGGGTCAATGGTAAATGGTATCTCCATCCGGGTAAGCAAAAGCTGCAATTCCTCAAAGTGGGCGCGGCATTCTTCGTCAAGGGCCTCTGTTACCAAAGGCGCGTCGGTCAGCAGGGCCTGGCAGGATTTTTCCTTGCAGTCCAATATCCGAAGAGGGTTTTTTCCAAACCTGTCCTTGCAGGTATTGCAAAACTTATCCAGCCTGTCGGCCAAATATTCCTTAAGCCGCTTATGATAAACCGGACGGCATTCTCCGCACCCGATGCTATTGATGTGAAGAGACACATTTTCTACCCCAAGCCGGGAGATAAGAGTATGCCCCAAGGATATAACCTCGGCCTCGGTGGCAGGGGAATACGCCCCAAAAACCTCCACTCCAAACTGGTGATGTTGGCGATACCGCCCGTGGTTTGGTCTTTCGTAGCGGAAGTTTGGGCCGATATAGAACAGCTTTACAGGATGGGGCTTGCTGGACATGCCCCTTTCCACGTATGAACGGGCTACCCCGGCGGTTTGCTCCGGCCTTAGAGATATGCTGCGACCGCCTTTGTCTTCGAAGGTGTACATCTCTTTTTGCACAACATCGGTGGTATCGCCAACGCCGCGGAGGAAAAGCTCCGTATGCTCAAAGGACGGGGTGCGTATTTCCTCAAAGCCGTAGGTATTGGTTATTTTGCGGATTTCGTCTTCGATGTGCCGCCATAGGCGCATGTCATCTCCGTATACATCGTGGGTTCCTCTTGGGGCTTGAATCATGGGTTTTCCTTCTTTCTTATGTGTGTATATGTTGACTATTGTTTCCCTGTTCTTCTGAAAGTACAAATGTTGCCGAAAAATCAGTAGCAAAATGCAGTAGCATCACAAGAATTAAGCTATTCGTAACTAAAAATAGACATATAAAAAGCAGTGCCATTAGCCCTGTGGATATAACCCCTTGCAACCCTTGGTAGAGGTGTGAGGCTCCAAATATCACACATGCAATCAAGATAATTAGGTATAGAGGTATATCAGGGAAAATGGATTGCAAGAGAAACAGCAGGAATCCTCGGAAAAGAATTTCTTCACAGATAGCGGAGCTAAGAGTTCGAAGAGAGAACAGCCATTTTTCTTTTTTTGTTCGTGGGAGCATAGCAGCCATTTCTCCGTGGTCGTTATCTAGATTCTGCTCTCTGGATTCATTGCTTACTAAAGAAGCAATAAGCTCATAGACAAAATAAGTAAATGCCACTCCGCTTAGGATAAGGGTAACGACAGTAAACCATATATTATGGTTAAAACTTATGGGGCGAAAACCTATATCTGCAAGGCTTATGCTTCCGATTAAACACATTATGAAAACGGGTATAAGCAGCCCCCAAAGGAATGCGGTTGCTCTCAAAAACTTCTGACACCGTATTTTTCCGGTGATAACGGTATCTTTATATTTTTTTGCGCGTAAAGCGCCTAATATAGATATTACCGCAAACATTATCACTAATAATGCCAGGAACACAATGTGCATCGCAATCCACCTCGAAAATAGTGCTCATGTATCATGTACGCCACTGTACCATGTAAAGAGCCTTGCTTAGTCACAGGAGTATCAGTCAAATTTGTCGAAAAAATATGAAACGTTGTCATCTCGGTGGGTATAGCCGTTTGTGGAATCATATAATGCACATGCGGCGGTGTTGGTTTTGTGGGTATATAGGAACATTTTGCTTATCCCGCTTAGATTGCATAGCCGCTTAATGGCGACAATCATCTGTTTGCCTATGCCCTGCCGCCGATAGTCCTTATGGACGCCTACTGCATGAATATACAGCATATTGCCCGAGGCATCCAGCCTGTTAAGCACATGGCCGCACGCGTATCCGATGATTTTATTGTCTTCAATGCAGGCGAAGAAAAGGTTCGTTGGGTTTGATAAAAACTGTCTGGCGCTTTCTTCGTCAACCTGGTAAAACTCAAGGGCATCGGCATGGTTTTTTGTGTTTACAAGCATCTGTAAGTCGGTTGGCCCAAGCTTTCGGTAGATTCTTTCAGGCATTTATCCCACATCTCCTCAATTGGCGAAAAATTGCCGCAAAAGCTGTCTATTGTCGCTTTATATAGATATCCGGGTCTTTTGGATTAAAGTCACGGGTGATTAATGAACCTTGGATATACTTGCTAACCGCGCCTGCGCCGATGCCAAGCACAGTTTGCACTTCCGACATCATGCCTACATTGTACAGACACTCATAGCCAGGCCGGGCGAAGCCTGTGTTTTCGAATAATGCAGCCATGTTTTTTTGGCGGTATAGGTAGTATGGGGAAAGTCCTTGATTGATGCAGCTTTCGTGGGCAATTTTTAGTTGGGTTTCTATAACGGTGGGATTGGGTAAGGCATTACCAGAAAGGGTGCTACCTGAAGGCGCACAACCTGATAAAGATTGTTCTACCCGTTGCTCATTTAACTTTGAAGCCCGCTTTATTGCCAGTGTATGGACGGTGATATTTTCTGGCGCAAGCTTGGCTAGGGTTTCCATTGTGTGATGCATGTCGTTGGGGGCCTCACCCGGAAGGCCCGCGATTATATCTGTGTTGATGCAGGTAAAACCTTCTTCTCGGGCAGATTCAAAGGCTTGCAAGAAATCTTGGGCAGTGTGGTTTCGGCCTATTGTTTTCAATGTACGATTATTAAGGGTTTGAGGGTTTATCGAAATGCGGTTGACGCCGTAGTTTTGCATTATTCGTAGGTTACTGCGGGTGATGGTATCGGGGCGGCCTGCCTCTACCGTAAACTCAATAGGTGAGGTGATAAAGCCTTGCATGGCATCAAGCAATTGCTCTAGACATTCATTGGCCATAGCTGTGGGTGTACCGCCGCCTATATATATTGAGGAAACATGGCCGCCAAGCTCCTGTAGTTTACGGGGTAGGGTAGTACTTTCTCTTACCACTGCCTGGGTGTATGCGGTTTGCATTTCTTTACTCCAAGGCTTATGTGCTGTGTTAAAGGAGCAATATATGCAGCGGGATGGGCAAAATGGGATGCTTAAATATAAGCCTATGGGTGTTGGCGCAGTGTTGGAGGCAGTGATGCCGGACGCGGGCTCATGCGCCTGTTCGTGTTGGTAGATAGCGCCCCGGCTTTGGCTGGATTGATTGTGATGCATGTATTTGTCCACATGCATATGATTCGCTGATGTGTTTATCTGGTGTGCCAATCGGTTTTCCGCGTGGGCGACATCTACTGCCAGCTGGGCCCTGTCTTTTTGTACGCAAAATGTGTCTTCCAGGGTATGAGAAATTTCATCATCTGTTTGGCCGGCAGCCATCCATTCTCGCACCATTTTTGTGGGGCGGACACCAGTTAGCGCTCCCCACGGTGTATATGCACCTACTGCTTGCTGCATTGCATGGTACATTGCCAGCATTGCCAGGCGTTTTTCGCTTAAATATGCAGGATGGCCGGATGCGTTGAAGCGATGTTGGCCAATAAGCTTGTGTTGAGCATTATTCAGCAGACTATCGCTATCCTGAGGCGCGCCTTCATGCATGTAAACCTCGGCATAAACCTTGCCATTCGCAATAATACTGACAATTCTATAGATAATGTTGACACTCGGTTTTGATACTGTATCTGATTTTGATGTGAAGCTCAGTTTTGGTGTGAGGTCTGATTTTGATATGAGGTCTGACTTTGGTATGAAACCCGCTTTTGATGATTTGGTCAAAAGCGGTAGCTTAACACAATCCTCTACCACAAACCGGGCATGAGGAAAGAAAACCTGGGCAATGGTCTGTATCTCGTCTATATATTTATGGTTGGCTGCAACAGAAATTCTCATGAAGTGGCTCGGGAAATCTCATGTACGCTTCTTTCTTTAAGAAGCCGCTGAGAAAGCTGGCCAAGCCGTTCACCGTCGGCAATCTCTATGCCTACATCAAAGATGGCCTCGGCTTGAACCGTACGCACGTTAAGGGATGTGACCTTGATTTTTTCTTCAGAAAGAATACGGCTTATATCAGCCAGTAGGCCATCCCGGTCATCGCAGTGCAGGCGGATATCCGTGTGGTATGTGTGACCGGATTTTTCCGGTACATGCCACTGGGTTTCCATTAGGCGGCGCTTGTCTAGCTCGTCTAGGTGGATGATGTTTATGCAGTCTGTGCGGTGGACACTCATGCCACGGCCACGAGTAATAAAACCGATGATTTCATCGCCGGGTACAGGGCTGCAGCACTTGGCGAAGCGCACATCTGTATCGCCTACGCCTCGTATTACTATGCCGCTTTGGGTTTTGCGGTCGGGCAGGGCGGCGCTTTCTGTTAGTAGGCCCTGGATTAGCTCTTCATCTGAAGGGGGTGGCAGGGTTTTTTCGTATTCGCGGTATAGACGGTTTATAATTTGCTTTTCTTTTAGGCCGCCTACACCAACCATTACATATAGTTGGTTTAGGTCTTTGCAATTGTAGCGGCGCAGTACTCCTTCGTCTGGGTCGTCTAGGGCTATCAAGTCGTCGAAGCTTACGCCTACCTCATCTGCGGCGGCTTCCAGCAGTTCCCGGCCTCGTTGGATATTGTCTTCTCGGTCTTGCCGCTTAAACCACTGGTTTATCTTGATGCGTGCCTGTGCGGTTTTTACTATTTTTAGCCAGTCACGGCCTGGGCCTTTGGAGTTTTGACTGGTTAGGATTTCTACTCTGTCGCCGGTTAGTAGGGTGTAGTCGTTGGTGACAATGCGGCCGTTTACCTTGGCCCCTATCATACGATTGCCCACGGCACTGTGGACTGCGTAGGCAAAATCCAGTGGTGTGGCGCCATCGGCTAGGGTGTAAACATCGCCCTGAGGGGAGAAGCAGTACACGTGGCCTTTGAAGGCGTCTAAGTCCATTTTTAGTGTGTCGAGGAACTCGCTGTTATCAGACATTTCCCGTTGCCAAGCCATGATTTCTTGCAGCCATTTGTCCTTTGCGCCTTTGTCCCGCTCTTTGTATTTCCAGTGGGCGGCTACACCAAACTCGGCTACCTGATGCATCTCGTGGGTGCGGATTTGTACCTCTACCGGCTCCCCATAGTGGGGGCCCATTACAGTGGTGTGAATAGACTGATAGCGGTTGATTTTTGGCATACTAATATAATCTTTGATGCGGCCCGGGACAGGAGTAAATATTGTGTGAACCCAGCCAAGGGCGGCATAACAGTCGGGGATTTCATTTACCAGTACCCGCACTGCGAATAGGTCGTATATCTGATCCAGGCTTTTGTCCTGGGACCTCATTTTCTTGTGGATGCTATAAAAATGCTTTGCCCGGCCTTCGACTGTGGCTTCAATGCCTTCAGCCTCAAGACGCTTGATTATTTCGTCTACTACATTTTGGACTACTGCTTGGCGCTCGCTTTGCTTCATCTGGATTTTTTGAGAAAGGTCGTTGTACTTATCCCTGTCTTGATATTTGAATGCCAGGTCTTCCAGTTCATACCGCAGCTTGGCTATACCTAGGCGGTGGGCAAGGGGGGCATATATGTCAAGAGTTTCCTGAGCTACGGCTTTTTGCTTATCTACCGCACGAACCCCAAGGGTACGCATGTTGTGAAGACGGTCTGCGATTTTTATCAGCAGCACTCGGATATCTTGAGACATGTGAATAAAGAGCTTGCGGTAGTTTTCCGCTTGCTCGTCAGCTTTTGTGGCCAGCTTTTCCTTTTCACTTTTGGTGAGCTTTACGGCATCATCGTCTGGGTTTGTGGTGGAGGTGTTGTCTGATTTCTTGGATACGTATTGCACTTGTTTTATCTTGGTCACGCCATCTACAAGGGAAGCTATCTCTGTGCCATAGCGTGCAACGATTTCTTCCAATGTATGTGGAGTGTCTTCCACAACATCGTGAAGGATGCCGGCGGCAATGGATTCCAGATCTGACCGCATTTCGGCCAGTATCAGTGCCACTGTCAAAGGATGGATAAAATACGGCTCACCAGTTTCACGCTTCTGGCCCTCGTGAGCTTTTTGTGCAAAGTTATAGGCGTCTTCTATCAAGGAAAGGGATGTGCCAGGACGATAGCTTTTGATTTCTTCTATCAAGTTTTTGTAAATATTGTCCAGTAATCTTTTATGGGTGCTGTCCAATCCCGACACCTCCTTCTTGGCTTTGCTGGTGGTTTTCTGACCATTATAGTATTTGTGAGGGATTTTGCAAGAAGAGAGCCGCTTGGGGGCCGCGCGGGCGGGCATGAGCTCGTTTTTGCGCTTGGTTCCGGCTGATGTCAGGAAGCCTCAGGGGAGGAAAAATGCCATTTTTTTGCGGATTATCATCCGCAAAAATGGCGTTTTTCCAACCCCTGAGTCTACCTGACGCCTCCACAGACGCGCCAAAACGAGCTCATGCCCGCCCGCGCTGCGCTTTCGCTTGCTAGTGGAAGGAAAAAACCTCGCAATTCTTATGCACATGCATAGGGGTTGTGTATTTGGCCGCCGGATGTTGTTTCATTTTCTTTTGATCTTCTCTCGCAGGCATCAGCCGTTGCTTGCGGCGAAGGGCCAACCACCCTCCGTAGCTTATGGTATACTGATGTTATAGATTGCTAGAAAGTGCAAAAAAGGAGCGATACTTATGATAAAGATATTGTCGGTTTTTGGAACCCGCCCAGAGGCTACCAAGATGGTTCCATTGGTGCTGGCCTTACGGGATGAGCCGGGGATTGAGTCATATCTATGTGTAACAGCTCAGCATCGGGAGCAATTGGATCAGGTTTTAAACCCTTGTGGCGTAAAGCCTGACTATGATTTAAATATTATGACTCATGGGCAAAGCCTTGGGGATATCACTAACCGGGTACTTACGGGGCTTACACCTATATTGGCGGAGGTAAAACCGGATTTGTTGCTGGTGCATGGGGATACTACTACTACTTTTGCCGCCAGCCTTGCTGCTTTTTATGCCAAAGTCTCTGTGGGGCATGTGGAAGCGGGGCTGCGGACATATGACAAGTACCGGCCTTACCCAGAGGAGATAAACCGTAAGCTGGTGTCGGCCATTGCGGATTTGTATTTTGCGCCAACTAATCAGGCCCGGGAGAACTTGCTGAAAGAAAACGTGCCTGACAATGCGATATATGTAACCGGCAATACAGCCATAGACTTTGCAAAATATGCAGCTCGGGAGGATTACACTTTTGAGTGCGAGGCCCTGAACCGATTGGATCCTACAAAGCGCATTTTACTAATGACAGCACACCGCCAGGAGAATCTGGGCAAACCAATGGAGGCAATCTGCCGGGCTGTGCGTAGGCTGGTGGATGATTTCCCAGACACGCTGCTTGTGTGGCCTGTGCATTTAAATAAAGCCGTAACGGAAGTGGCTCACAGGCTTTTGTCAGGTCATGACCGTATTTTGCTGACGAAGCCAGCCAGCCCTCTTGATATGATTAATATGATGAAGCGTGCTTACTTGCTGCTGACCGACTCAGGGGGATTGCAAGAAGAGGCTCCGGTTTTTGACTTGCCTGTGCTTGTGCTGCGGGAGGTAACCGAGCGGCCAGAGGGACTTGCGGCAGGTACGCTGGTCCTCGCCGGTGTGGACGAGGCCGCTATATATAGCCTGGGGGCAAAATTGCTGACGGATAGAACCATGTACAATAAAATGGCTGCGGCGGAGAATCCCTTTGGTGACGGACAGGCCAGCAGGCGGATTATTGAGGCGATTAAAGTATATTTTTCATGAAAATGATTGCTGTAATAGATGCGTAGCAATGATGCAATTTGAGTTTTGATGATAGTGATAAACCTTTTTCATATAGGAATGGAGATTTGCTTGATAACCGTGTAGGAGTGGAGGTTTACATGATAACGATGAAATGGTTCTTTGCAGACCAGGGTTTAGAAGACGCCCACAGCGTCCGCCGGGCGGTTTTTATAGACGAACAGGGCCTGACCGAAGAGGAAGAGTATGACGGCACGGATTATGCATGCACCCACTTGGTTGCATATGAAGACGATAAACCAATAGCGACAGGCCGCATAATGCTATATGGTGATGACTATATTATTGGCCGGGTGGCAGTACTTAAGGCCTATCGTGGAAAGGACATAGGTCTTGGCATCATGCAGGCCCTTATTGAGGCCTGTTGTGCCATGGGTGGCGACAGACAGATACTTCATGCCCAGACCCATGCCCGGAGGTTTTATGAGAAGCTTGGGTTTACGGCTTATGGCGATGAGTTTATGGAAGCTGGGATACCTCATATTTGCATGGAGCATTTTGGGCCGGTTGGGTGTTGTAGGGGGAATTAAGCTTATGCTAAAGGCAATAAATGATAGCAGTGGTGGGGATATCATTGTTCCCATGACCCTTACTAGTCCTGTATATTATAATGACATAATCTCTAGGCTAATCGCCGATGGCATTGATGTTCGGCATTTTATATTATATGTCAATAAGCCTGAGCTGATTAAGCGGTTGCGGAGGAGGGCTTTAGGGTTTCTGCGTAGAGAGAAATTCGCGGTTGAAGCAATTGAGCGTTGTATACATTCATTCGATAACAATATCACAGAAACGAGAATTATGGCTTATTCCAAGAGTGCAGAGGATATAGCTTTGGAAATAGCCGCTTTATGCAAATAATATGCTGTTGAAGGGGTGGGGTTGGATGCGTAAATTGATGTGCCTAATTATTTATGCGTCATTGTTGGTTATTTTAGCAAGCTGCGGAGCGGTCGCAACAGCGGGCGATGTACTGAATCATACTTCGTATGAGAGTGAAAATTCCGAAGATAACATAAACGAGAATGTACGTGACGATGAAACAGCATCATATGAGAATACAGAAGAAGCACCGTCCCCGGAGCCGTTGCAGCCTGAGGAAATAGTCGTCCCTCAGTTCTCGGCTTATATCTACATGCCAGAAGATCTGTATTTTTTTTCACCAGAAAATCTGCCCGTAACCACCGGCACAGGTTATACCTGGCTTATTCCGCCAATCCTAAATCCTACCGAGTTTACAAATGGCCGTGCTGTAATGTGGAGCCTTGAACCGGATGAGCTGGGGCAGTTTATTGGTGACATATCCGGCAGGGTAATTGCTGTACCCAAAAGGGGTAATATAATGTACCACTTCGGCGATACGGTTCTTATTAGTTATCATTCCCATTTGAGTGCCAGGGATTCCCATTGGAGCACTGTGGATTTACAAAGCCAGGAGGTCACATCTATCGGGCGCTTTGACACATTCTGGCCAATGCCGGAACTAGGGCTTGCATCTGTATCAAGGGGTGTATGGCCCAACGAGCAGGCGAGCATTATCAACTTTATGGGGCAGGAAGTTGTACCTTTGCAGTTTTGGCGCAGCAACATGTCCTACGTATATGATGGGCTTGTGGCCGTAAGTATCAACGACCCGGAATGGCATCATATAAGCGAGCGATGGGGTTTTGTGGATGTAAATACCGGTGAAGTGGCTATACTCCCTGAATATGGATGGGTACTGCCATTTTCGGAAGGGCTTGCGGCAGTTGTAGTTGGGCCCCTTTATTGGGGATACAACTATAGATGGGGCTTTATCAATCCCCAAGGGGAGATGGTTGTATCGGCCATATATACTGGGGCGATGTCTTTTTCCGAGGGAATGGCAGGGGTAATGACTGGCCGTGACGAAGTATCCCAGCGCTGGGGGTTTGTTGATAGGATGGGAACAGAAATTGTGCCCCCTATATACTACGAAGTGCTGCCTTTTTCTGAGGGGCTAGCAGCGGTAAGGATGGGCAACTGGCCAGACACCCCCAAGTGGGGATTTGTTGACCTCACTGGGCGGGAAGTAATACCTATTATCTATGAAGATGTTAGATCATTCTCAGGTGGACTTGCGGCTGTGCAAATAGATGGCAAATGGGGATTTATTGACCCATCAGGCAATATGGTGATTCCGCCTGATTTTACCATGGCATGGCCCTTTGAAAACGGCTTGGCTATGACTTATGTAGGTTATTCTGTCTGGATTAACCCTTGTGACGGCGGGCCTACGCCTTTTGGCGGAGAGTGGTGCGTAATTGATACCTATGGAAATGTAATGGCAACGTTGCCTTATGCCTTTGTGTATATGGTGGAAGATGGCATGGCGATGGTAAGGGTTGGCTCGGATGAGATGTTTTTTTGCGATACGCGCGATGTATATCTTCCGGCGGATGCTGGGAGATGGGGTGGTGCATGGGGGCTGGTGCGGTTGGATGATATTCGCTAATTGCGTCTTCTGTCATGAAGTTGAAGACGCTTTACCGCGGGGTTCTATAATTCACGAATTGTACAAAAATTTTGCTGCGAAAGAGCAAAAGGAGGCATTATGAGACTAGACAAATACCTAAAAATAAGCCGCATAATAAAGCGCCGTACCGTAGCCAATGAAGCCTGTGATGCAGGCCGGGTGACGGTAAACGGGAAAACGGCTAAAGCATCTCTTGATGTAAAAATTGGAGATATTGTAGAAATAAAATTTGGTGATAAAACCACCAAGCTTGAAATCCTTGAAATTAAGGAAACCGTGCGCAAGGAAGAAACCGGCGGCATGTATAGGGTTGTGGAGTGATTAAAGATGTCTGTAAAAGGCAGGCAGACATGCCGTCTTGCAGGCTGTTGCTATACTGTACATGTGTTAGCCTGAAAAGAGCCAAATTATTTTACTGCGTCATTCATAACGCGATAAAATAACTTGGCTCTTTCATTGGGCGAAATCTGGCTATTGCCGATAATATTAACAGGCTCTAGTATATTGCTATTAGTTTTCCGATGAAGCCTTTAACACAAGCTGGCCGAGTATATTGCTGTCAATAAATGGCGCAAGACCGTACAGCTCATGTATATCACCAGCGTCAGCGGCTTTTATTGCCAGCTCGCCGAGGGTTTCTTTGCTGATAAATGGCGCTAGGGCCGTAAGCGCCGCAATGCCCTCTACCTGGTCGATTCTACGGGCTAGTTGGTCAAGAGTATCCTCGTCTAAGAAAGGAGCAAGGCCACATAGACTGCCGATATCGCCGCTTTCTTCTGCACTCATAGCCAGTTGGCCCAGCACTTCTTTGCTTAAAAATGGGGCAAAGCCTGTAAGCTGCCCGATGCTTAGCTTGGTGGGGTCAGCTTTTTTCATAATGTGCTCTACCTGGCTTGGCTTAAGTATTGGTGCAATTTCTGCCAGGTCTTGGATGAGAGGCATGTTGTCTTGGGTGTACGCGTCTGTCTGCTGGGTTAGTACATTCTTCACTATCTCGGCTTGGGGGCCGTTTCCTAGCAGCTCGTCTATGGACACCTCCAATGCTTTTGATATATCCGGTAGCCGCGATATATCTGGCATGGTAGAGCCTCGCTCCCAACTGGATACTGCCTGGTAGCTTACCCCCATTTTGTCTGCCAGCTCTAGCTGGGTCATGTCCCGCTTCTTTCTTAAATCGGAAATTCTGAAACCAATGTCTTGCATGTTCATAGTCATTCTCCTTTGCGCTTCCGCGTTTGATGTA
>Ga0123355_10000682_pt1 | contig 46160 bp, 42 predicted proteins | sample TergutEmb28metaG_3_FD_89872 | JGI IMG/M metagenome (GOLD analysis project Ga0123355, IMG submission 89872) | Embiratermes neotenicus P1 segment gut microbial communities from Petit-Saut dam, French Guiana - Emb289 P1 | ecosystem: Host-associated > Arthropoda: Insects > Digestive system > Gut ...
CGAACAAGCCGTTCTGTGCGGCGGCGTGACGGCACTGATGAAAGCCGGATTTGAAACGTTGGTCGAAGCCGGATATCAACCGGAAAGTGCCTATTTTGAATGTGTACATGAGATGAAGCTAATCATAGATCTCGTCGTAAAAGGTGGACTTTCCGGTATGAGATATTCAATCAGCGACACTGCTGAATACGGTGACTACTCTATCGGCAATCGTATTATCACCGAGGAAACAAAAAAAGAGATGAAAAAAGTCCTCACCGAAGTGCAGAACGGTGAATTCGCCAGAGACTGGATTTTAGAAAATAAAGCCGGTAGGGCGTCTTTCCTCGCAAAACGCAGGATGGAGACTGAGCATCAAGTCGAAACCGTCGGCGCGGAACTGCGTGCTAAGATGAACTGGAAGAAAGACTGAGTCAGTTGACAATATACAGCTGATAATTGACAGCGAATGGGGAGGAGCAAATCAGTTGAGAAGTGATGCGATAAAAGTCGGCGCGGAGCGTGCGCCACAGAGGGCTCTTTTGAAATCTATGGGATATACCGATGGACAGTTGAAGAAGCCGCTGATTGGTGTGGTAAATTCGTTTAATGAGATTGCACCAGGGCATATTCATCTGCAAACTATTGCCCGGGCGGTCAAAGACGGTGTGCTGCAAAGCGGGGGATTGCCTGTAGAATTCAACACCATCGGCGTGTGCGATGGACTTGCGATGGGGCATGAGGGTATGCGATACTCTCTGTCCTCACGTGAGGTTATCACAGACAGCATAGAGTGCATGGTGCGCGCCCACGCGATGGATGCGCTGGTGTTTATACCGAACTGCGACAAGATAGTCCCGGCAATGCTTATGGCGGCCGCCCGGTTGAATCTGCCTGCGGTATTCGTTTCCGGCGGACCGATGCTGTCGGATGATGGACTTGACCTCAACAGTGTTTTTGAGGCCGTTGGCGCACATAAAGCCGGGAAAATTGACGATGAGGAATTGTTGAGAATCGAAGACGGAGCATGTCCTGGATGCGGCTCATGCTCCGGCATGTTCACGGCGAATTCGATGAATTGCTTGTGCGAGGCGCTGGGGATTGCCCTGCCCGGAAACGGCACGGTTCCCGCCGTGTATGCAGGGCGGATCAGGCTTGCCAAGACAGCTGGTGAGACTGTGATGGAGCTGTTCAATAAGAACATCAAGCCGTCCGACATTATGACAGCGACGGCACTGAAAAATGCATTAGCTATCGATATGGCGCTCGGCTGTTCGACGAACTCCGTGCTGCATTTATTGTCTATAGCTAACGAGCTGGGACACCCGCTTGACCTGAAAATGATAAACGAGATAAGTGCAAAAACCCCGAATCTCTGCAAACTTGCCCCGGCAGGGCCGCACCATATACAGGAGCTGTATTTCGCCGGGGGAGTATACGCCGTGATCCGCGAGCTGATAAAATCAGGATTGATGGACGGTAGTGCGTTGACTGTCTCGGGTCAAACGCTCGGCGAAGCTGTGGGAAATGCGAAGATCAAAAACCCGGAAGTTATTAAGACATGCGCGGAGCCTTACTCAGCCACCGGCGGGATTGCAGTGCTGTTCGGGAACCTTGCCGAGCGCGGGTCGGTGGTCAAACGCAGTGCGGTTCGGCCTGACATGTTGAAATTTACCGGTACTGCCAGAGTGTTCGATTCCGAGGAGGATGGTATAAAAGCCATCTACGGTGGCGAGATAAAGAAGGGTGACGTGGTTGTGATCCGCTATGAAGGTCCAGCCGGCGGCCCAGGAATGCGCGAAATGCTGGGGCCGACGTCGGCAATCGCCGGAATGGGGCTGGACGCTGACGTGGCACTAATTACTGATGGCAGATTCTCCGGCGCGACTCGCGGCGCCGCGATAGGGCATATCTCTCCGGAAGCCGCGGCGGGAGGGCTTATAGCCTATGTGAAGGACGGCGACAAAATCAGCATAGATATTGACAATTATTCTATTGAGCTTCATGTTGACGAAGAGGAGCTGCACAAGCGGCGCGAGACGATGGAGATAAAAGTAAAGACAGACCTCCGTGGGTATATCAAGCGTTACGCCAAAACAGTGTCGTCAGCGGATACAGGTGCGGTGATTGTGTAATGGAAGTTGCTGATCTTACCCTGGAGAAAATCTATCAAGCTGCGCATGTGTTAAAACCGGTTGCGCGGAAGACAAGCGTTATCCGCGCTGTTAACATTGCGCCCAGATGTGAGCTTTATTTGAAAGCGGAGAACTTGCAGGTCACCGGTGCGTTCAAGGTTCGCGGGGCGTATTTTAAGATGTCAATGCTTACCGATGAGGAAAAGGTGCGGGGCGTTGTAGCCTGCTCCGCTGGGAATCACGCGCAGGGAGTCGCATTAGCGGCGAAGGAAAACGGTATTAAATCGACCATTTTCGTCCCCAGCGCTGCGCCGATTTCAAAGATTGAGGCGGCAAGGAGCTACGGTTCTGAAATCCGGCTTGTAAACGGGGTGTATGACGACGCGTACAATGCGGCGCTAGAGTATCTTGAGGAATCCAACGCCGTTTTCGTCCATCCGTTTGAAGATGTTGACGTTATCGCGGGGCAGGGTACGATAGGGCTGGAGGTTTTAGAGCAATTGCCGGAAGTAGAGGCTATCATTGTCCCGGTTGGCGGCGGCGGTCTTATATCCGGGGTTGCTTATGCCGCGAAAAAGCTGAAGCCATCCTGCAAAATCTACGGCGTTCAGGCGGCCGGGGCGGGGAGCATGTCGAAATCACTTGATGAGAATAAACTTTCAGCCTTGAATAGAGTATCGACTTTTGCCGATGGTATCGCGGTGAAGTCTCCGGGAAAGATGACGTTCGCACTATGCTCTGAGTATGTTGATGAGATTGTGACTGTGACCGACGACGAGATAGCAACCGCTATTCTCACACTGATGGAAAAGCAAAAACTTGTGACAGAAGGTGCGGGCGCGGTTTCCGTCGCTGCCGTTATGTTCGGCAAGCTTCCGATTGATGGTAAAAAATGCATCTCTATCGTCTCCGGCGGGAATATTGATGTGAATATCCTCTCGCGTGTGATCAATCGCGGGCTGACGACCACCGGCAGGTTGACGGAGCTTACGATTGAGATGTTGGATATGCCGGGCCAACTCAGCGCGGTGTCGGGCATAGTCTCTGACCTGGGCGCAAATGTTGTAAAAGTCCGGCACGACCCGGCGGGGGAGAACTCTGATATAAACAGCTGTGTCCTGCACCTGAGTATGGAGACAAAAAACTTGGATCACTTGCAAGACATAAAAAAAGCGATGGCAAACGCGGGATACAAAATTCTGAAAGATTGACGGGAGGATTTGCCAATGGCAAAAATCATATACTCAAAGAACGCGCCTGAGCCGATAGGGCCGTATTCACAGGCGGTTCTGGCAGGCGGAATGCTGTACTGCTCCGGCGCGGTTCCGCTTGACCCGGTAAGCGGCGATATCGTGGGGGATGCTATAGAGGAACAGACGGAACAGGTAATGAAAAACATATCAGCGGTGCTGGCGGCAGCGGGCGCCGATTTCACCGCCGTGGTTAAAGCCACCTGTTTCCTGAAATCCATGGATGACTTCGCGGCGTTTAACGGTATCTATGCAAAATATTTCACAGGCAAGCCCGCGAGGTCTTGTGTTGAGGTGTCAAGGCTGCCAAAGGATGTGCTGGTGGAGGTTGAGGTAATAGCGGTAGTCGGATAAAGCGGCAGACGCTGTAGGGGCGGCCGTCTCGGTCGCCTGCGGGCGATCGGGGACGACATCCCTACGAGGTACTGTTGTGCAGAGCATTTATATTATCGGAGGAGGTGGTTGTATGAATAAAAGCGATGTTAGTGATATTACCCCGATTATAAAATCAAAAAATAAAAGGAGATGCTTTTATGAGTTACAACCCCGATATACCAAGAAGCCGGTATGATAATTATGGCAACCGTGAATGGACACGTCTTGAACAAGACGGACATGGTGAACTTTTATATCAGGTACATAATGATATTTTGAAGCGTTATATTAAACTAACCGATAAGGTTTTAGAGATAGGTGCGGGTTCGGGCAGATATACAAAGGATATTGTTGCAATGTGTGATGAATTAACCATTGCGGATATATCCAGCCATCAAATTGAGTTCAACAAGTCCAAAATGCGCGAACTGTCATTGATTGACAGAATAAAGGCATACCATGTTTTAGATGTTCTTGATATGAGTGTTTTTGAAGATTCTTCTTTCGATTGCGTTGTTTGTATAGGCGGTGTAATCAATTATCTTTTGGACAGAGAGAAGGATGGGATACAAGAACTTCTAAGAGTATTAAAAACGGATGGCGTATTGATTCTTGGAGCCATGAGTTTCATTGGCGCATCACTTTATCATCTTGAAGGCGTAAGGCATGAAAAAAATATATATGGAATTGAAGCGACAAGATGGCTTTTTGATACAGGTGTTCAAGACGGGGAACATTATCAGTCTGAAAGCAAACATTACGTCCATATGATGAGAAGCGCTGAAATGGATGCCTTGTTTGCGCAGTTTCCTGTAAAGGTTCAAGAGAGAAGCTCTGCCGGTTTATATACGCAAGCAGGAGATACGGCTTTAGAAAATGCCCGTAATGACAAAGAACTTTGGAAGTTAATTATCGAAAAAGAAATTGAGTTTACCAAATTACAGGGCACTCTTGATTGTGGAATGAATATCATCTATGTTGTGCAAAAGTTGTAATTTCCGCACCTAGAATAAACATTTTCTGCAGTTTACACAAAGCAAAACACCGCCGTACTTGAAATTGCAAATAAATCCTGATATAGTATTCGTAAGATGAAATTGGGGGAGGAGCAAACCATGGGAAGCTTTATTTTAGAGCCGCAGCGGCAACTGAATGTCGATTCTTCCTGCGACGTGCTTGTCGCCGGGGGCGGAATCGCCGGGATAGCCGCAGCTATGGCCGCGGCGCGCGCCGGGAAGAAGGTCACGCTGGTTGAGCGTGAGTATGCATTGGGCGGCATGGCAACGCTGGGCCTTGTAACAATCTACTTGCCGCTGTGCGACGGGGAAGGGAATCAGCTTATTTACGGCATTGCTGAAGAGCTGTTGAAGCTTTCTATAAAACATGTGGTTGAGGCGAATTACCCGAAAGCTTGGATCGAAGGCGGCAGTCTTGAGGAACGCCTGAAGGGACGGTATATCACGCAATTCAATGCACATCTATTCGCGTTGAGCGCGGAGGAACTGCTGCTAGACCTTGGGGTCACGATATTGTACGGGACGCTGATCGCCTCGGTGGTAAAAGAGGGCGACTTCATCAGCCATGTCATAGTCGAGAACAAATCCGGCAGATCGGCTATTGCAGTGGATTCAGTTATCGATGCCACCGGAGACGCCGATATCTGCGAAATGGCCGGCGCGAAAACAGCGTTGCATGGGCGCGGTAATATACTTGCAAGCTGGTATTATTACTTTATGCAGGGCAAGGTATCATTGAAAATGTTCGGCCTGGCAGATTTGCCGCCGAACTTGGTTCCGCTGCCGAAAAAGGGCAATGACCCGTATAAAGCGGATAAAGTTGCCAAGCTTGACGAAAATCTGCGTTTTTCCGGCGTGGACGGCGTTGAACTCAGCAATGCGGTGATTGAGGCGCATAAAAAGATGTATGAAGACATATTAAAATTCCGTGAAGAGGATGATACATATGTGCCGGTGACGATATCGACAATTCCGCTGGTGCGCATGTCACGCCGCCTTTGCGGGGCGTATACGATGGATGAGTCGGAGGAACGGAAATTTTTCCCAGACAGCATAGGTTTAACTGGTGATTGGCGCAAGAAAGGCCCCGCGTTTGAAATCCCGTTCGGGACACTGTACGGCCACGAGGTGAAGAATCTCCTCGCGGCGGGCAGGGATATTTCGGTAACTGACGCCATGTGGGATATAACCCGTGTAATCCCGCCGTGTGCCGTGACAGGCGAAGCCGCCGGAATCGCCGCCGCGATGGGGAATGATTTCACAAAAACGGATATCAAAGAACTGCAAGAACGGCTGGTCGCCAACGGCGTAAAGCTGCATGTCAGTGATATCTATAAATAGCAGACGGATTTAAGTGTGAATTAAAACGGCGCCCCCTTATTTGGGTGCGCCGTCTTCTGTGTATAAAAAATGTGAAAAAACTATTGACCTGACTACGACTTCATAGTCTATGATTTGAAAAGGTGAAGATATATATACACAATACGTGACCTGTGTAGGATTTCAAAGCTGTCGCGCAGCGCGATACTCTACTATGATTCGTTGGGGCTGTTGAAGCCCATTGGACGCAGCGCCGCGAATTATCGGCTCTATTCGGATGAATCGCTCGCAGCCTTAAATAAAATATGTCTTTACCGAGAAGCTGGGGTCAGCCTCGCGGATATTGGGATATTGCTTAGCGTGCCGGAAAGCGACAATAAGAGTATCGACGTTCTTGAAAAGACACTTTTTCGGCTCAATAGCCAAATGCGTCAAGTTCAGGAAATGCAGAAAACTGTTGTTGAAATGCTTAAAGCGGTTAATGACAGAACCTGTACTGACAACGTTGATGAGCTATCTGATGAAGAGCATAACGCACTTCGGGATAAAGCTGTTTCTATGTGGGCGTTTGATGTGTTAAAAGCAATAGGTTTCGGCGAGACGGAAGACGATTAACCTTGCAGTAATTTAAACGGAGGAATGAAAATGGCGGAGATCAAAACTTTTTTAGGGCACCAAGAAAAAGACACGCAAAATGTAGTGAATGTAAAGGCATTATACAAGGCGATGGAAAGGCGTGATATAGCCGCGCTGCCAAAGCTGTTGACCGAGAACCCTACATGGAGTGTTTGCCCGGGATTCCCTGATGGCGGCGTATACTATGGCATGGGAGAGGTCTTTGGCAAACTGTATGGTGAGCTTGTTCCAAACCGCTATCATTATCTAGGCGCGGAACCTGAGGTGTTTATTGATGGTGGGAATGTTGTTACCGTGCTTGGTCACTACATAATCACATTTAAAGAGGGCGCCCCTGTCACACGCGCTCGTTTTTCCCACACATGGAAAATCGCACCGGATGGACATATCGAAGGAGTTTGGCAGGTTGCAGATTCCGCGGTTATTTGGGAAGGAGCAAGCGCTGAATAGGAGAAAGAAAAAAGCCTGCATTAGCAGGCTTTTTTGCGGAAGCGCATTTGCTAAAAATACACAGGAAAGTCAACCATAGTAGTATCTGACTTTTTCTTCATAGAATTTCTTCACAACCTCCTGCTTCGGGTTTGGATTCTGTCCGAACGGCCCCGCTGATGCCGAAAACACGAATCTGCCACCGGGGGCTAGGGTATTTGTGTATTCTTCCAGCGTGGCGATCAATTCGTCGTCTGAGTACTCCACACCGCTGAACTTGCCTTGTGAATCCCAGCCGCCTTCAAGCGTCAATCTGTCGCCGTATTTCTGCTTGATTGCCTTGCAGTCGTTCGACACCTGGAATGGATTCCAAGACGCAACGCCCATCTCCAGCCAGTCTTCAACAAATTGTTCCGCCTTGCCGCAGTCATGCCGCAGAATCATACAGCCGTTTTCAAGTGCCAGGTCACAGTGCAGTTTGTGGAACGGCTTAAATATCTGCCGATAGATATCCAGCGAAAAGAACGGGGCGCGGTAGGCGCAGTCGTCGTCCATCAATATGTAGACTTCCGGCTTGAGGTATTTCATCTGCTGTTTTGTCACCATTAGATAAAATTTGGATATTTCAGTCAGCAGCGCAATGACTTCATCCGGCTCTTCATACAACGCAAGCAACGCACCCTCAAAGCCCATCAGGCTCACAAGCGTAAGGAAATAGTCGCCGCCGTCCACCACAAGGCAAAGATTTGCCCTGTCGACCGGCTCCTCGGCTTTTTTATAATACCCCTCCCAGTCGCGGCCGGTCACGTCCCGGATTTTCAGTTTGTCGCGCCACTTTGTGATATCGTCGATGATGATGTTCCCGGGTTCTGGCATGGCGCCGAAATTCAGGTCGGCTGATGCCACGTATGTGACGCCGAGGCCTGTGACAAAAGGCTTGCCGTCCGGCAGATTAACCGGAGTAAGCAATTCTTCCCGAGTCGGCATCATGTGCGGGTTAAACATAGACGGGACAAACTCCGGGATTTCCCCGCGCAATGTGCGCAGATAGTTCTCTTTCGGTGTCAATGTCATTGTTACGCCTCCTTGAAATTTATTGAATTCGGACAAAATCCTTTGCTTTTGATCCTGTGTTTTAAGACATTATATATTAAGGAAGCGTGATTTTCAAGCAGGAAATCTTGTTGACGTTCAGGTGTCATCATGGTAGAGTTATCACTACAAACTATTTGCCGTCAAGGAGATAGCCTTGCTACATATGCAAGGACAGGCGTGTTGGGTTTAAATTTGTATAGAAGGTCACAAAATGAATTTTGAATGTTTAACCACATCTGATTATATTGCCATTATCGGAATTGCTATAGGTGCGGTTTTGACGATTATAGGAATTATAGTTGGGATTATTGGAGGAAAAAGCCTTCGCATTGCATCTAATGTAAAAAACTCTGCTAAAAACACAGGGGCAGGGTCTTTTCAACAAGCACAATACATACATAATGGCTTGGATGCTGCGGATGCAGTTTAAGATATCGCAAAATGAAATTCAAAACGCAACTGCGCAAATAAAGCCAAAGATTATAGAACACATTGTAAGAGATCTTGATAAATATATTCGTTTTAAAATTGACGGTGATGGGAATTTATTCGTAATATACGGCGAATCAGAATCAAAAGACGAGGCATCAGAATGAAACTAAAATTCAAAGACCAAGACTTTCAAGCGAATGCAGTAAACCTTGAGTTTGGAGGATGACCGGTGAACAAATATCACATCAACATATTCTACAGCGCGGAAGATGAAGGCTTTATCGCAGACATTCCTGATTTAAAGTTTTGCAGTGCGTTTGGTGAAACGCCTGAAAAGGCGTTGGCCGAGGTTATGATAGCACAAAAACTATGGCTTGAATCAGCGGCGGAAGCCAATAGAGATATCCCGGAACCCAAATATAAGCCAATGATATATCAAGGAGTGGGGTAGTCAAGTAACTAAAAAAGCGCCTATCGGTTGAAAATGCCGATAGGCGCTTCTTGTGAAACGCTATATACTTGTCTTTCTAAACATCAATAATTGTGCCACACTTTCTGCATGGGAGTTTTCCAAGTTCATTGGCAATTTTCCATCTGCTTCTACATATTGGACAAGTCACTATGCCAAATCTACTAGTGAGAAACACATAACATACCAAAGTTGCCACGAGTCCCAATGCCACAGTCTCTGCACCACCAACGATGAGCATAATTATAGTGATAATGGCACCAACAACGAGGCTGATTATCAATCTTGTACGCCTAAGTAAAATCAATCATTTCACCCTTTCTCTTTCCTTGTTGCGTTTTTCATATCAATTTGCCGATTTTGATTTGCAAAGAGAGGCACCTATCAGCCAGTTCGTCAGACTCCGAAAACCCTGCTTGTCGTAGCCTACTTTCCATATCACTCATACCCGAAAAAATAGTACGAAACAATTCCTTTACATCTTCTGCACCCGATAAACTCTCGTAATGAGCAACCGTTTGCTCAGCCTGTTCAATACCTTGTCTTATTTTTTCCCAAGGGTCATCATATTCGTAGGACATTATAAATTCCTCCTTAACTCACAATCTGACGCCAGCCAGTTTCCGGCCGTGTCGAAAATTCTGTCTCCTCTGAGCTCGTACAACCAGTTGCCGGATATATCGAATATACGGTCACCCCTAATCTCATACACCCAGTTGCCCATGGTATCTCAGATGCGGTCACCGCGGATTTCGTATACCCAATTTCCGTAGTTGCCCCAAATCCTGTCGCCAACTCTCCTGGCGATTCTGTTTCCGTGTACATCCCTGAATTCTCCCATACCAAGCCCCCTATTTATATTCCAAGAAACGAAAAATGCCATGCATGACCAAATCATACACGGCACGGAATATGCAACACAATTGACTAAATAAGCCCAAACACTTGCGCGGAACGCAAGATTGTCTTATAATAGTCTCCGGTGTAGCGGTTAGCTATTGTGTATGTGCTTCGGTCACATATGCAGGGCGGGAGAGGTGGCAGCCTCTTCCGCCTGCCGCCCAAAGATGGGCGGACACTTTCGTTTCTTGTTATGGTAAAGTATATAACGCCGTTGTCGAATTTGCAAGTATTTTTTGTAAAAAAGGTTTGGGAATCCACGTTTCCCAAACCTTTTTGCCGTACAAACCTTTAAAGTATAATACAAATCAGCCCGCCGGAGCCTTCGTTGATTATCCGTTGCAGCGTTATTTGCAGCTTCGACTGCGTTTCCTCCGGCATTTTTTTAATCTTTGCGTTCAAGCCCTCGCCCGCAATGTCGTACAGCGATTTACCGAACATGTTAGATTCCCAGATCTTGCTGGCATCACCCTCGAACTCTTGCAGTAGGAAGCTTATAATATCCTCCGACGACCGCTCTCCGCCGACGGCGGGGGAGACCTCGGTTTCTATGTTTGCCATAATCATATGAATCGACGGCGCGGAGGCTTTAAGTTTTACGCCGTATCTGCCACCCTGTCGGACGATCTCAGGCTCCTCCAGCCGCAATTCTTCGCGGCTTGGCATGACTATGCCGTAACCGTTTTCCTTCACATCCCGCAACGCCGAGTCAATCCTGTCGTACTCACGCTTTATTGTTGACAGCGCGGTCAACAGCGAGATTAGGTCGCCGTCGTCGTGGATTTCGAACCCGGATTGCTCGCTGAGTGTCGTGTAAAACAGCTCGCGCGGAATCTCCAGCGTTGTCATCACCACACCGCGGCCCAAGTCCATTTCGAGGACGGCGGCGAAACTTATATCTTCACTGGCCCCAATTTCGGCAATCGCACTCTGCACGTCCCTGATGCGATTTAGACTCAGCAGACTTTTTCGAATGGTCTCCAGCAATGTGCTTTTTATCGAATGCTCCATAGGCAGCGCATCTACCCATGGCGGTAGGAAGATACCCAGCTCGTAAACAGGGAACTCATACAGCACGGATTTGATGATGTTTTCAATATCAGAATCGGTCAGCGTCATGCAATTCGCGGCGATGCAGGTCACGCCGTGTTTTTCAGATAGTTCTTCGCGCAAGTTCTGTGCGTGCATGGATGATGGCTCGGCTGAGTTAATCAGGATTAGAAATGGCTTGTTGATTGCTTTCAGTTCATCTATCACCCGCGTTTCAGGCTCTATGTAGTCGTCCCGACCTATTTCGCCGATTGTGCCGTCGGTTGTGATTACCACGCCTATTGTAGAGTGTTCGGAAATCACCTTGTGCGTGCCTGTTTCAGCGGCCTCGGTCATTGGGATGTCATAATCGAACCACGGGGTCGTCACCATGCGCTCCTCATCACCCTCGAACTGTCCAACCGCACCCTCGACCATGTATCCAACACAGTCAATCAGCCGCACAGAGAACATCGCGCCGCCGTCCATCGTTATTTGCACTGCCTCTTCGGGAACAAACTTCGGTTCCGCCGTCATAATCGTGCGGCCGGAACCGCTCTGCGGAAGCTCATCCTGCGCCCGCTCTTTTTGATAGACGTTCTCAATATTGGGAATTACAAGCGTCTCCATAAATCGTTTGATAAAAGTGGACTTCCCCGTCCGCACCGGGCCGACTACCCCTATATATATATCGCCGCCGGTACGCAGCGCGATATCCTCATATATACTGCGTTCGTTCACGTAAGACTCCTCCTTATGGGTTGTTTGCTAATATACCTATGAGGATAAGCTTCATTTTATACTGCTTGTTTTGGTTTGTCTGAAGAAATATTCTAGGGTCAGCGCAGTTATCCAACGGTGTGTTAAGCTTTGTCTGTGATGTCATTTGTCAAAAATCGTTGAATGATTTTGTGTAATTTGTATGTTGACAATGGGTGGGGCGGCACGTAAACTGTGAATACAATACATGTAAAAAGGGGTGGTGTTTATGAGATGAGGGAAGGGAAACAGAGGAGTGCTCAATCATACCGTACAATCAACTTAAAAAAGGATGTGACACTAATGAAAAAAATAATAACAATTTGCTTATTAGTAGCAATGATTTTTGCCATTGGCATAAGCGCAATAGCGGACGAGGCTGCAACACCAGAGGTGGATTTAGTGGCTCTTGAGCAGAGTAGGTTACCGTTTGTAGACGGAAGTGAATATACCGTAATGGAAGTTTATCCTCTAACCGATGAGAATGTTTATATATTCGATGGCATAAGTGTAATAGCGGACGAAGCTACAATACCAGAGGTGGATTTGGTACTTCTAGAGCAGAGTAGAGTACGGTTTGCGCCTGAAATAGAATACACCGTAATGGAAGTTTATCCTCCGACCGACGGGAATGTTTATATATTCGACGCTGCAACCAGAACCGCGCTTACAGGAGTGCTGAGGGCACGCTACCTCCACACGGAAGAAGCAGATATTGCAAGCTCAAGATTTGTTACTGTCACCGTCAGCTGGTGGTCAGTGCCTGCGACCTTTGTCCCTCCGTCTACAATGCCGTTCACGGAAGACCACGGGACGTTTCTATATTTTGGTATTTTGTCGTTAGTGCCGGGAACTTTTATTTGGACCATTACTACCGCTTCTGCAAATTACTCCGGAACTATAACGAGGCTACAAACTTGGTAAGAACAAATAATCAAATTAAAACTATTGCACGTTACTCTGGACTTATTTTTAGAGTAGACCTTTGGTAGATTAGGTACATGCACGAAAGCGCCTGTCGGCCGAAAAATACCGACAGGCGTTTTTGCTACTGCTAATATCTATGAAGATAAGCTTCATTTTATTTGGTTTGTCTGGAGAAATATTCTAAGAGCAACACAGTCATCCAACGATGTGTTGAGCAGTGGCGCGATGTTATTTGTCAAACAGTGTTGTAAAATTCTGTGTAATTTGTACATTGACGATGGGTGGGTGAAGGGATAGGCTGTGAACATAATACATCTTTCAATTTGAGAGGAGTAAATTATAATGAAGCGCATAAAAATCATTATGCTTGCGATTTCCGTAATCCTTTTTGCGGTAATCTTTACCGCTTGTGCAAACAGAGGCGGCGATGATACATACGACGACGATATCACGGCGCTGATGGATGAAATCCTCGCGCACGCGGTGGAGGAGTACACTCCTATACCCGGATACATAAGAATCGGCGATGAGTATTTCAGCACGGAGTTGACTGAGCTTGATTTGTTCGGAATGAATTTAACAGATGAAGAAATTGAGCTATTGCGGTATATGGTTAATTTGGAGAGTTTACGTTTACGCGGCCAGCAAATCAGCGACTTGACGATGTTGTCCGGATTAACGAATTTAACGGACTTGAGTCTGAGCAACAATGAAATCAGTGACATTTCCCCATTGTCTGGATTAACGAATTTGAAAAGTTTGGCTATAGGCGCGAGCGAAATCAGTGACTTGATGCCGTTAGCCGAATTGACGAATTTGGAAACGCTGCAATTGGGCGTGAACGAAATCAGCGATTTGACGCCACTGTCTGGATTAACAAATTTGTGGCTTTTGCGGTTGGACAACAACCAAATTAGTGATATAACGCCGTTGGCCGGATTGATAAATTTAAAGGGATTGGAATTAAATAACAATGAAATCAGCGACATAACACCACTGGCGAGCTTGACTAATTTGGAAACATTAGATTTACGCAGTAACCTAATTGCCGACTTTACGCCGTTAGACCACCTGCCTTTACTTACTTATTTTAGTAGCTAAATCGGCGATATGGTGGAAAACAATGGTATATACGTTGCACGCAAAGAGCGCCTATCGGTATTTTCAACCGACAGGCGTTTTTTGCTATACACGTCCAAAATCCAAAAAAATAAAATCTTCTGTTGACAGCAAGTTCACTGTTGTAGTACAATATTTACACAAGTAGCACGATGGCTACATTCGTAAACAAGGAGGGGTTTTATTATGATCCGTAAGATAGCCGATTCAGAGCTTGAGGTAATGCGTATTCTTTGGCACGAGGGGCGGGCATTGTCCTTTGCCGAAATACGTACAGCAATAGAAAGCAAAACCGACTGGAAAAAATCAACCATTCAAACCCTTTTGGGGAGATTGCGGGACAAAGGCATTATTAGTGCTGAAAACCATTATGTTACGCTGTACAGTCCCAATATCAGCGAGGAAGAATTTATCAAAGAAGAAGAACAGCATTTTATTGATAAACTGTTTGACGGCAATGCAATGAAGCTTGCGGCAGCCCTATGTAGGCACGGGCAGCTGGATGAACGCGATGTTGATGAACTCAAAGAATTTTTTAAGATAGGGGGCAATGACACATGATAATACCGGCGTTTTTAAGCGGACTTGTCCGTGCAGTTATTATTATGACTCTGACTGGCGGATTGCTTGCATTATTGCTTCTGGTAATCAAACCGATTGTACGCAGTCGTCTGCCGAAAACGGCGCAATATTTTTTCTGGCTTGCGGCGCTTGCTTCGTTTTTGATTCCCGTATCACAGATAAATACCCCAACACCCGCGGCTAATATTCCAACGCCGATTCACAGCGTTGTGGAGCGTAATGTCATTTCCGTATTTGAGGATACAGCCCGCTTTTATGCGGAAATTGAGCGGATAAACGCATACAATGCCGCTGTTTCCGAACGTGAAGTTGCTAATAACCGCGAACCCAATACCATAATGACAGTGACACCCGCGCCGCCAACATTGTCAGTGAGAGCAATCACCGTTTTCATGTTCGTCTATCCGTGGGCAGCCCTGCTCGTTCTGCTCTACAGCTTGATAGGCTATGCTCGCTTTGTCAGAAAACTGCGCTGGAGCCATGCCGAGTCTCCTGATTTTGCAGTGGATATACTCCGCGAACTGACAGCCGGCCACCGCACGCCACGGCTAATCGTGAGTGATTACGCGGCAACACCTATGTTGATCGGGGTTTTCAGGCCAGCAATCATCCTGCCTGACCGCGAATATACCAACGAGCAAATGCGAAGCATCCTGCTGCATGAGCTGACGCATATGCGGCGGTTTGACGTAACTGTGAAGTGGCTGTCCCTCTTTGCCTGCGTCGTACATTGGTTTAATCCGCTTGTGTGGATTGCAAGGCGGGAAATAGACCGTGCATGTGAACTCTCCTGCGATGCGGCGGTTATCCGCAACATGGACGCATACGGAAAGCAGATTTATGGTGAAACACTGATTTCCGTGGCAAGTGACAGAAAAATACCACTGCCTGTGCTTTCAACGACGATGTGCGAGGAAAAGCGGGCGCTGAAAGAAAGGTTAGGTGCTATTATGAAAAACAAAAACTACACAAAACTGACGATTTCAATATCCGCCGTCATCTTTCTGGCAGTGGTATTAATCGCTTGTGCTACAGGTGCGAGCACCAGTGAGCAGAACATCGCCACTTACCCCGAGCAGTCCGCGGAGACAGACGCCATTGATACCGACCAACACGAAGCCGACACAACATCGGACGCATTGCCGACAAACGATGATGAACTGGTAATCCCTGAATATATCACTATCTATGGTCTCGGCGGCGGTATCAGCCGGCAAATCAGCACAGAGTTGACGGAGCTTGATCTGGGTGCTTTTACGGCAACATGTGAAGATATTGTGCCATTGCGGTACATGGTGAATTTAACGAGTTTGCAACTAGGCGGCAACCGGATCAGCGATTTGACGCCATTGGCAGAGTTGACAAATTTGACGCACTTGAGCTTGTCAGGCAATGAGATCAGTGACTTGACACCTCTTACCGAATTGACAAATTTAACGGAACTGAATTTGGTAAATAATCAAATCAGCGACTTGATGCCTCTTGCCGGACTGACAAATTTGACGGAACTGGACTTGAGGTGGAACGAAATCAGTGACATTGCACCGCTTGCCGGGTTGACAAGTTTGACGCACTTGGTCTTGTGGCGCAATAATATCAGCGACATTGCGCCCCTTGCCGGATTGGCAAATTTGACGGAACTGAACTTGGAGGAGAACGAAATCAGCGACATCGCGCCCATTGCCGGGTTGACGAATCTGACTGTATTGAACTTGGCGGCAAATGAAATCATTGACGTTGCGCCCATTGCCGGGTTGACTAATCTGGAGATTTTGGTCTTGGGCGTTAACCCGATCAGCGACATAACACCGCTGGCCGGGTTAACTAGTTTGACAATATTGAACTTGATGGACAATGATATCAGTGATATATCTCCATTAGCCGGATTAACACGATTAACGCATCTGATGTTGCTGAACAACAAGATCACTGACATTACTCCCCTTGCCGAACTACCGGAATTGACGGAATTGTTTTTGGCAGGAAACCCCATTGAAGACTGGTCTCCTGTAGATCATATAGAGTTTGATTGGATCAGAGAAGATCCCATGGGAAGATCATCTCACGGCAGGTAGGCACCCTAATCCCGATAGACTGGCATTGAATAGTCTCCCAAAGCGCCTGTCGGTATTTTCCAACCGACAGGCGCTCTATATTACACGCCATAGCACCAACACCAATCCCACAGTGAACAAACACGAAAAAATCAGTTTGTTATTTTTCGCCAGCCACACGGGAAGGAAGATATCAAATCCGACACCGGTGTTATCTGTATATTTCCGACCCAACAAAGTCAGCGGGCATTTCCATTTGAAAATCAGCAAGACTATGGTTTCAACGAAAATCAATCCTACGCAAAACCAGACCAGCAGATTTATGCGGTCAAATATCCCTGCATGGAGTATGTAAAAAACGGCGGCGGCCATCACGCACCATATTGCCGTATGAAGAAGCTTTATCAAAATAAGCTTTGTATTGTTTCGCATCTTTGCTCACCGTCCAGTGTACAAACTATACACTAAGCTTTTATACAGTGCAAGACCGACAATGCCGAGTGTTGCGAATCAGGCATTACCATGCTATAATTGGCAATATATTGAAAGTTAAGCAGGAGATTCTTGCAATGAGGAAAAAGCTTATTATACTTGCATTTGCCGTATTTGACTTGTGCGAACTTGTCTTTACTCAACAACCCGATTGCCGACTTTAATTGGCAGCAGACACGCTAAAATTGGCGGTATATACAAAAAAACAGTTGAAAAACGGATGTTTATGCTTTATACTGATGAGAACAAGTGTCTTGAGCTTGCCAATTTGACATATTTGAGCCGAATATTTTTGTCGTTGGACAGTAACCCGCTTGACGATTTTGCACCTATAGAGCATTTGCCTTTTACTCCCGATGTCACGATTGAGGAGCTTTTGCGGCCCCAGGTGGCTAAGTTCGCATAGTTTAAATCAGTAATTTAACAGAAAGAAATGGTCTGTAATTATATGAAAAAGCTTCTGTCTTTAATAGGTTTATCACTGGCTCTATTGCTTCTTTCCGGCTGTTTTATATTGCCTGTGGAGGCGCCGGTCTTGCCGCCGCCTACTATCACTATGCCGGAGCAGTTGGAATTTGTCACAGTGCCTGTGACACGCGGTGACATAATACTCGAATCATTCGCCACAACGCGTTATGTATCCACCAGGATAGAGCGGCATTATTTTACCGAGGACGGCATTCCTATACTCGGGATATATGTCACCGTAGGGGATGAGGTTTTGGAAGGCGACATTATTGCCGCGCTGTATATACCGGAGATTCAGGATGAGCTTGAAGAACTCAGCCGCAGACGTGCAAGGATATTGCTTGATATCGGAAGAGAAAATGACAGACGGGCGACAACTTACCGTATCGCGGCAGATTCCGGTGTACCTTTTAACAGTGCGCCTTTTGACGTGGCATTGAGGGCCTTGCGTGAGGATCTTACGCTTCTGGACAGACTGATCGCGCATGTGGAAGACCTCAACGAAGGCAGGTATTTGCGCGCCGTTATGGATGGCGTTGTCACCAGCGCAACGGCGTTTGAAGAAGACATGCGCTCAATTTTCGGCCGTGATATCGCGAGGATTTCAGACTTTTCAACCACGGCGTTTGTAGTGCAAGGCACGTGGGCTATGGGAATGTATCCCGGTGACCGGCTTGAAATGGCACTGGGGGATGAAATGTTCCTTATGGAAGTTGTTGACCCGTACGAAGCGGGGATTTACGAGGAAGATCAGCCCGACCCGGGATTTACGACAGCTTATCTCGCCTTTGTGGGCACGCACCCCGGCCCCGGCTTTGAAGAGACCGGAAGTATACATATACCCCTTGAAGAAGCTATTGACGTGCTGATAATACCTGTTTCCACCTTGCGGCAAGTTCAAGACCGCAGTTTTGTCTATGTGCTTGGCGAGCATAACCTGCGTATGATTCGGGAAGTTGTCCCGGGTATTGAAGGTGAGGGTTACATTGAAATAGTAAGCGGCCTCACAGAAGGTGAGCTGATAATATTATGAGAAAAAAAAGATGTGTGATTTACGCGTTTCTCTTCACCGCGGTTTTGCTGCTGATTTCGGCCTGTGCCTCAAACCCGTCGAATACCGCGCCTGTCCTGCTTGAACCCGTGGCCGGGCGGATAGATACCGCGTTTGTCACACGGGGCGTTGTTGAAGAAGTGGAAATACTGTCCGGCATAGCGCGATTACCGACGGCGGCCGCATATACTGAGACCGGAAGCGGGCGCATCGGGGGCATATATGCCTGGCCTGGCGACATTGTATACGAAGGCCAGGTAATCGCCAGACTTGATACGTCCCGCATAGACGCTATGATTGATAATCTTGAGCGGTCTATGGAACTTTCCCGCACCATGCACAGATTACAAGCGGAAGAATTATCCGTGCGGATAAATATGCTGGAACTTGCGTATTCAGCTGCCGTTGCCGATGCGGAGCGCGACGTGGGGTATTATGAGGAGTACGATACGGAATACGGCGAAGCCGCCGTCGGAATCGCTGTCGATACCGCCGGCTTGCGCGGGCAGATAGAATTGTTAAGGATTGATCTGGACCATATCACTCGCCGGCATCGGCTTGATGCGGCAGATTCGGCAATCGCACTTGCAGAGCTGCGTGAATATTTAGCGCAGGCGGAGATTAGAGCGCCTTTTGCCGGGGAAGTTGTATTTACGCTCCTGCCAGGAACATGGGTAAATCCCCTTGACCCTGTTGCATATATTTCAAGTCCAGATGGGGTGTTTGTTGAGTATGTCGGGATGGTACTGTCACCGCAAACGCTGCAGTGGAACGCGGAGCGGATACACGGAACTATCGGCAGGAGAAGCTATCCTCTGGAGCGGATCATACTGAGTATAGAGGAACAGAATTATTATAGAAACCGCGGCCTTACCCTACCTATCCGGTTTGATATACAGGCGGAACCGCACAATCTGCCGTCTTCAGGGGAAACGGTATTTATACGTCTGTACAGCATTTGGACAGAGGATGTGTTGCGTATACCGTCAAACGCCCTGTTCCAATCCGGGGCGGATTCGGCCTTTGTATACCGCATTATAGACGGCAGACAAGAGCATGTATATGTGACCATCGGTGCTCTTACGGATATTTATACAGAGATATTATATGGGCTAAATGAGGGGGATGAAGTATTTGTCAGACCATAGCCGTATTGGTAAATCGAGAAACTCGACACATAAAGCGTGCGCTGGATACAGACTTGCCCTTATTGCGGCGATTTTGATTATCGGCTCAATTTTTCTTGCCGCGTGCGGAACTTCCGGGGAACAGTTGCACGATGTCGCCGCCGCTGTGGAGGCCGGGATAATTATGCAGATGCCGCTGGGAGATGCCACGGACGCTGAGGAAGCGGAAGTACGAATAGTTCAGGCATCGGTGCAGGACATGGCAATAAACACAGCGATCCCGGCAACGCTTGTATTCCCTATATATCAGATGTTGTTTTTTGAGAGTAATGAAGGATACGTAACCATGCTTGTGGAAGAAGGGCAGCTTGTAAGAGAAGGCGACGCGCTGGCGCAGCTGACATTCAGCGCCGATGTCAAGACCCGCCATGAAATAGCCTACGACACCGCTAGAGTACGTTTAAGGCGGCTTGAAAATGAACTTGCAGAGGAACGGGGACGGCGGCTGGCAGAAATTGAAGAAGCCCGAAGAGCGGTCGCTTACGCGCCTGATGGAACTGCGGCACAGCAGGCGGCGCTTAATGCAAGGCAGCTTGAGATAAGGCTGGAGCAATTTACGCGTAGCAGCGCCAGTATGCGTGACGCACTAAGGGCAGAAATTGCCGCAATGGCACATACAATTGAGAGCGAGACAATTATCGCCCCGTTTGACGGAATGATTACCGCGCCTGCTAATATAACCGGAAGCATCAGCGGGAACCCCCGCATAATGACGCTTGTGGATTACAATGTTTTCTTCTATGAATTTACCTTAACGCCCAATCCGCTGGTACCAAGTCTTTACAGCGTGCTGGGCCATGGTGACATTATAACATTACGCGCCACCAGCAGGCCCACCGAAGATCCGGACGCCCCCCCTCTACTGGAGTTTCCGGTACGTGTCGTCTCAGAATTTTGGGCGGCAGGGCAGCGGGCTAATTTCGTCTATTGGTTTAAGCCTGTGGATATGGAAAGATTGATGGCAGATCTTCGCGAGCATGATGAGAGCAACCCGATGAATGTTTTGCGAGGCAAAACTATTATGGCGGAGCTGGAGATAATTACCGCCCCTGACGCGGTAACATTGCCTCTGGCGGCAATTCGTCTGGAAGGCAACCGGCAATTCGTACTTATTAATACCGAGAACGGACCGGGCAAGCGTTTTGTCCACGCAACGACCCGTATGGATAGATACATACACATTGTCACCGGTATTGAGGCCGGGACGGAGGTGATTCTGCCTTGATTGGATTCCTATGGCGAAAAATCTGGAAAAACAAATGGCTGATGCTCTGTCTGATTTTTGGCAACATCATCCTTATCGGCATGGTGGCGGTTGTGCCGTTATTCACCACAGCGACCACGCAGCGCTTGTTTCAGGGGGAGTTCCGGCACGTGCAAGAGACACGGAACATATTCCCCGCCATTATGCAGCTGCGCTATAACTTCACCGCCGTTGGGGAAGACCAGCGCTTCGGCGGGTATCTATTGGCAAGGGAGATACTATGGCCCGAAGCAATAGAGGATCTAGGTATCCCGGATGTCTTTGGGATGCACACATACGCTATGAACAATTTGTTGATACGACCCGCTGTGGCGCGTGCGTATCCAAACCGGGATCGTACAATCAGCCTGGTCGCGCCCGAGGGGTTTAGAGATAATATAAACCTTGTGTACGGCAGGATGCCGGCCGACGAGCTTGTGGACGGATTTATAATCGAAGTTTTGGCAATGAATTCTACACTGCACCGCCATAATTTGGTGTATGGCGAACTGCTGGAAGTGCACGGCGCAGTGAACGTGAGAGCAGAGCACCAACATGTCAGAGATCGAGAAGTACGATATGGAGTACGGGATGCACGCGCGGGCAATCCCGACTATATTCACGTCATGGTTGTAGGCATATTTGAGCTGGCTGAAGACGCTGAGACATATTGGTCAGCAGTACCGATCACATTTGCCAACTCAATGCTGTTTTCAGACAACCTGATGTCCAGGGAATTTATTGAAGACTTTGATTCTGAGTACTATATGATGCATGTGACATGGACACAAGTGCTGGACGCGGAAGCAATGAGAGCAAACCGTGCGGAGCATTATGTCCAAACGATAAATGACGCTAGGGATCGCTTCAATACCGGCAATAACATTTGGCATTATAGCGTGAATTTCTATGACATAATCAGCCAGTTTGCCGGCGGACCAGATCAACTGGAAGTCACTGTTTTGGTACTCCAAATCCCGATTTACGTGATGCTGGCGCTCTTTATGTACATGGTGACAAGGCAGATATTGCTTTTGGATAGCAATGATATATCGGTTTTGAAGAGCAGGGGCGCAAGTCGGCGTCAAATCATGGGGGTTTATGCGCTTCAAGGTCTGTTTGTCGGGGCTGTCAGTTTTCCGTTTGGAATAATGCTGGGCGTGGGGCTATGCCATCTCATCGGTTCCAGCAGCGGATTTTTGGAAATGGTGAATAGGGCCGCGCTTGATGTGGAAATCACCGGTCAGGCTATTTTGTTCGGCGCGATTGGCATGGGAATATCTTACCTGTATCTGCTTCTTCCGGTAATCGGACTGTCCAAGGTTGCAATTGTTGACCATAAGCGGGCCAAGGTCAGAAAGACCCAAAAGCCGGTATGGCAGAAATATTTTATTGATATTCTCACCCTTGCCTTGGCGATATATTTGCTGTACAGCTTCAATCTCCAGCGTGAGCAGATGATGATTACGATGCCGGAGGCCAGGGTTTTCGATCCGCTGCTTTTCGCAGGCTCCTCGTTATTCATAATAGGCACTGCCTTGATATTACTGCGTTTGTATCCATATCTTTTGAAGTTAGTCTTGATTATAGGGCGCAGACGATTTGGCCCAGCCTTATATACATCTGTGGTAAAAGTCAGCCGCAGTGCGGGTGGGGAACAGTTTATCATGCTGTTTCTGGTGTTCACAGTGGCCGTTGGAATATTCAGCGCACAGGCAGCAAGGACGCTTAACCTAAACAACGCCCATCGTATACAGTATTTGGGCGGTGCGGACTTGATGCTCAGAGAATTCTGGCCGGATAACCAATTTACTGCGGTGGAGTTAGAGTTGGGGGCGGGTCCGCAGCCGCCGATTGCGTTTGTTGAACCGGACTTTAACCGCTTTACTCACTTTGAGGAAGTGGATGCCATCACCCCTGTCTTGGTGAGTCCGGACGCGTCAGTTCGGATGGGCGTCGGGTTCGGGGTAGATAGAATTACGCTTATGGGTATAGAAACAAATACCTTTGGGGAGACTGTGTGGTTTCGGGATGATCTGCTCTCGATTCATATAAACCATTTTCTTAATATATTGTCAAGGCATCCTGATGGTGTGCTCCTCTCGTCAAACTTCAGTAATTTGGGGTACAGTATCGGGGACGAGGTGTTAATTTCAACGGCACGGACACATGGGAACCCGCACACAGGGCGGTTTACGATAGTTGGGTTTATAGACCACTGGCCCTCTTTCAATCCTGTGAGCGTGACGCGGCTTTCCACAGGAGAAATTCGGCAAGAGGCGCAGTTCCTGGCAGTTGCCAACTTAGGGCAACTGCGGATGAATTGGGGAGCCATACCGTATCAGATTTGGATGCGTACAAACGGCGCGTCACATCAGTTCATACATGATTTCATAAGAGAGGACGGGCTAACAGTCTCCGCATTTAACGACACGGTCGGCACTTTGGTTGAGATATTGTCTGACCCAATCGTGCAAAGCACTAACGGAATGCTGACAATAGTCTTTATTATGACGATGCTGCTGTGCTTTACAGGGTTCCTGATTTACTGGATTTTATCAATAAAGGGACGTCTTTTGCAATTCGGCGTCTTCCGTGCCATGGGCATGGGGATGCGCGGGATAATGAGCATATTGATAAGCGAGCAAGGGTTGATTACGATTTCTGCGCTGATTATCGGCGGGGTGATCGGCGGGGTGGCTTCGCGTCTGTTTGTACCGCTGGTTCAGCTGTCTTACACAGCCGCTGACCAGGTGATACCTTTGCTGGTAGCGATGGAGCCCAGGGATTACATGATGATTTACGGTATTTGCGGATTCATGCTGGTGCTGTGTGTTACGATTTTAGTCAGATACACCCTGCGTGTTAATGTATCGCAAGTTCTGAAGCTCGGGGAGGATTAGGTTGGAAAAGATGCTGATTCAAGCAATAGACATTAAGCGCGGTTTTCCGATGGGTGGGGGGACTTTTTGGGCGCTTAACGGGATATCTTTAAATGTGGCTGAAAGCAAGCTCACTATTCTCAAAGGCCGCTCAGGCAGCGGCAAGACCACTATGATGAACTTACTCGGCGCGCTTGATTATCCGACGGAGGGCGAAGTTATCTTCAACGGCTTGCCAATTTCAAGCGCAAGTGAAAGATTGCGCGGAAATTTGCGCCGCCGCGAAATCGGATTTGTGTTTCAGTCTGTGGCGCTGATAGGCATGATGACGGCTTTTGAAAATGTCGAGTTCGCCCTGCGTATAAGCGGATATCCTGAGAGGGGGCGCAAAAAGCGGGTGGAAGCCTGCATGGATTTGGTCGGGCTTTCATCGCGCATGTATCACATGCCTGCCGAGCTTTCGGGAGGTGAGCAGCAGCGCGTGGCGATAGCGAGGGCAATAGTGCATGAGCCGAAAGTGATTTTCGCGGATGAGCCAACGGCAGAGCTTGATACGAATACCGGACTGCAAGTCGTGAAGATTTTCAAGGACCTCATCGATAGTGAAGGAACTACCGTGGTTATGACTACGCACGACCCGGATCTGATGGATGTAGCGGACAGGGTATACGAGTTGGCGGACGGGAGGATTATAAATGAATACTGAGAATGAAGTTATAGTGGCCGAAAACCTAGTCAAGATATACAAGACCCGTGACCTTGAGGTGTTGGCGCTTCAAGGTCTTGATTTAATAATCAAGCGCGGCGAGGTAATGGCGATAATAGGAAACAGCGGAAGCGGTAAGTCAACCCTTCTTAATATGATCGGCGGGTTGGACAGACCTTCTGCCGGGAGTCTTATTGTTGATGGCAAGGATTTGTTCAAACTCAGCGAGAAAGACTTGGTGGACTATAAAACTGTCACTGTCGGCTTTGTGTGGCAGAATAATGCCCGTAACCTTATCCCGTATCTCAGCGCAATGGAAAATGTAATGATGCCTATGCAATTTAACACGGTAAACCCGATTAAGGACAAAAGGATACGGGCGATGGAATTGCTTGAGCTTGTGGAAATGAACGGCCGCGCAAATCATCGGCTGAGCCAACTTTCCGGGGGAGAACAGCAAAGGGTTGCCATTGCAACTGCGATGGCCAACCACCCAGCCGTGCTTCTTGCTGACGAACCCACTGGGAACGTTGATACGCGCACCACAGAGGTCATTTTGGACATGTTCCGGACAGTAAACAAAGCGCTTGGCACAACTATTGTAATCGTCACCCATGACCGGGAAATTTCAAAGAGGGTGGAGAGGGTCGTTGCTATACGCGACGGAAAGACTTCCAGCGAGTTTGTACTGAGCGCCGGATATGCCGACAAGCTATCAGGCATCGAAGGGTTCAGCACCGGAGAGCAAGTTGAGCTTGCCGTACTGGACCGCGCTGGCCGCGTGCAGATCCCGCGGGAGCTGCTGGACAAAATCGGCGAACACAGCAATCGTCTGCACATACATATGGATGACGAAGGGCGCATTATCCTAAATGCGCTGGAGGAAGAAGCGGGAAACTGATTGGTTAAGCACCGCGCAAATGACAATAATAGACCCGCATCTGTATAACAGACGCGGGTCTATTTGTCATTTGTGTTTTTTGAAACGTTTCTCTATAAGCTTCCGCCGAAATCTTCGGCAAACTTCTTTGCCAGCGCCTGCGGCCAGTCACCGATCGCCTCCAGCTGGCCTATGAAGAACCTCAGAACTTTTGGCTCGTCGGTGAATCTTAACCCGCCGATCATATGTCGGTTCTCAAAGAGCCATGCAAAACGGTCGGCAACGAATTTTATTTGCGACAATGTATACACGCGCCGGGGCAGGGCCAATCGCACAAGCTCCATTTCCGCCAAGCGCTCGCTTCCGTCCGGATTGCGCTGTTCGCTGAGTGTGCCGCGCTCCATGCCGCGCACTCCACTTACGATGAACAGTGCCGCAGCCAGTGCGCCAGCCGGGTATTCCTCCTGCGGAATGTGATTGCAGAATTCCCGCGCGTCAACGTGACAGCCCAGTCCGCCGGGCGGCAGCACAACGGGGACTCCGTTTGCCTGCATTTCGTTGCACAACGCCTCAACAAAAACCGGGGTCTGGCTGATAACACCCATGTCCAGTGTCTCGATGAGACCCACCGCTGTAGCCTCCATATCGCGTACCGACATTCCGCCGTAAGTCAGGAATCCCTCGAAAAGCGGCACCAGTTCGCGCATTTGCGAAAAAATCTCGTCATCAGAAGTGAGGATGCCTCCGCCGCGTGACGAACCCAGCTTACGTGCCGAGAAGTAGATAATATCCATTAAACGGCCAATTTCCAGCATGATTTCCTGAATATCAACGTCCCGAAACTCTTCGTCACGGGTTTTTATGAAGTACAGGTTATCCGCTAAAAGGCTTGCATCGTATACAAGCTTTATGCCCAAAGCGCGGCAGATTGCGGATACTTCGCGCATATTTTTCATTGATACGGGCTGCCCGCCGACAAGGTTTGTTCCCGCCTCGATACGGACGAACGAGATATTTTCCGTGCCAATTCTCTTTATCGCCTCGTTTAGCTTGTCGATATCAATATCGCCCTTGAAAGGTGCGTCGCTTTTGACTTTCAGCCCTTCGTCGCTGATGATTTCCTCAATACCGCCGCCCATCAGAGTGATGTGCGCCTTTGTGGTTGTGAAGTGATAGTTCATAATAGCGACCGAGCCCGGTTTAACGAGAGTACGCGCTATAATATGCTCACACGCGCGGCCTTGGTGGGCCGGAAGAAAGTGCTTCTTACCGAACAAATCCACAAGAACCTTTTCCAGCCGAAAAAAAGTCTCCGACCCCGCGTAGCTGTCATCCGCCTGGAACATGGCGGCAAACTGATTGTCACTCAATGCATTAGTGCCGCTGTCTGTGAGCATATCGAGGAAGACATCGCGGTTTCTTAGCAGGAAAGTGTTGAATCCCGCCTCTTGGATTTTTTCCAGCCGCTCATTCACCGGCAGAAGATTTATTTTTTGTACCATGCGGGCCCTGTGCATTTCAAGCGGGATAGTTCCGCCTGAGCGAAGTTTTATGTTTGACATAACAATTCTCCTTTTATTTTTTTGAATTTGCTGCCCATGAAAAACAAAAACGTCCATGAGCAAGATATAAACTTGCCCAAGGACGAGAGAAATCCCCCGCGGTACCACCTTGGTTGCGGCTTTACAAGGCAAAACCGCCGCTTCATGCATTCGGGACGTTATAATCCCTGAACCCCTGTAACGGTGGGCTTCCGGATGCTCCTACTAAGCTAATCAGCCGTTCAAAACATCAGCTCCGGAGTGTATATTGTATATCCGCCGACACCTGCTTGCACCAACCGCAGTATCTCTGTCGTCCGAATAAAACCGGACTGACGGCACAGGATATTTTTCTCTCCATCACAGCTAGTCTGTGCATTGTATCAAAAGAGATTGAGTTTGTCAATGCTTTGCGCATATTTTTGCGCTTGATTTAATTTTTCGCGTATATCCTGAAAGCTTGGACCTGAATAATTTTACCGTACCGCTCTATCTTCCACAAGGGAGACGAATGGATACAGTTCGTTGTAATGCTTGTGCATAAACATGGCGTTATGTTCGTTGTAAAGCTTTTCCGCGGCATAATCGGCAATAGGTGTAATCAGCTGCTCATGTGCGCACTGTACCGGCGATACGTCGGGAACAATATCCGATCCTTGGCAAACCAAACTGTCATATGCATAATTGCAGCGGGTTCTGATGGAGCAGTTCCGGCAAACCTCGGCAGGTGCGGCACTTTTTTCATATATGAGCTTCTGCTTTGCCGAGTCGATACCGGAAAAGACATCCCCGACTTCAAACGCGGGGTCACCCAGATATTTTGAACTGTAATAAATCTTACCATCTGGAGTCACGGATGGCTGGTTCTGCGTCATTCGCAGTCTGTCCGTGTTATATGCCTCACCCTTAAGGTGTGACAAGATTTTCATATCAAACGGTGAAAGGTAAAACTTTTCCTCAGCTTTTGTCCACTCAATATACATCTCGGCCATTTTTTTGTACTCTGCTTTAAAAATTGACAAGCGTTCCCTTGTCCACGGGGCGGTTCTTGAATAATTCACGCCGACGGTGATGTACCGAAATCCCTTATCAAACAGATACTTGACGATTGACGCGGCCTTGTGTACAGTTGACGGATCCACGACGCTCAAACCAATTGCGTACGGCTGATATTTCAGCAATAACGGTATTTTTTCTTCAAGCATCGCAAATGAACCGCCGCCGTCAGGGAATAGGCGACAGTCATCCTGCGCCGGACCGTCGTGGGAAAAGCCTATCGTCAGATTGACAGCCTCTGAAAATTTGAGGAATTCTTCGTCCAACAGTACGCCATTTGTCGTCATCTTGTAGTAAAAAGTATGCCCGGTCTTTTTTGTGATCGCCTTTGTGTAATCGACAATGTCGTATATCAGCTGCCTTTCAAGAAGCGGTTCACCACCGTAGAAAAGCAATCCCGACGTTTTCGTATTCTTCATGCCCAATTTCACCGCCGCAAAGGCGACGTCCTGCGACATGATTTCCGGCCCGCGTGCGACAACACAGTACCCGCAATTCAGATTGCATTGATTTGTAAGGTGCAGTGTTAATTGCATATAAATCGCCCCCCGTTACAAAACGCCCATGGATTGTAGAAAGCCTAGAAAATTCTGTACTTGTACGGTAAGATGGTCGTGAAGAATCGGACGCACCGTTGTATTTGCCTCTTCGATTTCTTCGTCGGTCGGTTCTTGCCAAATCCGTTCGCCATCGTCTGTTACCACCCAAGGTTTCCGCAATGAATGAGACGGGTTGTAAAACGCACCCATAAAGATATCATCATGCTGCACAAAAAACTCTCTCGCTGCTTGGGGAGCAATCCCTACGCTAACATGGGATATTCCAACGCCTCTCTCCCTGTCAAATAAATCAATACCAATGGTGATATCATCCGACACCCCCCAGCCGAAGTCCTCCAAATCCTGAAAGGTAATGGTAACGGTATGTTCGGGCGGATCGTCGTTGAAGTTAAGACCCGCGGCTTCCAGCTGTGCGCGGATGATGCCGAACGCCTCTTGCTCAGTCAGGTATACAACATAAATGGCAAATCCGGAGCCGCCGTGATGGGTTCTGAACTCCAAGTCAAGTTCAGTGTATCCATTGTAGATGTCTGGAAATCCTCTATTTCCTCTATCGTTGGGGAGGGTCTCTATCGACGGGAGGGTGTAGCCGTTGTAGTTGTTATAATATCCGCCACTCCCGCCGTTTTCCGGCAGATTTTCCCCCGGTGGAGACGCGCAGGCCGCGAGAGCACTCACGCCGATGATCCCGATGCAGGTGATAACCGCCGCGTTTTTCCGCCATCTTAGGGGCAGCTTTTTCAGCAACGTGGGATTGCTGCGAGTGTCGCTCAACGTCGGGATTTTTGGGGCCTCATAGTTTGCAACCGGGGTTACGCCTTGTAGATCGTCTCTGTTATTATTCATGGAAGCTCACCTCAATATTGCAATATATTGTGTATATTATACCACGTTCAGACAAATTTTCAAGCAAAAGGATCGACGTGATACAGACGCCGATCCTTTAATACAGAAATGATGTTCCATGCACGCGGGATTTTCATCGCCGATTTTTCTCCGCTTGTGCCAGCGCATCTTCGATGGAAGTCATTTGCACGCCGTCTAAATCCAGATATGCCGTGGTTGGAAGTACAACGCCGTCTTTTGGGCAGAGCGCCCCGACGGGGCATGTGGATACGCACAATCCGCAATCAACGCAATTCTGTTCCTGACCCAGCGGCGCGGAGAAAGATGGTTCAACCACGGTGTCAAATCCCCGACCCACAAATCCCAGAACGCCAGCACCAGCCGCGGTGCAGATTCTTACACAGCGCCCGCAGAGGATACACTTGTTCTGGTCGCGGACGATGTATCGGTGACTTTCGTCAATCGGGTGCGTGGTCTGCGCCCCGGACAGGGCGAATTGGTCTGCACCATAGACGCTTGAAAATTGCCGCAGCTTGCACTCTTCAACATCGGCGCAACCGCAGGATAGGCAGCGGGATGCCTCAAGCTTTGCCTGCGCTTCCGTGAATCCCAGCTCGACCTCGTTAAAGTTATGGTGCCGCTCAGCCTCGGTGAGCATTGGCATGGGGGTTTTTACAATTTCTTCCCGCTCCCCGAATGCCGCTATATCAATATCGTCATTTTCACCACGCACGTGATTGTAGAGTTCCGGTTCGTGCGAAAAAGCCTTGCCTAGCATGAATTCATCCATCGCAACTGCCGCCCGCTTGCCACCCGCAATTGCGCGGATTGCCGTCAACGGACCTGATACCGCGTCACCGGCGGCGAAAATCCCGTCAACATTGGTCGCCATCGTCAGCGGATCGGCCGCCAGGCAGTCACGATTTGTCGCCACATCGCAGTCAGGGCCGATGAATCGCAGATCCTGCGTCTGACCGATGGCGGAAATCACATAATCAAAAGCGGCGGTATATTCCGAACCTGCCACAACCTGCGGCCTACGCCTGCCAGATTCATCCGGCTTGCCGAGTGCCATCTTGGTGAGCGTGAGGCTCACCGTGCCGCCAGTCTGCGTCACACCGACTGGATTGGTGAGTGTGGAAAACTGCACGCCCTCGTGCTGGGATTCTTCAATTTCCATCGCGTCGGCCGGCATTTCCGCCACGGTGCGTCGGTAGATCAGCTCAACACGTTCTGCGCCAAGCCGAAGAGCTGTTCGTGCGCAGTCCATCGCGGTATTGCCGCCGCCAACCACGGCAATTTTTTTGTGCTTAAAGTCTGGTTGCGTTCCACGGGTTACAGTGCCTAAGAACTCCACACCAATCAATACGCCGGGACAGTTCTCCTCGCCATCCAGTCCCAGTGGCCAACCCACCTGAGAGCCTACAGCCAGCAGGATTGAATCAAAACCCGCCGCTTTCAGGCTCTTCGCCGTGATGTTTTTTCCAAAGTCCACGCTGAAGTAAATTTCCACGCCCAGCGACTTGATGATGTCAATCTCTGCGTCCAGCGTCTCACGCGGCATACGGTATGACGGGATGCCGTACCGAAGCATTCCGCCGGGGTGTTCTTGCCGCTCATAAATCGTTACGTTATGCCCTCTCCGCGCCAGGAACCACGCCGCAGTAAGCCCAGCAGGACCCGCGCCAATGATTGCTGCCTTTTTTCCGGTGGCAGGGGATTTTTCAGGCAGATAAGGCTGGGACTTCGCCAAATCAATATCCGCCGCAAACCGCTTCAGATAGGCAATACCAAGTGGGCCTTCAAACGCGTTTCTGCGGCATTTTGTCTCACAGCTTCTCGTACAGATTCTGCCGCAAACCACAGGGAGGGGATTAGTCGCTTTCATCAGCCTGACAGCTTCATCGTACTGTCCTTTTGCGATATGGGCAATATATCCCTGTACATCCATATGCGCCGGGCACTCCAGTACACAGGGGGCTGTGCAATCGCCGTAATGCTGGGATGCCAGCAGCTCAAGACATGTCCGCCGGGCCTCGCTGATAGCCTCGGACTCGGTGGTGATTACCATACCATCAGCAACAGTCGTGCCACAAGCTAACGGCACACCGCGCTGACCTTCGATTTCCACTCGGCAGATCATGCATGACCCAAAGGGAACCAGCCGTGGATCGTGGCATAGGGTGGGGATAAATACACCGTTTTCCCGGCACGCATCCAGAACTGTTTGGTTTACTGTTGCCTTGCAGTTTCTTCCGTTAATCGTAATATTCACACTCATTGCGGCCGCCCCCTCTATTCCACCACCACAGCGTCAAATTTGCAGACAGACCTGCAAATTCCGCACTTGGTGCAATTATCTTGATTTATTGAATGCGCCTCTTTAGCATTGCCGAGAATCGCTCCCACTGGGCATTTCTTCGCGCACAGCGTACAGCCGGCGCACTTGTTCGGCGCGATGCCAAAGCGTATCAATGCCTTACATTGGCTGGTGAGACACTTTTTGTCACGTATATGGGCGTCGTACTCATTCCGGAAATAGCGGATGGTTGTCAGTACCGGATTCGGCGCTGTTTGCCCGAGGCCGCATAACGCGTTATTTTTAATCTGATGGGCCAAACGTTCCAGCTTTTCCACGTCACCCTCAACACCCTCGCCCTGGGTGATACGTTCCAGTGTCTCCAGCATCCGCTTGGTGCCGATTTTACAAAACGTACACTTCCCGCAGGATTCAGACTGGGTGAATTGCAGGAAATACCGCGCGATATCCACCATGCAATTGTCCTCGTCCATCACAATCATGCCGCCGGAGCCCATGATCGCGCCGGTTTCAGCGAGTGACTTGTAATCAATAACTGTATCCAGCAATTCAGCCGGGATACACCCGCCGGACGGGCCGCCCATTTGCACAGCCTTTAGGGATTTGCCGGACAGCGTTCCGCCACCGATATCGCAGACGACCTCTCGTATCGTCATCCCGATGGGGATTTCTACCAATCCGCCGCGCTTGACTTTGCCCGCCAGCGCGAACACTTTGGTGCCGTTGCTCTCGTCAGTGCCGTATTCTGCGAACGCCGCCGCGCCTTTACGGATAATCCCGCCGATATTGGCCAGCGTTTCAACGTTATTGATGTTGGATGGCTTGTCAAACAACCCACGCTCAGCAGGGAAGGGGGGGCGTATCCGGGGCATCCCTCTGTTGCCCTCTATCGATTCAATAAGTGCCGTCTCTTCACCGCAAACAAACGCGCCCGCGCCTTCTTTAATGATAAGGTTGAAGTCAAAGCCGGAGTTCAATATGTTTTTGCCCAAATATCCGCGCGATTCCGCCTGCTCAATCGCGATTTTCAGCCGTCGGATAGCGATGGGGTATTCTGCTCTTGCATACACATAACCCTTCGTCGCACCGATGGCATAGCCACCAATGATGAGTCCCTCAATAACGCTGTGGGGATCGCCTTCCAGAATGCTTCTGTCCATGAACGCTCCGGGGTCGCCTTCGTCGGCGTTGCAGATGATATATTTTTGATCGGCATCATACCCAGCCGCGAATTTCCACTTCAGGCCAGTGGGGAAGCCCGCACCGCCGCGGCCTTTGATGCCTGAGTCCAGAATTTCTTCAATGACTGCCGCTGGAGTCATGTCTCCCAGCGCTTTATGCAAACCTTCATACGCGCCCATTCCAATGGCGTCATCGATAGACTCCGGGCTGATTGCCCCACAGCGTTCCAGCACAAGCCGTACCTGATTAGAGAGAAAATCTTTTTCCGACCCCGCGCTGCTGGAATCCCACGCAACGGACGCTGTCAACGGTGCGCCGCCTATAATATGATGCTCGAATATCTTGCGGGCCTTTGCTTCGTCCACGCCGCCATAGATGGTTCTATGGCCGTCCTCATCAGTGATTTCCACCATGGGTTCAGCATAACACATGCCCATGCAGCCGGTCTCACCCACGATGAGTCCGGGGGTTGCTTGATCCGCGAGGGATTGCAGTGTTTCTTTTACTTTCAGCCCCCCGGCGGCAATACCGCATGAGCCAAGACCGATTATTACCTTTTTCATACAGCAGCCGCCTTTCTTGCCTTAAAGTCCTGTATGACCGCCCGGGCTGTGTCGGGCGTCAACCGCCCGTGAGTCTCTTCATTTATCATTATAACAGGCGCCAGCGAACAGCATCCGAGACAGGCAACGGATTCCACCGTGAACAGCCTGTCCTCCGTCGTCCCGCCCAGCGTGGTTCCAAGTTCACGGCAAATGGCGTCAGCGATATTTTCCGCGCCGATGACGTGGCAGGCAGTGCCGAAGCAAATTTTCACCACGTTTTCACCGACAGGCTCCAGCCGGAACTGGGAGTAAAACGTTGCCACACCCATGATCTGGCTTACAAAAATCCCTGTCCGCTCGGACAATCGGGAGATCACATCCTGCGGCAAATATCCATAGGCGTTCTGCAGTTTTTGCAGCAATGGAATCAATTGAGAGCGGTCGCCGGCATAATCCGACATGACAGCCTCAAAGAAATCCCAGTATTTGCTGTTTTGTGCGCAATTATTACACATCTTTTCACCCCACGTAAATAAAATTGGCCGGAGATATTATAGCATGATTTGAATTGCAAAACAAGTCGCAGAGGTTGGGATAATATTAGAAAATGTTATTATTGGTGCCAGCCCTCTTCTCTCTTCGTTTGAGAAAGGGGATGCCCCCAATAGATTTGACATATTATGCAGTGGGCGGTTAATTTCATTAAACATATTGCAATAACACCAAACCGGTGGTATGATTGGCAAATAAAGTCACTGTCAAAGGACATGCTATTTTGCAGAGGTGAGGAAATGTCTGGTACAAAAAACGCGAAAATCAGTATTGTAGTGCCTTGCTACAACGAAGAGGAGAGCATTCCTCTGTTTTTAAGCCGGATTACAACAGTTGCCGCTGATATGCCATCCGTTGATCTCGAGCTTATTTTTGTTGACGACGGTTCGACCGATCGCTCTCTGGAAGTGATGCGGTCACTGGCGAAAGATAATCCGCAAGTCAGATACATTTCTTTTTCCCGCAATTTCGGCAAAGAGGCCGCTTTGCTTGCCGGGCTTGAAGCGTCCACAGGGGACTTTGTGGCGGTTATGGATGCGGATTTGCAGCATCCCCCAGAATTATTGCCGCAAATGTACATGGGGATTGTAGACGAAGGCTTTGATTGTGTAGCGACAAGGCGGGTCAACCGCAAGGGGGAGCCGCCGATACGTTCATTTTTCTCAAAAAGATTCTACCGCCTGACAAACAGGATTTCGCAAACAGAAATAGTTGACGGGGCAACAGATTATAGACTGATGACCAGACAGATGGTAGATGCAATTCTCTCGCTGAAAGAATACAACAGATTCTCCAAGGGGCTGTTCAGCTGGGTTGGATTCTCGACAAAATGGATAGAGTTCCAAAACGCGCCCAGGATAGCGGGGAGCACGAAGTGGAACTTTTGGCAATTGTTTTTATATTCTTTGGACGGCATAGTTGCCTTTTCTGTGAGACCGCTTGCTATTTCGTCATTTTTCGGAATGTTGTTCTGCTTGATAGCTATTTTGGGCGCGGTATTTATTGTTGTGCGCTGGCTGGTCTTAGGCGACCCGGTGCAGGGCTGGGCCTCCACGGTGTGCATAATCCTGTTTGTTGGCGGTATTCAGTTGTTCTGCGCCGGTATTTTGGGGCAGTATGTGGCAAAATCCTATTTAGAAGCGAAGGGCAGACCTGTCTATATCGTAAAAGAAAAAAGTGCGGAGGACTCACAGAATGCATAGTTTGGCGCGGTGGAGAGAGAAAGTAACATGCTTTTTTGAGAGTAAGCGAAATTTCTACATCGTCCTTTTTGCCGCGATGCTTCTAAAAAACTTCCCCTTCGGTTTTCGGTATTTTCGCTTTGCCGATGATTACATTCAATTTCGCGGCTATTTTTTCGGCTATGAAAGCCTTTGGCGAGATGTGTTCGTGCACCATGAACTGTATGGATACCGCCCTTTAGCAGGCCTCACAGATGTGTTCATTATCTCCAGATTTTGGGACAACCTGGCAATTGTTCTGCTGGCTATAGTGATTCTGCACTTTGTGACAATCTATCTGTTAGGCAAGCTTTTTGAGAGAAGCAATATCATCTGGGGCAGGGCGGCGGCTGTATTTTTTGCATTGTATCCCACCTTGACGGAATCGGCCTATTGGATCAGCGCTTCATCAAGAATCGTAACTTCCGCTTTTTTTGCCGTTGCCGCAGCTTTTGCAATTGTGAAGTTCATCTATAAAGAAGGCAGGCACTGGATTTGGTTTACAGCGGCTATGCTCTCCGGGCTCCTGGCGCAAGGATTCTATGAGCAGGGCATAGTATTTGCTTTTGTGCTTACACTCGGCGTCTTGATCATATACAGGAAAGCGGTAAAGCACAAGATACTCTTTGCCTGGCCGTTTGCAAACCTTGCCGTCATAGCGACGCATTATTATATCTTCCGCAATACGGGTCTGCTTGGCCGCAGGGCGAACGTCGTACAGCAAAGTCTCTTCCAGCAAATTCCCGAAATAGCCGGAAGAATCGGCAGGACGTTTGTAATGGAGCAGATGCCGACCATCGGAAACACTCTAAGATTGGGAATCAGACAGCTTTTTACGGAACATCTGGTTTTGACAATCTTCGTGGCGATTTTCGCATTGCTTTTATCCTTATTTATTGTCTTTGAAAAATCCGGAAATGCCGAGTATCACGGAAGCATTGGTGCGGACAAAAGAACGGCCAGATCATTACTTGCGGCGTTCATTTTGACGGTCTGCACTCTTATGATTTATTTTTTCCTGGCAAACCCGTGGATATGGGTACGCAATTTCTTCTTTGCCGTAATTGGCCTCGCAATATTTGTTGAAATCGGACTACGCTGTATAAGGCAAAACAAAAACAAGCTGATAGCTACGGGTTTGAAGATTGGCAAAACTGCCGTAGTGTTTTTTGCTTGCTTCGTGTTTTTCTGCGGATTTATTCTTGAGGTAAATAGCCTGCGCCTGGTTGAAAAGTATGACAATATCATAGTTTCAAATCTGGTTAAAGAGGTGGGGCGTTTGGAATTAGCGGAAGAGGTTGAAATCGTTTGGTTCTTTGGCCCGCGCTGGACTTATGCCCGCAAAATCAACCCCAGGATAACGAGCCAATTACGGATAAACTGGGCATTAAACGGTCATTTCACCGTAGTTTCAGATGGCAACCGCAATCAGCGGTTTATCCCGGTTATGGCCGGCGGCACATCAAATGTGGATTTTGAGCATGATATTTTGCTCGGCCTGGACAGCAGCTTAAACGTCAGGAAACTGCGCTTTGACGGACGTTACCTGATTTTCACCGACACCGGCACGATATTCGGCAGCATAGATATTGAAGAAAACGGCAGATTTACCCCGAAATAGAGGACGTGGAATGAAAGCTATCAAAGCCCTGGCGGAAAAAATACTGAAAAAACCGCTGACACGCGAACTTATATCTTACGGCATCTTTGGCGCGGCAACCACGGTTGTCGGATTTGGATCTTATGTTCTGTTTCTGCATGTCATTGGTTTTAGCCTTTTGTTGTCGAATATCCTTTCTCACTTTTTAGCAATTATATTTGCTTTCATAACAAATAAGATTTGGGTATTTAAGGCGTTAAATTTTTCGACAGGAAACATCGCAAAAGAATTTTTTAAATTTTTATCCAGCAGACTTGCAGCGCTTGTCATAGACACAGTGTTGTTGAAAATTTTAGTTGATGTGTTATCTTATGATCCTATTATATCCAAGCTGGTTACGTCTGTAATCGTGGTTATAATTAATTATCTGACAAGCAAGAAGATAGTATTTAAATAGGATTTGACGCAATAAAGGGCGCAAGATATCTTGCGCCCTTTAACGATGATTTTATTAACTCTCTATTATGATTCCCGCCAGCCTTTTTGCGCTTCAAAAAACCCAAGCTGACAGGAATTAAAAACGCTATAAGTGAAACTGCGCTGACAATGACTCCAATTACAAAGTTGCTGTTATAATGTCTGAACTCTACAACATACTCTCCGGATTCAAGCCTAATTGCGGCCATAGCACCGTCGATTGTTATGATTTCGGTCTCTTCGCCGTTTACAAACGCCCGCCAATTCCCCGCGTGGGGTATGGATGTGTACAGCAAACCACCGTTTAATACTGTTATATTTCCTGTTATTCTTGTGTCTGAGAATTCAGTCAGCACTAAAGGCTCACGATATAAACGCTCAAAACCCTGCAGGAAGAGATTGTGGTTAAAGACAGCCATAAAAACATATGCAGTTCCTCTGTGTGCGGTGGAATCAGTTTCTATAGAAACTATCTGCCCTTCCTGAAAGTTCCCCACGCGGAAGATATGCGGTTCCCTGTGATCTATATTTATATTGTGCAAGACAGAATAATCGCGCAAAATTCTGGCATTATTTGTGCCGGATATTCTAGCGAACGCGTAGAGAGAGACATCGGCGGGCATTTCGTAATTCCACCTGAACATGCCGTCCGGCTCACCCTCGTTCAGTTCAAAGCGATACTCCCCCAAACCATTGCGTACAACATGATAATTTCGATGTCCCACGTGGATAATGTCGATAATAGTAAATAGATTACCCTCAAGGCCGGTGGCCCGGCGGAACAGGTCGTTTTGGGAGTTAAAAGGATTTCTGCTGTCACTTACATAGCCGGAGACCTCGTCATTCACCATAAATCCAAACGGCAGGCAGTAATTGTTTCTATACAGAGTAACGCCATCTATAGAGGAAACTGCACCCCAATGTGTGCCGTCATCTATAAGATTACCCTGACGGTCGATCAGATATCGTACATTTAAGAAAGCATCTGTCAGGGGGGAAGTTTCTGCGTAATAAAACCGATTGGCTCTGTCCCAACCGGGCAGTCCGAGGCCCCTCATAAAATCATTTGCACCTACATTTACAAGTGAAGAGAATAAAGATATACCGTTGTATCCATAGAGGGAACTGTCATTTAATGTTAGCCGCCTGACTGTTTCCGTCCTGAAAAAATCATTTTCCGACATTTGGCGTTTTTGCAGTAAATGCTGTACCTGTTCGTATTGAGCGGGGAAAGAGTCTCTGTCCGTGGTTGCTACTGTCCGTCCCCCCAAATAAGCGGTAAATGATAGTTCTGCAACGATTACAACAAGAAGCGCAATCTGTATAATCCGGCTGTAATTGTGAGCAAAGACATTTTTATCAGCACGGTTTTTCCCCTGTTTTTTCAAAACTATTGATATGACGAATATGCCTATATAAACTGCGGATAAGATCGCACTCCACAGAACATGCGTATTTTGTTGCTGCCCGCGTAAAGCCATAAAGAGGACTACAAGCGCGATTCCAATCATAGCTAAAACATCCCAAAGTCTGAAACTATCTTCATCCATCATGGAATATGCCCTGTAAGCCATGGTGATAAGCATAAAAGAAGCAAGGAAAGAAAACCGAAAAGGTAGCATGTTAGTAAAGCTAAAACCATGCCAAATATAGTCCAGAACATTCACATTTGTGCTTATCACTATAAACAAAGTAACGGCCAGATAAGCGATTCGTTCCCTAACGGACACTTTTTTTGAAAGCAGGAACACCGGCAGAAGAATAATACTGATCATGCCGCTGTACAAGTTGGGCAAACCCTCTCTGCTGGTAGGCGGAGTAAACGCAATGAAATTACCCAGGACATCGGGAAAACTGTTTAAAAAGCGCCATGAAGACGGGAAGGCGCTTCCAACGCCAAACGTGCTTTGCAACGCGCTAATTGTCGGAAGAGTCAAAAATGCCGTTAAACCGATGGCAACAGCAGTCCAGAGCGCGACCATGCCCAGCCGCCTGAGCGTCTCATCCATGTTAAGTTTATATATAAAGCACAGGATAAAAAACAGAATGGCCACAAAAATACATACAAACATGCCCATGTAGAAGTTGAAGAGAACTGCTGCTGCCAGAGACAGAACATAGAGCCGGTATTTACCCTCGCGCACAAGTTTATGCACCCCCAACAGAACAAGGGGCATAAGGGCGAAAGTGTCAAACCACATAATGTTCCAATAGTAACCGAGCGTAAAGGCGCACAGCGCATATAAAGACGCGAAAACCGGCATAGACATATCAAAACGATTTGTCACATACTTAAGATACATGCTCATAAAAAGCCCCGCAAAGCCGATCTTAACTATTAAAAATGCTGTTAAAACTTCACGCAGTATAGAGTGGGGGAACAAAACAGTCAAGAGATTGAATGGACTTGCCATATAATACGCTATATGCGCTAGATAGTCATGCCCGCCGCCGGCAGTCCATGACCATAGCAGAGAACCACCTTCTCTGAGTTTATGCCAATAGTCGCTGAGAAAGGGATAATACTGATGCCAAAAATCGGTTATCAGTATTTGCCTGTTACCGAAAGGATATATATCGCGCAAGGCGAATACAGTGCCAAAAATAACCATCGGCAGCAGCATGGATAGCGTATATATTGTTATTTTTCTTTTTTTATCGTTACGCAAACTGTCTACTTTACTGTCCATTATGAAGTATCACCCCTGTAATTTTTCGCTGAGTTTAGCGGTATTTTCGGACTGTCGGCGTTTTGTTAATATTATATGACCCCCTGTGAAAAGTCAAGGCATGTTATCCGTTTTATACGTCCCCGGATGGCGTAATATATAGCATCCCCGTGTAGGGGATACCGGGACAGTCGGCCCCTACATGGCAGCACATGCACAACGCAAAAACAGCCCTATCAAGGGCTGTTTTGTAAGACAAATCTTAATACGAGAAGAATCCCTTACCGGTCTTTCTGCCGAGTTGACCGGCGCGGACCATTTGACGCAGCAGGGGACTGGCGCGATACTTGGAATCAAGCGTATCGGTATATAGCACGTCCATGATAGCCAGGCATACGTCCAAGCCAATGAGGTCGCCGAGCGCCAAGGGGCCCATCGGGTGATTCGCGCCCAGCTTCATTGCGGTGTCGATATCCTCTGCAGAGGCGACACCGTCAGCGAGTACGCCGATGGCCTCGTTAATCATCGGGACAAGCACACGGTTGACCACAAAGCCCGCGCTGTCTTTGACTTGTACGGGTTCTTTGCCCAGGTCACGGGCGATTTCCGTCACTTTTTCCGCAAGCTCCGGCGGGGTATTCAGGCCGCTGATGACTTCCACAAGCTTCATCACCGGGGCAGGGTTAAAGAAGTGCATCCCCACCACCGGCCTATCCAGACCGGCCGAAAGCTCAGTAACAGACAGGGAAGAGGTGTTGGTCGCGAACATCGTCTCAGGCTTACAGATTGCCTGCAAATCTTTGAAAAGCTGCTTTTTGATTGTCATTACTTCAAGCGCGGATTCGACAACCAAGTCAGCGTCAGCCGCCGCGTCGTTCAGGCCCGGGGTGACTCTTGCCAGAGTTGCGTCCATATCTGCCTGAGTCATCCTCTCACGGGAGACCAGTTTGGCGAGGTTCTTTTGTATTATCTGTTTGCCGTTTTCGGCAAATTCGATTTTGATATCGCACAATATCACCTGGTAATTTCCATGCACAGCAAAAGCCTGCGCAATGCCGGAACCCATCGTTCCAGCGCCGATAACCGCTACTTTCATAAAACTCCTCCGTTTTTTATTGCCTATTTACCCGCAAAAGGCTCGGGCTTTCTTTTTTCTACAAAAGCTGTCATGGCCTGTTTCTGGTCGGTAGTGCCGAAGCACTCGCCAAACAGTGGGGTTTCCAGCCCGGCGGCCTTGGTTAAAGGCATTCCGACACTGCTGTTAGCCACAACCTTGGCAGCCCACACGCCCATTGGGGAATTAGCCGATATCTTCTCCGCCATCCGCATAGCAGCGTCCATCAACTCTTCGATTGGATAAACTGCACTCACAAGCCCTAGCGCCAAAGCCTCCGGTGCCTTAATACGGTCGGTGGTAAACGCCAGCTCTTTGGCTTTCGCAATGCCTATGATCCGCGCCAACCGTTGCACACCGCCGTATCCCGGCGGAATGCCGAGTCCAACCTCCGGCAAGCCGAACACCGCATTTTCCGAGCTGATTATTATATCGCAAGCGAGGGCGAGTTCAAGCCCACCGCCCAATGCAAACCCGTTAACCGCGGCGATAACAGGCATTGGCAGTCTCTCGATTTTCTCCATCGCGGCGTTACCGGCGGCGGAGAAATTTTCGGCCTCTTCACGCGTCATATCCTTCATCTCACTGATATCCGCCCCGGCGACGAAAGATCTCTCACCGGAGCCAGTGACGATCAGACAGCGGATTTTTGACAGTGCGATTGCGTCAATCTTTGCCGACAATTCATCAATTACTGCGCTGTTTAATGCGTTCAAAGCCTCAGGGCGGTTGACTGTCAATATACCCACATGGCCTATTTCTTCGTACAATAAAAGTCCCATATTACCCTCCTTACCGATCTGCCTTGGCATTGAAACGCTCTTCAAAAGCGTCCCAAAGTTGGTCGCGGAAATCGGGGTGCGCTATCCTAATCAGAGACTTCGCCCTGTCCCGCATGGTACGGTAACGCAAGTTAGCGATTCCATGCTCCGTGACAACGTATTCCACATCATTGCGGCTGGTGGTTACTGCCGCACCTTGATCAAGGAACGGCGCAATCTTGGATATCTTGCCGCCCGAAGCAGTGGATGGCATTGCGATTATTGAACGCCCGCCTTTACTTATAGCGGCCGCCCGCACAAAGTCCACCTGGCCGCCAACGGCACTGTATTGGGCGGTGCCGATTGTTTCGGCGCATACCTGCCCTAAAAGGTCGATTTGTATAGCGGAATTGATGGATACAAGATTGTCATTTTGTCCGGCGATATACGGGTCATTGGTATAGGTTGACGGGGCCATATACACCACGGGATTGTTGTTGACAAAATCGTAAAGCCGCTGCGTTCCCATCAAGAAGGTCGCCACCATTTTGCCATTGTTGAAGTTCTTGGCGCTATTATCAATGACACCCGATTCCACCAGCTCCACGACACCGTCAGAGAACATTTCGGTGTGTATGCCGAGGTGCTTTTTATCTTTCAGGAACAAAAGCACCGCGTCCGGGATTGAGCCGATACCTAGCTGCATACAATCGCCGTCTTTGATAAGGCTGGCGCAATGCCTGCCGATTTCGCGCTCCACATCGGATATGACAGGGAGAGGCAGCTCAGTCAAAGGCTCATTATGCTCCACAATGCAGTCTATTTCCGACACATGGACAAAGCTTTCCCCCAAAGTACGGGGCATGTGCTTGTTCACTTGCGCAATAACTATACCATCGTTTTCACGGGCGTTTTTTGCAGCGTGTATAGAATAGTCCACAGACACGCCGCAGCTCATATACCCGTGCTCATCGGGCGGGGAAACGTGGATTATGGCAACGTTCAGCGGCAAGGTGCGGCCCCAGAGATTGGGGATTTGCGAGAAGTAGCACGGCGTATAATCTCCATGACCCGCCTTTATAGTCGCACGTGTCTGCCCGCCGACAAACTGTGAAATGTGCCTGAAATGTTCTTCATATCCCGGCTCGGCATATGTTGAACCGCCCATCGGCAGCATCTGGCAAATTTCCACGTCTCGATAATCATCCTTATTTTCCACCAACGCGCGGATGATTTCCTTGGCTTCACCCGCCGCATGGGAGGCGGCCACCCGATCTCCGGATTTAATACGCTTCACCGCGTCTTTTGCTGTGCAGAGCCGTTCTTTATATAGAGATTTCCAATCATTTTCCATTTTCAATTCTCCATTTTCAATTTGGGCGTGATTAACCACGCCCTATTTAACGCCCATCCAGGCAGAGATGACCATTTTCTGCACCTCGCTGGTTCCTTCGTATATCTCGGTTATCTTCGCGTCGCGCATCATCCGCTCAATAGGATATTCACGCGTGTAGCCATAGCCGCCGAACAGCTGCACACAGCGCCTTGTGACGTCACTTGAGACCTCTGACGCGAACAATTTAGCCATCGCGGCCAGGTGAGAATAAGGTTCACCGGCGTCTTTCGCGCACGCGGCGCGGTAAATCAGCAGGCGCGCGGCATCCACGTTAGTTTGCATATCAGCCAGTTCAAACTGAGTATTCTGGAACTGCGATATCCGCTGATTAAACTGCACACGGGTATTGACATATGGCACAGTCTCGTCAATAGCACCCTGTGCAATACCCAATGCTTGTGCTGCGATACCAATACGACCGCCGTCCAATGTCATCATAGCGATTTTAAAGCCCTTGTTTTCTTCGCCCAGCAGATTCTCTTTCGGGATTCTGCAATCTTCAAACACAAGTTCCGCCGTGGCGGAAGCGCGGATGCCCATTTTCTCTTCTTGTTTGCCAATCGAGAATCCAGGCGTACCTTTTTCCACGATAAAAGCCGATATGCCGCGTGTACCTTTTTCTTTATCGGTCATCGCAAAAACGACATAGGTTTCAGCAGGGCCCGCATTGGTGATAAACAATTTCGACCCGTTGATGACATACGAATCCCCATCTAATACCGCTGTGGTTTTCTGCATAGCCGAGTCAGTGCCGGCGTTAGGCTCAGTTAAGCCAAATGCGCCGAGCTTTGCGCCGGAGGCCAGCGGGGTCAGATACTTCTGCTTCTGCTCATCGGTACCGAACGCATAGATAGGCCATGCGCACAGGGAAGTGTGAGCCGACACAATAACGCCGGTGGTGGCGCACACTCTGCTTAATTCCTCCACACATTGGGCGTAGGACAGGTTATCCATCCCGGTTCCGCCGTATTCTTCCGGGAACGGGATGCCCAACAGTCCCATCTCCGCCATTTTTGCCACTGTTTCATCCGGGAACCGCTCGTTTTCGTCGATTTCAGCGGCTAACGGCTTGACCTCGTTTTCCGCGAAATCGCGGTACATATCAATTAGGTCCTGGTGCATTTCATCTTGTTTGAAATCCATATTTTTGCCCTCCTATTATTTATATGTTATGCCTTATCAGCCTTAATGCGTTTAACTTCTTCAGTCAAAGCGGGAAGCACTTCCAAAAGATCCCCGACAATCGCGTAGTCCGCCACTTCAAAGATAGTGGCGTCCGGGTCATTGTTGATTGCAATAATGGTATCAGACTCGCTCATCCCTGCCAAATGCTGGATCGCCCCGGATATACCACAGGCCACATACACTTTCGGCCCGACAGTTTTGCCGGTTTGCCCGACTTGGTGCGCGTGAGGAATCCACCCCGCGTCAACCGCCGCGCGGGATGAGCCGACAACGCCGCCCAAAGCGTCTGCCAGCGCCTTGACCAGCGCAAAATTCTCCGGCTTTCCAAGTCCGCGTCCGCCTGAGACTATAATCTCCGCTTCTTCCAGATTTACCATACTCTCAGCGGAATCAGCCAGGAATTCAATCATCTTCGCCCGGCTTTCCGCCGGAGGCTTGACTGTTTCTTTTATAATTTCAACGCTTCTGCCATCTTCAAAAACGCCTTTCTTGAACACACCGGGACGGACAGAACCCATCTGCGGTCTTGTGTCCGGGCACTCGATAACCGCCATCAAGTTTCCGCCGAAAGCCGGGCGTGTCCATTGGACGTTGCCGGACTCGGCGTCAATAGACAGCTCCGTACAATCCGCCGTGAGGCCGGTATGCACACGACTTGCGATACGGGGGGCCAAGTCACGTCCGTTCGCAGTCGCGCCGAAAAGCACGGTATCGGGTTTGTATTTTTCCACCAATTCTTGCAACGCATTGGTGTAAACCTCGGTATTATATTGCGCGAAACACTTGTCATCCAGCAGAATTACTTGATCCGCACCGTAAGCGGAGGCGCTTTTCACGGCGGCATCTGCACCGCTGCCGATAACCAACGCGACGAGCGAGTGGCCTATAGTATCGGCCATTTTGCGGCCGGGAGACAGTAACTCAAGTCCTACATTTCTGGCGGTGCCTTCAGGGGAGGTTTCGATCCATACCCAAATATTTTTATATCCTTCCATTAACTTGCCCCCTCCTTAAACCAATCCGGCATCGCTGAGCAATCCGGCTAACTTTTTGGCGGAATCTGCCGCCATATCTTCTTTTATGATAATGCCGTTTTTGTTGCGCACAGGCACATAAGTCTTTTTAACTCTGGTGGGGGAGCCTTTCAGTCCGCTTTTCTCCGGGTCTGCTTTTACCTCGGCTATTGTCAGTACCGGGATTTCAGCTTTATTTGCAGCCATTTTGGTTTTGACGGTGGGGTATCTCGCGTCATACGGGGTCTTGGTCACTGTCACCAAAACAGGCATAGAAGATTCCCAGATTTCTTTGCCGTATTCAGTCTCCCGCACGGTTCTGACTTTGCCGTTTTCCACCGTGATGTCGTTGATACAGGTGATCTGCGGATAATCCAAGTGTTCCGCGAGCTGCGGGCCGGTTTGCGCGGTGTCTCCGTCTATCGCTTGCTTGCCGCAGAAAATGATGTCGAACGGCCCTTCCTGTGCCTCAACGGCTTTCATCGCCTCAGACAATATGTATCCGGTGGCGAGAGTATCAGAGCCGCCGAAGGCCCGGTCACTGACCAAATATGCTTTGTCCGCGCCGACTGATAAGCACTCTTTCAACGCTTTTTTCGCCTGCTCCGGCCCCATGGACATAACGACGATTTTTGCCTCCTGAGTGTCTTTGATCCTCGCCGCCATCTCTAAGGCGAACGCATCAAAAGTGTTTACAATGCTGGGGAC
>Ga0123355_10000683_pt1 | contig 46093 bp, 36 predicted proteins | sample TergutEmb28metaG_3_FD_89872 | JGI IMG/M metagenome (GOLD analysis project Ga0123355, IMG submission 89872) | Embiratermes neotenicus P1 segment gut microbial communities from Petit-Saut dam, French Guiana - Emb289 P1 | ecosystem: Host-associated > Arthropoda: Insects > Digestive system > Gut ...
ATCGTCTACAACTTTATCGGTGCGTTTGATTTTTCAACCGCAAAAGAACAAACCCAAAACCCATCCAAAGCATGAGAAAAACGGCATAGCGGGTGTGCTATACCGTTTTTCCTGTGAAATAGTCATATCTCACATAACCCTTGATTCTCCAAGGTTTTTTTGCTGTTGTGCTTTATTTTTTTATCTTCATTCTATTGTTCTTCTATCGTAGAAAGGATTTCTTTTACTGCTTCGAGCGGAAGGTTTGTGTATTTCATAATCACTTTTCCATTCTCCTTGCGCCACTCCACTTCTATCACACCTTTAGGATGCGGAACAGTGCCTTTTGCCCATGTTAATGTCCCTGGACGTGGATTTACCTTAACCTCGCCATTGGCATCAAACTCTACACCCAAAACATAGCGAGACAGCATGTAAGTAGGGTGTGCAGCCCATGCGTGGCATAGGCTATGCCTCAGTTCGAAATGCTCTGGTGTAGTCTTTAATCCTTTGTGAAGGAAATATCCCCATCCCTCTTTTATGACACTTTCCGCTACATCATCAAGGCCCAGCTCATACAGTGCCACAAATAAATGAAAACCTCGTGATGTTTCAAAGCGCACCCCATCAGCTGGATTAATTCCATTTTTAAAGAGAGGCGTGAAAAGCGGTGGTATGGTCAATTTCAGTCTTTGTCTTTGCTCATCTGTTACAGTTTTTGCCAACACTGCCCAAAGTGACGCATGAGGTGAGAACGCAGTATGCTCCAATGTATCAGCGAACAGACCCTTCTCCTCATTCCAATAGGCTTTGGAGATGGATTTTTCAAGTATATTTATTCGTTCGGAAAAGTCATCTCCAGCTTTTATTGCTTGTGACATTTCTTGCATTTGACGTAATGCTATAAGGTACATAGCTGAAAACATGCAGTTAATCCCTGTATTATCCATCACTTGCCCTATGTCTGCAATGCCATCTCCAAGGAAACCTATGCGGTTATCATTCTCAATTGGGGGCCAACCACCTTCGGGCCATTCTGCATTTAACAGCTTATCTTCTCTCTCGTCAGACAAGCAGTTAAACCTACTGATATTTTCGATTATTGCAGGCCAATATTTTTGTATAAATGTCACATCGCCTGTCTGCCTAAAATATGCGTGGAACGCATTTACGATATACAGACAAAAGTCCGGCAATACATAATCCCCGGTGTTAGGGTACAAGCAGCGGAACATTCCTGTTTGTGAATGATTGCTTTGCCCATACAGCTCCAGTGCACGTTTCATAAGGGATTGGTCACCAAAACACATAAGATTTATATGATATTGAACCAAAAGGTCTAATGCATACAAGCCGCGCTCGCGATCAACGCAGTCGGTGTAGGTATCTTCCATATTAATGCGCTGAGTAAGTGCTCCCATTTCCCAAATACGGTTTAGAAGTGGGTCGGAGCACTCAAAGCTACCGATTTGCTCAACAGGATAATGTGCGGATAAAAAGCTAATATTATCAATCGTTATATCACCTGTAGTATTGCGCACAGTAATGCTTACATATCTAAAGCCACGAGGCTGGATAGGTTGCCAATTAAGTGAATCCTTTGCGCATACCACACAATCACCCAGCGGTACCCATGCAAGGGAGCGTAGGTGCTGATTATCCAACATAAACCTATCGCTATACAAAAAATCTATTGTCGCTCCTTTAACTCCACGTAATTTTAGTACAGGGAATACAAGATGCATATAATCCATGTCAAATGTCAAAGAAAACCCGTTAGGGTAGATTTCTTTTTTTGCCGTAAAGCCGGAAGCATCAGAAATTGTTTGTACAGGTGGAGAGTAAATATCCCAGCTTGCTTCACGGCAGGGGCAAGTGGCGCAGTCAGCCTCAGTGGTATATGTCCAACCACCATAGGGTCCGGCATCGAAATCTTCTGCCAAAGGCAAAGGCAATGTTTTTAGCATTGCATCGTTTTCTTCATCTTGTAATGGAATATAACGAAATAATTTGCCGCTACTTTCGTCTTTGTCAGCAGATATCTTCAAACCACAATTAGAAGGCAATGATAAATACGCCTGATAGACATCTTGGTACGAAAAAAGCTGGGCAAAAACATAATTCCAGCCTTCATTAAGGTGTACAAGAACATTGTAACGCACTGAACGGTTAGGGTCTTCGGTTTTATGACAAGCCTCGCCGTTTACCCATATACTCTCATAAAAAGCACCTGCTATTATGGTTTGTTTGTTTGGCGAGTAGATATAAGTACCCCAGCCGATGAATTTTTTTGTGATATATACATCTTCCCCAGGCGCATCACAGGGGAAGAAGAAGGAATATACATCCTCACGTTTGTCCAGCGGCAAAACGGTTACAGATTTGGGACTAATAGGAGTAAGCTCCATGAATGGGATTTCCCTTGGAGTAAGCGTACCAAAGGCATTTTGGTTTTTTAGTGGCACCGCATTCGGCCAATTGCTATCGTCATAATCTATGCTTATCCAATTTTCATCAAAACCTGCTTGGTTATAATGAATCTGTGCTTCAAGAGCAAAACTGAGTTTTGGCGTAAATCGGGTGTAAGCAGTATGCTCTCTACATTTCCACTTAAATGGAATGTCACCCCATGCGGTAAACGCCGCCTCGGTAGGAATGTTTTTAAATGTCTTATGTCCGTGAAAGTTCACCAACACAGCGACTACATTTTTGCCAATTCGCAAGTGCTCTTTAAGATTATAAGAATCATACTGTGGAAATCGAGGGTCAAACCTTGTAGGACCAAAGCCGATAAACCTCCCATTTACATACAATGAATACACTGTATCCGCAAAAATGTTTATCACGGTGCTATCTGCTTCTTTTAGATCAAAGCTACTTCGAAATGCGGCGTATGGACTCCGTGATGTGTCTTTATTTTTAAACCATAGATATTGCATTGTTAGCCTCCCCAAATTCTTGTGGACCTACCCCCGCATTTTTTTTAGAGAACCGCCAAAAATACGCCTGAGTATTATAGCCCAGCTCGGTTGAGATTTGAATTATTTTCATATCTGTTTCGGTTAAAAGTTTTAGCGAATTAATTCGAAATCGTGATTGCGCGTCGAGCAAAACCAGCCAAAAACGCTTACTTCGCGTTTGTGGCCGTCCTCCTTCAATCACGTTTCTCAATGACGTTCGCTATATGATGGATTAAAATGCGAAATTTCTGCCAATTTATTAAGCGTAGTGTCTCCGCCTAAGTTTGCTAGGATATATCGACGTAGATTGCCAAGCATCTCGTTGGTATGCTTAAAAGCCGTGGTGGAATGCTTTATAAAGAAATCTTCGGCTATTTTTAAAAGAGCGACAAGCGTTTCATACGAATCACCCCGCTGTTTATTTTCGACGTACCAATGTAAGTTCGTTTCCGTTAATTTTTACTTCGCTAATACATAGTCGTCTATCATCACCGGGTTTTGGGTCGTTATCTTCGGAGCGTGGGCGACCATGATATACAATTAATAATTCCCCATTAGGCCCATAAATCATAGAGTTGTGCCCGCACCCAGTAAACCACTCATCCTTACCAATAAGAGGTCTATACGCTGTTTCGTTGGGGTATTTTTTAAACACAGCAGTTTCTAAAGGCTCTGATGCGTCACATATAGCATAACCTACAAAATAATCGCCATGTGTGTATGCATTTGCACTGTACATAAGGAAGGCGGTATTTTCGTTTTCGAAATAGAACCCACCTTCTATTGTATACCAATCCTCGCCGGGGCTATAACGGCTACGAGCATAGATTTCTTGGTCTATACTTGGCGCAACAACAACGCGAGGATTATTTGCCGGTGTAAATGGATTAATCAGTTTGTCCAGCATTACCATCGTTCCGGTTTTGCCATCCACTGTGCGGTTAGACGCATAAAATAACCACCATTCACTATCCTTTATAATTACATGAGGGTCTATACTAAACTCATCATAAAGAGTTTTTTTATATTCAAAAGGACCTAATGGGCTGTTAGAAACAGCCACTTTCATAAATTCTTGATTGCCATCAGCTTCTCCTTCGGCACAGGCAGAATAGTACATGTAAAAGATATCTTCGTGGACAAACACACACGGTGCCCAATAGTTTCTTTGTTTTTCGTGGCTTAGGGCATAGCCCATATGCTCAAAACTTGTTAAATCCTTTGATTGCAGCACATTTACACCATGTCCACCAGTAGAATACACATAATACATACCTTCGTGAAAAATTGCATAAGGGTCAGGATTACTGTTGTTATCTATACGAAGATTATCATGGTTTTTAACTACCGGAATTGGGTTATTGTTATACATAGATTCACTCTCCTGTCCTTGCGGAGGGGTAATATTGACTCAAAACAGCTACCAAATATTTCGTTACATCTTCTTCTTTCCCTACGAGAATAAATCTTTTTTTGCCCATTATAAAGACTTGCGGTGATATTGCAAAACAAACACGCATTTGCTATTTTCATGAAAGAAAATGCGCATACATGAACGATTATTACAAGATTCGATGTTCATATTTGCGCATTTCCCAAAAATAATATAAATGCTTGGTGGGAGGAAAAAAATGCTCGTCATAGAACGGCAACAAGCCATAATGGAATATCTCAAGAAACATAAGACTGGCACAGTATCGGCATTGGCAAAAACACATTACAGTAGTGAAGCTACTATCCGACGCGACCTGGAGGCACTGCAAACACAAGGACTCGTTATGCGTACACATGGTGGTGTAGCTCTCCTTGAGGGTTTGAATAATGAAATCCCCTTGTACCTTCGCGAAAAAGAAATGCGTGATGAAAAAAAGCTAATCGCAGCACTGGCGATTGACTTAATAAGCGAAGGTGATGTCGTTATTTTGGATTCATCGTCCACCGTCCATGAAATGATACGGCATATGAGTAACATAAAAAATATAACTGTGGTTACAAACGGCACTAAAACAGCACTTTCTCTTTCATCGTTGCATTTCAATGTTTTTTCTACCGGAGGCAAACTGCGTGAAAACTCACTCTCATACGTAGGAGATATTGCAAAGTCAACTGTGAAGAATTTTTGTGCAGACAAATTATTTTTTTCCTGCCGTGCCATTTCAGCAAAGCATGGGCTAATGGATTCATCCATGGAAGAAGCAGAGTTAAGGCGTGTGATGATGAGCCAAAGCCAATTAAATATCCTGTTATGTAGTGATGATAAGTTTGAAAAATCGGCGTTTTACCGCATATGTGATTTAAGGAAAATTCATGTGCTTATATCTAACAGCCGCCCCCCAGAGGCGTTGTATCGTATGTTGCGTGAACATAGGATTCGCATTATAACACCAGAATGAGATGGGGAGGTCGCTATGAATCTTGATGAATGCAAAAACAAATTATACAACTCCTAACCGATGATAATTTAAATGTACTAACCGAAGCTTTTGACGCAAAACTCAATTCAAACTTTATTTCGTAATGGTATAGTCGATGTCTATAGTTTGCCAATAAATATGTAAAATAATAAAAAACCCCATGCCCACTATCGTTCACACGAATGGACATGGGGTTGATAGGCGTATTATATCGAAGATACTGTTATTGCTTCGGCGTTAATTGATTTTACTGTGCCATAAGCAGTAACAGTACGTACCTCACCAGGCAACATGTCAAAATAGTCATCACACATATGCATATATGGAGCGAAGTGTACAGCATGATTGTATCCTTCGCTTTTTAATGTAATTTTATAGTCATTGCCTGATTTTTCAACTGCTTCTATTCTTACATTGGAAGTGCGTGGTGAGTAATCTTTATAGTCACTGGTACGCAGTATTGCGAGGGGTACATTTTTTGTACGTGCGAACACTACACCTTTGGTTAAATCATGCTTTGGCATGTCAAATGAAAACACGATACTACGACTAAACGAACTCACTTCCACTGTTTTAACATTATCATCAAACGTATCATCAAAACCTGCGTATCCGTAACATATATCCATGTTTATGGGTTTACTTGTATCATTTACAGCCATTACATGCACTTTGTCATTAGTAGTACGCAAGATTAGCTTTGTATGGGCAAAAGCACGTTTTACATAGTAATAGGATGGCTTACGATCTAAATAATAATCCACAATGCTCCAACCTACTTCGCCCCAAGCATCATTATACATCCAAAATAGGGAGCCACCACTGTATTCAAAATAGCGCAGTGCTTCCAGGGAATAACCATACATTAGCCCTTGTACTAGGCGTGCGTATTTTAGATATTCTGCAAGCGAGAGATTGTTTGGTTCGGCATAGTGTTTACGTATCCCAGCGGCTACGGTTTCTTTTTCGAATGTGTTGTTATGCAGGTTCCAAATTTTATCATCGCGGACAATTTCATTATCACCATAGTATTTTTTTATTGTTTCTTCGGAACAAGGGCCAATATAGCCGTATTCCGAAACCATAGAGGAAACTACAAGATCATATTCCTCCGGGGTTATGCGCTTAGACATTTCTGGGTTCATGGTACATGCCCACCAGTGATGTACATTGCCGCTTTCCGCAGCATTAGGGGTTTCTCCTCCAAATGGTGAACTACGCCAATACGGGATTTCTGGGCAGTTGCTACGCACTACTCTTGGTAGTAGCTTATTAAAAATATCCATGCCACCGGAGAAACCGCTTTTAAAATTCTCTTTGATTTGGTTTTCAAAGATAGCGGGTATTTCATTATTTCCACACCAAAATGCAAGGCAGGCATGGCGGCGCAAACGACGGGTTTGATAGTCAGCTTCTTTTCGCACACTGTCCATAAAGCCGGGCACATGATCAGGATACAGTGCGCAAGCAAACATAAAATCTTGCCATACAAGTAATCCATAACGGTCACATAAGTCGTAAAAAATATCATTTTCGTAATAGCCACCGCCCCATACACGAATGGTATTGAAATTACACTGAGCAGCATCTTTTATAAGGGTTTCGTATTTTTCATTCGTTATGCGAGCGTGAATAGAATCTGATGGAATCCAGTTAGCACCCTTAAGGAAGATATTTTTGCCATTTACACGGAAGCCAAATAAGCGACGTTCATCAGAAACTTTATCTGTATTAAGCTCGATGGTACGTATGCCCGCTTTTATGGCCTCGCCTTCAAATTTCTGCTCTTTATATTTAATTGTTGCGTTTAAGTCATAAAGAGGCTGCTTGCCTGCCCCGGCAGGCCACCATAGTTCTGGATTTTTTATTTCCGCTTCGAAGGCAACGAAATTAACTCCCGGTTGCACAAAAATTTCCTTGCTAAGAGATAAAACGCCTTTATCCTCAAATTTCATTTCTACTGTTACATTCGCATCAAACGTAACTGTTGGCGCAAAACTTTCAAATTCTACTTCAAATGTTACGTGTGCGGTTTCTTCGGTTGCTTTTTTTGTAATCATGCACACCGTCGGCGCAGAAAACTGCTTATTTATAAGCACACAAGCATTTTTCATTATGCCAATACTGGCAATGCGCGGAGCCCAGTCCCAACCATATACATACTGTGGTTTGCGCATAAACACACGGCGGGTATCACCTCTGTCGCCACGAGAATCACGCTTTTCTGTACATACTATATCCTTAAATTGCGCTTCCTGCTCCGGTGTAACGTTTTCATGACCGCAGGTTAGGCGCACCACAACTTGGTTTGCGCCTTTACTTACATGCTTGATAATCTCTGTCTCAAATGGATAATGCACATTTTTGTGTGAGCCTACATGTATGCTATTCACATATACATCCGCATTATAATCCAAACTTTCAAATACGAGGCGTATACTGTCTGCATCTGTTTCATCAAGGGTAAACTCGTTGGCAAACCACCATGTTTTGTCTTCTACCCATTCGCTATCGTAGCAATAATCCGCTACCACAGGGTCTTTGATAATGCCTGCCTGGATAAGTGGCATTCGTACATCCAGTGGTAGCGAGCCCGCAGGAAGGTAATCTTTTGCACTTTCAGCAGGGTCGTGCGGATAAAGCTTCCAGTTACTATTCAACGAAATTTTCATGCCTTTACTCCTTAATTCAAGAAATAATGTGTAGCAATGTCAGCCATTGCTATTAATCCGGAAAGCAACTTAGCACATCTTCATTTATACCGTATTTTACAGGCTTACCATTCAAAAATGCCTCAAAGTCATCAGTTAACCAATTTATTATCCGCTCTACCGATTCCATTAAACCACCAGCCCTGTGCGGTGTAAGGAAGACATTATCAAGTGTTCTTAATACTGAATCGCGCTCTAACGGCTCTACATCAAAAACATCCAACATGGCAGTCATATCGTTTAATTGTAAACGCTCAATTAAAGATTCCATATTGACAAGTGACGAACGCCCGATATTTACCAGCACAGAATCCTTCTTAAACAGCGCAATTTCTTCTTTATCAATTAGCTTTTTAGTACCAGCATTCTCTGCGGCACATAATACAATGACATCCGACGTTTCGGCTATATCTTTGATTGTGGTGGGAGTAGCCCCATATTTTGTCGCAACTTCTTCGGGTAAGTATGGGTCATGGATTTTCAAGTTCACATGAAATGGTGCCATCAGCTTTGCAAGCCCTTGCCCGATTCCGCCAAAGCCTATTATGCCAACATTCTTACCGCTGAGCTGGCGCTCAGATGGATCAATATCCGTCGGGAATGCGTTTACCCATTCTTCTGTACCGAGCTTCATTTGATGGTGATACATACCCACTTTTCTAAGCCCACTCAAAATTAGTGTAAGTCCAAGCTCTGATACCGCAGATGAAAACCCATGCCTTGTTTCGGAAACTACGATTCCTTTTTTCAATTCCGCACGAGCGGTGGTTTGTGTAATGGTGATGTGCCCGGCAAATTTTACTTTTTTTGCATTTTCAAGAAGTGCATCATCAAGGTTTGGCCATGACCACATAATAACCGCATCTGCCCAAGCTAGGTCGTCCTTTATCTCATCTGGGGCGTTGTAAGATGTGGTTTTAACGTTGCTTGCAAGGGAGAACAGTCTGCCAAACACAGGCTTTAGCGACTCGGATTGGAAAAAGCTTTCCGGTAAATTAACCAATAAATTCATAATGCCTCCTTATATATTAATCACGTTGCCGTTGGATTTGCAAACAGCATCTACCATTTTTAGGCTTTTAATCCCTACGCTGATTGGAACTATTTCATTATGAGAAGTTCCCCAAATAGCGGATAAAAATGCTTCGGTTTCTGCGTAATACCTGTCATCATCAGCCTTAATCTCCACTTCACGGACAGGTTCTTCTTTTGTGAAGTAAAATACGGCATTGTTGGTATCACTAAATTTGGCTGTAACGTTTTCACAGACAACGGTAAACGGTTCTTTCCAGTTCCATGGGATTGCACAGTTCGTACCTGATATGGATGCAAGCCCACCACTCTTAAATTTTAGTAATGAAATACTGGTGTCTTCTACATTGTAGTCAGCAACATCTGTATGCGCAAGATTGGCGATATAGCCCGAAACCGTATCTGGCTCGCCTAAATAGCTGACTGCTAAATCATACAAATGAATTATTTGCTCAAAAACCTGACCGCCAGACATGGATTTTTGCCGCCACCAGTCCGAATGAAGGGAGTTGCATTCATAGCGTGCATCAAACAAGGTTGGTTTACCTGCTACGCCGGTTTCAATTAATTGCTTTAATTCTCGTGCAGCCCGCCCGTATCTCATGTGATAAGCAACATGCGTAATTACACCAGCGTCTTCTACGCTTTGCAGCATACGTTCCCCGCGCTTAACGGTTAAGGCAATCGGTTTTTCTATAAAGATATGAATACCTTTAGCTGCGGCTTTTTCTACCTGTCCACTGTGTGCAAATGGAGGAATACATACGTATAGGATGTCAATTTTTTCTTCCGCCAGCATTTTGTCAAAATCATCGTAAGGTGCAACATCAGGGGTGATATCTTTCATCGCATTTGCTCTTTCGATTGTAGTATCGCAAACTGCTGTGATGGTAGTCTCCGGGAACTTTAGCAGGTTCTTCATATGAACTGTGGTCATATAACCTGCACCCAAAAATGCTGCGTTAAGTTTTCTTTTCATAAGTATCTCCTTTTATCCTTTTACACTACCCATAACCAAACCGGTGGTAAAGTATCTTTGTAAAAATGGGTAAATAATAAGCACTGGAACAGCCCCCATAAACAGCTGCGCAGCACGACCTGTTTGTACATTCATCCGAGCCAAGGCAGATGCCGCATCCCCGCCTGCCATCATCATAATTTGCTCAAAGCGTAGTAGCAAGAACTGTAAATATGTCTGTAATGGGAAATTTGCAGGATTGCGCATGTAAATAAGTCCGCTAAACCAATCATTCCAATGCCCCACAATGGAAAAAAGTGCGACTGTAGCCAAACATGGCTTTAGTAATGGCAACATGATTTTGTACAATATTTTTATTGACCCGGCACCATCCAGCATAGCTGACTCTTGCAATTCTTCTGGCAAATTCCTTATAAAATTCATTAAGATAATCATGCTAAAAACAGGCAGCGCACCAGGTAATACAAGAGCCCACAGGCTGTTTAATAACCCGAGTCGTGATACAACAATAAAAGTAGGAATAAGACCACCATTAAATATCATTGTAAACACGAAGTAGGCCATATAAATATTTCGTCCATGTAGTTTGCTCTTATTATGTGAAAGGGGGTAAGCCGTAAGAATAATCAGAAGCAAGTTAACAAGAAGTCCTAAGGCAATCCGTTGGATTGAAACCCATAAAGCAGCAAGAAATCTACCATTTGAAAAGGCGAACTCATATGCATATAAATTAAAGTCTACCGGCCAAAATATCACTGAATTTGTTTGCACTGCAAGGGTAGAGCTAAATGAGACAGCCAGCAAATGTACGAATGGCAGGATGCAACTCAGGCATACAAGGGTAATGAATAAATAATTAAAAGTATCAAAGATTCTCTTGCTTGTGGATTTGTATATCATTAGTGCTTCACCTCATCTAAAATACTCTGTACCCGGCAAAACGGTCGGCTAAATAGTATGAAATGGCAATCAATACTGCGGAAATCAACGATCTAAATGAGCCAACAGCGGCACCCAATGAAAACTGTGCCTGTTCAAGCCCGACACGAAAGATATAAGTGTCTATAATATCGCCAGTCGAATACACAATAGGTGAGTAAAGGTTAAAAATCTGATCAAACCCTGCGTTAAGTATATTGCCGAGTGACAGTATAGACATTAGCATTATTATAGGCATCATCATTGGCAATGTAATGTATATAGTCTGCTTAAAGCGATTGGCACCATCCATATGAGCGGCCTCATACAAACCTTGATCAATGCCCGTAAGGGTTGCTAAATATATAACCGTTCCAAAACCGAAACTGCGCCATACATCTGAAAAAATCATAGTCCAACGAAATACGTTTTCGTCACCCAAGAACCAAATGGGTTGCACACCAAAGATACCTAAAAATTGGTTTACTATACCACTGACAGCTAAGATTTCAAACATGATTCCGCTTAAAATAACCCATGATATAAAGTTTGGCATGTAAATAACTGTTTGAAAAAGACGCTTGAAAAAAACATTCCTAATCTCGTTAAGAAGTAGTGCAAAAAAGACAGGTACAATAATCATCAGTACTATTTTCCACGAAGCAATGAATAATGTATTCCAGATAGTACGTACAAAGTCTGGTTGGGAAAATAAAAATTCAAAATTAGCCAGTCCAACCCATGGCGAACCGAAGCCCATTGCGACATTATAACGCTGAAAAGCTATTATCAATCCATACAAGGGTATTATGCTGAAAATAAAAACAAGGACAACGCCGGGTACCAACATCAGGTGTAGCGGCCATTCCTTACGAAGTATGCGTACTATGCTCTTCATAGCCAATCAAACCACCTATATCCCTTCTGTAATGTTTATGGTGTGGGCTTTACGGTACTCAAGCGGTGATACGCCGCTACATGACTTAAAAAAACGAGAAAAATCGGCTATATTTTCGTAGCCGAGCTTTATCGCAACTTCAGAGACATTACATCTAATGTCCCCGAGTAGCATTTCTTGTGCCTTTTTTAAGCGAAGTTGACGTTGAAATTGTGTTGGTGTAACTCCGTATAACTTGCGAAAACGATTTCTGATGTAATTTGGGTGCATCGAGTACTCTTCAGCCAATATGCCCATCAGATTGTTTTTGTCGGCATTGCGCATAATACTGGCAAGCATTGACACAAATACATCATTATGAACATCTGCCAATGTTTTATGAGAACTTTGATCAAGAACCATCTCAAGTAAAATTGCTGCCATTTCAAAAGCACGAGCTTCTTGCAAGATGTAATCACTAAGCTTGTTCATTTGCAAAGAGCTTTCACGATACTTAAAAACGGATTGTTCAAACCTTTCTCTTTCGCGTATGCGAAACAGTACAGGCAAGTCAAGCACACGCATAAAATCAATTATGCCATGTATTTTGTAGGTAAAGTTCCACCACATAAAACAGGCATCGTTGCTGTCTTCTTTAACGTGGTCATGGACAATATGGGGGGGGATAATCAACGCATCCCCCTCCATGGCATGATATTCCTCTCCAAAAATCCGCAACAAGCTACAGCCGGTTTTCATATACGATACACTATAGCAATTGAGTACTCGATTATGAAAATCCAGCTTTGTAAGCCTGTGAATGTTATGGTCAATGATCTTTAGCTTAGAGTTTTCAATAATTTCAGCAAGCATATTTTTTAGTTTCCGAACCGCTCATTTATTGCTTGGGTCATCGCATTTCCACCGGCATTGCGCCAGTTTTCTAGCACAATGTACCAATGCTCAAGAGGTTCAACCCCAGCAATTATTCTGGTTACGCCTTCATCGATAATACTGTCGGTTATACCGCCAAAATCCAAGATTTCTTGAGGCATGGGTCCCCATGCGCGCGAATACAAGTATTGACCGCCATCTTCATAACCTACTGCTATTACCAAGCTAGCATTGGGATGTCCCATTTGTAGGTATCGTCCCAACCCGGACGGATTCCTAAAATTAATCCACTCCATAATTTCGTCAAGAGCTAAACGAGCATATCCGCTAATTATATAACTCTCATCCCCGGTTCGTAATGCATTTTGAATTGCAACAATATCATCGTAGTGGGGGAATGTTGTTTTGAAGGGACCTGTGACCCAGTTCATATCATTTATATTGAATCTCATTGCTTCTTCCTGAGGTATAGTTCCAAGTATCGCAGCTTCATTAATCACATAGGTATAGTCACTGATAAGCATTGGCAGAATCTCAGGATGCGCAAAACCTCTACGCACAACGTTATAACCTACATTTGGGAACACAACAGGAATTTGTACAGGTCTGCCATCAATAGTAGGTATGGGAAGGGCTATCAAATAAGCGTCATCTCCAAAATTATCTACAACGGCACTCCAATTGAAGCCGCGCCAGTTTGGTCCGAACTCTATTCCTGCATTTCCGCTAACAATATCTGAAACCTTCCCATCCCATGTTACAGTGGGGAAGTCATGACGAATCCAACCGCGCTCGTACCAGCTTCTCCATGCGGCTAATGCGTCCAGCATTCCTGGTGATTCATATGCAGACATGATGCCGCCTTGTCCATCATCAATCCAAAATCTTGTCCAACTGCCATCCGTGCGTGCAGGGGCGTGCCATGCTGTTACGCTATTCCAGAAGCCGAACAAGCCATCATTTAAAATCATAGCAAAAGGTGTGTCGTGGGTATTCATGAAGTTTTCCATAAGGGCTTCTAAGTCAGCTACAGTATTAATTGCTGGGCTTCCAGCTTGTTCGTACCAATCTTTACGTACCCATAAGAATGGTGCTTGGGTAACAAAACCATAATGCAAACGTGGGAACCCGTAAAGTCTTCCATCCCTGTATGGAGTATCCACAAGCACTTGCTCACCCTCGAACATTCTTCTTAAACCAGGTGAGCTAAAGTCAAATACATCGGTAAGATCTTCAATAAGTCCCGCATCTAGAAGTTGTTGGAACTGTGCACTGTCTACATGGAACATATCCGGCAAGTCCCCAGAGGCAATTGCTAAATTAATTGCAAGTGGGTAGTCTGGCGATGCCCATACGGTTTCCACGTTGATGTTATACACTTCCAACCAGCGACGTGTCCAAAGATTGTCGAATATATCCTCACCATCGGCAAAAATAGCATGTGCCATTTCATCATTACCGATAGTAACTGTTACGGTTTCAGGGAAAGGTTGTCTCCAATCTGTGCGCTCAAAGGATGCATTTGCCGAGCTAACGCCATTGTCACTGCAACCTACCAAAATAAGCATAAATAAAGATACTACCATGACTGATAAAAAAAGCTTTTTCCTTTGCATAGGAATGCCCTCCTCTTTGATATACAGTATTAATAAATAATTTTACGGACTGGACAGTGCAATGCAATAGCACAAAAAATTATTATTTGGCAAAAATGAAGCTTTGAAACATATATGACTTTGCTGCCCTTATATCTTACTACGAAATTATCGCATTAAAATCCTTAACGCTGCCAAACATATACAGCATGATTAGCTGCATCCCAGAAAACTTTGGCACCAATCATCTGTGATACATATTAGATAGTATTACAGGCCGCCGATTGTCAAGCGCATAAAGACGCTTGGCATGGTGTATACCATTATGCTGACTGCTCCACTTCCGTCCAATTCGAAGGTGAAGGTTCTTCCGTCTTCTGTAAATACTCCTTGTAACACTTAGGATTGCCACACATTACATTTCACGGATTGCATCATACCAATGCGAGTCTAATGATTGGTGACGATGTAGATATTGTAACACTATCAGGTAGGCATAGGTCATGCGGATAAAAATGTGACGTTAAACATCTACACACACATGATTGAATCCCGCGAAAAGATGGCCATAAATAAGATAGATTAATTCTATAACTCTATTGATGATGAGTCGTAACTCTATGTAAATGCGTGTGATTCTTTGCAACGACTTTCCCCAAATTTTCCCCAAGGGGTGAAAAAACAAGAAAATCGGCAAACAAAAAACCCTGAAAACGTTGAATTTTCAGGGTTTCTAAGATGGCACTTTCCTGCCCAAGAAGGGACTTGAACCCCCACGATATTGCTATCAGTGGATTTTGAGTCCACCGCGTCTGCCATTCCGCCACTTGGGCTAACATCGTACCACAGTTGGAAATTGTTGACTTTACAAAAATTGAGATTTTTATCAATTTTCATAAAGACACTACAATTTCTTGTGAGGAACGATGAGCTTGCCACAAATTATAACGGTGACCTACGCCAATGTCAAACTTACTTTTCTATCTCTTCTCCACAATAAAGCGGATAGATGTTTTCTCTTTCCCATCCACTTCAAGTTGCGCAAATGCCGGGATGCATACCAAATCTATCCCATTGGGGGCTACATAACCCCTGGCAACAGCGATGCTTTTAACTACCTGGTTAACAGCAGCAGCACCTATTGCGTTGATTTCCACAGGTTCCCCATTACGCAAAATCGCGGCAATGGCTCCGGCTACGGATTTTGGTTCTGATTTGGATGATACTTTTAACGTTTCCATACAGTTCGCCTCCTATTACGATAACAGTAGAGTTTATAAGGGTTTCCACGAACCCCTTTCTTTATATACAATTCATTGTACCACATGCCATTGTTTTGTCAAAATTTCGACAAAATTGACTTTTGCCATCCCGGAACGATGGAAAGAGTACGCGGGTTAGGATATATATTTCTTCATATTTTTAAGGGCATTTTTCTCAAGCCTTGATACCTGAGCTTGACTTATGCCTATCTCATCCGCAACCTCCATTTGGGTCTTCCCTTCAAAAAACCTCAGACCCAGAATCATTTTTTCTCTGTCATTAAGGCGTTTAAGAGCCTCGGTTAGGGAGAGATTCTCCAGCCAGCGGCTGTCGGTGTTTTTTTCATCACTTACCTGATCCATTACAAAAATGGCGTCAGCACCGTCGTTGTATACAGGCTCGAAAAGGGAAACCGGATCCTGTATTGCGTCCAGGGCAAAGATGACCTCCTCTTTAGGGAGGCCCATTTCTTTTGCGATTTCTTCTATATCAGGTTCCTTGGAATTTATTGTGGTGAGTTTTTCCTTGATGGTGAGGGCTCGGTAGGCTGTGTCCCGTAGTGAGCGGCTTACCCTTATGGTGTTGTTGTCCCGAAGATAACGCCGTATTTCTCCGATTATCATAGGCACTGCGTAGGTGGAAAACTGCACGCCCTGGGTGATGTCGAAGTTATCTATGGCCTTAATCAGCCCGATGCATCCCACTTGGAAGATATCGTCTACATATTCCCCGCGATTATTAAAGCGCTGGATTATACTCAGCACTAGGCGTAGGTTGCCGAAAATATATTTTTCTCGCGCGTCTAAATCCCCTGCGAGTATCAGGTCAAATAGCTTTCGTTTTTCCTCTCCTTTCAATACCGGCAGTTTTGAGGTGTTGACGCCGCAGATTTCTACCTTGCTGCTGTGCATACTTTTCCCTCCAAAATGCTTAATAAGACGCTGTCATTTGCCGCCTCCGCCGACCGCGGGAGCAGCAAATGACATATCACGTAGTACAAGCATTTCCTAGGGAGGAAAAAATATGCTGGAAATAAGTGTAACTCTATCTTGCTGCTATCTCAACAAGCCCCCATAATTCCCCGTATCTGACCCATGCGAGACCCTCGGAGAAGCTGCGTACATCGTTGAATATTATGGGGACAACTATATTCCCTTCTCGGTCAATAATCCCCCATCTGGTGTTGTCTACCCATTCTCCCGACGGGGTTTCTTCCCAGGCACCCATTGCTACTGCCGCAAATCCTTGAGAAAAATCTCTTGCTTGGTCAAACATCAGGGGAATGACTTCATTGCCTTGGCGGTCAACAAAGCCCCATCCTGTCTGCACCCATTCATCATTTACCCAACGGGAATTATTAACCGCCGCCATTCCTTCGGAAAAGACATGTATGGACTGGTATCTGCCTGGGGGGATTACTATATTGCCGGCAGTGTCAATCGCCCCGGTAGAATGCTGTTCATCTGAGAAAAACGCTGTGGCGACTCCCTCGTTAAAGCTGCCTATCCAATTGTAATTGAAGGGAATCACAATATTCCTCCCATGGTCGATAGCACCCCAACGGAAGGTAGCGTCAACCCATTCCTCATTTTCATCTAAATAGCCTTGGTAACCAGTTCTGACTATAGCAACCCCGTATGAAAAATTATTGGCGTGGGTATATATAAAGTCCACGACTTGATTGCCTTGCCTGTCGATAAAACCCCAGCGGGTAGTATCCACCCAGTTGCCGAGTTCGTCTTCTTCCCAGCCCACATTGATGCTTACGGCGGCTAGACCTTCGGAGAAGCTGGGATAAATCAAAAATCCATGGCCCTCGGTCATGGGAACACCGATGGTAAAGGGGATGACAACCTCACCAGAGGTGTTAATAAAGCCCCAATACTCGTAACGCATAACCGGTGCAAGGCCATCACTGAAGGTACCGGCGCGGTCAAATTCTAGAGGAATGACCTCGTTACCGTTTTGGTCTATAAAGCCCCACTGGCTGGTATCTGCCCATTCGCCGTCAGGCTGCTGCCCCCAACCGCCTCGGCGCACCGCCATTAGCCCTTCGGAAAATGACCAGCCCCAGTCATAATCAAAGGGAACTACAAGCCTGCCTTCTGTATCAAAGACCCCCATGGCATTGTGCCCCTCGGAACGGATTGCCACCAATCCCTGAGAAAAGGGCGGTGCCCCTCGATATGCATACATTTCTGGGTAGTGACGATGTTCTATAGGGATAATAATTTCACCATGGTTATTCAAATAGCCAAGGATATGCATGGATTCCCATACGCCGTCCTCGAAATATTCCACCCCGGCTATACCTTCGTTGAAATTAAAGACCTGGTGGAAATCCCAAGTTGGAGGGGTATGCCATGTAATTGGGCCGTAAAGGGCCAGATGTTCCAGCTGCGGTATATCGTAATCGTTGTCTTCTGGGTCCTCTGTCTGGTCGTCTGTTTCATCTGTTGAGGTAGTATCGCCAGATTCCTGGTTTTCCGAATCCTGTGTTGGTTCATTTTCCGCAAATCCGGGAATATAATCCTCGGTATCATTGCCAAAAAAGGCCTGGTACAAGAAAATCCCTGATATCACCGTGATAATGGCTGCTGCTACAATTATTGCGATGTACATTTTGTTGTTACTCATCAAAATTCCTCCTGTCGTCCTACACACTGTCATCCCGCGCTTGACGCGGGATCCCCTAATCTAAAGCCGAAAGACTAGTAGGACCCCGGGCCAAGCCCAGGGTGACGAGTTTGCCTGCCATTATGTGGTTTTTTTGGAGATTCTACAAGGGGGAGCTTGAAAAAAGTATTCATGCCATATGAAAAATTGCACAAAAAACCCGTATGGCACCATACGGATTTTTTATTCAAACTTTACAAATGATATATGTAAGAAGGGCTGCCTAGAGTTGGCAACCCTTGGGTATACTTAAAAATTACAACTTTGCTCCGCCAGCCATTGCGCGTTCTTGAGCTTCAATCATTTTCTTAACCATGTATCCGCCAACATAACCATTTTGGGCAGATGTTAGGTCACCATTGTAACCTTGTTTAAGTGGTACGCCGATTTCGTTGGCTACCTCGTACTTGAATGCATTAAGAGCTTCCTTTGCATGGGGTTTTGCGGTATTACTTGTTGGGGTATTCATAGATGAATCTCTCCTTTTTTACTTGGGATTGGTTTACACGAATATTTCGTATAAACTTTACGAGGGTAGTATTTGCGGTTGATTGGATTTTATGTGAGGTTATGGAGGGAATTATTGCAATAGAAAAAGTTTGAGTTGTTGGATTTTTATGGGTACAGTAGATTAGGATGCAAAATTATAGCAAGGTCATTTCGCCTTTGCAGGATGTTATTGTCAATCATATCAATATTAAGTTATTCATTACATAGCAAGATGTAAAAAAATTTATAGCCTCCCTTCAATTGGGTAAACATTTCAACAGTTTATTTTGCTATTATTGCATGGCAATTGTATGTTTTCACAATATAATTTCAAAGGAGGAATTTAGTATGAAACGAGGGTTATTATGTTTGGCGATTCTTCTAGCTATGACTTTAGTCATGGTAGCCTGTGGGCGTGACAATGGTGACGACCCCACTGATGCAACAGAAGAGCCTGCAAATGTTGCTACACCAGAACCAGAAGAACCAGAAGTGGATCAAAATAACGACGAAGAACCTGAGCTGGATGGTTTATATGTACCCTTCTATCTGGCCCCTATGGCAGAGCGTATCACTATCGATATTGGTTTTGGTTTCGGTACCCCAGAAGGGGCGGACGTGCCTCCGGGAACAACACCGTCAACCAGTTCAATTCCCGAAATAATGGATTTGTTGAACATCGACCTGAATTACCTCTGGGAAGTCCCCAGTGCCCAAGCGGACGATCGTTTTCAGTTGGCACTTGCAACAGGAGAAATCCCTGATATTATGCGCTTAGGACATAGGGATTTCGCAGAACTGTCCCAGTTTGGAATGCTTAGAGATTTAAGCGATGCCTATGAGCAGTTTATCCACCCGGAAATCAGGGCAATGTTTGAGTTTTATGACAATGTTCCCTTGCAAATGGCTACAACCGGCGGTGAGCTGTTGGCCATCCCTCATTTTAGAGATACTTTTGGGATGGTAAAGTTGCTATGGTACCGGCATGACTGGCTGGAGGCATTGGAGCTTCCTGTACCTACTACCATGGATGAAATGCATGAGGTAGCATTGGCCTTCGTAGAAAACGACATGAGCGAGCAGGGCAATACTACCGGTCTTGGCCTGTTCCAAGACATAACCCATACATGGTTCCCATGTGCAAGAGGGATATTCTATGGTTATGGTGCTTTCCCCACAAGCTGGATTGAAAGAGACGGTGAATTAGTATTTGGCACAATTATGCCACAAACCCAACATGGCCTTAATCGTCTACGCCAAATGTATGCAGATGGGGCCATCCACCGTGAGTTTGCGACAATGAACCTAGACCAATTGGTAGCTGAGATTTCCGGTGACCGTGTTGGCATGGTTATGGGAGAATGGTGGCTATCCGCATGGCCCATGAACCATAACAAGAGTCTAAATCCTGATGCAGACTGGCGTGCTACATTCCTGGTATCTGCTACAGATGCCCCGGCGCAGACTACAGTCGCCCGCAACATGGTTAACGATTTCTTGGTTGTAAGCGCAAACGCGCCAGCTGGCACGGAAGAGGCACTTATTAGAATAATTAATAACCACTGGGATATTAATACCGCCTTGGCACATGATCGTTTTGGCGATTTATTGGAGCAGGAAAATGGTTTTGTATGGAATTGGAGCCCAGCATATCTCATTCTTGCAAACTTCCTTAATGTTAACCATTTTGCAATCAGTGATGCACTTAGAACTGGTGACACTTCGGCGTTAACCCGTGAGCAAGCACAGTGGTATGCTGATACCCGCTTCTATTTAGAAGGTATGACTTTTGAAGATTCTGATTTATTTGCGCGACTGGAGCTAGAATGGGCAGAAGATCGCCCTGTTGCCGAAGCATGGGGTATATATATTTCCCGTGTAGCACCTTACGGAGGCTGGGGCTTAACTGAGCGAGTACGCGATGAAGGACGGTTTATCTTTGACGAGTATTATGGTGAGCCCACCCCAACAGAAATTGCAAGGGCGTCCATACTTCATGATATGTGGGAAGAATTTGCCCTTCGTTATATAATGGGTGAGCACCCTTACGATGCATGGTACACCTTTGTTAGTGATTGGCTGACTCTGGGTGGTGAAGATTGGACAAGGGAAGTAAACGAGCAGTTTAGAGGATTGCGTTAATAATTAACGGGTTATCCTAAGGATAGCAGTATTATAGTCATTCTAGTTGACAATGAGCTTGCTCATGTTCAGCTAGAATGACTATATAGCCGGACAACTTGAAAAATGAGCGAGCTCATTCTCAAGTTGTTTGCTATATAATTAGCCACGGGGAGAGGTGTGCACTTTGGCATCGTGCTTCTCACATAGCCAGACCAAAGTGCCACTCCTTCGGGGTGGGGTTTAATAAGTTCTTTGTTGGATAGAATCTCTGCCTGAGGTATTTATGAAGCCTATTATCCCATTTAGACGGTCACGTTTTATGCGTCGTTCTCGCGTTATGCTGGCAAAGGCTGTGGTGGTATTCATGGTTTTTATGCTGATTGTATATGCCTTTGGGCTTTGGCTTAATGTTAATACTCAAAACTTGGTGCGCCAGCAAACGATTGAATATACCCATAGGCAATTGACTTACCTAGCCGAAAACCTTGACAGAGAGATGGAACACATCTTCCGGCAGCAGGTGGCTTTGAGCAATGATTTTGCATTAAGGCTTTTGCTTTTATATCCCGATACATCTGAAATGGCCAGTATTTTTAACCATCTTCGACGTATTAATACTCATTTTAGCGCGATTTACATGTCTACACCTCATGTGTCGGGGGTTGGGGTTTTTCTCCCAGAGATGAATCGCATCACGCGTTGGGGTCTGTTGTTTTCAGCACCAACGGAAGAAGATACGGCACTTATGTATGCCATACAAACTAACGGCCAACGAATCTTCTCATATGAGCAGGATTTGGTTATGGGTATGCCCCTTTTAGGAAATCTGATAACAGAACCAGGGAAAGACGGCGCAGTTAGTTTTGTGCGGCTAAGTGGCGATACTATCGGCAATACCCTTAGCCAAATGGCTATAGCCTATAACTTAACCATTGCTTTGTATAATGGAAGCACAAAAGTGCTCTTTGGCGGTAATGAGTTGGATGCTTCTTGGATGGTACTCCATGATTCGAATATTTTTGAGCCGCGCCATGTAGTAAATAACGGGGAATCAATGTGGGTGTTGAGAGCACCTTTTTCCAGTTGGGATTTTGAATTGGTTGCATGGCTTCCTAATACACAGGTTGACATGGCTATTCCTACAATGGTTGCCACATTTGTTTTGTTTGCCTTGTCTTTGATTGTGGGTGTGATTTGTTTTGCTCTATATACAAACCGATTAATAAAACTGTTTCACAATGAGAAATTAGCATCGGAAAAAGCACAACTTGGACAGCTTAGTTTGCAGATAGCTCCCCATTTCTTGTACAACAGCTTCTACCAGATATACCGGTTGGGCAAGCTTGGGGATATGGACGCTGTGTCTGACATTTCACTTAAATTAAGCCAGTATTTTCAGTATATCACTCGCAGCCGGGAGGATTCCATCACATTGGCACTGGAGGTCAAACACGCAAAAGATTATGCCGCCATCCAGAATATCCGATACGCTGGACAGGTGAAATGCCGATTTGACCCCGTTCCAGAGCCGTATGGCGAAACAATAATGCCCAAGCTGTTTTTGCAGCCCATCATCGAAAATGCCTATATCCATGCCCTGGATAACACCGAGGGTATCATGTTAATACATGTAGGTATTGCTTTTAGAAACGGTGATTTATGCATATCAGTAGAGGATAATGGCACAACCTTAGATGATGGAACCTTAGCCAGGCTACAGGAGCGATTAACTGCTCCCGATGCCACCAAAGACGAACTAACCAGTTTGCTTAACATCAGTCAACGGATTGCACTTATGTACGGCGAACAAGCCTGTATGGGCATTTCCCGTGGGGACATGGGCGGGCTACGCGTGGAAATTATAGTTGCAAATCCGGCTCTTCATAAGGAAGTAGAGTGATAGTTTATGCGCCATTTGTTGGTAATAGACGATGAACCAAATTTGGTTGACGGCCTTTGTAATGCCATAGCTGAAAGCCTAGGAGATAGCGTTGATGTAAGCAAAGCCTATAGTGGAAGCGAGGCTCTTGCGATACTTTCCGAAAGTCCTATGGATTTGGTAATAACAGATATACGTATGCCTGGTATCAACGGTCTTGATTTGCTTCATGCTATTCATGAGTGCCAGTTTGGTTGCCGAGTATTAATCATCACGGGCTATGAGGAGTTTAACGTCATACATGAAGCGGTAAAGCTTCCCAGTACAGCCGGATTCTTGCTCAAAGACGAAGGCGATGAAGCAATTATTAAAGCAGTTAATAATACGCTGTTAGCCATAGAAGAGGATGAGAAAATTCAGCTATCTCTGGCTCTGGCCGACCGTCAAAGCAAAGCACTTGAGATATTGCTGCGTGAGCGCAGGCTTTGGCATCTTTTGGGGATACTGCCTTACTATGACGAGTCCTCTTCTTTAGAAACGACATTAGCCGTTGATGTAGCACAACCCATGCTGTTGATTGTTGTTCGTACCTTATCTGCATATTTTAGTACAGACACCCTTATCTGGCTGGAGCAGCAGGTTCACAAGAGCTTCAGTGCCATTTTTTCCATGGAGATGAGCATCCTAAGCCCAACTGATACAGCATGGCTTCTCCAGAAGCGGGGGGATACGTCTTTTCCACTAGAGGATGATGGGCGGCGCGCAGGTGTACTTAGGACGGGAATGTTGGAAATCCAATCCTTGCTTGCGAATAATGGCGTGGAGGTATCAGTTGCCTTAGCATCGAAATGGATTAAAGCACCTAATTTGCCTGGCTATGTACATGCCTTACGAAAATTAATGCAAAATTTACTGGTTGGTGGGCGGCATCAACAAGTCATAGATGTAAGTGCTGATGAAGAAGGACAGTTTGCGGCTTCATTGGAAAGTGCGAACTTTCATGTATCAGGGGAGCGGTGCATTCATCGGGCCAAAAACGCTCTGCTTGAAGGCGACGAAAAAGATTGGGAAGACTCGTTGATGGAGGCCAGTCGCATAAGCGATTCTGATCCTTCGATTATTACACGTCTTCTGACTATGCTGATTGCTTCTGTAGACGCTCTTGGCCTACCTATGATTGAAGACATACCCATTTTGCTTAACCCGGCTAATGATTATGAAAATCTTAGGGAAATCGGCGCGATGCTTTGCCTCAGGCGTAGGCAGGCTTCGAAGCATGCAATAAGAGATTTAATCACTCGTATACATGAGACTATTGAGAAAGAGCTTGGAAGCCCCACACTGTCACTGGCCTTTATAGCAGCACAAACACATCATAATCCATCCTATCTGTCGCGCCTATACAAGCAGCATACTGGGGTTAACATAACCGAGACTATCAATAGTATGCGCATTAGCCGGGCTTGCGAATTACTTAATGATTCATCCCTTAGAATCAATGATATATCCCGTCGGGTGGGCTATGCTTCTCCGTCTTATTTTACTTTTTGTTTTTGCAAAAAAATGGGTGTTACACCCAAGGAGTACCGAAGCGGAATATCGGAATAGACTTTTTAAGGAGGGCTCGAGTATGTCATCAACCTCAAAACCTGCAAGACCTGTCAAGCGTAAACGTAAGCCAGGGGAATGGAAGCTGGAAATTTCTTTTCATCTGATGCTATTACCGGCGGTTGTGCTTGTTATCATCTTTGCATATGTACCAATGGCTGGTATTATTATGGCTTTTCAGGATTTTAGGCCGATTTTATCATTTGAAAATTCACCCTTTGTTGGCTTAGATAATTTCCGATTTATGTTTCAACTACCTACGTTTTCCAGAGCTATGCGCAATACGGTAATAATCGCTTTTTGGCGTACCACTATGGGGCTATTGGTGCCGTTGATTTTGGCACTGCTGATAAATGAGGTCGTGAGAAGCTGGTTTAAGCGTACTGTGCAAACAGCCATGTTTTTACCGTTTTTCCTATCATGGGCGGTTTTGGGTGGTGTTGTGCGAGAGGTTTTTTCCTTACAGGGACCTGTTAACCAGCTTATTATGGCTCTGGGTAATGATCCTTATATGTTTCTTGCCAGCAATAATTGGTTTAGGTTTGTATTGGTAAGCACCGCAACTTGGCAAGGCCTGGGGGTAAACATGGTTGTTTTCCTTGCCGCTATCACCAATATTGACCCGGGACTTTATGAAACCGCCGACATTGACGGTTGCAATAAGCTAAAACAAGTTTGGTATATAACCCTGCCGGGTATGATGCCAATTATTGTGCTGCTAGGCACTTTGGCTATTGGGGGGCTTCTTAGTGCTGGGTTTGACCAAGTTTTAATGCTATACGGTCCTCTTGTATATGAAACAGGGGATGTTATTGACACCTTAATTTATCGTATTGGTTTGCAAAATCGTCAATTCTCGGTAGCAGCTGCTATGGGTCTAATGAGGAGCGTTATTGGCTTGGCCTTGGTGGGTGCGGCCTACTTCTTAGCATATAAGTTTACCAATTATCGTATTTTCTAGGGAGGTACCGTATGAGTGCGAAAATATTAAGGCCCATTGGTGCCAAAATCAGAAATAATAAGATTAAATCTAGCGTCAGCCGTAAAATATTTGTGGCATGTAATACTACGTTTTTGGCTCTGTTCACTTTCTTATGTATTGCTCCAATGATACATCTGCTGGCTGTCTCGCTTTCGACAGGCCATTATGCCGTTGCTGGTATGGTTAGTTTTTGGCCGAGAGGGTTTACTTTAGCGGCCTATGACTTCCTTACAGGGCAGTCTGCTTTTTTTGCTGCTCTTAATGTCTCTTTACTTCGAGTGTTTTTGGGTACTGTTGTCAACATGGTTTTAGTGGTGCTTGTAGCTTATCCTCTATCCAAGGAAGTGGAAGTATTTAGGGCACGTACATTTTATGCCTGGTTTTTTGTATTTACAACCTTATTTGGCGGCGGTTTGATTCCCACTTTTATGGTTGTTTCACGGATTGGGCTTATTAATAGCATTTGGGCTCTAGTGTTACCGGGGGCCGTTAATGTATGGAATGCGATTCTTCTATTAAACTTCTTTCGGGGTATTCCAAAGGAGTTGGAGGAAGCCGCTCGCATAGACGGAGCCAATCATTTGATTACTATGGTGAGGATTTACTTGCCATTGTCCTTGCCGTCTCTTGCCACTATTTTGTTGTTTACTGTTGTAGGTCATTGGAATGCATGGTTTGATGGTATGATTTACATGACCACACCTGTAAATTACCCATTACAGACCTACTTAGCCCTGCTGGTTATGGAAGCCGATACGGCAACTCGTAACCTAATGACAATAGAAGATATTATGCGCTTGCAATATGTAACCGATACTACCGTGCGCATTGCTCAGATTTTCTTAGCGGCATTGCCTATTATGATGGTATATCCATTCTTGCAACGGTTTTTTATTAAAGGCATTGTTGTAGGAAGTGTGAAAGGATGATGGGGATTTAATATGAAAAAGAAGTCTATTCCTCCATTGCCGGGCGGCGCATCCATTAATTTGCTAAGAAACCCGGATCGCGGGCTGCGGCTGGAACTATACATGAATGTGCATACAGGCGAATCCATGTTTGAATATGCCGGGCGGGATGCGTTTCAGTGTCTGCGAAATCAGGCGTCATATTATCAGGATGATTACCCTACTTTGGCCCAGGTGTATTTTTATCTTACAGATTATTGGAGCCGGCCGTTGGATGACGCGGCCTTCCGCCGTATGGAAGCGTATTTCACGATTTTGAATGAACTGGGGCTAAAGGCCTTATTGCGGTTTGCCTACACTCATGCAATGGAAGATTTTGAGAATAACACCGGTATAGATTGTATACTTATCAATGCGACAGAGCCTGCCCCTGCTCAAATGGTAGCTCATCTGCAACAGCTTCGCCCCTTTTTGTACGCCCACAGGAAACAAATTCATGTGCTGCAAGCGGGGCTGATAGGCGTATGGGGAGAGTGGCATCAAGATAAAAGGGATTTGGCCAATCAAGAGCATAACCATGTTGGGGGTATGTATGGCGAAACCGCTATTCTACAGGCTCTTATAGATAACAGCCCTCCTGATATGTATCATCAGGTACGTATGCGTAATATGAAGACCTTAAACCTTGACCCTACTGATACGGCAACCTATAACCGGGTAGGCTATCATGATGATTTTATTATTACAGCCCCACATCACTGGAACACCGGAGGCCATGTGCCTGGAAGCGCAGATTGGCGTGCCGTAGGAGAGGAATCTCTTTTGGCTCCTATGGATGGTGAAATGATATGGGGCGCGTCTGTTGGTATGTATCATGGTGGAAAAGGCATTGATGCGGAAGCAGTCGCTTGTCGGTTGTATGACCATCATTTTACCTCCCTGAGTATGGTTCACAATTATTGTGAAAACGAGGGCGTGTATGATATGGTGCGCTGGAAAGAAGAGTTAACCAGCCCCATACGTTTAACCGAATTGGGGCTTCCCTTTCATCCTGCATGGTTTTTGGATAGCGATGGAATGCCTCTTTCCCGAAGTATGTTTGAGTATATCCGGGATTATCTGGGCTATTACTTGGTAATTGAATGTGCGGGGATTGAAACTGGTTCTGCCAAAGCTGAAGTGGCAATACGAAATTATGGGTTTGCCCCGCCTTTGGGACTTACAAGTCTTGATTTAGCTATGCTGGATACGGAGAATCAGGTTGTTTGCAGGGCTGTAGCAGGTAACCCGTCGGTGTTACTGCCTGGAGAATCTGTTACATTTGCTGCTGTGTTGCCTTTTGAAGGCTGTGCATCATCCCTGAGATTGGCCGTTGCCGCATACAATAGTGCAGGGACATTAATACGCTTTGCCAACGATGTGTATGTTACGCAGAGTGGTTACCACTTGCTCTAAAGATGCCCCTCTTCCCAAAAAAACCAGACATCCATGGGCTTTTTGTGGGGCTGACTATGGACATTTTGGGGCTATAGTGCCTCATATAATCTTTACCCGAATCCCGAAGTAAACAACATGTAGCCCCCAAACCACTCCAAGCACAATCTGGGGTGCAATGGGTGCAGACGCAGCTCGCATTACAAAAAGGCTAAGCCCCATTACTGCCGTTATTGTCGCCAGTAATGTGAGTTTGGCCTTTTTTGTCATTGTTCTGTTTTTTACCAGACCTTCTATACTGTTTTTGTAAAGGTGGGTGGCGGTAAACCAGTTGTGTAGTCTTATTGAGCTTTTTCCGAAGCAAAATGCAGCCAATAGTGCAAAGGGTGTGGTTGGGATTAGGGGCAGCACTATCCCGGCTGTGCCTAGCCCCAGGCAAATCAGTCCTAGAAATATGTAGGCCATTTTTGCTATGATGGGTGATTTTTTTTTGGTTTTCTTTTCATATGTATCATTTGGCTGCATATTTGCCTCGTTATAGTTTATTGGTTTTGATGATAATGGAAAAACCGGAAAAGTAACACATTTATACTTGATTAAGGGCCCTTAGCAAATCAAACCGGTCAGCATTCATAACCTTATTCCACGCCGCAACAAAATCACACAGGAATTTTTCCCATGCATCATCGGATGCATATACTTCCGCGATGGCTCTGAGCTGGGCGTTGTAACCGAATACCAAATCCACCCTAGTGGCGGTCCATTTTTGCTGGCCGGTAACTCTGTCTACTCCGTTGAATAGATTGTTATCCTCGGTAGGCTGCCATTCGGTTTCCATATCCAGCAGGTTTATGAAAAAGTCATTGGTCAAGGTTTCAGGCGCATGGGTTAGCACTCCGTTAAAGGAATGGCCGTAATTGTTGAATAGAACTCTTAGGCCTCCAAGGAGTACGGTCATTTCCGGTGCTGTCAAGTTGAGGAGTTGCGCTCTGTCGACTAGCAATGCCTCTGGCAAAGTGGAAATATTATTTTTCTGGTAATTTCTAAAGCCATCATAATGGGGCTCCAGCACATCAAATGATTGGACATCCGTTTGCTCCTGGGTTGCATCTACTCGCCCCGGCGTAAAGGAGACTTGGATTGGATAGCCTGCATTTTTCGCGGCGATTTCTATGCCGGCGGCACCCCCTAGTATGATTAGGTCGGCCATTGAGATATATCTGTCCGTTCCGTTGAACTCCTGCTGGATTTGCTCATAGGCTGCCAGTACTACCTTCAATTGCTCCGGCTGGTTGACTTCCCAGGAAATCTGGGGTTCCAGTCTGATTCTGGCACCGTTGGCTCCCCCTCTTTTATCCGAGCCCCTGAAAGATGATGCACTGGCCCAGGCGGTTCTCACTAGCTGGGAGACTGTCAGGCCGGATGCGGATATTATTTCTTTTAGCTCCTTAATATCCTGGTCATTTACGACGTAGTCACCTTGAGGGGGGAGGGGGTCTTGCCATATGAATTCCTCGGTGGGGACATCTTCTCCCCAGTATAAGGTTGGCGGCCCGCTATCTCTATGGGTTAGCTTGAACCAGGCATCGGCAAAGGCTTTTGCAAATTTCTCTGGATTTGCCAGGTAATCCTTTACTATTTCTACATATATGGGGTCGTATTTCAAGGAAAGGTCAGCCGTGGTCATCATTGGTCGATGTTTTTTGCTTGGATTATGGGCGTCTTGCACCATGTCCTCTTCTTCGCAGTCCTTTGCCAGCCATATATATGCTCCCGCCGGGCTCTTTGTCAATTCCCAGTCATATTTTTGCTGCACCCTTAGATAGCCCATATCCCAGGTGGTGGGGTTAGGTTTCCAGGCCCCTTCCAGTCCGCTTCCTATGGTGTCTCCGGCGTTGCCTGTACCAAAGCTGTTTTTCCAGCCCAGGCCCTGCTCTTGGATGGGAGCGGCTTCGGGCTCCGGTCCTACATATGTCGGGGGCGCAGCACCATGGGTTTTGCCAAAGGTATGGCCTCCTGCTACCAAGGCTACGGTTTCTTCATCGTTCATTGCCATTCTGGCAAAGGTCACTCGGACATCATTTGCCGCTTTGATAGGGTCGGGATGGCCCCCTGGCCCTTCGGGATTTACATAAATCAGCCCCATTTGCACTGCGGCAAGTGGATTGTCTAATTGGTTTTCATGAGAATGTCTGTCGTCCCCCAGCCATGTGTCTTCCGTGCCCCAGTTTATGTCCTTTTGAGGCTCCCATACATCGGTGCGGCCTCCGGCAAAGCCGATTAGCTTGCATCCCATGGATTCTAGTGCGCAATTCCCTGCAAGTATCATCAGATCCGCCCAGGATAATTTTTTGCCGTATTTTTTCTTGATTGGCCAAAGCAGCCGCCTGGCTTTGTCTAGATTTACATTGTCCGGCCAGCTATTAAGGGGCGGAAACCGCTGGGTGCCGTCATGGGCCCCACCACGGCCATCCATGGTGCGGTATGTACCGGCACTATGCCAGGCCATTCTGATAAGGAAGGGGCCGTAATGACCATAGTCCGCGGGCCACCAGTCCTGGGAGTCGGTCATTAGGGCAGTCAGGTCATCCTTTACAGCTTGCAGGTCTAGGGTTTGGAACTCCCGGATGTAGTTGAAATCTCCCCCCATGGGGTTGCTTAAACTTGAGTTTTGGTGTAGTACACTTAAATCCAATTGGCATGGCCACCAATCTTGGTTGGCTAGTCGGCCTCTAATGAAGCCTGTCATTGGGCATTTAGAATCATTCATATAATCATCCTTTTTGCGTTTATTCTAAATTTACGCCTGAGATTATATTAATAGAACCGGTTGCGAAACGTTAAGTGTGACGGTAGAATTAACGATATAAAACGGAGGTGGTTACATGATTAACCAAAATCAATGCCCCTGGGAAGGCTTCGAAAGCGGAACTTGGGTACGTGAGGTCAACCTGCGGGACTTTATCCAGCGAAATATTACGCCATATAGCGGAGATGCATCCTTTTTGGAAGGCCCAACGTCGGATACAAAGACCCTCTGGGAGGAAGTCTGCCGCCTGACCAAGGAAGAAAACGCAAAATCAGTCCTGGACGTAGAAACCAAAATCCCCAACACCATCACATCCCACGGGCCGGGCTATATAATAAAGAATTTGGAAAAAATTGTAGGCCTACAAACGGATAAGCCCTTGAAACGAGGGATTTTCCCCAACGGGGGAATCAAGGTCATCCAGCGGGCATTGGAGTCCTATGGCTATGCACTGGATTCCAATACCGAGGAGATTTATACTAAATACCGCAAGGCCCATAACGACGGGGTTTTTGACGCGTATACCCCAGAAATGCGTGCTGCCCGTAAGTCTGGCATAATAACAGGCTTGCCTGATGCCTATGGTCGTGGGCGGATAATTGGGGACTACCGCCGGGTTGCCCTGTATGGCATTGATTTTCTTATAAAAGACAAGGAGCACCAGCTTGCGAGATTATGCTCCCTTTGGTTGGAAGATAAGGTTATCCAACTGCGGGAAGAGCTAAGCGAACAAGTCCGGGCCTTACACCAGTTGGCAGAAATGGCCGCAACCTACGGCTGCGACATAACAAAGCCCGCCGCCAACGCAAAGGAAGCTATCCAGTGGACATATTTTGCGTATCTTGCCGCCGCGAAGCAGCAGGACGGCGCGGCAACATCCCTTGGTCGTGTGGCGACATTCTTGGATATTTATATTGAGCGGGACATTATAAATGGCTTGCTGACAGAGCAAGAGGCCCAGGAGCTAATGGACCATTTCGCCATGAAACTGAGAATGATTCGCTTCTTGCGCACACCGGAATACAATAATCTTTTCTCTGGGGACCCAACCTGGGTAACAGAAGCAATAGGCGGGATGAGCGAAACCGGCCAGACCTTGGTTACAAAAAATTGCTATCGGATTATTCATACTTTATATAACCTGGGTGCCGCCCCAGAGCCCAATCTTACGGTGCTATGGAGTGTCCATTTGCCGGAGAATTTTAAGAAATTCTGTGCAAGGGTCAGCATCGACACCAGCTCCCTTCAATATGAAAGCGACGATTTAATGCGAGGTTACTGGGGTGACGATTACGCAATTGCTTGCTGTGTAAGCGCAATGCGCCTAGGCAAGCAGATGCAGTTCTTTGGGGCAAGGGCTAACCTGGCCAAAGCCCTGACCTATGCCATAAACGGTGGCAAAGATGAAAAAAGCGGGGAGCAGGTTGCCCCAGAATATGCCCCTATCACATCGGAATACTTGGATTACGATGAGGTCTATCGCAAACTGAACCGGGTGCTGGAGTGGCTTGCGGGGTTGTATATCAACACGTTAAATGTAATCCATTTCATGCACGATAAGTACAACTATGAAAGCATACAGTTTGCCCTCCACGACATGGATATACTACGTACTCATGCCTGCGGAATTGCGGGCTTGAGTGTGGTGGCGGATTCACTTTCCGCAATAAAATACGCCAAAGTCAAAACCATACGCAACGAGGAAGGCTTGGTCGTAGACTACGCCATCGAAGGGGATTACCCCGCCTTCGGCAATAACGATGACCGGGTAGACAATATCGCCTATGACATTGTAAAGGCCTTTATGGAGAAATTAACGAAACAGCGTGCATATCGCAATGCCATTCCCACTCTGAGTGTGCTGACCATAACCTCCAATGTGGTTTACGGCACTGCTACTGGGGCAACTCCTGATGGCCGTAAAGGTGGTCAGCCCTTTGCCCCGGGAGCCAATCCAATGCATGGCCGGGACCTCAAGGGGGCAGTGGCCTCCATGGCCAGTGTGGCCAAGCTGCCATATATGTACTCCCAGGATGGGATAAGCTATACCTTTTCCATTGTCCCCAAGGCATTGGGCCAAACTCCGGAGATTCAACAACAAAACCTGGTTGCCCTGATGGATGCATATTTCAATGATGGTGGACATCACATCAATATCAATGTATTTGAAAAAGAAACGCTATTGGATGCGATGGAACACCCAGAGAAGTATCCTCAAATGACAATACGCGTTTCGGGCTACGCCGTCAATTTCGTAAAACTCACCAAGGAGCAACAGCTTGAGGTAATTCACCGCACCTTCCACGAAAGACTATGAGCACAAAGGCAGGCTATGTCCACTCCATAGACACAGCCGGGATGGTTGACGGCCCGGGGATTAGGTACCTGATTTTCCTATCTGGCTGCGCATTGCGCTGCAAATATTGTCATAATCCGGACACATGGAATATGAAAACAGGCCGACTGATGACGGTGGAAGAAATCATCACGGACATAAGAAAGTACAAATCCTATTTGAAATTTTCTGGAGGAGGGGTCACTGTAACCGGCGGTGACCCTCTGGTTCAATTTGCATTCCTTGAAGCGTTGCTAGCCGCCTGCAAAGCCGAGGGTTTTCATACAGCTATAGATACCTCAGGCTATGCCACCCCCCAAACGGTGGAACGAGTCTTGACCCATACGGACTTACTTCTATTGGATATCAAATCAATAAACCCTGTGACCTATGAGGCTGTAACAGGGGTGCCACTGGACAGGACATTGGAAACCCTGCGTATAAGCCGAAGCCTAGGCATAGAAACATGGATACGCTACGTGCTGGTGCCGGGTCTGACGGACAGCACAAGAGATATGTACCGGTTGGCAAAATTCCTCCAACCTTTTCAAAATATAACCAAAATAGAGGTCATTCCTTTTCACAAAGTAGGGGAATACAAGTGGAAAGACCTAGGCCGAAAATATGAACTATGGGATACACCGGCACCAAGCCAGGATATGCTGGATATCGCCAGAAGAATTCTAGCTAGATAAAGAAACTATCTCCACCTCTTCAATGTAGGGAAGAATTTCATCAATTCTCTTTTAGCGGTTTCAGCATCAGGATAACCTTCGGGATAGGTTTCGCTTTTCACCCTCCAAGGAACAGAGCTGTTGACCATCTCTTCCATAGTCTCATCAGGTTTTCCAAAAGCCCCGTTGACTAAGCAATACTTGCAGTAATCTTCGCTTGTAGAGCCGTCTGCATTGGTACCATAATTCCCTTCGACAGGAAAATAACTACCGCAGCTTTGGCATAAAAATTCATTCATGTAAAATCCGACCTCCTTTAGTCTATTAAAGAATCAATTCAGACGACTATACCATAGAATCACGAACAATGATATCCATGATTTTTTGTATTATATGCATAATACAGTAATGCAAAAAATTATCAGATAGCCATTTTATGCAAATCACAAAATCTCTGTATTTATAAGGCGTCATGAATGTAATACATAAATTTCTGTAAAAAAGTCCGTATGGTGCCATACGGTTTTTTTTGTTTGACCATCCATGCAAAATCCATGGAACTACATCCCCTGAAGATGCGTTATGATACGTCATTGTGAGCGTAGCGAAGCAATCCAGAGTCTGTGGGAATACTGGATTGCCGTGTCGCTTCGCTCCTCGCAATGACAGGGTGGGGGGCAATTTCAGCATATGTTTAATGATTAGAGTGAGTAGTTTCGAAGCGCATATAAGGTAAACTTCGATTTGATTAAATCCCACAACTAGCATATAATAAGCACAATCCGGGGATGTAATGGTTTCGACGGGGATTTTGAAAATAAAGATAGCCATCCGTAGACGGTGACTGCGTCAACAAAACCGACCCTAATAAAGAAACGACAATAATAATTATCAACTCGCCGCTGCTTAGATAGCGGCCGTCGGCCCTGGGAGACTCGCATACCAGCAAGCCGGCGTCGACTATGCGGGGAACTGCCTGAAAGGTCTGCTTTGCCTCCAGGCTGGAACAAGAAGCTACCAAAGCCACTAGATTGCCTACTGTCGATTGGCTAAGGGAATGTAAATAATAGGCTATGATGGAAGAAGTCTTTACGGATAGGTTCTCGGACACGGGTTCGATTCCCGTCATCTCCATTTGGTAAAATCCCCGGAATCGAGGTTTGTAACGACTTTGATTTCGGGGATTTTATTATTTGTAAAACTTACTATAATTGTGTTCTAACTGAAAGTGGTGATTGCGTGAAGTTATGGGTTCTTGTTAAGCGCAAGTTTTGGTATATATTTTTGCTTTCGGCAAGCTCAATATATGTAGTGATTAATCGTCACTGTATATATCAATTAAGCTCTTTCAATGCTACAAACTTAATATTCATTTTATGGCTTGTTCTTTTATTGCTACCGTTATTCACAGAAATAGAGTTTTTTGGAGTTAAATTTAAAAAGGAGGTTGATAAGGCCAAGGCAGAAATAAAAGAAAGTTTGCATGATATGCGAATGCAAATAACTGACCTAAAGGTGTCAAACTCGTTATCGAACAATATTCAAATAGGTTCAGAGCTCCTACCCATAGCCGAACTTAATAGGTTGATAGCATCTCTTGGAAACAATAGTAATGATTCGGCGATACGAGATTATCCTTCTAAAAATGTAGTAACAAATAATGGGGAACAACATGTATATTTATTCAAAGTTAGATATGAAATTGAACAGAGAATTAGACGTATATATAGATACACAAGTTATATAGACGAAAATGTTGAATGGCTACATGGGAACTATATTGATGGTCGTAAACATTTCCGTCCGCTCGGGCAAATGATAAACTTCGTAGCCCGCAGCACATCAATATCTGGAAGTATCACAAAATTAATGATGCAAGTTATCGAAATTGCTAACCGTGGTATACATGGTGAAAAAGTTGATGAGGATTACATAGTTTTTGTACAAAAAGTTATGCCCGAAATCATACAAGAGCTTGAACGTATTGACGCGATGCGCCCGATGCAATAAGATTCAATTTTTAAGGTGGTGAAAGCCGTGTTTATCAAACCAAAAATCTATCTTGATACATCAGTAATAAGCCATCTTATGGCAGATGATACACCAAAAAGCGTGATGATACACATAAACTTTGGGAACAATTAAAACATGGTACGTGGGAAATCGTTCTCTCTCCTGTTGTATATGAAGAGCTCGGACGATGTAACGATGCCTTGGAAAAAGCACTACTTGAATATGTCGTAATGCTTGATACCACATATATTGAAGAAAGCGAAGAGATGTCTGCATTAGCTGACGAATATCTAAAAACAGGCGTACTAAAAGAAAACAGTTATAACGACTGCCGCCATATTGCAGTGGCAAGCATTTCTGCTTGCAAGTATATACTGAGTTGGAACATGAAGCATTTCGTTAAGAGAAAAACCATTGAAATGGTACAAACGGTAAATTTGCGTTTGGGTATATTCCAACCAAGTATTTTAACACCATCTATTTTTATAGAAGGGGATGAAGATAATGAGTAAAGTATACGATATCCGTAAAATTGATGAGTTGCACAAGTTAAGGTCTGATCTTTACGAAGAGCGTAAACACTTAACCCCTGCCGAACGACGCAAGGTTTCAAATGATGAAGGAAAGAAAGTCTGGGAAAAAGCGCAAAAGATGAAGCAGTTAATAGCCAGTGGGGAGTAGTATCGAGCATATTAAATATATTATAGTAGCTGTGGGATTCTACCTGTAGATGTTACTCAAAAAATCGAGGGTATGAGCTATGATGTCCGATGCCGATATTATATGCAAAGGGATGAAAATATTATCCGACAATCTAGGCATTGTTGAGACTGAACGCTTTGTCATGTTTATTCAAAAAGAATCTTTCGATTGCACAAAATGGCAGGAAGATTTGCTTGAGAATATGAGTATTGAGGCGATAAGGGAAAAGGCGGCTGCATTTCGTTTGCGTAATGTTATATAATATCAGAAATGTAATGAGGGTTTAGGTAGGTAGATACTGCGGAATTGTCATATACGATATCCCGGTACAAATATGTCCCAATGCGTATCAGTATAAGAACCCCACCTGAGCCCCCGCCCAACATTTAAATCTGGGAATCTTACCAAGGGGCCTCATCTCCATTTAATTAGCTTTTAATGCATCAATTAGTGCTGGCACAATCATGTTGTACGTATTGCCTATAAGGCTGTATACTAAGTTTAGGATAGGTGATTGTTTTATGGCTAAGATAGGGCGAAATGGTTTGTGCCTTTGTGGTAGTGGGCGAAAATACAAAATATGTTGTTTAAATATAGAGAGTGTACTTTCTCCGCCATTTGCTACTGAGATGTTCCTCACAGATATAGAGGTAGATAAAAGTAAGTTTGATGCTTTAGAACTTCAGGGTAAAATGTGCGTATTGGATTGGATAAATACGTCAGATTCAGTACAGAGAATTGAAATTGCATTCCAAATGTATGTGTATAGCCTATCTTTGTTGCGCTCCAGTTGTGTCTCAGATTCTCGTGGGTATATGCTGAGAAACAATGGGAATATTAGGACACAGGGATTCGATTTAGGGATTGTCATAAATGCCCATGTAATAATGTTACTTGATTGCTTTAAGCTTGTAGTCGATAAAATAAAGTCATTTTTGACAAGTGGTATTTATAGTGAGGTGCGTAGTAAAAAAGAAGGGCTAGATACATATAGAAAGCTTGTTAGTACAGTGTATGAAAACAATTTTTATTATCAACTTTTTTATAAGCTGCGAAATGCTGTAACCCATGATAGGTCAATTGTTAGTATTAGCGAAGGAAAATACATATACTTCAATTTAAGTCAGTTGCGTGGGATAATGCGTTCTAACGATGAATTAGATACATATATAGCTGATATTGAGAAGTCAATTATGGAAAATGCTGAACAGACGGCAAACTTTAGCTTTTTGCCTTCTTTGGCCTATCTCCATAAAGGTGTGTTAGCAGTATATAGTTCTTTTCTTCAAGAAATACAACCAATTGTTGAATCATTGCATGTTAAATCAAATACTGTTTTATTAAGTACTACTAATTTGGTTTTTAGTAATTCCGGATACTTTTTTGTTATGATTGATGAGACAGCACATGGTTTTCCTATTACTGATGATGCACATGTTGAGGATTGGTTTTCATGTATGAAAAACCTAATTTCCAATGAAGATAACTGGCTGATTGAGTTTATGGGTTCAGGCTTTGCAGACGCAGGCATGAAGAAGTTTTCTGAAAACGTAGTTGTGTACAAAGGTAGGTAAAGTTAAAATGAAAGGTTGCGATAATATGACCTATAGGATGACCGTGTTCTGAGTGTTACTGGTAGCGAATACATGAAAAACCACTAAGGAGGACAAAAATGCCAGTACTAGATTTTCCACTAGAACAACTAAAAAAGTATAAAGGCTCCAGCCCGTTGCCCAAGGATTTTGACAGCTATTGGGATAAAGCATTAAACGAATTAGACGCCGCCGGAACCACTTATACATTAGAAGAAGCGGAGTTTTCTGCCCCTGGTGTTAAGTGCGCTTACCTGTACTTCACCGGCGTAGGCGGTGCAAGGGTATGCTGTAAATTTCTCTGTCCGGAAAATGTGACGGGTAAAATCCCTGGGATTGCTATGTTCCACGGATACTCCGGCGACTCCGGAGGCTGGGTTGACAAGCTTGCATATGCATATGCAGGCTATGCGGTACTTGCTCTGGATGTCCGGGGTCAAAGGGGGCGTTCGGAGGATAATCTGAATGTACCCGGCATCACTTTGCGGGGGCATATTATTAGAGGGCTAGAAGGTGGCGACCCGGAAAAACTATTCTTTAGGAATGTATATCTGGACACAGCGCAGACAGCGCGTATTTTGATGTCCATGGATTTTGTTGACGAAAACAGAGTAGGCGCAACTGGAGGCTCCCAGGGCGGTGCGCTGACTATTACCTGTGCTGCGCTGGAACCAAGGGTAAAAATGAACGCTCCTGTTTTCCCCTTCCTTTCTGATTATAAACGTACATGGGAAATGGATTTACTTAAGGGTGCTTATGAAGAATTAGCCTACTATATCAAGGGCAAAGACCCTCGCCAACAGCGCATGGATGAAATGTTCGAAATGCTTGGGTATATAGATGTCTCCAATCTGGCATCCAGAATCAAGGGCGAAACATATATGTTCCTAAGTCTGATGGATGATATCTGCCCACCTTCAACACAGTTTGCGGTTTATAATAAAATAACGGCAAAAAAATCATGTGAAATATATCCCAATCATGGCCATGAGGATTTACCTGGGTCTGGTGATTTGATATTTAGCTTTTTTAAAGGGCTTTGATTATAGCCTGATGAAAGAATGAGGGGGCGGCGCACAGCCACCCCTCTTATAATGGAATAGGGGAGTAAACTATGGGCAAAAAAATAGGCTTTTTAGGCGAATTAAAGGATACACCATTGCTACGGATTGGATATGTAGGCTGTGGATCCCATTCCCGGCGTAATATATTGACAACACTGGGGTATGTTCCCGTTGAAAAGGCTGCTATTTGTGATTTGAATAAGGAAAAACCAGCAGTTTTTGCCAGGGAGTTTGGTTTTAAAGCTCATTACAATAGCCATTTGGAAATGCTTGAAAATGAAAAACTGGACGCTGTTTTTATCGTATCAAATTATGATAAAAATGCTCGACCTGTTTTTTGCAAAATTGCTGAAGATTGCCTGAACGCAGGCTGTCATGTGTGGATGGAAAAACCACCTGCTGCCGAGGCCGATGAGTTGGTAAGGCTCAAAGCCCTCGCTAAACAGGTAAACAAACAGGTAGCTGTCGGTTTTAAGAAAATGTTCTTCCCCGCTAACGAAAAAGCAAAAGAACTGATGGGCGGGGATATACAGCTTGCCTTGTTTCAGTATCCGCAATATATCCCTACCCAGGAAGAATTTGACGCATATATGCAAATGCAACCCATTTGGCCGGTTACGGGATTTTTGGATCATATTTGTCATCCCATAAGCCTGATGATCTATTTGATGGGTTATCCTCGTGATTTGTATTATAGTAGGAACGCAATGGGCGGCGGCAACGCAACATTTACTTTTCATAATGGAGCTGTTGCGTCTTTAGCACTCACCCACGGTGCAGCAAACAACGGCGGAATGGAACGGACTACCTTAATAGGAAATGATAATCAACATATAGTTGTTGATAACAACATAAAATTGTCCTTACACCGCTCTCCCAAGGATTTGCCATATGGTAACTCCCCATCTTTTTATATGGGCGGCCCTGAGGACGCGACGGCGGTGTGGGAACCGGAATTTTCTTTAGGGCAACTATATAACAATAGCTTTTTTCTGCTGGGCTATTACGGAGAGATAAATGAATTCTGTAATGCAATTCTGGAAAAGCGAGATATTTCAAAAGGACATTTGGATGACGCGATACAAATCACAAAGATATTCTGCGCCTTTGCGGAAGGGGCAAATAAGCGTATTGCATTAGATTAATTTGCTGGACAAGCATTTACAACGCTAGCAGTAAATAAGCGCGAGCGAGGTGTCTTATGAGGCAATGTCGTTTTATTCTTATTTTAATGTTTGCATTATTTGCATTTGCCGGATGTAGCAATGGGGCTCAGCCACATGTACCCGCTGAATGTGGTAGTGAGACTCCACCCCTTACACCCACCGAAATTTTGGCAATACCCTACTTCAACGCACCCACAATCGAAAGCCCATATGATATTCGAGTCCGGCATTTTGCACGGGTTTGGGATGGACAGTTACTGTGGGTGCATAGGCACAGCTATAACATGGATGGAGAAAGCAGAGATTTCTATGCATATGAAAGAAAGTGGCTGCAAGAGCATCCCGAGTACCTGAATCGCCGACGGAGAGGTGGCACTTGTCCGGTGGATTTGGCGCAACGTGTACATAGTATTAGGGTTGTGACCTCTGTTGCTGAGATTGAACTAGGCATGATTGGGTATACAGAATGCTTTTTCTATAGCAATTATTTAGTGGTGATTGATTTTTCGATGGGTCATTCATCAAGGGTAGAGATGGTGTACCGAGTTAAGGCTAATGGGACTATTGTAGTCCGGCCTTTGATAAGCAGGAGTGATTTTCATACTCATCACCCATATGGGACTGTTGTCATAGAGCTAGATAATCGTTTTCAGCCACCAGAGTTTAACATCGAGTTTATTTGTAACCCGTGGGGGCCTTCTTGCCCATCGGCTGTTTTTGATATTCCGTACACCCCAGACGCGGCTTATGATGGCTATATCTTCCGTTTGATATATGCTGCGGTTATTCCGCCATTAGAGAACACAAATATACAACGGTTTCCTTTCGCGCCAATGGAATGGAATATGTTTCGTGGGGAGACTCTTCAAGACATAATTGATTTTATTGCTCCTGAGTACATTATGTATATTGAGCGGGATTATATCATTTTTCGTGACCCATTCCCTTGGCATGATGATTCTCTACCAACTCCTGCACCTGAATGTGAGATATCACAGAATGACCAAGAACATGATTATCCGAAATGCCCCTGGTCTCTCTATCTTCCGGAGCCTACGCATTGTATCGCGATAACTGATTCCTTGGTTTTTGAAATGGTTGCGATAGGAGGGCATCACACCCTGGCACTAAAGGATGACGGTACAGTTTGGGCTTGGGGTTCTAACTTGGATGGCCAACTGGGTGATGGGACAACAAGAAACACTAGAATCGCGCCTGTACAAGTCCACGGCCTTTACAATGCGGTTTCGATTGCCGCAGGACTGCACCATTCAATTGCATTAACATGTGATGGCATGGTTTGGGCCTGGGGTTGGAATGATTTTGGTCGGTTAGGCGATGGAACAAGGCAGTCCAGAGCAACACCTGTACAGGTACGAGGCCTTTATAATGTGGTTTCCGTTGCTACGAGCAATGCCCACTCCGTTGCATTAAGAAGCGACGGCACGGTTTGGGCTTGGGGCTGGAATATCCATGGTCAGTTAGGTGACGGTACATGGACAAGTAGTGACACTCCCGTACAAGCCCAAGGTCTTGATAATGTGATTTCGGTTGCGGCGGGATGGGGCCATTCAATTGCATTAAGAAGCGATGGTACAGTTTGGGCGTGGGGTGCGGGCTGGAATGGCCAGTTAGGTGATGGAACAGCGGAATGTAGTAACACCCCCGTACAAGTCCAAGGCCTAGCTAACGTAGTTGCTGTTACAGCTGGTGATAGCTATTCAGTTGCACTAAGGGATGACGGTACGGTTTGGGCTTGGGGTTGGAATAGTAATGGCCAGTTAGGTGATGGAACAACAGAAAGCAGTAACATGCCCGTACAAGTTCAAGGCCTTACCGACATAGCTGCCGTTGCGGCGGGAAGCAGTCATTCAATTGCCTTAAGGGCTGATGGTGCGGTTTGGGCCTGGGGCTGGAATCACAATGGTCAACTGGGCGATGGGACATTGACGAGCAGAACCATACCTGTACAGACTCTAGACCTCTCCAATGTGATTTCTGTTGCCGCAGGATTGAACACGTCCATTGTATTAATGAGTGACGGCACGGTTTGGGGATGGGGGCATAATAACCTTGCGCAATTGGGCATTGGTGCTACAATATCACGCCACATTCCGTAACATTGATGATTCACAAACCTTTCAAACAAGCTGTTTTTTTATGCAAAAACAATGCCTTGGCCCTTGCACCATCCGACAAAAAAGGCTAAACTACATAATTAATAAACATTTTCACCCATAACACAATTATATTTTATAAGGGGGTGCAAAAATGCATCATGAGTACAACCGCTATTATCGCTATGCTGCCATGGTTGAAGCTCTGGAAGATTTTCATCGGGATTACCATAATCTCACCAAGCTCTATTCAATAGGTCGCAGCTATGAAGGCCGGGATATCTGGTGTCTGGAGCTCACCAATCATGAAACCGGTTCGGCACATGAAAAACCCGGCTACTATCTGGATGGCAACACTCACGCTGGGGAAGTCACCGGTTCCATGGCCTGCATTTACACCATTGATTGGCTGCTCTCCAACTACGGAAAAGAAGAGCAAGCCACCCGGCTCCTGGACACAAAAGTTATTTATGTCCTGCCCCGTATATGCCCGGATGGTGCGGAAATTTACTTAGCAACCCCCTATATGCTGCGCTCATCGGCTCACGAATGGCATTATCCGGCCCATGCAGACCCTGACGGCCTAAGGCCTGAGGACATAGATAACAATGGTGCAATACTGCAAATGCGTATAAGAGATGACCTCGCCGGGGATTGGAAAGTATCGGTAGAAGACGAACGCCTAATGGTTCGCCGGAAGCCTCACGACCATGGGGGCGTGTATTACCGTCTCTTCTCCGAGGGCGTCGTGGAAAATTACGACGGTATTACCTTCGGCACAGCCCCGCCTAAATGGGGCATTGATATGAACCGCAACTATCCGATTAACTGGAAGCCCCCTCATACCCAAAACGGGGCAGGGGATACCCCCCTTTCCGAGCCGGAAAGCAAAGCCGTCACCGACTTCTTGTTAAGCAAAAGGAATATTGCAGGGGCAACATACCATCATACATCCGGGGGTATATTGCTTAGGGCAAACTGCATAGAAGGGGATGATAAAATGCCCCCGGCAGACCTGGCAATTTACAAGAATCTCGGGACCTTGGGAGAAGAAATCACCGGTTACCCTTGCCAGGATGTTTTCGGTGTTTTCGCCGATAAAAAACCTCAATGGGGCACCTTTATGGACCTGACATATGAATATCTGGGCATCAGCTCCTTTGCTACGGAGCTATGGGACTTGCTGGGTCGTGCCGGTGTCAAGGAAAAAGGATTTGCCGCGTTTGCAAAACTCAACTATAAGGAAATGGAAGAAATCCAGTTGAAAGCCTTGCGCTGGAACGATGAAGCAATGAACGGGGAATGCTTCAATGCCTGGACCCCATTCGAGCATCCACAACTTGGGGATGTAGAAATCGGAGGCTGGAACCTCAAGGAAGGCCAGCAAAACCCGCCAAAGAAATTTTTACAGGAAGAATGCGAAAAGGCCCTGCGCTTTACTCTTATGCATATGGAAGCCTTGCCCCAAGTGGAGATAAGGGATGTTCGTCGTGAAAAAATCGGCGATAAAGTGTGGAAAATTACCGCCGCTATTGAAAACACCGGCTTCCTGCCCTCATCCAGTACTCAGAAAGCTATAAACAATAAAATTACCGCCCCGATAAAGGCGGAAATCTCCGGTGGCAAAGTGCTGCAAGGGGAGGCGGAAATTGAAATCGGCCATCTCACCGGGCGGGGCACAGAGGTTCCATACGGCTACTTTGGCAACGGAAGTCCAGTCGGCCGTCGCAAGAAAGTGGAGTGGATTGTAGAAGTAGAGCCAGGCGTGGCACTATGCATTACCGCCACAGCCGAAAGAGCAGGTGCAGCACGTCATACAATACGAGAGGAATGAGCAGCATGAAAGTACCATACGAATCCGCAAAGTATCACACCTGGGCCGAGATTCTGGGACTAACAGCCGCCTGGTGCAATGCATTCCCGGAGCTGGTAAAGTCCTACCCAATCGGCAGAACATACGAAGGCCGGGAAATTATCTGTCTGGAGATTACAGCCCCTGGCACCCCTGCCGACGAAAAGCCTGGCTATTACGTGGATGCGAACTTCCATGCAGGGGAGGTCACTGGTTCTGCGGTAGCCCTCTACACTGTCAGTTGGTTCCTAGAAAATTACGGAAGCGACAGTGAGGCCACAGAGCTCCTTGAAAACTATACCTGGTATGTAGTCCCTCGAGTCTGCATAGACGGCTCCGAAATGTACATGCATACCCCATTCACTTTACGTTCTTCAACTCGCATCTTCCCATTTGAAGAAGACCAACCCGGCCTTCATGCCGAAGACATGAACGGCGATGGCCTAATTACCCAAATGCGGATAGAAGACCCTCATGGGGAATGGACAACTTCCAAATCTGACCCTCGCCTGATGGTACGCCGCAAGCCCGATGCTTTTGGAGGGAAGTATTACCGCCTTTACCAAGAAGGACGCATCGTGGAATATGACGGAGTAGAAATTCCTATTGCTCGTCCTCGCTGGGGATTGGATGTAAACCGCAATATGCCTGCTTTCTGGGATATTGACGCAAAGCAAGTCGGCTCAGGGGATTACGCCCTTTCCGAGCCGGAAACCAAGGCAGTTGCCGATTTTCTGATTGGCAAAAAAAACATTGCCGGGGCAATGAGCTATCACACATATGGCAATGTGCATCTGCGCCCTTGCTGCACTATTTCTGATAAAGATATGGTCAAGGAAGACCTAGATGCCTACAAGCTCTTGGGGACTCTTGGCGCGGAAATCACTGATTATGGTCATTGTGGCGTGTTTGATGCTTTTACGGCAGACCCCAAAAAACCCTTGCGGGGAGTATATTTGGACTGGATTTATCACCATCGCGGCATTCTGGCCTGGTCAACAGAGCTATGGAGTGCTCCGGTAATGGCAGGTGTGGAGAAGTTAAAATTTGATGCTCCCCCAAAGCCCAAAACCGACAAAGAGCAGGAAGAAGACATTCTAAAGATTTTGGTATGGAATGACAAAGAAAATCTGGATGGGTTTCTTCCCTGGACTAAATTTAAACATCCCCAACTAGGTGATGTAGAGATTGGCGGCTGGAAAAATAAATATATTTTCCAAAATCCGCCGGAATGCTTCCTAACGGATGTATGCGAAAAAAATATGCGGTTCACAAATATGCAAGCAAGGGCAATGGCCAGCCTAAAAGTCCGCAAGGTAAAGGCGGAAAAGGTAGCTGAAGGAATTTACCGGATAAGCTGCGGCGTGGTCAACAGCGGGTATCTTAATACAGCAGGAACAACTCTTGCATCTCAAATTGCAGTTTGCAAGCCGGTAGAGGCGATAATCAGTGGCGATGGAGTAGAAGTAGCCCAAGGCAAAGCCAAACTGGAGTTTGGCCATATGCCTGGACGTAGTGAGAAAAAAGCTGAGTGGTTAATCAAGGCTCCCGCGGGAAGTCAGGTAACCATAACCGCCAAGGGCGAGCGTGCCGGGACATATCGGCATAATTTAATCCTGGAGTAGCAATTATATGAATCCATGATTTTTTGTATTATGTGACTAGTACAGTAGTGCAAGAAATACACAAGTTGCCATTTTATGCAAATCACAAAATCCCTGGATTTATAAGGCGTCGCGTAATGGAAGTACAAATCTCTGTGAAAAAGACCGTATGGTGACATACGGTTTTTTTATTTTGATAATCCATGGAAAATCCATGTATAGCGAATTAGGGGCTGTCACGCTAAGAAGCATTACAGAAGCCCGTCACCCCGGGCTCACGTCAGTCTAATTTACAATCCAAAATGCAGAATGTTGCCAAACGGAGACCACCCCTCGCCGCCTACGGCGTCTTTCCCCTCCCCAGAGGGGAATTTTTATACGTATAGTATTTAATTCCCCTCCTGCGGAGGGGTGGCGCGAAGCGCCGGGGTGGTCTTGGCTTG
>Ga0123355_10000684_pt1 | contig 46075 bp, 36 predicted proteins | sample TergutEmb28metaG_3_FD_89872 | JGI IMG/M metagenome (GOLD analysis project Ga0123355, IMG submission 89872) | Embiratermes neotenicus P1 segment gut microbial communities from Petit-Saut dam, French Guiana - Emb289 P1 | ecosystem: Host-associated > Arthropoda: Insects > Digestive system > Gut ...
AGCTACCCGGCGTGAGTGCTCGGCCTCGGAAAAGTCTGCTTCCCGGAAAACGATGGAGAACGTGCTGGGAGCGACCCCGCCACGGCTAAGAATGCTGACGATTGCACTCGAATCAATACCGCCCGAGAGAAATACTCCAACGGGCACATCACTGACCAGTTGCAAGCGGACGGCTTCTTCGAGAATTGGCTGAAGATTTTGGGCAATGTGGTCCCGGGCGAATTCAACGTCTGGAACGGGCTTTGCGGCCGGTGTATTCTGATCACTGGTTAAATCCCAGTAGCACGAGAACCGAACATTCCCGCTCTGCCAGGTCAGGTTATGTCCGGCAGGGACTGCGCGAATTCCTTCGATCAATGTGAGCGGATCGTAAGCGGAGCCGAACGTCAGATAGTTGATGAGGCCGGCATGGTCAATGCGGCGCGGGACCAGACCGGTGTTGATCAGGGTTCGAACTTCCGAGGCGAAAAGGAAATAGGGGTCGAATTGAGCGTAGTACAGCGGTTTGATGCCCATAGGGTCGCGCGCAAGAAACAGGTGCTGATGGCGCGCGTCCCAGATCGCAAAGGCGAAAATGCCGCGAAACTTTATGAGGCACTCCTCGCCCCAACGCGCATACGCCTTCAGAACAACTTCCGTGTCAGAGTGGCTGGCGAAGGTGGTTCCGGCCAGTTCCAACTCCTTGCGAACGTCTCGGAAGTTGTAGATTTCTCCGTTATAGACAATCCAGTTTCCGGTCTCTGCGTCCTGCATCGGCTGATGGGCGAAGGGCGAAAGGTCGAGAATCGCCAGGCGCCGGTTGCCCAAACCGATTTCCGCAGGAACGGGTCCTGAGTCGCGCAAGAGGATGGTGCCCGAGTCATCCGGACCGCGATGAGCGAGCGACTGCGTCCCCCGCTCTAACACGCCTTCCGGGATCGAAGCGTTCCGTGCGACGATGCCGAAGATTCCACACATTCGAAACCTGCCTGAAAACCTCGGTCACTATTACAACACGGCTGGCTTTTTCCGTGACTGACCCACTAAGAGTCCAAGCCGACTGAGCTGCTTTGGCCTTGCGAGTATCGCGACTGTGAGCTATTGAATCACAGTCGTGCCAAAGATAAGCCAATTTTCAAGAGTGGTATTCAGTTTTTCGTTGAAAACACAGAAAATCCCAGCTTGGTTTCATAACCACTCTATTCGGGTACTAAAGGATCTTCGACGGCCTACCAACCATCAGAGTCACCAGACGATGCGGATTCTGCCATTAATATGTCATCAGAGGAAACATCATGAAGACTCAAACGTTCCGATGCCTAGTGGTGGTTGCTGTTCTATTCCCCTTAACTGGAATTGCAAAGGAAAGGTGGGATAATGGAAAATCACAAACTGTCCCAGCGATGCGTGTTCAGCCGCGTACCAATGACGACTGGGCCAAAAATTTTGTGAACACTCGCATCGTTACACCTTCCTGGAACTGGTCGGTCTCACCTTCTGGTTCGCTTTCAGCAGGATCGAATACGATCAAGATTCCAGCTGACATCCTAGGAATTAGCGTGAGTGGTGACAACGACTGGCCCTATTGGGTTTATTTGCAAGGTGGCGGATTGAGTGAGGCCGCGCTGGTCACAGGCGGCACGTATACAGCAGCTTCTGGTGGAACCATCGTCATCACCAACAGGAACAACTACGGCCCAGGGTACTCCGTAGGAAGTGCGACTTCAGGCATTCAGGAGGCAATCAATGATGGTTGCGGTAAATCCCCGATTGGTTCCCGCTTCAACAACACCAGCTGTCACATCATTATTCCTCCTTCTGGACAATTTGCACCCGACAGCAGTTACGGCCGCAAGCATTTCAATACGTTTGCCGATTACAACATCTTTGCGACAATCATCTTTGAGGCAAGCGGTTCCGAAATTTCTGGGTATGGAGCGGTACTAAACTGTTATCAGCGCAGCTACTGTCTGCAGATGGGCGATCTGGTCAACGCCAACTACTATGCCAACAACACCGTGGAAGGGTTGAGCTTTCGAACTCCATGGAACACGCTCACAGGCCAATACGGGATATATGGCTACGGTTTCAAGGGTTGCGACATCACCAAGACGGAACGTACTGCGCAGGTAGTTACCATTGCGACGACGGGTTGCCAGACCCGCTTTCAAATCGGGGACATGATAACCGTCATGTTCACTGACAATCCGCTCTACTGGGGTGACGCAATTGTTACGGCCGTGGGAGATCGGACGATATCCTACGCGCACCGCGGACCGGACTTAGCCGCTCAGACGACACCGGGAGTAGTAGCGGAGGCCTTCGGCGCAATCTACGATAACGGCAATAATAACAAGTTCAATGACATTTCCTACGACCAGAGCAATGAAATTGGTCATTTCAACACTTTCTTCGACTTTCAGGACGACGAAAACGCGAAAATTACCGGGTTCAGCAATAACGGCATCAGCCTACAGGCAACGTCGACCTGGTCCGGTTCATTTGTCCAGTCGTTGGGAAACATCGGCTTAAATCCGGCCCCCACCGCCGCGGCGGTGATCAGCGTCCGGGACTCGAATTTCACTCCCAACTCCAGCAACTGCTTCACAGTCCTTAACAGCAACGGGCTATACGTCGAGAATACCGTATGTCAGGCTCAAGGTTTATGGATGGCATATGTTTCCAATACGAATGGGAATTATCAGGGCGCTGATTTCACAAATCTCTATTCTGAATCCAGCAGTAGCCTCAACCGATTGTCGCCTGCAAACACTCCCTTTGCCGGCACTGGAAGTGCAGGCGGCCTTATAGGTCGCATTGGCGCACAGGCTACGGTGTCGATTCGTGGTAATGGCGGAATGGGCGGAGTAATTCCTGCCGGTGGTAGTGGTGCACACAGATTTACCTACTTTGTCGTTGTCAACGACGTGACGAATCGGACCCATTCAAACCCGATGTTGGCCTATCAATGGGCCTCGACTTGTGTGCCAAGTGCGTTGGGTTCCGGCTGTCTCGCTGGCAATACAGATCATCCGGAAATTCGCTGGCCTCGGGTAGCCCGAGGCACAGACGTTATTACTTATACAGTGCTGCGAATCAGTACCAGCATTAATAGCGCAGTGAATCCAACATCCGTGATGCCCTATTTTGGAAACTGTAATGGCGGAGCCGCCGCCGCATGCGGTTCGGTCGTGGTCGGGCAAGCCCAGGGCACCGAACTCGTCCAGACCTTTACAGATACGTCATCCGCAGTTACGACACCGTACAATTTCAGTCCCGCTCACTTTGCTCCCTCCAACTTTTACTGGCCAGGAACGGTGGTTCTGGCTGGCGGTGTCGTTCTAAATACAGACACCGAGCAAAGCCCAACGGCGTTTTCCGAGGGTGGCCCTCTAGAAATTGCCAAGACGTGCGGGAACTATGGGCAAGTTCTTGGGGGCGGTTACACGCAATGTTTATGGACTCACACAGGCAATGCACAGCCTAATCAAACTGCATTCCTCCTTCCAGATGGTCCTGGGTCAGGTGGTGGAATGATTCAATCAAAAGGCAGGTTGAACTTCACTTCTGCCTTTGATGCAACAATGAGCGCACATCACGTCATCACCATCCAAGACTCAGTTCCGTGGAAGACCCAAAACACCGTGAACATGCGCCCCCTAGCCGACGCCGCCGATACATGGATTGGAGAGGACCAGCCAACAAGTGTAAACCCGGACTCAGTGCAGCTTGCATTTGGATCACCGACATGTCAGTCGTGGTACATTCACAATGTCGGAGACAACGTGAACTGGGCTGAGCGCATGTGTGCGTCGGGTGCGACGTTTAGGGTGCCGGTTACTGCCAACTCGCTTCTTACCTCCACAGTTGGCACTGGTTCCCCCCCGCTCAAGATTTCCAGCACAACCCCAGTCGCCAACCTCACACTCACAGCTCACCCTCAGGTGTATGAAGCGGGTATCCTGACTCCGTCGGAGAAGGTCTACACGAACACGCTAAAGCTTGCAGCAGGTTTGGCGAAACACACATTTTCTAACGGCTTCGCCTTCGCAGGTTCGAGTACGTTTGGCTGTTTGTGCACAGACCAAACGGCAGCTAACGCGTGCAGCGTTCATCCCGAATCGGCGACCACAGTGCAACTATTGGGAACAGGCACAGATTTGATTTGGCTTTCCTGTACCGGGCACTGAGGAAGTTTGCACCCTAGTCGCCGCGAGCTGCAGAGGGTAAAAAGGTAAAACAGCTCGGCGGCGACTATGCGGCCGAGATGATTGCTGCCTGCCATAGGAATGTCCCTCATCACGCCAGATCGTCAGTTCATCAGTTCATCAGTTTTCAGTGGTACCGAGACTCCGACGTTCGAATAACGGAATAGCGCTCGGAACGAAAACAACCAGGAGCGTCAAGCATATCCTCTTCTCCAAGAGAAACAGTGCTTTAGGGAGGACTGGCAATGATATGGATTTTAGAACGGCCCTCGCATCCTGGACCAAGAGCGACGGGGGCTTACGATCCAAAACGACGGCGAAACATCAGTAGCAACGTAGATTTGATCGTATGTGCCACCTTCATCTTGCTACCGCCCTTTTTTAGGTCATAGCGAAGGATCATCGGAACTTCGGCAAATACGAGATCGAACCGCCGTAACTTTAACAGAATATCCACGATGCACTGGAAGCCTTCCTGGTCGAACATCGCGTCACCATAGCTCTTCCAGGCTGTTTGTAGAGCCTGTGCACGATATGCCCGAAAACCGCAGGTATAGTCGCGAACACCACGGATCGGAAATAACGCTCTAAAGAAGAGGCGCCCGGCAAAGCTGAGCAACCTTCGATAGGCGGGAACACCTCGAACCCGGCTACCCGTCTGATAACGCGAGGCAATGACCACGTCACTCCCTTCTCGGATCAACCGTCCCATTGGCCAAATCGATTCCGGGTTGTGCGAGTTATCGGCATCCATGGTTACAATGATGTCTTGGGGATTGGCAAGTTCTATTGCCTTTGTGAGGCAGTCTCGCATTGTGGCACCCAGCCCCATATTTATAGGATGGTTTTCAAGTACCAAGGGCATGACTAAGGAATACTCAGCGGCGATGCGCGCTGTCGCGTCCGCGCTTCCATCATTGACAACAATCACTTTGTATGGGAGATCTGCTTCCGTCATAGCCTCCGCGATACGATCGAGGAGTGGTGGCAGGCAAAGCTCTTCGTTGTATGCGGGCAAAGCTATCCAGTAACACTGGCGCCGTCGTGAAGGGACACGGTGATCCGAGACGGCACAGCAGGTTTCGAACTCAGCTTGATTAGCAGACATGAAATCGCTTCAGTCTGCAGCCGTCGCACTGCCTAGACTGGATTCGTAGTTTGCCGAAACGAAGGAATTGGTTCCGAAATCGGCGCTCGTGTTGATGTTGTCCCAATTGGAGCGAAACCAGGCGATAGTGTTTTGTAGTCCCACAGAGAAGTCAGTCTTTGCCTTGAATCCGAGCAACTCCTCAGCCTTTTGAGTTGATCCAACTCTGCGAGTTTTGTTATCCCATTTGCGGCGAGATGCGTACTGGATGCCTGAACGATTTCCAGCAAGGTCGTTGACCATACATGCCAATTCGCCGATACTCGTTTCCTTGCCGCTTGCTAAATTTATCTCCTGTCCGACTGCGGCCTCCATCATCCCAGCCCGTAGCAAACCGTCAACGATGTCTCGGACGTAAGTAAAATCACGAGTTTCTTCGCCGGTACCCGTCACGTGCAGCGGCAAGCCCTTGAGCGCACAGTAAATAAAGTTAGGTATCACATTGCGGTACTGTCCTGGCACTTCTCCGGGGCCATAATTATTGAAAAAGCGTGTCTTGACCGTCCTCATCCCGTAATGATGAAAAAAGAAATTGCAATAAAGCTCGCCTAACATTTTGGTCGCCTGGTACGGAGTCGTTAACTTCAGAGACACGTAGTCTTCGGTCAGGGGGAGGGGAGCGTCACCTCCATACACTGTCGAACTAGATGACGCGAATACAAACCTCTCGACATCGGCCAATTGTGAGTATTCCAATACCCGCAAGGTCCCCAGTCCGTTGACCAGTAGATCTCGTTCCGGATGGTCGACAGAATTCTGATTCGCGAAAAACCCAGCGAGGTGGAATACCATTTCTGGCTTGTCGAAGAATACGCGTTTCAGCTTGACCTCGTCGAGAATATCCCCTTCGACGAAGGTCATGGGGGCATCTGCAGGGATGTTCCAGCGAAAACCGGACGATAGATCGTCCAACACGATGACATGGGCACCAAGAGCAGCAAGTTCGCGACAAAGATTCGACCCGATCGCGCCAGCACCCCCGGTCACAAGGACAGTTTTTTCACGGTAGGCCTTACGAAAGCTCGACATTATCCTCCCAAGAACCAATGCACAACTGGCGCGCCGAATAGCACGCGAGGATTGGAGCGACCAAATTTGGGCGTTAGTGTAACACAATTCCGAGAAACGAGGCGTCTTCACTTTTTTCCTGTTTCACTAGACTTGGACTGGCGCCTGAACCTCAAGCGATCGGTTCCTCTATAATTCGGCGATGCGTCACCTGTATTCGGTCCTCACTTGCATATTTCTGATGGTCGCGATTGTGCGTGTTGTACGGATGGATCGAACGCTCTCCCAAGGGTTTGATGAACCGTGCCACGTAGCAGCTGGCATGGAATGGCTAGACCGCCACACCTACACGCTAGACGCAGTTCATCCGTTGTTGGCGCGGTATGCGATCACCTTGCCTCTTTACTGGGCAGGAGAAAGATTTCCCAAATTCCCCAGCGGCGATCCGCGAGCTTACAACTACAACGACGTGGGCAACGCCATTCTTGGCGATGGTGGTCACTATAAGAGAAATTTGCTACTCGCCCGCCTGGGGGTTCTCCCGTTCATGTGTTTAGGTGCAATGGTTTTGTATCTATGGACCAAAAGATATTTGGGAAACCTCGCAGCGTGTCTGGCTGTTGCCTTCTTCACTACCACACCATCAATCCTCGCGTTTTCAGGGCTTGCATACAACGATCTCCCCGCTGCCTCGCTGCAGTTAACATTTTTGTGCCTGCTCACGTTGTGGCTCCAAAGGCAAACATGGAGCATGACATTTGTGTTGGGCCTAGCGGCAGGGCTCGCGGTCGCGACCAAATACACGTCCTTGGTGTTCTTGACGACATCGACCGTAGCTATGCTTGTTTGCCGATGGTGGCTCCACGATCGTTCAAGTGCGCCTTCGCAGACTCGCCTCAGATCATTCGCGCAACTTCTTGCTACTGGCTGCATTGCTATGCTAGTGGTCTGGGGTACGTACGGCTTCTCGACAGGTCGAGTCCAGGAAACCACAGGGCTCTCGCCTGGCGCAATGCCTTCATTCCAGCATTTCCCCGCTCCAGTGAGGGGCCTTGCCCGCAGCGCGGTGCTGTCCAATCCTCGCATACCTGCCCCTGAGATAATCAGTGGCTTTGCAGAAATCTGGGTTGCAAATCGTGTAGGCCCAAGTTCGTATTTGTACGGGCACAGCAGAAACGGTGGGTGGTGGTTCTTTTTCCCCGTTGCGCTTGCGCTCAAGACTCCCCTTCCTGTCATTCTGTTGGCGATTGTCGGAAGTGTACAGTTAGTATTTTTGGCGCGTCGACGGGGCAATTGCAAAGTGCTCATGCCTTTAGCGTCGGCGATTGCCATTTTGTGTGCTGCCATGGCGGGGCGCTATAACGTTGGGACGCGCTATCTGCTCATTGTGGTCACCTTGCTATGTATCTTGGCAGGGTTTGGCGGACAATTCTTGTGGAAATACCCTCAACAGAGATTGGGGAAAGCCGTGTTTTTTACCCTACTAATCTGGCAGGTCGTTGTGACCATGTCGGCTCGACATGATTTCATCGCGTATTTCAACGAGATCGCACCTTCCGATCCATCAAAGGCTTTGGTTGTTGGTTGCGACTTGGACTGCGGGGAAGATCTATTTCGTCTAGCAGACGAACTGCGTTCACGCGGTGTGTCTCAAGTAAGAATCGCCGTGTGGAGTAGTGGCGATCTCGCCGACATAGGTCTTCCCTCTTATAAGGTGCTGCAACCGTTTCAGCCTGTGTCAGGCTGGATAGCTATCAGCGTCCGCTCGAAACGCATGGGGCACGTCTTGCACCAAGCTTATCCGCCAGAGGGTTTCTCATGGCTGGACAATTACCGACCCGTTGCAGAGCTGGACAAAACCATTCTGATCTACCACATCCCGGACATTGTCAGACCGTAAAAACGTAGTCGTATGTAAAGGTTCACCATCCCCCCGTCGTCGACGGTAGGGTTTTCACCACTCCAGACGATTGCTCCGTGGGCGGATAGACGCCATTTCCGAGAGCGCGTCAGTCGGCATCCGAGAGCCATATTGAATTGCAGCTGGTCACTGCCAGGAAGCGCTACTACGGTCACCCTCGCGAACCGGCGCGATGCCCATTAAGAGCGTTGCAGTAGCGTCAGTGATGGGCCAGATGTTAGTCTCGTAAGCAGTTTCAAGCCTACGCGAAGTTGCCGGTGTCGAGTCTAGGTGAGTAGTGCCCGCAGTGACTTACATGTGAGACCTTGCTTGGCGTTTCGACTGTGGTGGTGAAGCGCACTGCGCCATGAAGCGCGCCATCGCCGACCGACCCACGCGCTTCATTGTGGGTTCCTGTACCGAGGTCCAGATGACCAGCGAGAAAGGAACCTTTATGATGATGTTTTCCCTTCAGTAGTGTCGTTGATTGCGAAATGTCCGAGCCAGGCGGAGTCACGAATCTTCCGATGTGGAACACGCCAGACGTTGCAGCTTACTACTCGTCTCTGGCATACGTCACACCATGCGAACAATCGTTATTCGATCACTTTCTAAGCCGGGGAATGCACATCCTCGATCTGGGCGTGGGTGGAGGAAGGACGACTCCCTATCTCTCTTCGATTGCCGGACGCTATATAGGCGCCGATTATGCTCCGAGAATGATTGCCGAATGCCAGAAAAAATTTCCCCACCTGGAATTCCAGGTTGTGGATGCCGTCGATCTCTCCAGATTTGCCGACTCCAGCTTGGACGCTGTGATCATGGCGTTTAACACCATAGACAATGTGATCCCTGCCGAATCTCGTGCTAGGGCTCTGCGCGAGATTCACCGCGTCCTGAAACCCAATGGAATTCTCATTTTTTCTTCTCACAACATGTGGTCGATTTTCGTGCGGCATTCGTGGAATCCGAAACGAATTGAAAAGCTTGCACTGCGCTTGCTAAACAGCGACTCCGTCTTCTTTCGGCCGCTACTGTGGGGTCTCACTTGCATACGCGTGACGATCGCTTTGTTAAAAGCGTTTGCTCTCTCGACTATTCGCGTAGTCCAGAGAATACCTAGGCGTGTTTTTTGGCGTGGCGAAGGCTATCTGGTTGATCGAGCCCACGGCGGAACAAGAATCCATTTTTCCACTCCAGAGAAAACGAAGCAAGAACTGGAGAAACTTGGCTTCCACCTGCTTCGTATTCTGGGCGATGACTATCCTCATAGAAGTCAGCTCTACGTCACTGAGTGGTATTACTATGTCTTTTCGGCAGGCGATGGCCCGTGAACGCCCTTGCTGCTAAGGTCCAATCTGAGGTTACAAGTCACGCCCGCAGTGGATGTATAGAGCGTGCGCGTTCGGGGTTTTGTATTCTCGGTTGATCGTGGTGTAGGCGCTCGCAAGCGTTGTATTGTAACCTCCAGAGCCGAAGCAGTTCATCCCGGTTTGCGGCTGTAGTCTTGCCCGGTCCCGAATCAGTACTGAAATGCTGCCGGAAAGGAGATTGGTCCTTACGCGGCCCGATCACGAAGCGCACCATGAGTAGGTTTAAATCAGGCCGACATTGACAAGGCAAAGGTCGACTGGCCCCGCGAAATTATTGAACGCGATGTCAAGCCCGTCGAACACTTGCGTGCGGACAGCCAGCGCGGCGACCCGCGCGTGCCCCCACAATGTACGCGAAGTCGGCACAGCGGAGTCAAGACGTAGTAGTCATTTCACATCGCGAGAGGCGGGCCGTGTTGCCGTTGGTAGTGTCGCTAATGTATCGTCCGATTTGTAGTCGCCGAGACTTGAAGCTGGAAAGAGCCACGAATGGCAGATTCATTCATTAAAGTACCCTACCTCGACCTGACAGCACAGTATCGCAATATTAAGCCCGAAATCGATGCAGCAATCAGCAGAGTACTCGAAACTAACCAATTCATCCTCGGCAGCGAGGTAGCCGCATTTGAACAAGATTTTGCAGCCTACTGCGGCACAGCGGAATGCATTGCGGTCAATTCGGGTACGAGTGCGCTACACCTGGCATTGCTTGCGGCAAATATCGGTCCGGGCGACGAAGTAATTACCGTGCCATTCACATTTATCGCGAGCGTGGCAGCGGTTGTCTACACCGGTGCCCGGCCAGTGTTGGTGGACATCGATCCCCGCCCGTTTACGATGGATCCGGCCGCCCTCGAGGCGGCGATCACTCCGCGTACCAAAGCGATCTTACCGGTCCATCTCTACGGCCAGACTGCGGACATGGGCCCAATCCTCGAAGTTGCCCGCCGGCACGGGCTGCTGGTGATCGAGGATGCAGCCCAGGCGCACGGAGCGAAATACAAAGGCAGCGCGGCCGGAAGCATCGGGGACATCGGTTGCTTCAGTTTCTACCCCACCAAGAACTTGGGAGCGTATGGGGAAGGCGGCGCTGTCACAACCAGTAATCCTGAGTATGCACGGACCATCCGGATACTACGCGACTGGGGGCAGGACCGAAAGTATCATCACGTGCTACGCGGGTACAACTACCGGATGGAAGGTTTTCAGGGTGCCATTCTCCGCACAAAACTTCGTCATTTGGAGCAGTGGACCGAAGCACGACGGGCTGTGGCTAGGCAGTATGATCAACTGCTCGCTAACAGCGGCGTGGAGACACCCGCGGAAATGTCTTGGGCGCGCCATGTTTATCACGTATATACTGTCCGATCGCGCGATCGCGAAGCTTTGCAGGTAGCGCTGCAAGCCGAGGGAATTCAGACTGCGATCCACTATGGCTTGCCTGTACATTTGCAACCCGCTTACTCCAGCCTTGGATATCCAAAGGGAGCTTTTCCCCAGACGGAAGCTGCCGCTCAACAGGTGTTGTCGCTACCTATATATCCAGAAATTTCCCTTGACGCAGTTGCCACAATTGCTGAAGCGGTGAGAAAAGCCACTTAGTTAGAGAGGGTTGCCACGGCATACGGTAGTCCTCACAAAATTAGTTGACCAAAATTCCAATGTTCGATCGCGCTGGAGACGTAGTGCGAATTATCGCTGAAAGCATCAGCGCAACGTCCTGAAAACACTTCGGCATACGTCATTTTGCAACTGAATTTTTCTATTTGTCATCGGAGTGCCATTATTACATTACACGCACGTTGGACCACCCTCAAAGCGGTGGGGTTCGCACGCAACCCCGCAACGACCTGACCACGGACAACAATTCCTCAACGTGCTTCGTCCAGCTGAATGCCCGCGAGCGCAGGACTCCGCAACTGGACAAACTCAGCGCAAGATCTTGCGAGGCGGATAGTTCCGCTACCCGAGCAGCGAGTTCCTGTTCTGAAAAACGGGGGAAATACAAGGCCGCATCGCCACAGATCTCTCTGTGCACCGGCAGGTCCGATGCAACAACCGGTAAGCCGCTAGACATCGCCTCGACTAGGGGATGTGCGAAGGTTTCCGTATAAGCCGGAGTCACATACATATGGGCACAGCGATACAGATGGTGCAGTTGGCGATATGGGATAGCACCAAGTTGAATCACCATGTCCTCGACTCCGAGTTGCCTGAGTAATTTCGCGGCTGATTGCGGTCGATAGCTACCAGGATTCTCTCCAGCTGCCAGTTTGCATGTGAGGAGAAGTTTGACAGAACGCCCACGCACGCGTTCCCTAAGGATAAGGAGTGCACGGATCAAGGTCTCAAAGTTACGGTAGTAGTTGTAATGGCTGACGAAGAGTAGTTTCAGCGAATCTTCATGGGCTACAAGCTTTTCCTCTACTTCTGCCGCCAACGGCGTGGCATCGGAAGTGAATACCTTGCCATCAAATCCATGATGAATGGAGCGCACTTCCACACCCGTCCACCGCTGCAACTCGGCTGCAAATGCGTGACTGGGAGCCACGGTCACATCCGCCCAGTAAATGGACCTCTTCGCCAGCAGGGCCCTGATGTGCGTATCCAACCACGTCCCGTATTCGTGCCTGGCGCGTACGTCAACGTAATAATCCGATGAAGTGTAGATGGAATTGCGCGAAAGCAGGATCTGCGGCACGGGCGAGTTTCGAAGCGCAAAGTTCCCCGCGGAAAGGAGTATGTCGGCATGGGAGCGACGAATGACATCCGGAAGGTGCACCTGTTCGTACCAAATTCGGCGGAATGGTGACACCTGCGATTCGACGAAATCCACGTTGGAGAAAGTGTCGAATTCCTTTCGGAGGTCGGGAGCAAGTGCGAGGGTCACCTGCGTGCCCGGTATCACTGCAAGATGCGGGATGACGTTGCGAAGGTAGGTGAGGCCCCCGCCCGCACTGGCAGCGAGACCATTGATAAACAAATGAATCATCGAGTTGGAGCAGCTGCGCCCCAATTCTGCTGCATGTGGCTGGCGCGCCATCTGAGCGAGTAACTGGAAAGCGGAGTACCGGGCACGATGTCCACCAGGATAAAGGCAAGACTCCAAAAGAACACTGTCAGGTAGTAGCCGACTGCAAAGAGCCAGTCTTCAAAACCTGCATGAAGCAGACCAGCAAGCAAGACCATAGCCAGCGGAATGGCAGGGTGACCTGGGTTTGCAGTGACGTACATCCATGAGGTCGTCCGAAGGATCGTCCGCAGAATAGCCAGCAGGAGCAGGAGGAAAGGTATCACTCCCAGCACCCCAACCCACGATACAACGCTCAAGTAGCTGCTTCCGTTTTCCGAAGTCACATGCTCGCTGGTGGCGAAACCCTTGTATTGGCCGACGTGTTCGCTGGCGTCCTGGCCGTTATCCGTAATGCCGAATCCGGACCCGAACCAAAAATGGCTTTGGATGCTCCGCTTCGCCGCCTGCCACGGGGTCTCTCGTGAAGCAAACAGGCCCTGCCCCGGGTCCTGTCCTTTGTACAAAATTGAAGAATTCAATGAAGAAACGGTCTTGGAGAATGCTTGCGAATAGAAAATCGCGGACGACGCCACGAGAATCAAAATGATAGCGGCGCCTTGGCCAAGCAACTTGTAACGCCGCAAGGCTAAACAAAGCACCGCGCACGAAGCAAGAGTTGCCGCCAACCCAGAACGCGAATGGCTATGAAAGACCAAGTACACGGAGACAACCATCAGGGACTGACGGCGAAGGTAAGTGAAGCGGTCCTGGTAAAGCAGCGTGCCCCACAGGAGTATAGGGACAGCGACAACTCCCATGACGGCCCCCAGCGAGTTGGGATTACCCATCGCGGGAATGCCCAAAAGATAAAATACTGCTACGATGCCGACAAACACCTCGCAACCTGTGAGCAACCCTTGAACGAAGCGGGTTTCGCGACCGGTTACCGCCAGTCTGGCTCCTGTGCCTGTGTAAACAAAAAGCAGCAGCAAGCTTATTGCCTTAGAAAAGGCAAGGCCCTGGTAACGGGAAACCGCAGCTGAAACCAACGCCGACAACACGGCGAACACCGCCAATACGTGAAATGCACCAAAGTGGTGCTGTCGCTCCTTGAGCATGATGAAGCAGCCGACCAGCGCTCCCGCTCCTAGAACGAACCAGCGCACCGCGAGCCATGCCGCACCCCCGATGGGCACGTAGACTCCTGCGAGCAGAAAACTAACGATAACGAGCGGGAAAAAAAATCGACGGTAATAGCATATGGCGGCGAACACACACTCGAGCAGAATCAGTCCGCCAAGATAGGTCGGGCTAGCGAAATACGCCGGACGGGAATAAGCCAGCCAAGCGAGTACCGGTAAGCTTAAGAGCGCTACTGCGATAACAACTGCTTTGGGTATACGTTCAGTCACTCCTGATTCCTTGTCGTCTCTACCGCGTCAAGAACGCCGTTGGCCCATTCCACTGGCGCGTAATGGGAAATGCGTTGCACACTGTGAGCGCCCATTCCTCGGCAGAGCTCAGGTTGACGGGCAAGTTTCGTCATGGCAACGGTTAGTGCGACCACATCATTGGGTGGAACGAGCAGCCCGTTCCAGTTCTCTTCCACCAGGTCGGCCGCTGCCCCTGCAACAGAGCTCAGAATAACCGGTAGGCCGCAAGCCATCGCTTCATTCACAACCAAGCCCCAAGGGTCGCTATGAGTTGGAAGAATGAGTGCATGAGCGAGAGCATAATACGCACCAAGCTGTTCTCGCTGAGCAAAGCCCTGTAACTTGACAATTCCCGGCGATATAGATGCCGCTTGCTCCTCCAATTCACGCCTCATGCCACCATCGCCGACGAAAACCAGCCCGATCTGCTGTCGCAAAGGTTCGTCTAGTTTGGCATAAGCGGAGAGCAAATCAAATGGTCCCTTCTCCCGTACGAGACGTCCGACGAAAAGAAAGTAACGCTCCGGCAGGCGGAGTTCATAACGGCAGGCCGCTTCGTCTCGGCGTGCGCGAGCGGCGGAAACAGCGAAGAAATCATTGTCCACCGCGTTACGGGCGATGAAGATGCTGTGTTGCGAGATGCCATGCGTGCGCAGATATTCCGTTGCCGACCGCCCGGGCACAACAAACCCGCTACAGCTCTCAAGGAACTTCCTCTTCAGGAGTTCCACCAGTGCGAATCCTCGGCGCAGATCCTGCTGATTACTCTCTGACCAAAGCAGGAAGGGGATCTGGCGCGAACGAGCCCAGAAGAGCGCCTGCCATGAAGCCAGATAATTGTAGCCTCCGCACAGGATGATGTCGGGATCCGCTTGCGTCAAAGCATGCTTCACGCCTTGATTTAGCAGCACGTTGTACTTGTCCAGCTGTTTTCTCCATGACGGCAGGACTTGGTACGAAAACTTGATGTCCTCTTTGTAGACCTTCCATCGGCGAAGATTCGGATCCGTCTCAGCCAGAAACACAACATGCAGATCCACGCACTCGCACCGAGCGAGCGCGTTAAAAAGCGGAATGCGGTAAGGCGAGATAATTTCAGTTAGAATCACCAAGCGCCGCTTCATGCGACGACCTCGCGGTAAATGCGCGCCAATCTCTCGGCCTGCTGCTCCAGCGTAAACCGTCCCAGGATCGTGTCGCGCGCGGCGACGCCCAGATTCCAGCGCGATGGCACATCTCGAAGCAACATGCCGAGAGCAAGCGTCAGTTCTCTTTCATTCTCGGATCCCACTAGAAAACCATTCGAACCATGCCGGATCACCTCAGCAATCCCTTGCCCGCGGCAACCGATGACCGGCTTCGCGGCGGCCATGGCCTCTAGGTACACACAGCCCAGGCCCTCGTAGCGGCTGGGCAACGCGAAAACAGTGCAGCGGCGCATCGCGTCGGCAACTTGCTGCCGTGATTGACGCCCCAGGAATCGTGCACGTTCGTCGATCTGGAGTTGCTGGGCGAGCGACTGCAGTCGAGACAGCCCTGGGCCATTCCCAATGATTTCGAAACGAAGCGCAGAGAACTCAGCAGCGAGAGCGACGACCGCGCGGATCGTTAATTCGTGCCCCTTGCTAGGAATCAGGTTCCCGACACTCAGGACAATTGGCTCCTCCGGTGCCGTCTCACTCCCAGGCGAGAAGAATTCCGGATCCACTCCGTTGTAAACCACCGACGTCCGGCATGTCCTCCCCATGCCCTCCAGAACCTGCTCTCGCACGCGCTCGCTGATGCAAATCACACGGCGTGAGGCAGCATAGGTGCGTTGTGAGATGCGCCGGCACCAGTGGCCGGAGGGGCCGCCGACTTGCACGGTAGAAAATACGTCCAGACCGTGCACTGAAACGACAAACGGGATTTTCAGTTCCTGGCTCAACAGCATCGCAGCGTGACCGCAAGGCAAAGCTCCGTGGGCGTGGATCAGATCAATTCTCTGGCGGCTGTTCAACTCGCGCAGTGCTGCGACTATTCGGGCGAAGACGAACGCTCCGGCGGTCGGAAGACCGAAGCCTCCCGGCAATGCAAAATATCGAAGCCATCGGGCCGGAACTCCGCGCTTAGCAGCCTGAACAGTGCCGCGATACGCCGGTTGCACGGCAAATACCGTGTTCTGCACGCCGATTTTGGCCAGCCAGCCCAGCGGCTCGGCAACGAAACAGCCACCAGCGTCATCCGCCCGGGTCGGATAGAACGGCGTAAGCGTCAGAATGTGAAGAGTGTCCGCCATCATTGCGACGGGTTCATTTTGTTGACCAGTCGTCCTCACCACCATCAGCCGCGGCTATTTCCAGATACGCATTCTGCCAGATCCTGCCCACCACGTCCCAATCGAATTGTTGGACGTGCGTTCGTGCGGCTGCGCCCATGCGCTCCCTCAGCGATCTGTCGGAGGTCAGGCGCTCCAAGGCTTTCATCATCTCGTCAATGGTCCCGACTTGGTATCCAGTAATTTGATCTACGACCGATGGCGTCTCATAGTCTCGAAAGACTACGCATGGCAGGCCTGTGGCTGCGGCCTCCAGCGTGACTTTTGGTATTCCCTCCAGCCGGGATGCGAGAAGAAAGATGTCGCTCGAGCGCATGATGTCGAGCATTTGCAGTTGGCTTTTGGGACCATGCAGGACCACGTTTTTCAAGTCCAACTTTGTGATTCTCTGGCGCAGCACATTTTCAAATCCCTGACGGCCCGCACCCACCAGGCGGAACGTGACGTCCGGAAACTGCGCCGCAGCCTCAACCACGTACTGCGGGCCCTTACGTTCGATGAGGGTTCCGGCGAACAAGACCACGGGCGATGGATTGGCTCGTTTTGCGGGAGGACAAAAGAACTTTGTATCCACACCCACGGGAAGAATGAGGCTGGCCCTCTTCCCGATATTTTTCTGCAGGTCGCGGGCTACAAAGTCTGTGATTCCAGTATAGACGTCGCAACGCGGATAAATACCGTGGAACAAAAACCGTAAAGTGCGCGACGGATTCACGAGTTGGGTCGCCGGCGCTTCAGCGTGGAGTACCGCTTTGACATTCCTTCTGAGCAAGCGCGGCAAATGAAGAAACAGATAGCTAGCCGGACTGAAGTCCACGTAACTGATGATGTCGTAGCCGGCCAGCATTTCCCGCAGGATTCTCTGGCTCTTGCCCCGGGCCTGCAGTTTCAGTAGTCGAATGCCAGGCTTGTCTCGCAAACGGGGGTCGGGCTTGTCTTCGTACCAAAGGGTGCTCTCAATTAGCGCGGCATCAAGGCGTAGCGCGACCTCACGCACGTTTAGGCTTTGCGCATTGGTATTGCCCTCATCCACCCCGGGCAGGAACAGAACACGAACTCTATCCATCGTTCCGCAATCTCACAATGTTGGCGGCAATGCGGAGCGGCCATCATCGGCCGCTCTTGTGTTACCAAGGCCTCAGAATAACGAATCGGTCACTCGATTCCAAATTGTGTGAAACGCGCTCCAGCATACTCGTCCTGGTAATTCACGCGGCTTTGCAGAAACGAGCGATGGTCGGATACCATCTCAATCTCGCACCGAAAAGTGCATGAAGAAGCTCTCAGTGGCGGTCCTGCTCTCCGGTAGGGAACAATTTAGCGTCTACTACGGCGGCGCGCTGGCGCGCTGGACCTATGAGGTCTACAGCCGCCTGCAGGAGCACATCGAAGCCGGCGTCTTCGGGTTCCCGACCGACCCGGAAACGGCTTATCATCTGCGTCATGAGTCAAGTGGATGGTGGCGCGCCTGTTCGCTCGTCTCAAAAGTGCGGGTCCTGCGTCGTTACGAGGACGAACTCTGGCTACGAGCCCTGATGCCCCGCCTGCGCGGTTTTGCTGTGGCGCACGTCCACAATCGACCGCAATGGGCTCGGCTACTACGATCCCTCGGATACGGCGGGACCATCATCGTCCACCTGCAGAACGACCATCTAGGACACTGGAGTAGGGCGATGCTCGACGCCTTGGCTCCCGACCTCGATGGATTGGTGGTGTGCAGCGGCTACCTGGGCAAGCAGTCCATTAGAGACTCCACTGCGCTGGCCAGCAAAACAGCGCTTGTCTTCAATGGAGTGAGCACGAAGTTGTTCTGTCCGAAAGAACACCTGCGCCTGCCCAAAACAATTTTCTTTGTGGGAAGTTTCATCCCGGCAAAGGGAGTGCTTCAACTTGTCCAGGCTTATGCGCTGGTCCTTCGTTCGCATCCCGATGCCAAGCTCGTAATCGGCGGCAGTACTTCCTTCGGGAAACACGAAGAAACGGACTACGTGCGCGAAGTACGTGGGTTAGCCGCATCCATCAAGAGCCAGTACGGCGCGTCGATCGAATTCCCCGGTTATATTCACCATGATCGCGACCTGCCAGGCTTCTTTCAGAGGGCGACCCTATTCACTAGCCCTTCCCTCTTTCAGGAGCCGTTCGGCCTAGTAAATGCCGAAGCCATGGCCTGCGCGACTCCGGTGGTCGGCTCGAATCGCGGTGGAATTCCCGAGGTCTTGGGCGAAACGGGACGTCTCGTCAATCCCGAGGATACGTCGCAGTATGCAGAAGTGCTTACGGCATTACTGTCTGACCCTGCCGAGCGGGCGCGGCTGGGACGCGCCGCTCGAGAGCGGAGCAGGAGCATGTTCGATTGGAGTATGATTGCCGAAACGTGGGCGGGGTACTTAGAGAGGGTAGGTACCGGAGATACGGTCGCTGAGCCGAGTGCCTAGACTATTCACTGTTGCTCCGAGTCACACCTTATTTTCTCTTCTACGATGAACTGAGGTTCTCGAGTATGTCCTCGCGGATATAAACAGCGTCGGCAAACAGAGCCCTGCCAGCAGCACGCTGGTACGTATCAGACAAGCGATACAGACCAAAACCTCTCTCCTTCATTAACTGGTGCAGCTGTGGAAAAGTCGAGTCGTCTTCGTAGTGTGACAGGAATGGAACCTCCATGATGACCGCTTTAGTCTTTCCTAGCCCACTGACGGATGCCTTCAGTACTTTCGTCTCAGCCCCCTGAATATCCAGTTTCAGAATAGAGACCTCCTCCGCGGACTCGACAAGCCGATCGTAACTAATTGTCTTCACTTGGGCTCGGCCCAAGATATCCCACGAAGTGCGCTCAAACTGCTTCCCTATTTCATCGCGTGGCTTTAAGAGAGAGGATCCAGCGGGGTGCCTCAACTGGTAGAACCCGGCCGAGCCGTCCTCACCACTCAGGGCAGCATCGATTACTTGAATTCCACCGAACTGGCAGAACGTATCCCGCAACTTCTGAACGAGCCGTGGTTCGCACTCAACCAGCAGAACGAGTTCAGGACGAAAGGTCATCCGAAGCGCCCGCGTCCAGGTGCCTTCATGCGCACCGGCATCTACGCAGGTACGTAAGCGTGTTGTGATTTCCCTAGGTAGCAAGTTGAGCCGCGAATCGCAAACTGCCTGATACGGGGTGAGATGTAGGGCCATCGACGAAGCTCTCCGGCCGGGGAGGCCCATATCCAAGAAAGCATGCCGTCGAATTGAGTACTGACAGATTCCATTCGGCAGGAATTGCTTGACGATATCCTTAATGGATGGCATTGAAGTTGCGGCCAAGATCCGAGCTTAACAGCTAGGATACAATCCCGATACTGCTCGAGGCCATGAAACGGATTCCTTCACTAGACGGACTGCGCGCAATTTCGATTGCTGCGGTCGTGGTGGGTCACGTCGCCAAGGCGTCACACTCTACCGCCGTCTGGGGGGCCTACGGAAATACTGGCGTCAGAATTTTCTTTGTTATCTCCGGATACCTGATTACCAGACTTTTGTTGGTTGAGCACAACCGGACGTCGAGTATCAGCCTGCGCGATTTCTACATTCGGCGGGCGTATCGTATATTGCCCGCCGCGCTGGTGTTCATTGCCGCCGCTGTAATCATCGATTGGAGGCAGATGGCCTGGTTCCACGTTGCCGCCGCGGTTTTTTATGTGGCTAATTGTGATTATTCCCTACCTTGGATCTTCGGGCATCTCTGGTCGCTGAGTGTCGAGGAGCAGTTCTACCTGATCTGGCCCGGTGTGCTAAAGCGTTGGTACAAGCACCGGCTCGCGATCTTGATTGGAGTCATGTTGTCCGCTCCGGTAATACATGTTCTCCTCTACTACTTCAAGGTTCCTGCAGGTGGAGACGCACTCTTCCCAGTCGTGGCTGACAACCTGGCGATCGGATGTTTACTCGCCATGCTTGAATCTCGCATTCCGAGCATCCCTGGATACGTTGTGTTGGCAATGATCCTTGGGATCCTCCTCATTCCGTTCTATCCGGCTAGAAGCGCGATGCGTACGCTCTTCAGCGTCTTCGTTCTGCACTCGATATTCCTGATTTCAATCGGTGGTGTGATTTTGCACGTAGTTCGTCGGCCCTATCGTCTCCTTAACAGCCGGCCGATTGTGTGGCTGGGACAGATCAGTTACAGCCTCTATCTTTGGCAAGAACCTTTCTGTCCCAATCCAAGATTCCGGCCAGGGATAGCCATTGCGCTGGCGCTAGCTGGAGCCTGTATTTCGTACTATGTCGTGGAACGACCAGTCTTGAATTTGCGAGAAAGGCGGTCCAAGAACAGTATTCAGGCGTTGCCGGAAACAGACGTTGCCAAGGTGGGATCAACCTAACCCGACTTCCGGGCTTGGTCCCGCGTGCATCCACCACAGATACCTCAAAGCCCGCCTTTTCCAATACGTCTTGCACGGCAATCCAGTACACTCCCGTGGTCTGCAACACCGCCCGCTGCACCTGACATGTTTTCAGCCAGTCCACCATCTGGTGCAGCCCGGCTGTCCAGGAACCAAATTCCCGTATCGGCTGATCTGTCTGCTTTGGATCGACAGCTACAAAATGGCTTTGGTTCCCGACGTGAATCCCGGCCACATTCCGATGCACAATCTCCCATCCCGGCTCCGCGGCTTGCAACTGCCGCTCGACCTGTCTGCGCTCACGTCGGCTCAACTTCTCTCCCTGCTGCAAGCGTTCAAAGGTTGACCTGTTGCGCTTGGCCATGACAAACTCACCTCGTCTATTTGAATTGGCCGGGCTCGGCTCGGTTGGCGATACGTACACAATCTCACTCGCGGGTCAGCTTGACCTTTTTCAGGTCAACTCGCCACCAAGCAATTCTTCGCAGCAACCGAAGTCATACTCTCCATCGGGCACTTTGGCACCAAACACGCGACGACCATAACTTGCCAGCCGGGTTCCCACGCTGCGAGGCCCCACGACGGTTCTCCACGATGCTCCAATAACGATGTTCCTTCCCATCTTTTAAGCGACGTGTGCAGCGAAGAAACACCTCGCCATTGTGCACGGTCCGTGGCGGCAATCAAGGGGGTAGGTCTTCACTACAACACTTGGCGCGAAGAGCGCTGTTGATAGGAAAATACTTATGCGTAGGAAACTGCCAAAAATCGGCAAAAAAACACGTTCGGTTGTCAAAGTCGGGCTAACCAATACAACCAGCATCTGCATCGCCGTTCAAAACTGATGAAAGATGGCGCATTTCTCGTTCAACTTGCCTTCGCACTGTCATGAGTGAGTGCCCTATATCCGACTGTGCGGAGGTCTCAGCCCATCGAGTGTTGAAGCTCCCGAAGCCGCGTGCGCAAGGCTAATTCCGAATTCGGGTCGTGCCTTGTCTTTTCAAAATGCGCGCGAGCTGCCTGTAGAAGTCTGACACGCTCGACGGACAAGGAGCGCGAGGGCAAAGAAGATCGTTCTCCGGGATCGTTTCGCAAATCGTACATCCGGTCAGTCTCGTTGTAGAAGTCAATCACGAGCTTGTAGGTGTGCCCGCGGATCGCCATCTGGCTCAAGCGCATGTGTTCCTCCCTTCGGAGGGGATTCACTCCTGTTCCCACGGATTCGGCGATTGCGGGTTCGGCCTCGATCTCCTTTCGGTTTGAAATTTGTTCCCAACAGCTCCGGCCCTGAAACTCCACAGGGATTTCAACCGCCAAGGCCTCCATCAGTGTGGGAGCGAGGTGAATGAGGCTGAAGGGATGCTCCACCATTTGCGCACGCGACTGCTCGGGCAAGTGCACCAGCAAGGGCACATGAATGAGCTCTTCGGCCAGCGTCGCCGGAGAGTGATAACGGCCGCCGTGTTCGAGGAATTCCTCTCCATGGTCCGCGGTGAAAACGAACATTGCTTCGTCCCAACGCTGCGACTGCCGAAGGGCACCGACCAGCCGCGAGATTTGCTTGTCGACCCAGTACACCCCGGCATCGTAAAGAGACAGGATTCCCTCGCGATATCGGCCTAGTCGCTTCGGACCAACATCACTTCGGTTCCATGCCGAATTGAGGAATCTCGCACGACGTGGAGTAATGTGAGACAGGCCCAGAACAGACATGGCCTCTTGCGGGGGATAGTGGGGGTAATGCGGATCCATCAAGTGAATCCAAAGAAAGAACTGTTGGTTCGCGATGCCGGCCAGCCAAGAGCAAGCCGCATCCACAATCACCTCGGCCGAAGGATAGCGGCGCAGCTCATCGAGCGATCGGTTCTCCTGCGCAGCACGCCACTGGCAGTACCAGAAATAAAGCTCATCGTATGCGGACGCGGTCCACGGGGCTCCACGCGACGCACCCAGTAAGCGACGATTGAATTCTGAAAGCCGGTCATTGTCGGTCGGAGCAGGCGGCACCGCATCCGAATGAACCCCGGTCAGAAAATCATGAAACGTCTCGAATCCGCCGCCGTAGCCAAAGCGCGGGCTGAGGTAAGGATTCCCGGCCAGGAACGCAGCGGTCCGGCAACCGGCGTGCTGCAACGCGGTCGCGATGGTCGGTTCGTTCGGAGCAATTCCCATGACGTCGCGGCCAAGACTGAGCGGATAACGCGAGGCGAGAATCGCAGGAAACGAAAAATACGTGGGGACCCCAGCGACGATCGCATTCGAGAAGACAATACTTTCTTTGGCTAGTGAATCCAGAAATGGCGTGAGGGCACAGGAATTTCCCTGAAAGCCGACGTGGTCGGCTCTCAAGCAATCAACCGTGATCAGTATGAGGGAGCGCTTTTTCATCAAGGGCAAGTAGCGTCAATAGCGGGCTCTTTCGCAGTCTGTTACATGGAGAACTTATATCGCCTTGGATTTGTCAAATGTACCCAAGGTCTCTCAGGCGGTCCTGCACCATCTGTTCCTCCGCCTGATCCAGCTTTCTCACGTCATCCCTGACGATCTCGGAAAGCAGAAAGCTGAGCAAGGCTTCGAGACTATCAAACCGGGCACTCATCCATTTTTCGGCTTCGGCGCACAGGTCTTCTGGCAACCGAACGGTGCGGTATTGGGTCATTAGGGGTCACTCCCAGTTTTTGCATTCGACCAGACACTTCTGGCGAGAATGCGGCGGTCGATATCAAGTGCCCAGGCAAACACAATGCCCACAAATACGAGATACGAGAGCAGTAGACCCAGCAGAACGGGTAAACCACGGATGAGCGGCCCAGGTCATCCACGTCCGCACGGCAACCGCCGTTACAGCCGAGCAAACCGCCCGTACATAAGCGCACAGACGCTTCGATTATAGGGGAATTCTGCAATACTGACGCAGTCGCAGTTGTCGCCTATGGTGCTACACAAAAATGAAATATCTGCTGTCGATGCATTCCAGGCGAGTGCGGCCACGCCGGCAAGAGATCCTTGCTGCTCGTGGCCGCGGCAAACGAGCGGATGCACCGCAACTGCCCACTCAAACGGATAAAAGACCTGTGGGTCCCCCAGAATGTGAGCAGTGCCAGAATCACTCTCTCCCGCTTTCGAGCCGCCACTCGCTGAGCCTAGCCTGCAGAAAAGAGTGAAAGCCTGAGACGTGCGCCTCATAGACCGGCAAAGACATTGACGCAGTCACATGGATTCGCGGGAGAGAGAACTTAGAGGGCGCCCTACCGAAAGAACCTCCAACGTTCAAAAACGCACACTCGTATCCTGTCGCCTGTGCAAGTTTGTACTCACGATCCCCGACGGACGCCGGGTCTCCGAAAGGATATGCCAGAGCCCACACCGGCGTTCCTGAAAGTTGCTCCAGAATCTGCTTGCAGTCGGAGATTTCCGCACGCGCCATGTCCGCACTCTGTTCAGCGAGAATCGGGTGAGTGATGGTGTGGGCACCAACAGTCATGCCTGCATGGATCAATTGCTTCAACTCGGAAGCTTGTATTAACTGAAAACGCTGCCGCAACAATGGATCCTCGAGATAACGGTTCTTCCATTCCCGTTCGAGTCCCCACAATCTAGTCGCGTCGCTAAGGAATTCAGATCTTCTCTCTGCCTTGATCCGCGACAGGGCTTTCATTAGCTGCGGCCAGCGAGCGCGTCGTTCGCCTACGCCGTCGGGAATCGCGGGCAGCAGGCTTCCCTGCCAATCGACAGGCGGCCGAGCCCCGCGCACTTCTGTTAGCATCAAATAGAGTTCCAGATACCACAACATCGCGGGAGCTCCGCCGAGCAGTGCGCCCGTAACAAAGAACAAACATTGCAATCCCTCGTCCCGCAGGACGGGCAGCATCGTTGTTATGCAATTCAAGAGCCCATCGTCGCAAGTCAACATGATGGCACGTGGCGGCAAATCATCCTCCCGTCGCAGCCACCGCCGGAACCGCTCAGGCGAGATCACGTTGTAGTGTTTCTTGAGCAGCAGCAATTGAGATCGAAACGACTCAATGCTGACTAAGGCGTCATCCATAAACGGATCAGGGCTTTGATAGCCTTGCGGCAAGACCCCGTGGTAGGTAACGACGCCGACGAAATTCGAAGAGCGCGCGTGGAAGTAACCGGCTCTCCCAAGTGCCGGATATATAAGCCGTTGCAGAATTGGACTTAGCAGGCGCATGTATGCAGGCGCACCTGGCGAGTCCGGAACATAATCTCATCCAGCACAGCAGGATTCGCTTTCTGCCAGAGCAACTCAAGCGCTGCCGGGTCAGGACGATACTCGGCCACCATCTCGGGAATCTGTTCGATCTCTTCCGGTATGTTTAGAACTCGGCCGACACCGAATTTCGCGAACTGCTGAAGATAGCCCATGCCTGAGAAATCGAGCCAGCCACACATAAAGAACGGTATCTTCATGAGCGCACACTCGACAGCGACACTGGAGTCAACCGTGATTCCGCACCAGGCACGTGCCATGACAGCTTCCGGAGGCTGCCCGCCCACGAATTCCACGTTTTGACGAGCATCTTCCGCCAGTATCGAAGTTGCTAGCGCCTCACGCTCACGCTTACTCTCGAAGGGATGCAGTTTGACGATGACTTTTTTCCTGCTGCGCGTTGCAGCCGAACATAGACGTGGAAGGAGTTCGCGATAAATCATCTCCGTCCGGCCGCCATCACCCTCGTAAGGCTGGGAAAAGAACACGAGTGCCTCGGCGCTCAAATCGCGTTCTCTTGTCGGGTTATCCCTGTCCGGTGCTCCGACGATGATTCTCGCCGGCTCGAATGGCCGGCTGCGTTGCAAGTAATCCCGTTCCATCTGGCCTTTAACGAGGAAATAATCCGCCTCAGGCATTTTGAAGAGAAATCCCCCGTCGAGCGCGCCATGGCTGCAATAGATGGCGTTCAGACCGGTGCGATAGGCCACCATCAGCGGCAATCGCGTGTAGTAGTTGAGGTCATCTCCGCACAGCACTCCCTCGATAGGCTCGCATTCGATCAGATGCTTCCACGCATCGCGAAGCCGTAGTCCTCTTGCAAGATGAATCGCAAAGTGATCCCATGCTCCGACGCTCGCACCTTCCCGGAACTCTGTTGCCTCCTTCTGCAAGGCCAGCAACAACCTGTGCCAGGCCTGCGTGAGTTCGGCAGTCTCTGCATCAGCGGAGCCAGGAGTGGTGACGTATGCCGCTAATGGAACTGTCGTCACATTTGCTGGTAGACCGTCAAGTAGGGCGCTGCGTCGGGTTGTAGCCAGTAGAAACCGGCGATGGGGTAGCTGCGCAGCGTAAGCCAGCGCAGATCGCGTTACGTTCGAATAGGCGGAAGGAATCAAGACGGCTGCTTCTCGAAGCTTGGCGCGCTTGTGCTTAGCGGCATGCCGCCTCACCGAATAACACGGATCCCACTTATCAAAAGCAATCTCTACCATCTGCGCCAGCCGCAATCTTCGGGCCGCCCGCATCACCCGCATGGCGCGACCTCCGATTCCAAGGTTTGCATTGGGGAAATAGCGAACCGAACATTCCAGGGCCTGTCCCAGCATCCTGACAAAGAGCTGTGGCCGGGTTCCCGCCAATTCCACACCTCCCGACGGAATTTCGTTCCGCACACGGTCCAGCAGGTACAGCATGTGGACATCTTCGTAATGCGCGGCCGCTATGATCTCCCACCAGTCCAGACCGATGCGGTCAAGCAGCCGTCCTCTGCCGCGATCGAGGACGCAGTTTACCCAGCGGCGCCCGTCGGTCTGATAATCGAACCGGAGAATGCTGAGAACCCTGGCCCCCAGCCTTCGGCTCCACTCCTCGTATGTGCGTGGAGTGGCAAAGCCCAAGTCGATGACGAGGTCCCACCGTTCACGGCTCCAGGGCCCAGTGCAAGGCGAGTCTTCAGGGTGGAGCAAAAGGACTTTCATGCAGATTTACGCGAGAATTAACTGTGTTTCTTAGCCAATCTCAAAGCCATCAGCTTCAGGACTTGTCTACCAGTTCCCAGCTCACCGGTGTGCCGCGCTCGATGTCATTGGCTGCACGCCGGCCAATCACCTCACGCAGATGCCGAGGATGCAATCCGTCAGCGGGACGGATCGAACGAACATTTTGCGCCGTAAACATCTCACCCTTCTTCATGTCTTGCACCACAAACAGCGACCTGCGAAAAGACTTTGTTATGACCTCGTGGGGAGTCGGGCCATACTGTACACGCCCCAGTGACCTTTCGGTGCACCGGATCGCATCGACCAGTGACCTGAATTCCTGTGGCTCGAGAGAAAACGCGCTATCGAGGCCTCCCTCTGCGCGCGACCAGGTCAAATGCTTCTCAATCAGCGAGGCGCCTAGCGCGACTGCGGCCACCGATACAGCGATGCCCGGCGAGTGATCCGACAATCCCACTGGCGTCCGGAAGCGTCGCGCCATATCCGGGATGGAGCGCAGATTCATCTCGTCGGGCGGTGCAGGATAAGAACTCACGCATCGCAGCACGGCAATCTGCGTTGCCCCGGCTGCGCGCGCCACCGCGATCGCTTCCTCAATCTCGTCCACCGTAGCCATGCCCGTCGAAAGTATTAACGGCTTCCCGGTACGGGCCATCTTCTCAATGAGCGGCAAGTCCACGAGTTCCGGCGATGCCACCTTGTGCGCGGGGACGCCCATCTTTTCCAGGAAATCCACGGCTGATGGATCGAACGCGCTCGAAAATAGCTCCAAACCCAGGTCCGAACACAACTCCTTGAGCTTCGGTTGCCACTCCCATGGCGTATGAGCCTCGCCGTAGAGATCGTACAGTGTGCGGCCATCCCACAGTGTGCCGCCGTGTATGCGGAAGCAATCCCGATCCGAGCGAAAAGTGATGGTGTCCGGCGTGTAGGTTTGCAGCTTCACTGCGTCAGCGCCGACCTCTTGTGCAGCTCGCACTATCCGCACAGCCTGATCGAAGTTCTGATTGTGGTTAGCGGAGAGCTCGGCAACGATACAAACGGGGTGTCCATTTCCAACCTTTCGCCGGCCCAATTGGATCGTCGCTCCCATCAGTTTTGAGGTCACACTTCCTTTGGTGTCGCCGTCTTGGCTGCCACCTCACCCGGCGTCAGCACAATGCCGCGGCCGCTGCGGATGATTTCCATCGAGCGGTCTCCCTCATTAAAGATCAAGTCCATCACCGAGGCAAAGGGTAGAAATGGAGGGAACAATTGCCGGTATTTCGGGTGATCGTAGTTGTGGAAGACAGTGTCGACGTTCGCGGCGTCAAGCACATCCATCTCAGCTAGCAGATACGCAGCCGAACCGATCGGGGAAATATACTGAGTCGCTGCAACCTTGCGGCAGATGTTCGCGAGCAGCTGAGTCCGCTTCCCTCCCTCGCCCAAATCAGAGGCCAGGATGAGCCTCGGTTGAATACCCAGAAGTCCGGCGATCCATTCGATCAATCGCCGGTTCAAGTGCGCCAGATGCGCTCCAGTGTCTATTCGTTCGAGAATCTCCGCCAATCCGGGAAAATACTTCTCAAAAAATGGCGCCCGAGCGTAATTCAGTTCGATGGCACGTAGATGCTTGCGCCTGAATGAATTGTCACGAATCCCAACCTCTTGAACCTTTTGGCCGAGGCGCCCTCGAAAAACCACAGGGACGGTGAGCCATTGCAATCCTGTCGGCGTTTTGATGCGATTTCGCTGCTGCCAGGACTGCTTCTCGAACTGTACAGTATCGAGAAACACAAATGCGTCGACTTGATCCATGAGATCGAAATAACCAAGCCATGGCAGATATGTCGGCTGGCAGATGGCGATTCGCATGGACTTTCCGTCTTACCCGATGCTCAGGCCGTAACCCTTCCTTCGCGTTGGCGGATCGATTGCATGGTCTCAACGACGCGTTCCGCGCCTCTTCCGTCGACCATTCTCCCCGCGCTCTCCGCCAACTTCATCCGCAAGTTCCGATCGCAGATCACCCGCCTGAGCGACGACGCCAGCGCGCCTCTTTCCAGTGAATTAAACCATCCCGCACTCACAGCGGCTCCGGACGAGGCGTAAGCATCAACCGCACGTTCGTGATTCTTGGCAATGGTGATGAGGAACATGGGTACTCTCATGAAAGCCAGCTCGTAGCACGTCCCACCGCCGGCAGTGATTGCCAGGTCTACTCGCGAGATCAGGTGGGGCATGTTCTCCACATTCGAACGCAACTCGGCAGCATGCCGTGTCTCCGAGAGCGCCTTCTCGAGCGACGGCCAGTGCTGGTAATTAGGGCCGACCACTACGGTTAGCTCAAGCTCCAGGTCATTTAGATCCTGTAACGCCTGGAATACCTGCAGCGTGACGTTGTGCCGATCGCCACCACCGAGAGTGACCAGAACATTCTTTGCCGTCTCAGGAAACTCCCTGCGACTGCCGCGGAATTCCAGAAATTCGTGGCGCAGCAAAGCGTAGCGCGGGCCGAGCAAAAACTGGATGCCTTCTTTGTGCATGTACCGACGGTCTGAGGCATTCGGGTCCGGATTCAGCACTACATCGCAGTCGCAAGGTTGGGACGCTTCTCCATCATCCATCAGCAACAGGTATGGTGAGGCGTTGCGCAGGGTCCGACGGTAATCGGCTGAAAAATGATATCCATCGAGAAGCAGCCATTCAGCCTGCAACTGTCTGCAAAACTCAGCGGTCCGGCCCAGGTCGCCGATGCTGCCAGGCTCGGCCTCGATGTTCTTGACCTCTGCCCCCTCCGACCTGATGCGCTCCACCAGTTCCCCGCCAGTGGCCAGCGCAAACATCGCGCAGCCACCAATTCTCTGCCACGCCTGAGCCAGCGCCAGGCACCGCATGACGTGCCCCGCGCCGATTTCAGCACTGGCGTCGGCGCGAATCAGAAGCATCTTGCCCGACATGGAGATACACGTGCCTTCCGCGTCAAACTTTAAAGATGTAATCGTACCTGAACCTCGAGTCAACGACGGTGCCTTGCGAGTCCAGATCTTTATGCCGGAAGTAGGTCTGGAGCCGCAGACCACTCCGTTCCGCCAGTGCGACCATCTTGTCCGGCCCGCCATGATAGGGCCTGGCGGAGTTCAACACAATCCGGTCGCTGCCGAAGGTCGCCTTGAGGCAGCGTCGAATCATCCCCGCGAAGGAGCGGATGCCATTGTGCGAGAGCAGATGCCAGAGAAGCCCCAGCATCGATGCCCCCTGATATGCGCCATAGTGGACACTTTCGTCAATTTCGGGAATCTCACCCACCCAGACAGTCGCTCCGGAGCGGGCGATCCTTGCCATCTCCCGCAATGCGGCCACCACTGCGACCTCCGAGGGAAGATAAAACAACGTCGCGTTGCACACAATCTTGGTGGCAATGCCAGACTCTAGAGGAAGGCGTTGCGCCTCGCCAGCCAAAAAACGCAGCCCTGGAAAGGCGGATTCCAATCTCCGCTTTTCCTCAAGCGTGCCGACAATTCCTACACATTTTGGAGTGCCGGTACACGCAAGTCTGAGCAACGTCGCATCTCCGCAGCCAATGTCGACGAGAAAATCCTCGGGCCCCGGTTGGATAGACGCCAGGATTTGACGATTCACGAACTCAGTGACCGCCTTCTTGTCAGGCCGTGCGGCCATTTCATGAATGTCTTCGCACTGCGCCCTGAGTCGATAAGCTTCGATGTAGTTGTTGACCCGGAATATTGGCATGCCTGTTTTGTTCCCGCACCAGCGCCGACTGCCATGTGGTCCAGCCCCACTGCCCGATTGATTCCGGTCACATACGACGAAGCATAGGAGGCCAGTGCAACTAGTGTAAGGCTTTCTGCACTACCGAACAGTTCAACTGCATCAACTCCGGCTCACGTTCGAGCAGCTCGAGAACACTCCGCCACGAGAACATTCCATCCCCTCTCAAACGGCGATAGACCGCCCGCACAAACTCCAGATCCTCTGGCGCATCCACGGTCCAGCGATGCCTGCTGTAATCGGTCGGTTGGGTGACGGGCACAACCTTGAACGTCGCGGGATGCTCATAGATGTATGGCGTGACATGCTCACGCTCGTAAGGTTTCCGTGCTGTACGCCACGCTCGTGCTAGCGCATCGAATGAAATCACCTCGACATCGAGTCCGCGCGGGTAGGTGCGCTCGAGAGCGTTCGAAACATAATCCGGGCGTGTGTCCATGAAGGCGGCAATAGTCTTGTCAGTAATCTCTGGATCGATCAACGGACAATCGGACGTAATGCGCACCACCACATCTGCTTTCGTCAGCTGAGCGGCCCGATAGTAGCGGTCGAGTACGTCATCCTGGTCGCCGCGCGAGACCGCCACCGAACATTTACGGCACTCTGCGACAATGGCATCATCGCTTGGCTGATCGGTTGTCGCGATGAGCAGTTCATCGATGAAACGCGCAGCACGCAGGCGATAGATCACGCGCGCCAGCACGGTTTCGCCACACAGATCTTTAAGCACCTTTCCCGGAAGCCGCGTGCTTCCCATGCGGGCCTGAATGATTGCTACTAGCTTCACGCCGTCCCCTCCGTTTCTCGCGGATTCCGAACCTTGTCGGGCTGCGCGCATGCGCGCTTCTTGTCGTCGTCAGCCCTTTCGCTTCCGACCAGAGGTCCGGCTCATGCAATAACGCAAATCTCCGGAGAGTTTCGCCCCAAGGCGGTCGACGAATGATCCCGCAAATTTCTCTTCGTACACTCTTCCAGAAATGTACTCTCTCGCTGGCATTCAAAGCCTTAGTTAGCCGCTCGAGCTTGAAATCGACGTGGCCGACGGAGAATCTCGCATCAGCTTGCACTTTTCGAAGAAACCGGCGCCTGTTGGCTCGTCCTTAGTGGCCTTTACGAAAAGTGAACTCTCCACAGGGAACTGTCAGGGCATCGTGATCCGTGAGTCGGGTATTGTTCGCTTCAAACTCGCGGAAGAGCCCATTAGCAAGTCCACGTAGCGTGGGTCTTGTGTAATCAATTCCGCAGTCGCTGTGGAAGTTGAATCGTTCTCTGCCGTGCTTAGCGAGCATAGTGGTGCATGACTTTCTTGACTGCCGCGATCACATCTTCCACATCTCGACCGCTCATACCGTGAAACATCGGAAGGCTGATCAGACGCGCGTACCCTGCCTCGGCCACGGGAAATTCCCCACCCTTGTACCCGAAGCGATCCCGGTAGTACGGATGTAGATACACCGGTATGTAGTGCACATTCACGCCGATGTTCTCGGCGCGCAGTGCGCGGAAGATTTGTGCACGATCCGCCGTCAGTTTATCCAAGTCTAGCCGGATCGGATATAAATGCCAGGCCGGATATACTTCTGATCGCACGGTGGGCAGAATCACGCCAGGAACATCGTGGAAGGCCGCCGCATAGTACTCAGCGATTTCCCGCCTGCGCGCAAGATTCGATTCCAGTTTCTTAAGTTGCTGAAGCCCGAGCGCACACACAAGATCGGGCAGACGATAATTGAATCCGAGCAGGACCATCTCGTATTGCCACTGCCCGGCACTCTGGCGCTGGCGTGCGTCGGTTGAAATCCCATGGTTGCGGAATCGCCGTAGCGTCACGGCAAATTGCGGATTGCTGGTCGCGACCATCCCGCCCTCTCCGGTCGTAATGTGCTTTACCGGGTGGAAGCTGAACACTGTCATGTCGGCGAGGCTGCCCACACTCTTGCCCTGATATTCGGCGCCCAGCGCATGGCAGGCATCTTCGATCACGATCAATCCGTGTCGTTGCGCGATTTCGAGAATTGCTTTGAGTTCGGCAGGATGGCCAGCATAGTCCACCGGCAGGATGGCGCGAGTTCTTGCGGAAATCCTGTTCGTGACCTGCTCAGGATCAAGATTAAGCGTATCTGCAGTGACATCTGCAAAAACTGGAGTCGCGCACTGATACAACACGCAGTTCGCCGTGGCTGCGAACGTCAGAGGGGTCGTGATCGCTTCATCGCCGGAGGTGAGGCCAGCCGTAAAAGCAGCCGCGTGCAACGCAGCCGTGCCCGAACTGAAGCTCACAGCATGCGCCGCGCCGACCCGAGCAGCGAAGGCCTCTTCGAATTCCGCGACCTTGGGGCCGGTCGTCAGCCAATCGGAGCGGAGGACCTCGACGACCGCATCAATGTCAGCCTTCTCAATGGATTGGTGTCCATAAGGCAGCAGCGTTGTGCGCACCGGCTCGCCGCCGTCGATCGCAAGAGTTGAGGTGCCGATCGAAGTCGCTTGCGCCATGAGAAACCTACGCCGGAACCCGCGCCGGGAGTGGCTGTTCCTCGAACTGAACCGGCGCAATCAGTTCCTGCAGTTCGCGATTGGTCAGCCAGCGATCGTTGCTGTCGCTGGCATAGCGAAACCCTTCGGGAAGCGGGCGCGCGCTCGTCCAATTCTCCCGCCGCCACCAGGGATGCGCGGGCTGGATGATATAGCGGTCTTCCACTTCAAGCGTGTTGCGCGCCTCATCTTCAGAAACCAGCACTTCGTGTAGCTTCTCCCCGGGGCGAATCCCGATGGTCTCGATCTTACAGCCGGGAGCAATCGTCTCGGCCACGTCCAGCAAACGCATGCTGGGAATCTTGGGAACGAAAATCTCGCCCCCGTGCATCTGCTCGAGGCAGCTGATCACAAAATGCACTCCGTGTTCGAGAGTGAGCCAGAAGCGTGTCATTCGCGGATCGGTCAGCGTGATGCGTCCGCGGCGGCGCTGCTCCAGAAAAATGGGGATCACGCTGCCCCGGCTCCCGACAACGTTGCCATAGCGTGCGCAACTGAAGCGAGAATCCTGCGCGCCGGCATAGGCATTGGCCTGCACAAACATTTTTTCCGCGCACAACTTCGTCGCGCCATACAGATTGATGGGATTGACCGCTTTGTCCGTGCTGAGCGCAAGCACGCGGTGCACCCCTTGATTTATAGCGGCATCGATCGCATTGCGGCCGCCCATGATGTTGGTCTGAATGGCTTCGAAGGGGTTGTACTCACAGGCCGGCACTTGCTTGAGCGCCGCCGCATGCACGACGACGGTGATCCCTGCCAGCGCTCGCTCCAACCGCGCCAAGTCCCGCACATCCCCGATAAAATATCGCACGCTGGGATGATCAAGTCCCGAGGCCCGCATATCGTGCTGCTTCAGTTCATCGCGGCTGTAGATGACCAGCCGTTTCGGCCGGTACTGCTTCAGCATCACTTCAACAAACTTTTTCCCGAAAGATCCTGTCCCGCCTGTAATCAAGACCGACTGTTCCGACCAATTCATCCCAAATGCCTCGTTGGAGCCTTACGTGAATTAAGACAAACATCAGCGGCAGCGAGTTTGGATACTTCGCCTCCGCTTGTGGAACGGAACCTGATCAACCCCCAGACAGAAATGCGTTCCTATTCTGCTCTTATGTTGCCCGCTAGTATAGCGGACTTTCCGCGGAACTCCTGTGCAGATTCCCGTAGCGACTGCGCGTTTCTAATGAAATTTCGTCATCGCTTTCTCGCTGTCCAGTGCTAGAATATTCGGCGAACTTCCCAGTTCCTTTGTGCGACGCAATTTCCTGCGCGACGGACCAGCCTCTTCGATCCGGGACTTTGACGTAGCTGCGCACGATAGGCCTGTTGGGCTTGTTTTCCGACGCAGTAACTAAACCGTTGAGGAGGAGGCATTGGATTTAGGGCCCCTGGCATCGGCGAGTAACCCCGGCGTTCACGAAATGCAGCCATCTCAGAGTCTCGACCTAGGCAGACCCTTGGGCTTACCGTTTCAACCCGACTTCTCTTCGCACGAATCCATCGCCGGCGAATATTTCCGCATTCTGATTAAGCGCAAATGGGTGATCATTTCGACCTTCGCAACGATCCTTTCTGTGGTAGCGATTGCCAGTCTGAAAACCACCCCGATCTACGAAGCCAGCGGAACAATTGCACTCAACAAGCCCGATTCCACGCTGAATTTTCAAAACTCCGGCACCGTCAGTCTCGACTACTACGATCCGACCGAACTCGACACTGAGGTCAAGATTCTGCAAAGCGACCTCCTCGCTTTGCACGTCGTACGTAAGCTGAATCTGGACCGCTCGCCCGAGATATCCGGCGCAGCACCACCCCGGCCTTCGTCCTCCCTGGATCTTGCTCCTGATCCTTTGCAGAGCGACCCTGCGAAGGCTTCGTCGATGATCAATGGGTTCAAAAGCAACCTGAAAGTCGAATTGAGTCCCAATACTCGAATCATCGAAGTTCAATACCGCAGTCCTGATCCACAGATGGCGGCAAATGTCGTCAACACGGTGATGCAGACCTATGTCGAGGACAATTTCAAGGCCCGCTTCGAGTCGACCATGCAGGCTTCCGATTGGCTCTCGCAGCAACTCGTCGATCTGCAAATGAAGGTGGAAACGTCCCAGGAGAAACTCGTCCGCTACCAGAAGGAACATGAAATCCTCGGCACCGACGAAAAGCAGAACATCATCATGGAGAAGTTGGAAGAGATCAGTAAAGAGCTCACCATAGCGGAGAGCGAACGCATGGACAAAGAAGCTCTTCTCCGGCTAGCCGAGTCTGGAGATCCAGATGCCATTGTCTCGACCGGAACTGCGCAATCAGGGTCTGCTTTTTTGGCTATGTTGCGCTCGAAGCAGGCCGAGTTGAAGATTCAGGCAGCCGAACTGAGCACGCAATTTGGCCCCTCTTATCCCAAGCTCGCCCAGCTCAACAATCAGCTCAAGGAGATCGACTCTCAGATTCAGGCGGAGATGAAGAAGATCGTTGTGGAGGTTCGCGGCCAGTACCGGGCTGCGATGCAGCGGGAACAAATGCTGCACGATGCATTTGACAAGCAGAAGCAGGAAGCCAACAAACTCAACGAGAGCGCGATCGAATATAGCCTGCTCAAACGCGATGTAGACACCAATCGCCAGCTCTATGAAGGGCTGCTCGAAAAACTCAAGGAAGCCGGCGTTGCCGCCGGTTTAAAGTCCAACAACTTCCGCATCGTCGACGGCGCCCGGCCACCCCAATTTCCCGTCGAGCCCAACATCCCGCGGAACCTGCTCTTTGCCGCAGTTCTAGGTCTCGCCTCGGGCGTGGGTTTGGCCTTCCTGCTCGAAGGCCTCGACAACACGGTCCGCACTACCGAGCAAGCGCAGCTTATTTCCGGAGTAGCTTCCTTAGGCATGATTCCTCTGGGACAATCCGCGTCCGCAGGTTCGAATTCAAAGGGTTTAGTAATCGCTGCATCGAAGGAAGCTGTAGAACTGGTTACACAGACTCGTCCCCACTCACAAATGGCGGAGTCCTATCGCGCCTTGCGCACGTCCTTACTTCTCTCCAACCTGGGGGCACCCCCCAAAGTCATCATGGTCACGAGTGCACTTCCACAGGAGGGTAAGACCACAACGAGCATTAACGCGGCCGTCGTGCTGGCTCAAAAAGGCGTACGCGTCCTGCTGGTTGACGCTGACTTGCGTAGACCCACCATTCACAAAACGCTCGGCATGGGTCCGCACAGCGGATTGAGCAACGTCCTGACCGGCAGCACAATCCTCGAACAGGCAATCACCCGTACTGCGATTCTGCCGAACTTGTTCGTGCTTCCGGCCGGCACACCGCCGCCAAATCCTGCCGAACTGCTGGCTTCTTCCAACCTGAAAGATATGCTGGATCAACTCAAGGAGCAGTACGATCACATTGTCATCGACACCCCCCCGTCGCTTTCCGTGACCGATGCCGTAGTACTGTCACCCCGAGCCGATGCGGTTGTGCTGGTCATCCGTTCCGGACAGACCACAAAGCAAGTCCTGAGACGATCACGTGACGTACTCGCTCAAGTCAACGCCAAGATCGTGGGCGTTCTGCTCAATGCTGTTGATCTAAGGTCTCCCGACTACTACTACTACTACGAATATCAGGGCAAATATGCCCGCTATTACCGCGACGAGGATTCGTCCACGGACGAAGAAGAAAACGAAGCACAAGAAGAAACCACTCGGTCGTCGAGTAGCGCCTAGTGCACATTCTTGCCAACCTCAGGACATGAAGATTTCTCTAAATACTCCCGCGCGTAAGGTACTGACAGCAGCAGTTGCGGCAATCGCGGCCACAGCCTATCTGGTGCTGGCGGCCAGCCAATTTCTTGCGTCATGGCTGGAAGATCGTGTGGATTTGAAAAACCTGGAATGGGCTTCTCTACTGGATCCGGGAAATGCGGACTATCGCAACCACCTAGGACGCTACTATGATCTGGTCGTGCGCGATCCGCTCTCGGCAGTCGGTCACTACCAAGCCGCAGTGCAACTCAACCCGCACTCCGCGCACTTTTGGTTCGACCTGGCCAGCGTCTATCAGATCCTCGGCGATACATCGAATCAGGCCCGCGCCCTCGAGCATGCCATCCAGTCCGATTCCATGACCCCCGATGTCGCATGGGAAGCCGGAAACCTATACCTCGTTCAGGGTGAGAACGATAAGGCTCTACGCGAGTTCCGCGTTGTGATCGCGAACGACCCGTCTCTTGCAGACCCCGCCATCCGGTTCTGCTGGCGTATCCATCCAGATGTTGACGCGATGCTGCGCGATGTGATCCCCGCCAGTGCCGACGCGTATATCGCTTTCCTCACCCTACTCGAGTCCAAGGGAGACTCCGTTGGCACCGTGAAAGTGTGGAATGCGCTAATGCAGACGGGTCAGTCCTTTGAACCGCGTTACGGATATGGCTACATTCGTTATCTGATCGATCATAGGGAAGTCGATCAAGCAGTTCTCAGTTGGCAGCAGATTACCAGCCGTCTGGGGCTCGTCTCGTATCTGCCATCTCAGGAGAATCTCATCGTGAATGGAGATTTCAATTTCGACGTACTGAATGCGGGCTTCGACTGGCTCTATCAAAAGCAGCCTAGCGTTCAACTAATGCTCGATCCCAGCGACTTTCACGCGGGTCGTCGTTCCCTGCAAATTGCCTTTGATGGACCTGGCATCACCGATGCGGGAATTTACCAGCTGATCGCCGTGCAGCCCAACACGACTTACGACTTCACCGCCTTCTACAAGAACCCGGAAATGGAGGGGGCGGGCGGCCCGCATTTTACGATTCAAGACTCGTACGCACAAACGGTTTATTACGAGAGCGAGGAGTTAAAAAACACGGGATTCTGGAAGGCAGCCTACGGCGAATTCACCACCGGCAGCGATTGCAAACTGGTCATGCTGCTCATCCGGAGGCTGCCTGCCGGCAGCCCGATTCGCGGTAAGCTCTGGGTCGACGACTTCCATCTCAAAAAAAAGGGGTCGTAACGACCGGTTCGCTCAAAATACGGCAAAGTTCATGGGTCATCACACAGAGGTCACAAAGAGAAAACCGCGGAGATGAGCCCCCAATCCATCTCGGAGCGAATCTCAGTCGTCGTTCTCTACGGCACCTTCGGTTTGCTTATGTTCGGTCCGCTTGCCTTCGGCGCCGTTGAGCCCTGGTCGATCTTCGTGCTGGAAGCGGGTGCTGTGGTTCTCATTCTCCTCTGGCTCGCCCGGCAATGGATGGATGGCGAAATCGAGATCCTTTGGAATCCCCTATTCCTTCCCATGGCAGCATTCGCGGCTCTGATCGCGCTGCAACTGATCCTCGGACTCAGCGCTTACCGTCACGCCACGATCTCCGGTGCCTTGTTGTATTGCGCGTACGGCATGCTGTGTTTCCTGGTCACGCAGACTCTGCAACGCAGCTCCCAGGCGCGCAAAATCGCTGTGATCCTCGCTGTGTATGGCGTCGCACTCTCCTCCCTTGCTCTTTTGCAGGGCCTCTCGTCGAACGGTAAATTGCTCTGGGTGCGTACGCCTCGCCTGGGCGGGTGGATCTACGGTTCGTATGTGAACCACAACCACTACGCTGGCGTGATGGAGCTTCTTGCTCCCATTCCCCTCATCATTTCCCTGTCGCGTCTGGCCCACCAGAAGGTACGCCTGCTCGCTGGCGTCGGCGCCGCGGTTATGGTCGGCACGATTTTCCTTTCCGGCTCGCGCGGCGGCATGATTGCTATGTTCGTCGAACTAATTGTGCTCGCGGTTGTGCTCCTTCGCCAAAAAAGAAGCATCCGCATTGCCCTCGCTGTTGGAGCTTTTGCAGTCGTACTCATCAGCCTCTTGGTTTGGCTCGGCGGTAAGGAATTAGGCGTGAGAGTCACAAGTATCTCCAAGGACACCCGCAGCGAAGTTTCCGGTGGCATGCGCCTGTCGATCGACCGCGATGCTGTCCGCATGATCCGCCAGAAACCTGTCATCGGCTGGGGACTGGGAACGTTTCCCGTTGTCTACCCACAGTTCCGTAGCTTTTACACCAACTTCTTTGTGAACGAAGCGCACAACGACTATCTGCAACTGCTGGCCGAAATGGGGGTGCTGGGTTTCGCCACCATGGTTTGGTTTCAGATTGTCCTTTATCTTCGTGTGCGCGGTAAAATTGGCAACTGGATGTCGAATGTGAGCGGGGCCACGACGCTCGCTTGCGGCTTAGGTGCAGCCGGAATTCTTGTCCACAGTCTTGTCGACTTCAACTTGCAGATTCCGGCAAACGCCGCGTTGTTCTATGCATTTTGCGCGATTGCGGCCGCTCCGCCGCTTCTCCAACGCTCCCGCAAGCGCAGGCCCGTTGCGAGCCGCCAAGAAGAGATTTTCCCAGCCTCAGAAGTCGTGTAACCAGATCGCAATGCGAACGTAGCAGTGCCCCCCTCTTCTCCTTGGCACCGTGGAAATACAGGCAATCAGAGGCTGGAGTTTTGAGGTCCGCTAATTTGATGGAATGCCCTTTAATGCTTTAATGCGCGGGAGCGGAACTAGGGGATTGCCGGACTGGCTGGGTCGTCGTTCTGAATCAGAACCCAAATCGTGAGCCCAGCAATTGCGGCAGCGCCAGTGCCGATGGCATAAGGAGAGTTGAGAGCCCCGCCCGCAGCACTCGGAATAGCTCCGCCCGCCCTTCTCTTCTTCTTTTCGTTGTTGTCGGGTGCCTCGGGGTTGTTTTCCTGCAGGGTTGTTTCCTGACCTTGCGCTAAGGTCGACGTCTGAGTCCCATCGAAAATCCTGAGATCTCCCTTGCGAGCGGCAATCTTCACCGTCCCATCGACGTCCGTCAGTTCGAATTCCGTCCAGATATTCAAAACGGGCGTCACCTTCACGTCTCCGGCCGTGGTTCCAACTCCCCTCGAGGTCACAACGCTGACTCCCCCGTGTTCAACCTTGAGTGATGTTCCTTGAAACTCCACCAGAGAATCCGACATCACTCGGATGCTGGAACCAGGTTCGTTGATGTTGGCTACAGAGTCGCGGCGGGTTTGGACGAGATCACCCGAAAAGATCGCCGATGATGGGCGCGGAACGGGGTCGCCATTAATCCAAGTGGAACCGTTGGTATAGAGCATGGCCGCGTTGGTGTCGGCCGCGAACAACGAAACGGGGAACAGAACCAGCAGCACACAACTGACCATACCGCGTAAAGCGGACTTACCCATTCCCACACTCCGTTACTAACTAAGCTTGGGACCTTGCTCGGAATCGTACCCTCCTCTTGAGTTCCGCGTCAATGCCTTTGTCTGTACACCCTGAAACTCTATCTTTCAGCCATGCCATATGCCAGTCTCGGCAAGTATTCTGCTCACTCCCACCTTTCAATCCCGTTCCACCAGAACGAACGAAGCCATTCATCCAGGCACGTTTTGGCCCATTGCCGATGCTCCCACCAGCGCGCGCCGAACTGCGTGTCATCGTGGACGGCCGCCACGGTAAACGATTTTCCTCGGACCTCCTGCCGAAAAATGCTCAGTGCCCGCCGCGTATGAAAGTCCGACGTCACCAGCAGCACCCGCGTACCCGTCACCTGAGCCAGGCACTTTTCCGCATCATGGGATTCATCCCGCGTCGAGAGCCCCTCAATGGGACAGATCGCAACAGACGCCGCCTCGGGGAGATCAAGTACGTACTTCTCGGCCAGTTCCACCTCAGAGAACTGGTACACTCTGGCTTCCGCCGGCACATCGATCAGGACTCGGCGAGCCATCCCTCGATCGAGAAGCTCGAGCGCTCGTACTGGCCGGAAATGGTTCTCTCCTGCCAGCACCACGATCACATCCGAAGGTTGTGGATCGTCGACCACGAGCAACTTTCCCGCGTTCCACGCAAACACCAGCGCTATCGCGATCACCATGGCCAGCAAAGCCCACAACCGCCATCGTCTCTGGATTTTCATCCCCCTGCCATTCTCCGCGACGGTTCCCACCCCAGCCATGCATCCCTCAAGAAGCGTCGAGTCAGCGTGCTAGAATACCCTTTTTCACGCGGTTCACCCCTTTTTGATTCCGGACATCCTTTCATGACGACTTACTCTGCCGCAGACTCGACTGTCGAACAACTCAAGAATAAAATTCAGCAGCGCGAAGCCCGTATCGGCATCATCGGCCTGGGCTATGTAGGCCTGCCGCTCGCACTGCTCTACAGCGAAGAGAAATTCAAAGTCACCGGCTTCGACATCGATTCCCGCAAAGTCGACACTCTGGCCAAAGGCGGCTCCTACATCTACCGCATCGCGCCGGAAGAAATCCAGGCTGCTAAAGCCAGCGGCTTCTCCGCCACTGCCGACTACTCACAACTGGAAGCGATGGACGCCATTATCATCTGTGTCCCTACGCCACTCGACGAATACCACGAGCCTGACCTCAGCTTCATCACCGCGACCACGCACTCCATCGCTCCGCATCTCCGCGCCGGACAACTCGTGGTCCTAGAAAGCACCACCTACCCCGGAACCACCGAAGAAGTGATGATTCCCATCCTGGAAAAAGAAAACAAAGCCGGTCTAAAAGCTGCTCGGAAGGGGCCCTTCACAGGAAAGGAATTCTTCGTTGCTTTCTCTCCCGAGCGCGAAGATCCGGGCAATACGACGGTGGCACGACGCGACATTCCGAAAGTTGTGGGTGGTCTAAACGCCCCTGCGTCGGAACTTGCGCGTGCGCTCTACGGTTCCATCTTCAACCGCACAGTTCCGGTTTCTTCACCGGCAGCGGCGGAGATGACAAAACTCCTTGAAAACATCTACCGCTGCGTCAACATCGCCCTGGTCAACGAACTCAAGCTGTTATCGCTCCGCATGGGTATCGACATCTGGGAAGTCATCGAAGCCGCGTCCACCAAGCCTTTCGGCTTCCATCCCTTCTATCCCGGGCCCGGTCTTGGCGGACACTGCATCCCGGTGGATCCGTTCTATCTTTCGTGGAAGGCCAAGGAGTGGGATTTCCGCACGCGCTTCATCGAACTTGCCGGCGAAATCAACATGAACATGCCGTACCACGTCCTGGCATCGGTGAGCAGCGCGTTGAATACCCACAAGAAATCCGTGAACGGTGCGCGTGTACTTGTGCTCGGCGTCGCTTACAAGAGGGACATCGACGACCTGCGCGAATCCCCAGCTCTCACCATCATCGAACTTCTGCAGAAAGACGGAGCTGAGGTCAGCTATCACGACCCCTATTTCCCTTTGATCGGTAAAGGACGCAAATACGACTTGCAGATGAAGTGCGCAGACCTGAATGGTCTCGCAAAGTACGATTGCGTCGTCATCGTAACCGACCACTCGGACTACGACTACGCCCGCATCGTCGAAGAGGCGCAGCTGGTAGTGGACACGCGCAATGCCACCCGTAGCATTCAGAGCTCCAAAATTATCCGTTGCTAGGGCTCCCTGCACCGGAGTCTTCGCCGGGGAAATCTGTCGCAGAATAGTGTAGTTTTTTGCACCTAGGCCCAAAAATACCCGGTTCCCCTTAGCCCCGACATTATCTGAACTATTGATTTTTAAAGGCCTTATTCCCTCAGCTGCCCCTGTTAGAATGGCCAATTTCTTGCATCGAACCCATCATGAGAGAGTACCCTTTACGTGGGGTCTTGGCTAGCCGGGTTCCCCAGCAGTTGCACGGGCGGGGAAAACTTTTACACTAGCACTGGGGTTGGAAGCATTATGACGATGTGGTCCTCGAACGATTCCCCACTGTTCTCTTCGCTTCCGAAGTGGAGAGCACCGTGGCATGAGTTCCTGCTCAGCTATGGAATGCAAGCAGTCGCGATCGGGGTTCTCGTCTGGATTCCAGTTTTTCATCATGAGGTCCTCCAAGCGCCTGCAAAGGACTATCACGCGATGGAGTTGGTACCAACTCCGGTCCCAGTGAATCACGCACCCCAGCCACAACTTCCAAAGCCGGTGCTGGAGGCCAAGCTCAATCCGGTGGTTCCGCCGCCGGCGGCTGTGCGGTTGCCCGCTCCTCACCCGCAGCCCAAGCCGAAAGTGGAGGATGCGCCCGCACCGGAAGTGAAAATCGCAGAGAAGAAAATGAATGTCGTGCCCACGGCGGCACCGGTGATACCAAAGACGATTCAAACGAACGTCTTCTCGACGGGAAGCTCGGCTCCGCAAACCATCCGGCGCGCGCCCGAAAAAGTGCAGACTGGCGGCTTTGGCGATCCCAATGGAGTGCCCGCAAGGACTACCCAGACTCGTGCCGTCAATATCGCGCAAGCCGGCGGGTTTGATCTGCCCGCTGGTCCCGGCTATGGAAACGGCACAGGCGGCGCCAGCGGCGCTCGTGGCGTAGTCGCCAGCACCGGATTCGGCGGCGGCGTGGCCACCGGCAATTCGCACTCTTCCTCTCCGGGAGGCACGGTTCACTCTGCCGGATTCGGCGACGCTAATGTCCCTGCTCCTACCACCCCTCAATCGCGCCCGGGGGCAGAAGCCCCTCAAAAAGTCGTCCCGGCCGAGATCATTTCCAAGCCGGTGCCCGTCTATACTGAAGAAGCCCGCGCCCAGCACATCGAGGGCGAGGTCTTACTTGAGGTCGTCTTTGAAGCATCTGGCAAACTGCGCGTAACGAGAATTGTTCGCGGACTTGGACACGGTCTGGACAGTGCGGCGGTTCGCGCCGCCGAACAGATACGCTTCAGGCCCGCAATGAAAGACGGTCAGCCTTCGGATTCGACGGCCGTCGTTCACATCATTTTTCAGTTGGCGTGATCTACTCCCAGAAGGTTCCTATGCGTATTGCTTGGTTTGGCATGCGGTTTCCGCTCGTACTTTTGGCATGTGTTTTCTCGGCCACGGCTCAGGATTCATCATCGATTCAGCCTGCGCCCCCTAAGGATGGACCGACCACTGCGGCTCCGGCCCCACAGGAAGGCTCGTCATCCTCCGCTCTCACCCTCAACGACGTCATGGACCGCGTGGTGCAACGTGAGCATTATTTCGTAGCGCAGATGCGGCACATGCATCCCATGGTCGAAACCTACATGCAGGACTTGAAGAGCGACACCAACGGAAATCCCACGCCCGTGACCGATCGATATTTCCTTGGCCGTCTGGACATGTCGCAGGGCACCGAAGATATCTCTTTCGTCGGGCAGCCTGGGTTCAGCCATCGCATCATGGCGGGGCTCACGGGAATCTATTCCCTGCATTATCTCCCGCTAGGCTTCGCCCAGATGGTGGTGCTCGATAGCGACTTCCAGAAGGCATACTACAGATTCAGTTTTGTCCGCCGCGAATTCCTCGGCGAAATCCGCTGCCTGGTCATCGATGTGGAGCCACGCCCGGGCCAAAAGACCGCGCGCTTCCTCGGCAGAATCTGGGTCGAAGATCAGGACTACAACATCGTGCGCTTCAACGGCACGTACTCGCCACAGCCCAAGATCAACTTCTACTTCCACTTCGACAGCTGGCGTGTCAACATGCGACCGGGAACCTGGCTTCCCGCCTACATCTACAGCGAAGAGTCGAATTTCAAGACCGGCCTGACCAAGAAGCTTCACTTCAAGGCACAGACTCGTCTTTGGGGCTATGACTTGAAGGGCCTCGGCAAGGGCGAAGAATTCACGCAGATCGTGGTCGATTCTCCGCAGTCGGTGAAAGACCAGAGTGACGCTGCGGCCGACGCCAGTCCCGTGGTCGCCCAGCGTATGTGGGAGAAGCAGGCAGAAGACAACGCCGTCGAACGCCTGACCAAGATCGGCTTGCTCGCGCCTCCGGGAGAGGTCGATAAACTCCTGGTCACTGTCGTCAACAATCTGCTGATCACCAACAACATCGACTTGCAAACCGATTTCCATTGCCGCGTGCTTCTGACCGCGCCGCTGGAGTCGTTCACCATTGGCCACACGATTGTCCTTAGCCGCGGTCTGCTCGACGTTCTTCCCGATGAGGCCTCTCTGGCAATGGTCCTCGCGCATGAGGTGAGCCATATCATCCTGGGTCATCACTTTGACACACAGCTTGCTTTCAACGATAAGCTCTTCTTCCCCGACGAAAAATCGTTCCAGCGTCTCGACTTCAAACGCAGCCCCGCCGACGAAGCAGCCGCCGACGCCAAGGCCATGGAGATTCTGAAGAATTCGCCCTACAAGGATAAGCTTGGGAATGCGGGGCTCTTCTTGAAAGAACTGCAGGCAAAGGCTCCCGACCTCCCGAATTTGATTCGTCCGCACTTGGGCAACAGTTTTGCCGTCAACAAGGACATTCGCATGGTAAACCTGCTGCAGTCAGCGCCGGCTCTCGACGAGAAACGTCTCGATCAGATCGCCGCTTTGCCGCTTGGCGGACGCATCAAAGTCGATCCCTGGAGTGATCAGGTGGAACTCTCCAAGGCCAAGCCAGTCGTCCTGGCTTCTGTAAAGGAGAAAATGGAGTTCGAAATCACTCCATTTTTCCCTTACCTGACGCGGTTGTCGACCGGAGGCGATAGAGTAGCGCAAACGAATTCGTCGCCGGCGCCGGATGGCAGTCCCAAATAATGCCCTCGAACGGGTGGACCAGATGTCTCAACCGTGACGCCGCGTCGAGCGCGCGGAAGGATGTTATGCGGGATACCGGGACCCGAATACAACTATTCTCCGGATTTTCGCTTACTGTATCGTGCTGCCAACTTGTGAGAACACGTTGTTGGCATTCGATCCGATGAGGCGGATCGTGCCCACGACAATGACGAGAATTACCGCCAACATGACGGCGTATTCCGCAATGTCCTGGCCACGCTCATCGTTCCAGAGCTGCTTTAGACGTTGTGCCACGGGCTCCTCTTCTCCAAACCCCAGCCTTTTACGAGCGGGGATGCCCGACAAACGGGAAACACTCCCCCAGGCTCGGTTCGTTACTATCACTATAGCGGCAGGCATACGCCTAGCCAATGGCACGTAAGTGCCAGAGTAACCAACCGTTAAGCATTATTCGTGAATTTGAAGACAAAAGAAGCCCCCTGTGCTACAAAAGCGTTGTCTAGTCGCTGTTTGAAGCACTTCCGGAGGCTTCTTCGTGTCTGACGAT
>Ga0123355_10000685_pt1 | contig 46071 bp, 37 predicted proteins | sample TergutEmb28metaG_3_FD_89872 | JGI IMG/M metagenome (GOLD analysis project Ga0123355, IMG submission 89872) | Embiratermes neotenicus P1 segment gut microbial communities from Petit-Saut dam, French Guiana - Emb289 P1 | ecosystem: Host-associated > Arthropoda: Insects > Digestive system > Gut ...
ACTGAGAAATTTTAACGGTTTTTGTTGTTGCTAGTACGCATCTAGCGAACCTGTTTTTCCTTGATTTTTACTGGGTTAATAGCCTTGAAAGCCTTGATTATACTGGGATTGTTTACGTTGAAGCTTGAAGAAAATCATGATATAATTTTCAAAAGTCGTAAAGTTCCTAACTTTACGACAAAAGCCCGAACACCTGAATATTACAGGGGTTCGGGCTTTTGTATTTTGCTGTTTTTGATTCTTTAAAATCCAATCGCTAATTTTTCAATTTGTAGCCTTTTATGTTCAATATTTGGGTGTACATATCTTTTCATGGTGAAACTAACGTCTGAATGGCCTAACAGTAGGCTTACTGTTTTTATATCTACTTCACGCAGTACAGCCATTGTTGCGAACGTGTGCCTTATTGTATGGAAGTTGTTGTCCTTTATATTGCATTCCACTAAGTAGCTTTTGAAATGTCTCTGGTAAATTCTTGGCTCGATATAGTCGGCGGTATTTGTGAGCAAATATGTATTATCGTTTGCTTTGAAGTCTTTTAGCTTGCGAAGCAGTATATCGGGAATCGGGATTGTTCTTATAGAAGCGTCACTTTTTGGAGTGTCGATAATAATTTTTGTCTTCGCTTTTCCTTTGCCTGTGTCAGTTTTAATCCTTTGAATGGTTTTGTTTATGGTTATAACAGCACAGTTTAAATCAATGTTTTCCCATTTTAGGGCGCATAATTCGCCTATTCTTACGCCGGTGAGCATGGCAACCATTATCCCCAGCTTCTTGTTGTCTAGGCCAATGGCTAGATATGCTTTTAGTTTGCTGTATTCGACTTCGGTAAAAACATTGATATCCGCCAGTTTATAGTTTAACTTATCAATGTCTACATCAAAGCTGCAGTAGTTTTTAGCTATTTGTAAAAGCAGACAAGTCATATCGTTTATGGTTTTGGGAGATAGGGGCTTACTTGTTAGCCCTCCGTGGCTTAGTTTGTACTGTGCAAATTTTTCTATGTTCTCACTATTTAGCTTGTTTAAGCTCATGCCTTTGAAATATGGGATTATGTGCCTTTCGCATATGAAACTATATCTTGAAAATGTACTCTCTTTTAGCCTTGACTTTAGCTGTGCTAGAAAATCTTTTGTAGCTTGTTCTATTGTATTTATACCTCTTTTGTTATGTTTTTGCGCCATATGAACCACCTCTTTTTTGTTTTATATTGGCTCAAAAAATATGGATAGGCAAGTTAAGGTATAGCAAGGGATATCGGTTTTGAAAGAATTAGTCGTAGCTGAAAATGTTGACTTTTGTAAAAACCAGTTATATACTGGTGTAAATATATGTATATTTTTAAATGTCTTAAAGTTAGGAACTTTACGACTTTTTGGGGTGTTGTAGCCGTTTTATGCGACTACGCTTTTTTTATTTTATGAGGGTTATTTGGATTTATGATAAAACACCAAAATAATAGCTAAACTTTCATTGATATTTTGGCCTTACTACTATGCGAGTGGTTATCAAGGGCATTGAAACTGTCGAAATTCTCTTTAATGTCTACGCCAAATATTGATACATACTCTTTTACCATGTCTAACGTGGAGTGTCCTAGAATTTTTTGCAAACGGAATATATCTCCACCATTCAATACCCAATTTTTGGCGAATGTATGACGGAATAGATGAATGCTTGTTTTATCAACGCTTCGACTTCGGTTATATTTTCGGATTATGCCAATCATGCTATCACTCGCAATATTTTTACCATGAGATGTGCAAAATAAATAGTCATCATCTTCCCCTCCACGGTGTTTTAGGTATTCAAGATATACCTTTTTTAGTGCTGTTGACATGGGGATGATATATGGTTTTCTGTTTTTGACGGTTTTCAGCTTTATTTCCATGCTGTGTATGTCTATATCACTTATTTTTAAATTGATAAGTGTATTGAGCCTGTTCCCTGTACCCAACAAGTGACATACAATAGCCCAATTGCGAAATTCGGCAAAGCTGCATGTGTTGACATCTGGTTTCCTTATCAATTGTTCGATTTCGTAATCGGTATATACTTCTTTAATTGGCTTTTCACATTTTATCAGGCGCATTTTAAAAGGTTGAATATATTTCCGCTCAATGAAAAAGTTGAATAGCGCTCTCATGCCCCGTATATATGTGTTCACAGAAATTGGCGACACATTTCTAGTTGTCTGTATGTGTTCTATTACACCATAGAATGTGTCCTCGTTGATACCACTACAAAGATTATCTTCGCCGTAATAGGCTTCAATAAAATCATAACAGTAATGATAAAATGAGATACTTCTGCTTGAAAGATTATCGAGTGTTTTCAGCTTGATGAACAGCTCGAATCCCTGTTTCAGCGACATGTCTTTCGCCCCGGTGTTCATTACGATTCTTTTGCTCATGATGTCACGCTCCCACGATTATTTTATGCTCACGTGTTATAAAAAAAGACCATCTAACTATGGCAAAATGCCGTAAAAATCAGATGGTCTTTTTGTCCGCATTTTGAGATGATAGATAAAGTATGCGGAAAATAAAAATTGGACAAGCCCTTGTAATTACTAGGCTTTGTCCAATTTCAGAAAACATATCACGTACGAGAAAGGATTTGAACCCTCGACCTTCTGATCCGTAGTCAGACGCTCTATCCAGCTGAGCTACTCGTACAAAGTGAACCGAGCGGTAGTATAACATAACCGCAGGGTATAATGCAAGTGGTGTAGTAAAATAATTCGAAATCGGTCTTGCCTGCCGCGGCAAAAACGCCCAAAACGCCTTATCTCAACGTTTCAGATGCCCCTCAGGCAAGACCGTTTCTCATTTGCTTCACTATAGATGAAAAAGATTAATTCCGTGGGTTTATCTTACGGAATTAATATATTACCGCCCAGCGTTATAGTCAAATGGGCTTATCTTCCCGGCGCTTACGTATTCTATGAATTTGCCTGTGCCTATTGCCACACAGGATACGGCGTCTTCGGCTATTATTGTGTTTATGCCGGTGCGTTCGTGTAGGAGCCTGTCTAGGCCGTGTAGTAGGCTGCCGCCGCCTGTCATTACTATGCCGCGGTCTGATATGTCGCTGGATAGTTCTGGTGGGGTTTTTTCTAGTACGGTGTGTACGGCTTCTACTACGGCTGTTACGGATTCGTGTAGGGCCTCTAGCATTTCTTCAGAGGTTACGGTTATTGTTTTGGGTAGGCCGGTAACTAGGTTGCGGCCGCGGATGTCCATGCTGGCGCTGGCTTGGCGAGGGAAGGCTGTACCCACGTGTATTTTTAGTTCTTCGGCGGTACGTTCGCCTATTAGGACATTATGCTTTTTGCGCATGTAGCGGATTATAGCTTCGTCGAAATTATCCCCGGCTACTTTAATTGAAGTGCTCACAACCGTGCCGCCAAGGGAGATTACGGCCACATCTGTTGTGCCGCCGCCTATGTCTACAATCATGCTGCCGCATGCCCGCGAGATATCAATACCTGCGCCAATGGCTGCGGCAATTGGTTCTTCTATTATAAAAACTTGGCGTGCGCCTGCCTGATGGGCGGCGTCTTCAACTGCGCGGCGCTCTACGCCGGTTACATTTGAAGGCACGCAAATAGCAATACGCGGTTTGCGGAAAAGCGCCCTGCCCACTGCTTTGTTGATAAAATATTTGAGCATTTTTTCGGTGATATGATAGTCTGAAATAACGCCCTCGCGCATGGGGCGGATGGCAATGATGTTGCCAGGGGTGCGCCCCAGCATGCTGCGGGCTTCCTCGCCCACTGCCAAAATCTTGTCTGTGTTTTTGTCTATTGCCACTACGGAAGGCTCTTGAAGAATTGCGCCATGCCCCTTAATATATACCAAAACGGTAGCCGTGCCTAAGTCTATACCTATATCTGTTCCAAGCATTTAATAAATCTCCTTTGCATTTTAATGGGGAATTACCCCAAACCTTATCACTTTCGCTTGCATTATACTCCCATTATATCCTTTGTGCAAACTGCCGCTGTGCGTCTCTTTGCATTGTTTTTTTGGCTATGGCTTCGCGTTTGTCGTAGAGCTTTTTTCCTTTGGCTAGGGCAATATCAATTTTTACATAACAGCGGGAAAAATACGCCTTTACCGGGACTATCGTGTATCCTTCCATACTTATGGCGGCGCGCAGGCGGTTTATTTCCTTGCGGTTAAGCAGTAGCCGGCGCTTGCGCACTGGGTCTTGGTTAAAAATATTGCCGTGGGAGTAGGGGCTTATATGCATCCCCTCAATAAACGCCGAGCCGCCTTCTATGCGGATAAAGCTTTCTTTAAGGTTGCAGCGGCCGGCCCGCATGGATTTTACCTCTGTGCCAGCCAGGGATATACCGGCCTGGAAGGTTTCTTCAATAAAATAATCGTGGAAGGCCTTTTTGTTTTGGGCTATCAGGCGGGTGGTATTTTTGTCTGTTTTCATAGTTGGCACATCCTTTGGGCTTTGTTGTAAGGAAATATCACAGAATTAATCATCGCTTCATTATGATTATAACAGGATTATTGCCGGATGGAACAGGAAAACTGTGAATAAGCCCATAATTTACATTTTGTTCATACGTTTTTAATATGCAGATGCTATACTTGGAATATGTCGAAGGGTGAGAAACCCTTTATTTAACAAGATTTAGCGGAGGTGTTGCCAATGGATGGGAACGAAGACAAAGCGCGCGCGCGTTTCGCACAGAGCGATTTGCAAACAGATAAAAAGGATACAGGGTTAGATTTGTTTGGGCTAAACAGTATTGGCAAAATCCAGGAAGATATCGAGAAAGCCTTAGAAAAACCTCAGGCCGTGCCAGAAAACACGGGGTTTATGCTGCCGCCAGAAACAGAAACAGAAGCAGTTGGTCGCAAATTGCGACCAACTGAAAATTCGCCGGGGTTTGTGCTGCCCACTGAAAATGCAGAAATTGAACCCGTCACAGATAATGTGATTCAATTTGCGCCACAGCCAGAGGCGGCCAGCGTGCCTGCAATCCTGCCTGCAACAGAGGAAACCCCCACAACAGAAGCCCCCGCAGCCTTCGCGCTACCGGCCGAGACTATCCAAACAGAAAAAATGGAAAGTTTCTACCGGGAAACAATAAAAGAGCCGCAAGAAATAAAAACCGCGCCATTCTTTAATTCTTGGCGCAAGGTGGTGGCGTTTCTACTTGTTTTCACCATTGGCACGGGCAGTTTAGGTTTTGGCGCGGGTTTTGGCTGGGGGTTCTTTGAAAGCCAAAATGGCGAGGTTTATAGTGAGTATGGAGCATCGCCAGATAGCGGAACCATCACCACCACCCATTATGTTTTCGAGGCCGCAATTGGTGACCCTGGTGCCGGTTCGCTGGCGGATATTGTACAAATACTTGAGCCTTCAGTTGTAACAATCACTGCGTATTTTGACGATAGGTTTAGGGACCAAACCCTTGGCTCTGGCATTATTTTTGCAGAAAACGACGAACGGATTTTTATAGTAACCAACGATTATGTAGTGCGCCGCAGCGATAGGGTGGCGGTTAGCATTTCTGGCAGCGAGCCGCTAGAGGCGCGGCCTGTGGGCAGCGACCCATCTGCAGAGCTTAATGTGATTTCCATATACAAAACCCAGCTGCTAGAAGCAGGCGTAAGCAATGTGGTGATAGCCACCTTCGGCAATTCCGACGAAATGCGGGTGGGGGACACTGTGCTTGCCATCGGCAATGCCATGGGCGAGGGTAATTCTGTTACCCGCGGCGTAATAAGCGCCCCAGAAATGCCAATACCATGGCCAAATCGCGAGCCACTTATGCTGTTGCAAACAGATGCAGCCATAAACGACGGCAACAGCGGCGGCCCGCTAATAAACACCCGCGGCGAGGTAATTGGCATAAATATAAACCGCGCTTCCAATATAATCTTTGGTATGGACGCAGTGGAAGGCATGGGCTACAGCATTTCTTCAAATGTGGCAATGCCCATATTAAACAACCTAATAAACTACCGCCGCCCCGGCCTGGGCATAATGGGCGGCAGCGTAGACGAAGAAATAGCCACGCGCCACAACATACCCATGCTGGGTGTATATGTGTCCACAGTGCTTGAAGGCCAAACCGCCTACAACGCAGGCATGTTGCCATCCGACATCATCACAGGTTTTAACGGCCTGCCAGTGTTTTATTGGAATCAACTAGTGGCAGCAATACGAGAATGCCAAATTGGTGATGTCGTAGAAATAAGAGTGCTGCGCGGCGGCCGCGAAGTGATTGTGCTAACAGCCACCATAGGAATGTTTGTGCAAGAAGGATTCTAAAAAATAGAGTTCTTCCGAAATTACGTTTTTTGCAATTTCAGAAGAACTCTACTCTAATATAAAACAGCCTCAAAAAAACGTCAGCATAGGTGGAGCGGCTATATGAAGCAAAGCTTGAGGCAAAAAAATAGGAGGACTGTATTTTTCAGCCCTCCTATTTTTTTGCCTACCAGATACCATTCCAGCAAAGCCTACAATGTTAAAGTTTTTGCCAAGCTTTTTTCAAAAAGCGGGGGTTTTGTTATATAGTGAAATAAATGAGAAACGGTCTCGCCCGAGCGGCACCTTAAACGCCGAGATAAGGCGTTTAAGGCGTTTTTGCCGCGACAGACGAGACCGATTTCGAATTATTTCACTACAGCCTGTTAACTGCGCTTATTATAGCTTTTATCGAGGATGTAGATACGCTGCTGCTTACACCCACGCCGAAGGAGAGCTTATTGTCGCAGGTGGTTATACCAATGTAGGTTATGGCTTTGGCTTTGGAGCCGTGGGAGGCGTCTAGGGCGTTTTGGCTATATAGGATTATTTGGAATTTTAGGCCGGTGGCTTTTTCTATGGCATTGCAGAAGGCTTCTACTAGGCCTTCGCCGTGGCCGTCTAGTGGGGTGGGGGTGCCATGCCAGCTTAGGTTACCTGTTATGTGGCTTATTTCGTTTTCTTTTACGCCTTTCCAGCCGGTTAGTTCTGCAGGGGTGTCGGTTTTAATGTAGGTGTCTAGGAAGAGCTGGCAGATTTCGTCTGGGGTTAACTCGCGGGATAGGCCGTCGGATACTTTGGTTACTATCGCGCCAAAGTCTTGATGCATTATTTTTGGCATTTGGATGCCGCCGTGGTTTTCCAGGATATAGGCCACGCCGCCCCGGCCAGATTGGCTGTTTATGCGGATGATAGGGTCGTAGTTGCGGCCAACGTCTATGGGGTCTATGGGCAGATATGGGGCGTTCCAGAAGCCTGGGTTTTCCTTCATATATGCCAGGCCTTTGCGGATGGCGTCTTGATGCGAGCCAGAGAAGGCCGTAAACACCAGCGACCCTGCGTATGGGTGGCGCGGGTGGACTGGCAACTCGGTTATTCTTTCATATATTTCTATGGCTCGGTCCACATTTGAGAAGTCCAGCTTTGGGTCTATGCCTTGGGAATATAGGTTCATGGCTAGGGTTAACAGGTCTGCGTTGCCGGTACGCTCGCCGTTGCCAAAGAGCGTGCCTTCTACCCGGTCTGCGCCGGCCAGCAGGCATAGTTCTGTGGCGGCCACGGCTGTGCCGCGGTCGTTGTGGGCGTGTAGGCTTATTGTTATTTTTTCGCGGTTGTTTATGTTCGCGCAAATATATTCCACCATATCTGCGTGGACATTTGGGGTGAGTTTTTCTACGGTAAAGGGTAGGTTCAAAATAGTTGGCCTGCCTTCCCAGGCGTCCACCACAGCGTTAAGCACCTCAAGTACATATGGCATCTCTGTTTGGGAGAAATTTTCTGGCGAATACTCGAAAATAAAACGTTCGCGGCCGTATTGGTCTGCAAAGCTGTTAAACAGCCGCGCGCCGGTGAGGGCAAGCTCTTTAGCCTCGGCTTTCGACTTACCAAAAACAACCTCGCGATGCAGCGGGCATGTAGAATTGTACAGATGTACCACGGCTTGGTTAACACCTTCCAGCGCCTCGAAAGTGCGGCGTATCAAAGGCTCGCGAGATTGCGTTAGTACCTGGATAGTAACATCTGCTGGGATGAGGTTCTGTTCAATTAACGTGCGGGTGAACATGAACTCTGTGTCGCTGGCGGATGGGAAACCTACCTCAATTTCCTTGAAGCCAATATCCACCAAAAAATTGAAAAACTCGATTTTTTGCTCTAGAGTCATTGGGGTTTCTAGGGATTGGTTGCCGTCGCGCAGGTCCACGCTGCACCACTCTGGGGCAGAAATTATCTTGCGGGTTGGCCATTTGCGGGCGGGGTAGGCGAAATGATTGTCTATTTTGTATTTTTTGTGATTCATGCTGCATGCTCCTTTTATTACATTATAGTTCCGCTGAAATTGCAAAAAACGCAATTTCAGCAGAAGCAAAAGATTGAAAAGGTAACTTTTTCGAAATCAAAAAGCGTGATTTCGAAAAAAGTCTATTGCGGTTGCTTTCAAGATATTCCTAGAATTATATCACAGTATCGCGGCTTGTACCAATCTCAATTAAAATTTTGCTACAGTATCAAGGGATGTCTTTACGCGATTTCAAATATTCGTTCACCGCCACAAGATAATGCACGGGGAAGCCATCACGGTTTTTAACCACAAGCTGCTGATCAAACTCGCTGTAGGGGATAGACTTACGGCCGCCCTTTGCCGCCGCTTCACAAAAACGTGCAAGTTCTTCTGAAGGCAGCAAAAAAGTCTCATCTTTTCGCTTAAAATTTACCAGCAAAAAGCTAACCCCTTCCTGCCTTCGGAAATTCTCCATAAATTCCACCTGATGCAAATGAATATTCTTAAGCGGCAAACTAAGCACCGCGGTTTCCTTCGCCTCGAAACAAATGGCCAGCCCCTGGGCCACGCCAATAAAATCCACGGTAGATTTCTTCTCGAAATAAGCCTGAGTAATAGTCCTGGCCTTATTATCCACCGCAGTGGGCGTAATAGGCGTAGGAATCTTCTGAATAAGTGCTAAACCATGTTGCTGGTAAAGCTGATTGGTTAAAGTTATCATTTCCTCAAAAGCGCTACCCCGCAACCCGCGGGAATTCCAATATGCCATGGCTGCTCCTTTAGTTTAAAACCGTGGAGGCTTTACCTCCACACCTCCACCCGCTTTTGAAATGGTACCATACGGTACCATAATTCGGGCAAAATGGTACCGTATGGTACCATTTTTATGGTGAAAAATGACCTTTTTAGCACTATGTATTCCGCGTAAGCCGCTAAATAAGCCACTTTTCTAAAAAATAAAATGTTAAAGTTTTTTTGCTTCTTTTTTTGCAAAAAAAGAAGTGGGGTTGTAGGGGCAAAGCCCCTGCGGTCTTAATACTATTAAACCCCACAAATTTTGTCGAATCATTACACGTACAGCGCAACATTCTGCTGACGTTTGCCCGATTGCAGGAATAAATGCCTTCAAACGCCCTGGAATTCTTACAAAGCTGTTGCAAACATTGTGATTTGGACATTTTTTTACTATTATGTCTTGGCTATCGAGGTTTTTCGACAGCGGGAGAGTGCAAGAAAACTTACGAGGGGTGTTTATATACCATGAAACGATTTGTTTTTGCATTTATTGTGGCTGCTGTGTTGGCGCTTTTGCCAGGGGTTGTGCAGGGCAGCAATGTGCGGTTGATTATTGATAACCAGGAGCTTAGCGAGCTACCGGCACCACCGATTATTATTTCGGATAGTGTGCTTGTGCCTGCCAGGGCTGTTTTCGAGCGCATGGGCGGCATGGTTGGCTGGCATGCAGGGAATAGGCAGGTTACGGTTTATCATGGCGATGATATTTTGGTCATGACTATTGACGATAGAACAGCCACGCTTAACGGCATACCGCTTCCTATGCCAATCCCACCCATGATTGTGAACGATAGTACAATGATACCGCTGCGCCTGCCCGCAGAAGCTTTTGGCTTTGGTGTGGATTGGGATGCAACCGGCAGGGCCGCGATACTTAACTCGCCATACAATAACGGTGTTGTAACCCAAGAGCCGCCGCTTCAGCTAAACCAGCTGCCAGAGCTGCCTACAGTAAACGAAGAAGATAATTTTTTCCACGACGAACACCCGCATGAAGAAATTTTCATGGGCGAAAATAAAACAGATGTAGGTATGATGCCACCACCACCGGGGCAGCAAGACCAGCATTACAGCATTTTGGCGCGGGATATTTCTACCATGCCTATACCTACAATCGCGCATCCCTTGGCTACGGTTACGGGCCTACGTACACCAAGCCAGGTTGGCGGCGGTGCTTATATTATAGAGGCATCTGCGCCTATTACTGGGGTTTCGCATTTCTTGTTGTACGGCAACCGCTTGGTGATTGATATTCACAATGCATCTAGCGCCATTGACGGGCCACAGGTAGTTGACCCTCTTGTGCCAATAAGCGGCGTGCGGGCTTCACAATTTTCTAACGACCCTATGATTGCGCGGGTTGTGTTTGATGTGATGGGCGCTGCAGACTTTAGCATAAGCCTATCTGGCGACAGGCGTTTTGTTACTGTTAGCTTCTCGCCAAACAGCATAACCGGCATAATGCCGCAATCTGATGTTTCTAGCGATACTTTGTTTATTACAGGCAATATACTGCCATCTGTGCGTATTTCCACAGAAGGTTACCCAAGCTTTATCACATTAAATATAGACAATACAGAAATGAACGCCCTTGGCGGGCTTTTCCCTGCAGGGGTTTTCGCCAGCCATTATACAGTTGGGCAACGGGCAGATGGTTCTTCATATATACAATTGCATGTGGGTGATGCCTGGCCTGCGTTTAACATGACACATTCTGCCAATACTGTGGCGTTTACACTGCATAGGGGTATAAGTGGCGTGCGTTACGATACCATGCTGCGCGAGCTGCGTATTTCCCGCGAGGGCGGCTTCACCATGGATGTTAACAATGTGCAGCGCATAAACGAATACCTGCGTTATCGCTACACCATAGTGCTGCCTCCGTCTGCGCAGGTGCTGGGGCAGGGCATGCTTAGCGTGGCAGACGGTTATGTAAATTCTGTGACATTGGAAAGGGACGCCAATGGCAACCTACGCATGGTGTTTGACAATGCCCGTGTGCTGGCCTTTGTTATTGAAGAAACCCCAACGGAATATATAATCCGCGCCCGCCGCCCAAGGGAGCTGCACCCGGCCATAGTCATAATAGACCCAGGCCACGGAGGCGACCAGCCTGGCAGCATCCACAATAGTGTTGTGGAAAAGGATCTTGTGCTGGCGATTTCTCACAAGGTAATGCAATTGCTGAATGCAAACCCAAATATACAAGCTTTCATGACTAGAACAGACGATTCCCGGGTTGCCAACCCGCGCCGGGCCCAGTTTGCCAACGAGCTTGATGCAGATATGTTCATATCCATCCACGCCAACGCGGCAGAATTACGCCCCGGCGTGATAAACCCCGCAGTACACGGCATTGAAACCTGGTACACCATAAGTGAAATAGAAGAAATGAGCCGCCACAGCCTAAGCAGCCGTCAGTTATCGCAAATAATACAAAGAAACCTAATACAAGCCAGCGGCGCACATGACCGTGGGCTTATGCATGGAGAAAACCTTGTGGTTATTCGTGACACTGCCATGCCGTCTGCTTTGCTAGAGCTTGGTTTCCTAACCAACCCACAAGAGGCCGCAAGGCTTAACACAACCCAGTACCAATGGCTGCTTGCACAGGCCATTTACAATGGTATTGTAGAGGCCGTGGGGCGCATGTAAATGTTTAGGCTGCGTAGCGACCAATCAATAATTTCTTACGGAACTTTACTGTTGGTAATCGCCGCAGTGGTGTTTTTGACGGCGGCTGCTATACTGGCAATAATAGATGAGGTTAGCCCATATATAGAAACAATGGCCGAAACCCAGGAAGATGCCTATATCCCCCAGGATACGAGGCATTACATACCATGGCAGTTTACCGCCCATGCCTCGCCAGATTTTGCGGCGGGGCTTGTTGGTGTATTTAGCCCCCAAGAAGTAGAAATCAGTTTCTACAACGGCGATGGCTGGGCATATGTAACCGGCGACGGCATACGTGGCTGGGTGTATTTGAACGAAAATATCATATTTACTGGCAGGGTGATGGGCATCTTTGACGCGGCATTTGGGGAGAGGGTTGCAAGGCTTGAGCCGCAGCTTGTTACAATTTACGATAGGCTTGGCGGCTGGGTTTACATTGGCGAAGGCCGCTGGATAGACCTAGACTTCCAGCCACCGGCCTATGTTTTGGAAGAATTTATGCAGCAGTTTGGCGGCACCCTCTCTGTTTTCTACGAAAACATGGCTACAGGCTTTATCTTCCGGCATAATGCCGACAGGGTGTATTTTGGCGCAAGCGCAACAAAAGCGCCCTTTGCGCTCTATATCTACCTAAAGGCCGAGCGGGGCGAAACCAGCATGGACAATCAAATAACTTACACCGGCGCAGACTTTTGGGGCGGCAGCGGCGTAATACGCCATCGCTACCAGATAGGCGCAACCTTCACCCAAAAGCGGCTGCTGGAGCTAATGCTAGCCCCCAGCGACAATATAGCCACCAGAATGCTGCGCCGCACCCACGGCTACTACAGCTACAGGGAATTTGTGGCCGGCATAGGCGCAAACCCAGACCATGTGCAGAACATAACTTACTCACATCTAACCGCCAACGACGCCGGCATATTCATGCGCGAGACATTCCGCTATATAGAATCTGGCGGCAACTATAGCCAGCATTTGCGCGATAACCTGCTGGCCAACCGTTATGCCTTTATTATATCCGACTATCCCGTAGCCAGCAAAAGCGGCTGGGCGGCCAACCATGGCGCAGCCTGGCACGACATGGCAATAATCTACGCACCATCCCCCTACACCCTATCCCTGCTATCAAGCCGTGCAGGCAACGCCACAGACCGCCAAGCCTACGACGCAATATCCATGTTTATACAAGAATTTAACTCGAAGTGGTTTGCCCCCACGCACCCTTAGTATAATAAGCGCAATCCACACCGCTATCCACGGCCTGCACCGCGGTAGGCACATCCCGCAAAGTACATTTACCATCATGCTGATAAAAACAAGAATTAGTACAATTGATATCCATAGACATCTCCTTTTAAATTTAAACCATGGGGCTTTGCACCACCACAAACTCTAATTTTTGGAAAATGTGGTACCATACGGTACCATAATTAGGGCAAAATGGTACCGTATGGTACCATTTTTATGGCAAAAGAGACCCTTTTTACACATTGCCATGCTATCAAAGCCGCTAAATAGGCCGTTTTCCCGAAAAATAAAAAGTTAAAGTTTTTTGCCTCTTTTTTATTCCACTATATAGCAACAAAAAAGCGCATCCTCAAAAGAGAATGCGCTTTTATTATGCGTTGATTTTGTAAATTTTATTAGCTTGCAAGTGTTACGTCGAAGAATACTGGACGGTTGTTGAAGTCAACTGCAAAACCGTTTAGGTTGTTAGATGCCCATGGGTGGATGGGGTGACGGATGAATAGCCATGGTGCTTCTTCGATAAGAACTTCTGTAAGGTCTCTGTAGATTTCGCGGCGGCGGTTAGAATCTGTAGACATACGGCCTTCGTCTAGCAAAGCGTCAACTTGTGCGTTAGAGAAGAATGTACGGTTACCAGCAGCGCCGATGAAATCTGTGTGGAACAGAGAAATTGTACCGTAGTCTGGGTCACCTGTAACAGTTGTCCAGCCAAGGATAAATGTGTCGTGCAGGCCTTGTGCTGTATGGTCTAGGTAGGTACCCCATTCAACAGTTTCAATTGTAAGGTTAACGCCAATTTGTGCCCAGTAAGCTTGTGCAATTTCGCCAACAGCACGGCGGGCAGCGTTACCTTGGTTGTACCAGAAGCGAAGGTCAAAACCGTCTTCTAGTCCAGCTTCTGCAAGAAGTTCGCGGGCGCGAGCTGGGTTAAATTCGCGGCGTGTAAAGTGATCATGTGGGCTGTAAAGTACGTTAGGGCCGATTGGGCCAACAGCTGGGATACCAATGCCTTCGAAAGCTGCATGGATAACACTTTCTACATTTAAGGCGTAGGTAAGAGCATGGCGTACGCGAACATCGTCAAGAGGTTCAGCATCTACGTTAAAGCCGATATAGTCGATACCTGTACCCGCAATGTCAAGTGGTGTAAGTTGTGGATGAGCAGCAACTTGTGCTACGTCAACTGGTTGAAGTGCTAATGAGTTACCTTCGCCAGCGATAAGCATTGCGAAACGGGTAACTGAATCTGGCACTACACGGAAGATAAGCTCGTCAATTTGAGGAGTAGCTCTCCAGTGATTTGGGTTAGGAACAAGGCGAGTATAGTCGCCGCCAACACGGCGGTCATACATAAACGGACCTGTACCTACTGGGCGGTGAGTAACCATAGATGGTTCTGGTGAAAGGCCACGGCCTTCTTGGTATGCAAGAACAGCTAGTTGCCAGTCATGCAGTACATATTCGTCTGGGCGGTCTTCGCCGTCGTCGTCATCTGTAGGTACCCATGCATCAAAGTCGATAACACGTTGGTGAACTTCGTTAGCCAAAGCATTTGGGCTTATAGCAAATGCGATTGGGTGAGATAGATGGCCGATAAGTGGTGTGAATGGGAATTCAGTAGTAATATGAAGTGTGTAAGTATCAATAGCTTCTACTGATTCAATCATTTCAATGATGAAAAGGCCAGGTGATGCTTCACGAGTGTCTAGCGGGCGTTGAAGTGACCATGCCATAACATCTGCATTGAAGTATGAACCGTCATGGAAGTACACGCCTTGGCGTAGGTTAAACTCCCATGTTCTGCCGTCGCCAATTGCTTGCCATGATGTTGCCAGCGCGCCAACAATTTCATTGTATGGATATGGTGTGAAGCGAACAAGCCCTTCAAACATTTGTGATGTAATGTCTGCTGTAGCAGAGTCATTTTGGCGGATAGCATCCATAAATGGTGCTTCACTCATGGAAACGTGAACTACTGTACCACCGGTTACTGCTGGTGCTGCTGCACCGCCTCCTGGTTGGTTAGCTGCTGGCTGGCCAGCTTCGCCAGCTGTGCCTACGGCAGTGTCATCGTCGCCACCGCGGCATGCGGTAAACGCCAATGCTGCAATCAGCATTGTTGCAAGAACTAAAAGTAATCTTGTCTTTTTCAATTTATTGCTCCTCCTTTTAATGTAGGTAGAAAAGACTTTCATCCACCTTTTTAATTTAAAGCGAAAAAATTGCTTTTTGCGCCTTATAAATTTCTCGCAGTTTACTCCATTGCACATTTCTTTGTCAAATTCAAGGTGTCAATTGAAAATGAAATAAAATTGTAAATATTTATTTGATATGTGCAAATGTTTGTGCAAAAACATGATTATATTTGTAGGATGTCACAATGGTAAATATTGCAGCTGTGTAATCTGATGGTTAATATGATAGGTTCTTGACATTTACATAGAGAAATGTCTAAAATAAGCATCACGTTATAGTATTTTAGTAGGCCAAGTTTTCTTGGTCATACTTGCGTAATTTCAAAGATTTGCGTATTATCAGAAGAATATTGTAAGAAAAATGTAAGAAAAATAGGGAGTGTTATTGTGACGCGACGAAAGTTCATGAGAAACTTGCAGATGTACATTGGGGGTGCGATTGTTTTAGCATTTGTACTTATCGGAGTGTTTGCCTCGCAACTAGCCCCGCACGACCCTCTAGAGCAGATTGCCATGCGGCGGCTACTAGCCCCGGGCGAAAGCTTTGAAGGTTTTAATATGGCGGGTGAAATGGTTGAAACTAGCCATGTTTTGGGTACAGACCAGTTTGGCCGGGATATCCTTAGCCGGGTTATTTATGGGGCCAGGGTTAGCCTTGTAGTTGGCGTGGCTGCTGTGCTTATAGGTTCTTTTGTGGGTAGTGTAATAGGACTGTTTGGCGGCTATTTTGGCGGCATGCTAGATGTGATTTCCATGAGGATAATGGACGTAATGCTAGGCTTCCCGGCGCTTTTGCTGGCGCTTGTTGTTGTTACAGTTTTGGGCGCGTCCACGCTCAATGTAATTTTAACCATCGCCATTCTTAACATACCCACCTTCGCAAGGATTGTGCGAGGGTCTACTTTAACTGTAAAAAAATTAGAATATATAGATGCTATCAAGGCAGTGGGCGCGGGTAATTTTAGGATAATCACCGTACATGTACTGCCTAATATTTTATCGCCCATTATAGTGCAGGCGACCCTTAGCATGGGTACGGCAATTGTTCTTGCTGCTGTGCTTTCATTCCTGGGCGTGGGTACACCACCGCCTACAGCAGAATGGGGCGGCATGATAGATGCTGGGCGGCAATTCCTTCTGGTTTCACATTATTTGATACTCTTCCCCGGTATTGCACTTTTCTTGTTCGTAGTAGGGGTAAATATTTTTGGCGACGGGCTTAGGGATTTCCTTGAGCCGAAGAAGCATAGATAGGAAGGGATATTGTCATGCTGACATTTATAATAAGAAGAATCTTGCTTTGTATACCGGTTTTGTTTGGTGTATCCTTTATAGTATTCATGATGATGCATCTTATACCAGGTGACCCTGCTGTTATTATGGCTGGCGAGGCCGCCAACCCAGAACAAATTGAGCAAATGCGCCACCAGCTTGGGTTAAACGATCCAGTGCTAACCCAGTATTTCCGTTATATAAGAAATCTACTTCGCGGCGACATGGGTACTTCCATAGCCAACGGTTTCCCTGTTGTAAATGAGCTTTTCGATGTACGTTTCCAAACCACTATGCAACTGGCCATCTTGGCCACCATAGCATCAGTTTCGCTAGGGCTTTTAATTGGCATAGTATCTGTGGTATGGCGGCGTTCATTCTTGGATATTTTGCTTATGTTGGTTGCCCTTTTAGGGCTTAGCATACCCAACTTCCTTACAGGTATTTTGCTTATGTTCTTCTTCGCCGTAAACTTAGACTGGCTGCCTGTTGCAGGCTGGGGGACGGTGCAGCATATGGTAATGCCAGTTATCATGCTTGGGGTGTCTGGTTCGGCTATTATTGCCCGTATGACACGCGCCAGCATGATAGATGTGTTTAACCAGGATTATATCCGTACGGCCTACGCCAAGGGCGCGTCTGAAAGAATCGTTGTTTTCCGCCATGCCCTTAGGAACGCCCTTATCCCGGTTATCACAGTTGTAGGGTTACAGTTTGGCGGGCTTTTGTCCGGCGCTATTCTTACGGAAACAATTTTTGCCATCAACGGCATGGGGCGTGTAATCGTGTTGTCGCTTAGCACTCGAGACTTCCCTATGGCACAGGGCGCGATTTTGGTCTGTGCCACCATGTTCGTGCTGGTAAACTTGATAGTTGATATTGCATATAGGTTCGTAAATAAACGCATAGACGTAGCATAAGGGAGATAAATCATGCCCGATAAAAATATCGTGTTAAAAGTAGAAAACCTGCACACGGTTTTTGCCACAGATGATGGCTTAGTGAAAGCAGTAAACGGAATCGATTTTGAAATCGAGAAGGGGAAAACCCTTGGCATTGTAGGGGAAAGTGGCAGCGGCAAAAGCGTGACTTCCCTTACTATCTTGCGCCTTTTGGAAGGCACAACCGCCCGTATTACCGACGGCAAAATCCTTTTTAAGCCGCAAGGAGACACTGCAGAAACCGATAACCCAAACGATGAAAAATGGGATGAAGACCAAAACGAAGAAGATAGCTATACAGACCTGCTAAAGCTATCCAAGCCGGAAATGCGTAGGGTTCGTGGCCATAAAATAGCCATGGTATTCCAAGAGCCAATGACATCGCTAAACCCCACCATGACAATAGGCTCGCAAATAGCCGAGCCGATAATCTTCCACCAGAAAAAAAGTAGACGCGAAGCCTGGAAAATGGCCATAGAAATGCTAGAGCTGGTTGGTATGCCAGAGCCCGTAAAAAGGGCGAAGCAATACCCTTTCGAGCTTTCTGGCGGCATGCGCCAGCGTGTGGTAATTGCCATAGCCCTGGCCTGCGAGCCAGAACTGCTAATCTGCGACGAGCCTACCACGGCGCTAGACGTTACCGTGCAGGCGCAAATTCTTACACTTATAAAGGATTTGCAGCGTAAGCTTGGCACTTCCATTATCATGATAACTCACGACCTTGGCGTTATTGCAGAAACCTGCGACAATGTTGCGGTTATGTATTGCGGCAAAATAGTGGAATATACAGATGTTCACACACTTTTTACCAGCCCATGGCATCCATACACCAAGGGACTGCTAGAATCCATCCCCAGCCACGAAAAAGACACAGATGATGACTTGAAAACAATTGAAGGCACAGTGCCAAGCCCTTACGATTTGCCGCCGGGCTGCATGTTTGCCCCACGTTGCCCATATGCGAAAGATGTGTGCAACGAGGCCGTGCCAGAACTTGCAGAAATTGAAGGCAGGTCTGTTAGATGTTTAATCCACCAGACTAATCTATGGGAGGGAGAAAGCGTATGACAGGCGGAGAAACCTTATTAGAAGTAAAAAATCTGAAGCAATATTTCCCTATAAAGGGCGGTGTTCTTGGGCGTACCGTGGGCCATGTTAAGGCTGTAGACGATATTTCCTTCGAGGTAAAAGAAGGCGAAACCGTTAGCATTGTTGGCGAAAGCGGCTGCGGGAAATCCACTGCGGGCAGGTCTATCCTGCGCCTAGAGCGGCCAAATGCCGGACAGATAATCTTCCAAGGGAAGGATTTGGCCAAGCTATCTAACAGCGAAATACGTAAAGTACGCGGCGATATTCAAATAATTTTCCAAGACCCATACGCATCCCTTAATCCACGCCGTACCGTATACCAGACCCTAAACGAGGCCATGAGCATCCAAAACGTAGGGAGTAAAACCACGCGCCGGGAAGATATCCTGCATACCCTAGAAGTAGTAGGCCTTGGTGAACATCAGGTTGACCTTTACCCACATCAGTTTAGCGGCGGCCAAAGGCAACGCATAGGCATTGCTCGCGCCCTTAGCGTGCGGCCAAAACTTATAGTATGCGACGAGGCCGTAAGCGCCCTAGACGTATCTGTACAAGCCCAAGTGCTTAACCTGCTTAAAAGGCTACAGCATAAATACGGTCTAACCTACTTGTTCATCTCCCACGACCTGGGCGTGGTACGCCATATATCAGATAGAATAATAGTAATGTACCTAGGCAAAATCATGGAAATCTCCACCAAAAAGGCCCTGTTCGAAAACCCGGGCCATCCATACACCCATGCCCTGCTTTCGTCCATACCAAGCACCAAAATGGACGAAAAAAAGGAACGCATAATCCTGCACGGCGACGTGCCATCGCCAATAAACCCGCCAAAGGGCTGCCCATTTCATACAAGATGCCCCTACGCCTACGACAGATGCAGCCAAGAGCTGCCGGAATTCCACGAAGTATCTGAAGGCCAGCAAGTGCGCTGCCATTTGGCAGAGAACGGGCCTATTGAATTTAAAAAATAATAAGACCGTCAAGAGGCTTCGCCTCCGACATCTCCACCCGATTTTCTGGAAAAAAGCGAGTGGGGTGTTGGAGGGGGAGCTTAATTTTTTCGGAGGTGTTTTTATGGATAGGTATGAGACTATGAAGGCTGCGGTTGGCGGCGGGGATGCGCCTGTTTTGTATGCATCGCTAGAGCTTAATGAGAAGGGATTTAGGGCTTTGCTTGGCAGGAGGCTTAACACGCGCCCCGGAGCTATTACTTTGCTGGTGGCCGTTACTATTGTGTTAGTGATTTCAGTTACGGTCACGATTTTTTTTGGCCAAACTGGTACGCCCACTTTTGCGGCGTTTTTTCCTATTTGGTTTATGTTTATGTTCATCCGCAATGTTATTGTTGCCGTTGGCGATAATGCCCTGGACATACATTTTACAGAGCCTAAACTTGGCCAGAAATATGTAGTATATGATAAAATGAGCCTGCCTTTTGATAGAATTGATAATGTGAGGGTGAAGCGTGGCCGGTTTAACACGCATTTTAGGTTTGAAATATCCGCAGAAGACAAAAGCTACAAAATCAAGCTTTCTGTGCCAAACAAGCAGAGGAAGAATGATAAACATACTGGGAACTTAGCTGCATTGTTGGAGAAGCTTGAGAAATATAGCCGCTCCACCTAAAAACATTCGCATAGAGCGCAGGAAATTTTCCGCAAGGCGAGGAGCTAAAAGCCGCCGCGCACTAGCGGTGCGCAAGGTTTTTAGTGACGAAGGCTTGCGGAAAATTTACAAGTTCTATGTGAGTGTTTTTTAGGTGGAGCGGCTATACATCGCTTGATGCTGGTGTTTTTTAGGTGGAGCGATTAGAATAATATAAAAACAAAGCCCTGGATTCTCTCCAGGGCTTTTAACTGTATTTTTAACAGCACTAAATCTGATACAATCTTGGGTGCCGTTTGACCAAAAATGGTCTCGTAAAGCCGCTGTATCGCGGCAAAAATATGATTGCGCTTGGCAGGAATCGAACCTGCGGCCTACCGCTTAGGAGGCGGTTGCTCTATCCCCTGAGCTACAAACGCATACTTCCACGAAGGGGATTATATATTGGGTTGTAGATAGTGTCAAGAATTTTCCTATAGTGACTGAGGAAAACCCGCCAAAAGTCGCCATGCGTTAAATTTTTTGCTAGTTCGTTTTGCTAAAAGCCTTATTCGCCGCGCTTTTAGCCACTTGCCGTGCGAAAACGCCCCGTGTTCTATACATGTATTTTTATACGAAATTTTTATAAAAATAAATTTTGGTGTGAAATATTTGATAAAATGGCGGATTCATAGGCTTTTTTGAGGGTATCGTTTTTTGAAAATGGTCAAAAAAAGCCCTTTTTAACAAAAAAATGGTACCATACGGTACCATTTCCCCTTCAAAATGGTACCATACGGTACCACAAAATCCAAAAATTAAAATTTTTTGCTTCTTTTTTTCAAATGCAACCCGAAAGAAATCGGGCGGTAGGTCGTGCCGGGTTCGCGAAGCGGACATTATGGAAAGAAGTGGAGGTGCAGCCGGCAAAGCCTTTAGCGGTTTTACATATTCTCCTCATATATCTTTTGTATCATTTCCTCACAATCGCCCCGGAAAAGTGCCGTGCCTATTACGAAGTTTGTCACGCCCAGGGGCATTAGTTGGCAGATTCTTTCGGGGTTTATGTTGCCGTCTACGCATAGGGAGAAGCCGTGTTTTTCGGCTAGTTGGCCTAGCTTTTCTAGTTTTGGCAGGGTGAAGTCTAGGAAAGGCTGTCCGTAGAAGCCTGGGTTTACGGTCATGGCAAGTACATGGCCGCAAAGTGGCAGGAGTTCGTGGATGGTTTCTATAGAAGTGCCTGGGTTTAAGGCTATGCCCGGTGTTGCGCCCATTTCGCGGATTGCGGCTAGGGTGCGGGCCGGGTGGCGGTCGGCTTCTGGGTGTATGCTGATTATTTCTGCCCCAAGTTCCCGGAAAAATTTTATGTGGCGGGCGGGGTCATTAACCATCAGGTGTACATCCATTGGGATGCTGCTGTTGCGCTGCACAGCCCGTAGAATTTCTGTGCCGCAACCGAAATTTGGCACAAAGTCGCCGTCCATAACATCTATATGGAAGTAGTCTATGCCTGCGGCGGCCAGGCGGCTTATTTCGCCCTTTAAATCCCCATGGTCCGCCGCAAGGATACTGGGGTGAAGTTTCGGCCTCATGGGTTGATAGACGCGGTGTATGCGCCGGGTTCTGGCTTTGCGTACATATCGGTTAGCATGTCCACGCGGTCTGCATGGCGGCCGCCTTCAAATTCTGTGGAAAGCCAGGTTTCTAGCAGGCTTTTGGCAAGTTCGGTGGCAATTACCCTTCCGCCAAAGGCGATGGCATTGGCGTTGTTGTGCAGGCGCGACATATAGGCTGTGTATGGGTCTGTGCAGTTTACGCAGCGCACCCCATGCACAGAATTTGCCGCCAAGGAAATGCCAAAACCAGTGCCACAAATTAGCACTGCACGGTCGAAATCGCCACGGGCAAGCTTGTCTGCAGCTAGGCGGCCATAGATTGGATATTCTGCGCGCATGGCGTTGTTTGCGCCCACATCTTCCACTATATGGCCCATGGATTCCATGTATTCTTGCAGGTCTTTTTTCATTTGATAGCCAACATGGTCGCTGGCCATTACTATTTTTAGTTTGTTAATCATGATTATCTCCATTTCATATTAATGGGGCGCTGCTCCAAGCCCCGCCGTTCTGCCTTCGGGTGCGCGCTGCGCGCACAAATGGCTGGGGATATTCTTCTGCGTGTAGAGTTTACCACTGACTTGCAAAAGTGACAATAGGGATTATAAGATATTGTCAAATGTAGCGATACATGATATATTGATACTAGATATATGTTTTGAGGAGATGATGAAAATGGCCAGAGAGCAATTGCAAAACTTGACCGAGCCTATGTATTATATCATGCTGTCGCTGGGGTGTGGCGCCCGGCATGGGTACGAGATAATGCAAAGGATTTCTGAAATTTCCCATGCCTCGGTGAAAGTAGGGGCGGGGACTTTGTACGCGATTTTAACAAGGTTTGAAAAGGAAGGGTTGATTGCCAGGGTAGAGCTGCCAGGTAGCGACCCACGCCGCAAAACATACGCCCTAACAGATAAAGGGCGCGTCGAACTTAACCGAGAATACGAAAGATTAAAAAAATCCGTAACCGCCTACCACGAATATGGACAAATGGAAGGGGATAATCATGGGCAAATATAAATATATTAGTGGTCTCGCTATTGCCAGTAATTGATATCAGTTGGTCGGATTTTCCGACCAACTGAGTTTTTCGCCAACATAAAACTTTACCCCCTCAACTTCTGTGGTTTGTTTTCGGTTTAAATGCTATAAAAATAAGAAACGGTCTCGCCCAAACGGCACCTGAAATACTGATCTAAAGCATTTCAGGTAGTTTTGCCGCGACAGGCGAGACCGTTTTTGAATTGTTTTACTATAGTCCTTCTAAAATCACAAAAATGTGATTTCGAAAGAAGTCTAGTTTACCATTATGGTGATTGTAATTTGGGTAACGGGGGAAGAAACGCCGCCGGCTGAGGCCCGAACCTCAAAAAGGAAATTCCCTGGTAAGTTTGGTACGCCAATTAGCTGGCCTGTACTGGTATCAAAGTGCAACCCGGGCGGCAAGGCTGCCGTAGGAGAAATAAGCTCCCAGGTTGGGTTATTTGCACCGCTTACAGGAATAGTCACAGCATAATGGTTACCAACGATTCCCTGTGGCAGGACAGGTTGCGAGATAGTGATATTACCTTGGGCGGCGCTAACATCAATATACACACGAGAGCCTGTCACGCCCATTGTGCCTGGTAGTGGATGTTGTGCAAAGACAGTTCCAACTACGGCTTGGTTTTGGGCAGGCCTTACTACTGCTTCAAAACCGGCATTTGCAATAGCGTTCACTGCGGCGACTTGGGTTAGCCCGCGAACTTCAGGCACGGTTACAAGTTGCGCAGTTTGTACGGTTATGGTTATCTGTGCGGTGTTAGATCCTAAGTGGTTTGCCGCTTGCATTACGAAGGTAAATGTTCCGGTTGCGGTAGGTGTGCCAGATATTACTCCTGTGTTTGGGTTAAAGTTTAACCATGTGGGGAAGTTACCACTTATAAACGTCCAATTGATTGGCGTTGCCCCAGTGGCAGTTAATGTGTGGGTAAATGGTTGGTTCACGCTTGCGGTTAATTGCGCCGGTGAGGTAATAACTGGCCCTACGCCAGCCTGCTGCCACACAGCGTGCAGGTTGCGGTTAGTGTTTATTGTAACATTCTGGCCGTTTTGGAAAACCACGGCGCCGCCAGGGGAATCACTCCATCCTACGAAGGTAAACCCGGTTCTAATAAACGCATTTAATGTTAGGTTCTGCGGTACATTGGCCTGGAAAGATTGATTCTGCATATTGCCAGTGCCGCCGTTTGCGTTAAATGTTACGGTTGAAAATCCTGTTTCTGCCACCCATACGGCATGCAGGGTACGGTTAGCGCTTATAGTAACATTCTGGTTGTTCACAAAAGTCACATTGCCTGTAGCAGAATCGCTCCAGCCTGCGAATATAAACCCAGCCCTGGTGAAAGTGTTAGCACTTAGGTTTTGCGGTACATGATGCTGGAATGTTTGGTTTGCCATATGGCCTGTACCGCCGTTCGCGAGGAAGGTTACGGTGAAAAACCCAGACAGCGGCGTCCATACAGCATGCAAATTACGGTTGGAATTAAGTGTAATATGCTGGCCATTTTGGTAAACCACATTGCCGGTAGCGGAAGTGCTCCAGCCTGCGAAGGAGTGCCCGGTTCTGGTAAATGCGTTGGCCGTTATAGTTTGCGGCACATTATGCTGGAATGTTTGGTTCGCCATGGTGCCTGCACCGCCGTTTGCGTGGAAGGTCACGGTATGGGTTTGCACGCCAGGCTGCCACACTGCATACAAAATACGGTTGGCGGTAATAGAAATACTTTGGCTGTTGTTATAAACCACGCCGCCCGTGGCAGAATTGCTCCAGCCCACAAAAACATGCCCAGCCCTTGTGAAGGTATTTGCGTTAAGTGCCTGTGCCACGCCATGCTGGAAGTTTTGATTTGGCATATTACCTGTGCCGCCATTGGAGTGGAAGGTAACTGTGCGGGTTTGTGCAGTGGTTGGGGTGCTGGCAAGGTCGCTTAAGAACATATAGGAAATCCCACCTGGGAACTGCCCCACGCCAATAAACCTATGCTCTGGCGAAAGTATTAAAGCGCGATGGCCGTCGGATGCCATCCAGCCGCTAACGATGGCCTGTGCAGTGGCGCTGCCGCCGCTGTGGCCATTGCCGCCGCTCCAGCGCAGGTTTGCGCCAAAGGCCGCAGCCACATTGGCAGATGCGCCATGGGTTGCACCTGGGTTGGTGGCGTATGGGCCAAAGTTATGGCTTAAAGCCCAGCCTGCGGTACGCAAATCGTGGTTTTGCTGTGCGTAAAATCTTGCGGCCATCATTAGAGTTTCATCTATTCCAACCTGCACTAGGTTGTGGTTTGCCCTTTCGACATTAACCAGCCTCATCACTTCTAGTTCTGTAGATGTTGGGCCGCCTAGGGCTCTGTAATCGGAAATCCAATTGTCTCGCTCTGCGTCCGATAGCCGCCTGTTTGGCAATGTAATAGAAGACCAGCGGTTTTGGTCGATAACCAGAACCACCTGTCTTTGGGTGCTGCCGCCAGCATTTTGGGCAGTTATGGTGATGTTGAATGTCCCGGCTGTGGCTGGCGTTCCAGAAATTGTGCCGCTATTTGGGTCTAGGTTAAGCCCTTGTGGCAGGTTTCCAGCAGAGATGCTCCATGTGATTGGGGCTTGGCCTGTTGCGGTTAGCGCTTGGTTGTAGGCCTGCCTTGCCATGCCTGCTTGCAAGGTGGTTGTGGTTATTGTGGGCGCTGCCACGGGAGGTTGCACAGGGGGTTGGACGGGAGGCTGGAAAGTACCAGGTGCTTGTCCTGTAATATTTGCGATAACAATGCTCATCAAATCATCTGGCGGGAAAATCATAGCAATGCGCTGGGCATCATTCCAGTCTGCGTCGCCGTCAATGGCCTCTACTATTGCACGCAGGGGTATTAAAATCCTACCATTGATATTCTGTGCAGGAACATCTGGGGTTATTACCCTGCCATTAACAGTGAAAGATGGCTGCCCCACGGGTATTACAATGGCTGTACCTGCACTTAATAAAGTGGCGGTGTTTGTAATCTCGTCCCAGAAAGGCTCGAAGCCCATCAATGTGAACACACCGCGCACAGGCACTAAAACTCTGTCTTGCATAATCACTGGCGGTTGCCCCTCAAAATCCACAAAATGCCCGGCAACCTGCACTCTAATTAAAGCATTCGCGTTGGCAGGGACAATGCCAAGCATAGAGCCTAACAAAGCTCCAATCAGTAAAAATGCTGTTACTGCCCTAGAAATCCTTCGTTTTTTCATGTAATTAACTCCTTTGTAATTATTTTGCTTAAAAATGTTAAGGTTCTTTGCTTCTCTTTTAATAAAAAAGCGGGGTTGTAGGGGCAAAAGCCCCTGTGATTCTATTCTATCACACTCGTTGGACAATTACATCTTTAAATCTTACATCTGCGCTGCCGTGGAGTTGGATATCGCAAATGGTGGTTACTGTTACGTACATGCGCTGAGGGTTGTATTCGCAGTCTACGGTCATAACTACGCTGGCTATGCCGCTGGCAAATTCGTTTGTGCCGAAAACAAGTCTCCTGTAATACCTTACGTCGCTTGGCCTGGCGTTAATGTTGAAATCGAAGCGGAAGTCAAGCATGTTTCCGGATGCATCTAGGCCAGTAGCTAGTAATATCCGCAAGTTGTCTTCATTGTCTATACTCAGGTCTAAGCGATACGACATGTTGATGTTGGTTAGCAGGCCGTCTATGGAAATGCGTGCGTTTTCATAAGCACTTTGCCGGGCTGTTATTGCTTCGGTTTGCCTCACGCTGTTTTGCCATAAGGCGAATAGCCCTGTAGATAGCACCATCATAAGGCCTAAGGCAGCCACCACTTCCAGTAAAGTGAAGCCTTTACATGTTCGCAAAACTAATCACCTCGCTTACGCTGGTGTTGCCAGCCAAAAGATTGCGGGCAATATTGCGCCTTAGCCGCTTATCCTGGCGAAGCTGCTCTGCCACGGTGAAAGGTTCTTTGGCCATGAGCCTGCGGTGGTTATGGTCTATAATAATATATTCGTAAATGGCCAGGCGGCCTTTGTAGCCTGTGTGGTAGCATCTTGCACAGCCGGTGGCTTCGTAAATAATATGGCCAGCGGCCAGCCCAAAAATACCGGCAATTTCGCTGGATGGAGCTACGGGTTTTTTACAAGCGGGACATAGCCTGCGCACCAGCCGCTGGGAAATCACGCCCATAAGCGCCGATGCCACAATATAATTGTCTACACCCATATCTATAAGTCGTTCAATTACCCCTGGCGCATCGTTGGTGTGTAGGGTGCTTAGCATAAGATGCCCGGTTAATGCTGCCTGCACAGATAGTTTGGCGGTTTCTTTATCACGGACTTCACCCACCATGATAATATTTGGGTCTTGGCGCAGTATGCTGCGCAAAATGTTTGAAAAATCCAGGCCTGCGCCACGGTCTACACCTATATGGTTCACGCCGGGGATTGGATGTTCTATGGGGTCTTCTATGGTGATTATATTTTTGTTTGGGCTGTTTAACTCTTCAATGAAGCTGCTTAGGGTGGTGGATTTGCCGCTGCCAGTAGGGCCTGTGATAAATATCGCGCCATGTGGCTGGTGGAATAGCCGGGTTATATCTTCTAGGTCGTCTTCAAAGAAGCCTAGCTCTTCCTTTTTTAGGCGGCCAGTTTGGCCGTAAAGCAACCGAATCACGGCTTTTTCGCCCTGGGCGGTAGATATTGTACTTACCCGGAAGTCAATCTTTTCGCCCTGGATTATTTCTGTAAAATGGCCGTCTTGGGGGCGGCGCTTTTCCATTATATCCATGTTGGCCATAATTTTTAGCCTTGATATCACATTGGGGTGCAGGTCTATTCTTATCTTGGCGAAGGATGTTAGGCGGCCGTCTATGCGATACCTGGCGCGTAGTTGGCTGTCTAGAGGCTCTATATGTATATCGCTGGCTCGGTTGGCTACGCCAATATCTATGATGGATTTTAGCAGTTTTACCACTGGCGCGGCCATTATTATCTTCGCAAGCTCTGGGTCTGGCTCGTTTATTTTGTTTGGTTGGTTTACGGCCATGGATTGGGACACTATGGCTTGGATTTCGTCTTCGCCATAGATATCGTTAATATGGAAGCGGATATCCTCTGCCGGGGCAATAAGTGGCATGATATGGAGACCGGTGATATCCTCCAAATCCCGGATTACGGCTGCATCTGTAGCTACATTATGGTCCATGGCAACCCATAAATGCCTCGGGCTCTGGCTTACAGGCAGGGCGGTGTATTTTATGGCATATTCATGCCCTAGAATATTTGCGGCTTGCAGGTCAATTTCTGTGATGGATAGGTCTATTGTTTCAGTTTTCATCATGAGAACCCTCGTCTACAATGCCCAGAATCTGCCTGGAATCGTTCCCAGTGTACATTTGAACATCGTTTAGGCTGCGGTTGATGGCGCGAGTGCGCCTGCCTACTAGGTTTTCAATTTCGCTGCCGGCCTGGGTTATGCGCTGATGCGCCTTTGAAAGCACTTGCTCGAAATTGCCAAATTCTTTCTTTACCGCCCCCAATGTCTTTTCAATATCGGATGCGCCCTTTTGAATTTGCAGGGTTTTGAAGCCTAGCTGCAGCGAATTTAACATGGCAGAAAGAGTGGTTGGCCCGGCAATTACAATGCCGTCTTGGCGGAGGCCATCAAAAAACGAAGCATCGCGGGCAACCTCGGCGTAAAGGCCTTCTGTGGGAAGGAACATAACGGCAAAGTTAGTGGTTTCTGGAGGTGATACATATTTATCCCGCATATCCTTGGCGAAAACTTTGATGCGCGCCTGCAAGGCCTTGCGGGCTGCATCAACGGCCATTGGGTCGCCTTCGTCGTAGCTGTCTAGTAGCCGCTCGTAAGTTTCCAGCGGGAATTTAGAGTCGATAGGTAAATAAACATGCTCGTCTCCCATGCCGGGCAGTTTTACCGCGTATTCTACGCGAGTGGTGGCCCCGGCTACGGTTGGCACTTCTTTATCGTAAAGCTGCGCGGGCAGCATATCTTCAATAATTTGCCCAAGCTGAACCTCGCCCAAAATACCCCTGGACTTTGTGCCAGAAAGTATGCGATTAAGCGACCCCACAGATTGCGCCACGGTTTTCATCTCGCCCAGGCCACGGTTAACACTTTCAAGTTGCGTGCTAACAGTTTCGAATGACTTTTTAAGTCGTGATTCTAGCGTCTTCTCCAGCTTCTCGTCCACTACATTTTGCATCTCGTCTAGCTTTTTAACATTGGACACCTGGATGGCCGTAAGCTTCTCGTCTACATTTGTGCGGATTTTTTCCATGCCGTCGGAAGTATGCCGCAAGAAATTATGCAGCGCTTCTTGGGTATCACGATTCATTGCGTTCATGGCCTTTTGGCTATGCTCCCGGTTAGTGTCAAACATATTTATCTGGCTGGTACGCAACAGCTCCATCTTCATCTCTAGCCCTTCACGCAACCCATGGCTATCCAACGCCTGCTGCCCAAGCGCCTCTTTCTTAAAAGCCTGCAAAAACCTTTCTGTCCGTTGAGCATTTCTATAAAGCTGCAAAATAACAGCCCCTAACATTGCAATAATGGCCAAAGCAATAAGCAAAACCGCCAAATCAAAATTCTCCATAGGGCTGCTCCTTTATGTAAGATTAAAACCGTTAGAGGCTTCGCTGGCCACACCCCCACTTCTTTTTCAAAAAAAGTGGGGGTGTGGGGCAAAGCCCCTGCGGTCTTGTATTATTATCCTTGCATAGCCTTTGCTACTTCTTCTGCGAAGTTTTCTTCTTTTTTCTCTACGCCTTCGCCTTTTTCTAGGCGGACGAAGCGGGCTATTGTTGCGTCTGTGGCTACGGTTTTTAGGTAGCTGCCTACGCTGTGGTCGCCGTCTTTAACATATTCTTGGTCTACCAGGCAGATTTCTTTTAGGGATTTTGCCAGGCGGCCTTCTACCATTTTTTCTATAACTTGTGCTGGTTTTGGCTTGTCCGAGGTTTCGTTTTCGTTAAGGGCTGTTTGGGTGAGGATTTTCTTTTCGTTTTCGATATATTCTGGAGACATGTCTGCACTGGAGATAAATTGCGGAGACATGGCTGCAATTTGCATACATACGTTGCGGCCTGCTTCTACTAGGGCCTCGTTTGTGTCTGCTGCGGTGATTTCTAGCATTACGCCCACGCGGCCGCCGCCATGAACATAGTCTACGATAACGCCGTTGGCGCTGGCCGCATAGCGTGCAAAGCGGCGGATACCAATGTTTTCGCCAATTGTAGAGATTTTATGGGTGAGAACATCTTGCACGGTTTGAGATGGGTCTGCAATCCAGGCTTCTTTAACCAGTTCTTCAACAGTTTCTGCTTTGGATGCCAGGGCTTGTTTGGCCACGTTCTGTACGAAGGATACAAAGTCTTCGTTTTTGGCCACGAAATCTGTCTCGGAATTAACTTCCACGATTGCGCCTGCTTTGCGGTCTGCTGCTATTTCTGCAAGCACTAGGCCCTCTGCTGCTACGCGGCCGGCTTTTTTGGCTGCTGTGGCTAGGCCTTTTTCCCTTAAAATTTCTGCTGCGCGCTTTACATCGCCTGCGGCTTCGTCTAGGGCATTTTTACATGCGGCCATGCCTGCGCCGCTTAGTTCTCTTAGTTCTTTTATTAATGCTACTGAAACTGCCATAGTTTTTCCTCCATTAAAATGGGGCGCTGCCCCAAACCCCGCCACTATGCCTTAAACCCGGCTCCGTTTCCTTGTTTCACTGCGGACGTATGCTGCGCATACGGATAGTGGGAGTTTTGGGTGCTCCTCTTTATTATTCTGCGGCTGCTACTTCCTCAATATCAACTGCTTCAACTTCAACTGCTTCTTGCGCTACTGCCTCTACGCTGTCTTGTTCGCCTTGTTTGGCTTCAAGAACTGCGTCTGCTAGGCGGCCAGCAATCAGCTTGATTGCGCGGATGGCGTCGTCGTTGCCTGGGAATACGTGGTCTACTTCGTCTGGGTCGCAGTTGGTGTCAACTATGGCGATTATTGGAATGCCCAGGGTGCGGGCTTCTTGTATTGCTATGCGTTCTTTGCGGGAGTCAACCACGAATAGGGCATCTGGGACGCGTCTCATGGTTTTTACCCCGCCAAGGTTGCGTTGTAGTTTTTCTAGCTCATGCTCTAGTTTTGCCACTTCTTTCTTTGGCAGAACATCCATGCGGCCGTCTTCTTTCATGCGCTCTAGGTCTTTTAGGCGTGCTACACGGGTTTGCATGGTTTTGAAGTTGGTTAGCATGCCGCCTAGCCAGCGTTCATTGATAAAGTACATGCCGCAGCGGATTGCTTCTTCTTTGATAGATTCTTGCGCTTGCTTTTTTGTGCCAACGAAAAGGATTTCGCCGCCGTTTGCTACAACTTCGCTTACTGCTTTGTAGGCTTCATCAACTTTGCGTACTGTTTTTTGCAAGTCGATGATATAAATGCCATTTCTTTCGGCGAAGATAAATTCCGCCATTTTTGGGTTCCAACGTCTGGTTTGGTGGCCAAAATGCACACCGGCTTCCAGAAGTTGCTTCATTGAAATTACTGCCATAAGGCACCTCCATTGGGTTTTTCCTCCATAGCCGTATAGCCGTTTTCACTTGGCGTATGCTCAAGCACCCGAAAACGACCTTGGTGGTTGTTCCTCCAAGGCTATGTGTGTAGTTCTTGCTACAACGTGAACATTGTACAGTAAAACTGCATGTTTGTCAAAATTTTTGTTTTTTTCATATGGAAATGTCTGTGGCTATGATATACTAGGAAAAAATTTGAGGAGTGCATGAAAATGGTAAAAACAAACAAGGACAAGCTGCCGGTGGTTTCTGTGTCGGGCATAGTGTGGCACCCCAAAGGCGGCGGCGCAGGCCGTATTACCACAAATGGCGATGTTTTGTGGCTTGCCGGGGTAGGGGGCATCACCTACAATGCCAAGATAGGTGACCCATGCATAGGCTGGGTGGCAGACCATCTAGAGCCAGGCGTATCTACTCGCCACAGGGAAGATGTGTTTAACGAAGCGTACACAGTGCTTTCATGCATTGGCAATGAGGCCACCGTGCGCAGCGGTGATGCCAAGGGCCATAAAGGCATAGTAACCGGAAAACACGGCGGCTGCGAGCATGTTATGGTTTATTTCCCGGAAGAAACTCTAGAACTGCTAGATGTTGGCGATAAAATCTCCGTAAAAGCCACTGGCCAGGGTATGGAGCTGCCAGACCACCCAGAAATTAAGCTACGCAACATGAGCCCTGTTCTTTTTGATAAAATGAACATACAAGAAGCGGCTGGCAAGCTAAAAGTGGGTGTAACAAAAATCGTACCCGCAGACATAATGGGTTCTGGCCTTGGCAAATCCAGCACGGCCAGCGGTGACTACGATATCACCATGTTCTGCGATGAGATTATAGATAAATACGGCCTAAACGACCTGCGCTTTGGCGATATCGTGGCTATACAAAACGCAGACAACCGCTACGGCCGCTCGTATAGAACCGGCGCATGCACCATAGGCGTGGTGATTCATGGAAACAGCTTTGTGGCAGGGCATGGGCCAGGTGTAACCACGCTGATAACCAGCCATAAACCAGTGATAGAGCCGTTTTTGGATTGTGGGGCTAATCTGGCAGATTATTTTCTGTAGTAAAATAGATGGAGCGACTATGGCAAAAAAATCAGTTGGTCGCAATTTGCGACCAACTGATTTTTTTTGCAAGTGAACGCTTATCTGCATTTGTGCGCGATTATTTTCCGCTTCACGCGGCGGGATTTTTGTGCTCTGTGCTACATATTTGCGTGTGCCGTTGTTGTGATTTTCGCGGTAGTGTTGGAGGCATATCATTTTCGCTATTTTCCTAGCATACGCGGCTCGGATAGTGTTTTTGTTTTTGTCGCGTATTTTATGCTCGGAGCATTTCCTATAATCGTAAATTTGAAAGAGGATTTTCATTGGAAACGTACAGAATCGAAAATTTAACATTTTCATATCCGAACCGCAAAAAAACCGTGCTTGACGGTGTAAGTTTGTCCGTCGCAAAGGGTGATTTTGTTGTTGTTTGCGGAGCTTCCGGCTGTGGAAAAACAACGCTGCTGCGGCAACTAAAACCGCAAATCGCGCCACACGGAATAAAATCGGGGGCAATTTTTTTCGAGGGAACGCCGCTTGAAAATTTGTCTGCGCGTGATGCGGCAACGAAAATAGGCTTTGTAATGCAATCGCCCGATAATCAAATTGTGACGGATAAGGTGTGGCACGAATTGGCGTTTGGGCTTGAAGGCACTGGAATGAAGCAATCTGAAATTCGCTTGCGCGTGGCTGAAATGGCAAGTTTCTTCGGTATACAAGAGTGGTTTCATAAATCGGTAACTGAGCTTTCGGGCGGGCAAAAGCAAATTCTCGTGCTTGCTTCGGTTATGGCAATGCAACCGTACGTGCTGATTTTGGACGAGCCGACAAGTCAACTTGACCCCATTGCCGCAGGCGAATTTCTAAGCATGGTCGGCAAAATTAACCGCGAACTCGGCGTGACGATAATTCTAACGGAGCATAGATTGGAAGAAGTATTTTGCCTGTGCTCCCATGTCGCGATAATGGATGGCGGGCGCGTAACAGCGCAAGGCACACCTGCTGAAGTGGGCTTGCATTTGCCCTCCCCGCCAACGCCAATGCGAGTGTGGGCGGCTTGCGAAAAAAACGGCGAATGTCCAATAACTGTTCGTGACGGAGCAAGATGGCTTGAAGCACAAGCTGTCGACGCAAGTAAAATTCAGGATAACACTCCAAAAAACGTATTAAATTCTGCCGTAATTCTCAAAAATTGTTGGTTCAAATATGAGAAAAATTTGCCCGATGTAATTAAAGGATTAAACTTCACGGCACATTATGGCGAAATCACCGCCGTTTTGGGCGGCAACGGCACAGGCAAAACCACAATGCTATCCCTCATCGCGAAAATTAACGCACCGTATCGTGGCAGAGTTAATGCAAGCGCGACAGCCTACTTGCTTCCACAAGACCCGCAAGCATTATTCACCGCAAAAACTGTCTTGGAAGATTTACACGAAATTTCAAAGGATACGAAAAATGTAATAAAATTATGCCGTCTTGACGGACTTTTGGGCTGCCACCCATATGATTTGTCGGGAGGGGAGCAACAGCGCGCTGCACTTGCCAAAGTGCTTCTATTGCAACCTAAAATCTTACTTTTGGACGAGCCGACAAAAGGGCTTGACGCGGAATACAAAATAACATTCGCGGAGATTTTACGCAATTTGAAAGTGGCGGGAACAGCAATAATAATCGTCAGCCATGACATAGAATTTTGCGCCGAACACGCCGACAAATGCGCCTTGTTTTTTGATGGCGATATTGTCACAGAAAATACGCCGCGAAATTTTTTCAGCGGTAACAGTTTTTACACCACCGCCGCAAACCGTATGGCGCGGAATGTTCTGCCAAATGCAATAACCGCAAATGAGATAGTTTACGCAATTTGGGGTGAAATTCCCCCGCCAAAAAAAATTGAAAAAGCAACTCTTATCACGGCTAACAGCAATCCCGCCACTACATCGCAAGCGGCAAAAAAGGTTCAGAAAAGCAAGCTATCCAAGCGTAACATAACTGCGGCGACGATGATTCTGTTGACAATTCCTGCGACAATTTTTTTTGGAATATATTTTTTAGATGACCGGCAATTTTATTTCTCTGCTGATTATTTTACAGACCATGTTGCCGTTCGCATTGATATACGAGGGGCGCAAGCCCCAAGCGTATGAGCTTGTGATTATTGCCGTGATGTGTGCGTTAGCGGTTGCGGGACGCGTTGCATTTTTTATGTTACCGCAGTTCAAGCCCGTACTCGCAATAGTGATTATTTCGGGCGTTGCATTCGGCGGTGAAGCAGGCTTTTTGGTCGGAGCAATGGTTGCGTTCGTGAGCAATATGTATTTCGGGCAAGGCCCGTGGACACCATGGCAAATGTTCGCGCTTGGGATAATCGGATTTCTTGGTGGTGTGCTGTTCCGCAAAGAGCTGTTGAATCGCAATCCAATTTCGCTTTCAATATTCGGCGGCATGGCGGCATTTTTAATTTACGGCGGAATTATGAACCCTGCCAGCGTTTTGATTCATCAGCCGAGCCCAACAATTGAAATGTTCGTGCTTGCCTTTCTATATGGAATCCCATTCGATATTGTACACGCCATTGCTACCGTCACGTTTCTAATGATTATATCGCGTCCAATGCTTGAGAAATTAGACAGGCTTAAGGAAAAATTCGGGTTGGTGGAACACACCAATTTGTGATGTTAGCAAAATTCAAAATACAATAGAGTTCTTCTGAAATTGCAAAAAACGCAATTTCAAAAGACGCAAAAGATTGAAAATGTAACTTTTCCGAACCCCCTACGGGAATTTCGGAAGAAGTCTATAGAAAGAGCAAGCTGCGGTGGCTATAATTTTGAGATTGGTATCATTTGTCTATAGCTACAGCAAGCAATGAGAATAATGGCGCTTGACAGAATACACGTTACGTGTTATCATTGCTTCGCAACAGCAGAACAGGCGTTTCTACGCCATGGACGGGTCTTGCCACCTCCGGAAGGGATTTTCCTGAAACGGACCGCGCCGCTCCCGCTTTAACCCCTGTGCATGTTGTAGCCATATTATTCGTCGCATCAAATGAAAGAGGGTAACGCACCAGGCTTTGGATCCGGCCAGGGCTGCGGACCCACGCTAGCATCTTTCATATACTGCGGCATCGGGGCCCCGGCTTTTAACAAAGAAATATAAGCAACTTGAAACAGGCTTAAGCCTTGCTAAAAAACCGCCTAAACATGCGAGTTTTAGCATTGCTTTTGCCTGTTTTTTATTAGGTTTAATCCAATAAATTAAAAGGAAGTGATGGTCAAATAATCGGAAAAATGACTTAGGTAAAGCAACATCTATTTCACGTGCCGTTTGTGAATCCTTACGCTTTTCGGATTTCTCAACGGCGTTCCATAATGTGGAACGGTCTTGAAATTCTTTCGGCGCATTTTGGGGTAGCATAATTTCGGAATGAACCACGCCCGATTTTCGAGTATAGTCGTGTGTGATTCCGTCATATTCGTTGTGTAATTTTTCACCAGCACGATAAGCAGAAGCGGCAACTGATGACCGCCCACTACTGCGTTTGATTATCTGTGCGTGTAGGTGATAAATTGCCATGACGGTTATGCCCCTTTCCGCACACATGGTTGTGCGGCTACTTAATTAAAATATGCTCGCAACGTCTAAAACGTGCGGGCTATTTTTATTAAGTTCTTGGAGCGTAGCGACAAGGGGTACAGCGGAACGCTGTCGCACACGTTAGCGAAGCGAACGTATAAGTGCGCCCTTCGGGATTTTTGCGGGGGTGAAGATTTACGGCATAGCGGTAAAGTTACGGCAATTTTTGCGGTCGCAGTTTGCTAAAATTGTGAGCGCAAAAATGATGTTCGCCATAGCACATTTCATCTGCTACTTGCATATATTTGATATGTGGTGCTATGGGGAACAACGACAACTGGAATGGGGAAATTGACATGGACGAAAAGGACAAAAAGCAATTGGAGAGTTTACGAAAACAAATTACACAACTAAAAGCAAGACAGAAGACTGTACTTGCAAGAAGCAAAGAAAAGGAACGAAAACAAAGAACACGCCGGCTGATACAAAACGGCGCATTGGCTGAAAAATACTTATGTTGTGAAAATATGCTACCCGAAGAATTTGAAAATAGGGTAAAGGAAATCGCCAAAATATTGCAAGCTATTGATGGCAAAAACGGAACAGCAAGGAATGACGGCAAGCTACAACGTAATGACGGTATTCCAAATTGAAGTGATACATAATTCTTTCCCTGTTTAGAGATTTTAACAAAAAAGGCACAGTTTCCTGTCAAGGGTCTTGATGAATGGCGTATACTACGCCACCCGTTGACAGGCTGTGCTTTTTTGTGTTTTCGTAATTATCAGGGAAAGGGGGATTGTGTTTTCACGCAATTTGACATTGTTGTCAAATTTTTGATATAATTTATGTTGCTACTTTTATAAATAAAATTGAGGTGCATTATGGAAAAAGAGCTTAAACAAGAAAAGATAACATTGCCGAAAGAATTGCAAATTCAAATGATGAAATTTTTCATGAAAACTTCTATTCCTCGAATTAAAAAAATGAAAATGGAAGCGGAAAAGGCGCAAGCAAAAGAGGAGAAAATGTCAACCAATATAGCCAAGTGCGAATAATGGAAATTTGACATAAAAGCAGATAAAATATACACTGGAGGGGGCAAGTCTTTTTATTAAAGGTTTGTCGAAAAAATAAAAAAGCGTTTACTAGGCTAAAACCCTTGTGTTTGAGGGCAGTCCAATTCTTTTCCTATTATAGGGCAATCAATGAGGTGAATGCGAATGGCAAGTATCGTCAATGCATCCGCCGCGCTTCACATACACAGCGACCAAAATCGCGCTATATGCAGCATTCGCGGCGTTAACCCAAACATGACTGCCGAAGCTGCAGCATGCTTTGTTATGGGTATGCATTATGGCCCCAGAGTATGGCTCGCTTAGTCGCCTGCATAGCCTTACGGCTAATACAGTCACATCAATAAGCCCACTGGCTTAGGCGGCTTTATATAGCTCTGTAATCTTGATTGTTGTGATTATTGGGCGTTTACATATTGGTTATGCAAAAGTTCGTTTTTAAAATATGACATTTTAGCGAAGTATAATAATGTCAAGATAACACTATGGTTGTCTTCAATAAAATCGGCTTATTTCTCTTCATATTTAAAATAATCAAAATCTGCCGGCAGCTTCGTACCAGACACATCTATGCAATGCATCCCCACAAATGCCCCGGTAAAGAAGCCCCCGCCAGATACAAAATCATCAGACAGCTTGTAGGTATCCAGCTTCACAGGCACTTCGTTCCAGTTCTGCCCGTCAAACGAATATGAATATGTGTAGCTAAACTCCCGCACTTGCACCCGGATATAAACCGCGGCAGCATCGGCCGGGATAGCAATTTCCTTGCCGGCCAGCGGGTTAGCGAAATCGCCGTTTTCGGCGGTCATTAGGTCTAGCACTTTGCCTTTTTCTTCGTTCCAGGTGATGTGTAGTGTTGTCCAGTTCATGGTGTTGTAGTAGCAGCAAAGCCCCGCCATTTGCTGGAAGTTGACCGGGTTAAACTCGACTTTTGTTTCTGCATCAAAATTAAATGCCTGCCATCTTCTGGCCAAAAATGCTTGGGTAAATTGTGATGTTAGCGACTCGCGCCCATACAGGCGTAGGTAGCCTTTGCGGGCTTTTAGGCTGGCGATATCTTCTCCAATGGGTATGCGTAGGGATTGTAAGTGGATGTTAAGCTTGTCGCTGTCGAAATCATCTATGGCGGCCTCGGCAGGCCATGGGGCTTCTTCCATGTCAGGCACATCAATTGTGCTGGCCGGGAAGTTGCTGCCAACCACATATGGCCAGTCGTTTTTCCATTCTAGCCTTTGAATAGCTGTTTCCCGCCCAAGCGGGCAGTAGCCGCGGGTTTCTACGGTTACATCTTCGTTGCGGCCGCTTGCATTGGTTACATTGTCTATTTTTAACGGACGGCCAACCAGGCAAACCAAGTACCAGTCGCCGTTATGGGCCTGTGTAAAAGAGGCGTGGCCGGCTTTTTGCAGCGGGTTGTCTGGTTTGTGCTTGGCAGAAATTAGCGGGTTATCCGGGTGGACTTCATACGGCCCATACAGGGATTTAGCCCGGGCAATGGTAGCCACATGGGAATAAACTGTGCCGCCCTCGGCTGTAAGCAGATAATAGTAACCATTTAATTTGTACAGATGCGGTGCTTCTGTAAGCTGATGCTCTGTGCCTTTGAAGATGTTTCTTATCGGGCCAATTAGCTTTTTCTCCTTATGGCAGTATTCTTGTATAAGGATACCATTGAAGCTATGATGCTGGGTGCGCTGGTCCCAAACCATGTTCACCAGGTATTTTTTGCCGTCATCATCGTGGAAAAGGGATGGGTCGAAGCCAGAGCTGTTTAGGTAAATGGGCTCGCTCCATTCGCCGTCTATGGTGTCGCAGGTTACAAGGTAGTTGTGGCCGTCCTTCCACGCGCCAGATACCACTTTAATATCTGAATAAATAAGCCAAAATTTATTGCCGTAAAAACTAAGCTGTGGCGCCCACACCCCGCCAGAGTTAGGGTTGCCATGCATGTTAAGCTGGCTAACACGGTCAAGGGGGCGCTTGATTAGCCGCCAATTTTTTAAATCCTTAGAGTGATGAATCTGCACCCCAGGAAACCACTCGAATGTAGATGTGGCAATGTAATAATCCTCCCCAACCCGGCAGATGCTAGGGTCTGGGTTAAAGCCTTTAAGAATCGGGTTCTGTACTGTCATAAGTATCTCTCCATTCTAATCTGATGGGACGCTGCCCCAAGCCATCTCGTAAACTGCGTTTATAGTGAAATAATTCGAAAACGGTCTCGTCTGTCGCGGCAAAAACGCCTGAAACGCCTTGTCTCGGCGTTTCAGGTGCCGCTCTGGCGAGACCGTTTCTTATTTATTTCACTATACTGGCTGCCTGCGGGTGCATACTGTGTATGCAAATAGTTTTATTTATTAGAGTTCCTCTGAAATTGCAAAAAACGCAATTTCATAAGGTTCGCTTGGCGAACCCGGCACGACCTGCCGTCTGGTTTCTTCCGGGTTACCTCAGAAAAAGCAAAAGATTGAAAATGTAACTTTTCCGAAACCCCCTACGGGAATTTCGGAAGAAATCTATTCGCCAAATTCGATATCCCGCAGGCTGATGCTACCTGTGCCTGTGTAAGTGAGATACAGCGGATGCACGCCATCTGGTAGGTTCACATCCCCTGCAAATTTTGTCCATATATTCGCGCTTACGATAGAAACCAGGCCATGCACTGGGCCGCCAAGGGCTGTGCGCACCTCAAAATCACCTCTGCCGTAGGCTCTGGTGGTTAGGGTTAGCTTTTTCACATTCTGCATATGGAAATATTTGAAGCCTATGGTGGTAGATGTCGTGATTTCTGCTATCAAAGCGTCGTTTTCGTATTTGGGCTGGCAGGATGCCTCCCATGAATGTGGGCATAAGAATTTTGCATTTATTTCATCTGCATTGTCCATGGGGGGGTAGGGGGCGCAGTAGGTGCATGCCCCGGTTTCATTACCATGGGAGATATCTTCTGGGATATGTTTCGTACAGCCGATACTATGGGTTGGGCAGTTGTCTGCATTGTTTTGTGTAATACGCGCGGTCTTTGCCGCAACTTTTACGCTACCGCTTGCCCCAAGCCCCGTAACCTCTGCCGGGGAATCGCTAAAAAGATTGCAGGCAATGTACGCCGGGTAAACGCCCTGGGCTGGCAGCGGTTTCTCACTTGCCCCCTGGGAAGTCATTTCCACTTGCGGGATGCTACCGTCTGGCTTCACCTCAATGCGTTCTACGCAAGCCTGGCGAGAGAACCATGTATCGTTGGTCATGCGATGGTAGAAGATATACCATTGCCCGCTAATGTTAGCGATGCTGCCGTGGTTGTTGCCATATGGGTACATGCGTTTTTCTGCGGGTTTGTAACTGTCTATGCCAAGGTCGCAATTGGACACAATCACGCCACCGTACACAAAACCTTTGGTGGGATGCTTGCTTGCGGCATAACAAAGCTCGGTCATATGCACCGAGGAATATATGAGATAATAAGTATCGCCGATTTTGCGCATGGAAGGCGCTTCAAAAAATTCATGGCCTTCATAGCTAGTGCCAGCTCCATATGGGCCGCTGGGGATGATGTAAACCGGCTCTTCCACTATAGTTAGCATATCCGACGCAAGCAATGTGGCCATGCCGCCCCTGCGGGATTTATCCCCAATCACCCCAAGGCCGGTGTAAAGGTACACCTTATCGCCTTCGGTTAGCAGCCCTGGGTCAAATTGTGGCTCGTCACCGTCTTTTTCCCCCAGCAAAGTACCGCAGGGGTATTTCACATAGCCGTAGAATTGATATTTACCAGCTGGGCTGTCGCAAACCGCCACAGACACCACCTTGGCCTTGTCCAGCACATAATATAGGTAGTAACGCCCATCTGGCCCTTGGGTAACATCTGGCGCGTAAAGCACCATATGGCCGTCCCGGTTCAATGGGTCGTTGGTTTTTTTGTAAATCACGCCTTCGTAACGCCAATCGCTAAGGTCGTCCACTGGGGCAGACCAGCATACATAATCATTCTGGCAGAACACGAAGCCATGGGCCCGGTCATGAGAGCCGTACACATACACCCGCCCGCCAAAAACATGCGGCTCGCCATCGGGGATATACTCCCATGAGGGTAGGTAGGGGTTTAGGCATTGGGTTTTCATGAGGTTGTCCTCTCCTTATAGTCTAATTAGCTCTGCAATGCTCATTGCTATGCTGTCTAGTATATCGAAGAACTTGTCGTTAAGGTCGTAGTATTTGCCGTTTGGTTTAGTTAGAGGGTCGTAGGCGTCTATGCTTTCCCGGTCTTTGCGGGCTACCACGTAGGTGGTTACGGCGCGAGATGCCAGCATTTCACTAATTTGGGCTACGCTTTTGCCGCTATGGGTTGGGATATGGGGTGGCGCGTCTGTGATTAGTATAAAGATATTGCGTACAGAGCCTTCTTCCCGGTGGGAATTAAGCAGCTCTATGCCTGTTTCTAGGGCGTCTAGGGATGATTCTGGTATGTCGCCGCCGTAGGTGCGCGGGATGTTTTTCACCTGCTTTTGAAATTTTGGCACATCGTCTGTGAAATTGTACACGCTGGGTTTTTCTTTTTCGCCAAGGTCGCCGAAGCCTATTAGCCCCAGCTTGTACATTGCGCCCTTAGAGGCCAAAATGCTGGCGAATTCTATGGCGCGGTCCTTCACACCGTTTATATATGTGTCCATAGAGCCGGTGGTGTCTATTAAGAAAACTACGTTAACCCTGTCTGTGCCCAGTGTTGCGGCTTCTCTTGCCGGGGGGGCGTGGGTTTGGGTGCGGTCAAATTCTGCCTGTTCTGTGCGGCCGGTGGTTAGGTCTTTTACGAAAACCTCGAAAATATTGTTTTCGTCTAGGGCGTAGGTGATTTCCAGCTGGGTTGTGCCTGTTAGGCCGGATAGCGCCACGGTGCCAATATACTTGCGGGCTTCCTCTTGGCCTTGCTCCCATTGGAAAACATCTACATTTACGCGGCTTGCGCCAGACATGCTGGCGAATTGGCTGTCTGAAAATTTGCTGGGAATTGGGCTGCCCATTGGGATAATCGGAATCGCGCCGCGCTCCATGGTGGCCACATTTGTAACCGCCTCCGTGCCGAAAACCTGCCTTGTGATTTGCCCAACTTTTACATTGCGCCCGGGCAGGTGGATTAAATAATTGTAAATGCTTGCGCCCATGGCCACGCTTTTGGCGGGGTCTGTTGCGCGGTATGGTTCTTTTATGAAGCCGGCTACCATGCGGCGCACCATTGGGATTAGTGTGCTACCGCCCACCAGCACCACTTTGGAGATCTCATCTGCGGCGGTGTTGGCGCGTTTTAGGGCTTCTTCTATTATATCGCGGCTGCGGTCCACGTATTTGCGTATCATGGCCTCAAATTCTTCGCGGGTGATTTCTGCATCTAAGTTCTTTGGCACGCCATCTACTATAACCAGCGGGTTAATGCGCACAGCTGCCTTTTTCGAGCCGGATAGTTTTTTCTTGGTTTGCTCTGCTTCTTGTTTTAGCTTTTGGGTAACGCGCTTGCGTTCTGCGGCTTCTAAGTTGTCTAGGTCTATACTTGATTCTTCTGTGAATTTTTGCTTCATCCAGCGTACTAGCTCTGCGTCAAAATCGTCGCCACCTAGGTTCATGTCGCCTACGTCGGATAGCTCTTGGAAGACTTCTTGCCCGTTCTCGTCTATGGAAACTTTCAACACACAGGCATCGAAAGTGCCGCCGCCAAGGTCGTAAACCAGTAGCGTTTGGGCAAAACTTTGCCTGTAGCCGTATTCGATGGCGGCTGCCAGGGGTTCGCTTAGCAAATATACATTTTTAAACCCGGCCAGCAGTCCGGCTTCCTTCGTTGCAAAAATCTGGCGGTCGTTAAAATATGCCGGGTGGGTAATCACGACTTCGTCAAAAATTTCCCCGGCTTGTGCTTCTGCCGCCTGCTTTAGCTTGCTTAAAATTTCTGCGCTAACTTCTTCTGGCGATTTTTCTAGCCCGGCTAGGTTAATCTTCTCCCCGCTGCCAATCATCCGTTTTACAGAGAGCACAGTAGTTTCAGGATAAATTATCGCGCCACTTTTGGCCTCCATCCCCACAACCGTACCATCTTCGTGGTAACAAACGGCCGATGCCAAAATCTCGTCGCTACCGTCTACTTTAACAATATCCAGCGTATCATTTTTATCATTATAAATAATAGCTGCCGAGTTGGTGGTGCCTAGGTCGATGCCAAGATAACTCATGTGTTTGCCTCCTTGTATTAAAACCGCGCTGGCTTTGCCTCTGACGGTTTTTATAGATCTCTTTCGAAATTATGCTTTTAATTTCGGAAAAGTTTCATTTTCAACTTTTTACTTCTTCTGAGGTAACCCGAAGGAAACCGGGCGGCACGAAGTGCCGGGTTCGCCAAGCGAACCTTATGAAATCACGTTTCTGTGATGTTAGAAAAACTCTATTATAATTCTACTTTTCTAAACCTGTCTGGGTCGAAGTTTTCCCTGAAGCCAGAGCTTGGGTAGTCTTCGCCGAAGCCTATGTCCTCTACCATGCCACGTACTGTACCGCCTTCTTCTTCTACCATTAGGGTGATGCGTAGTTTGGTTTTACCGCTGGGGCGCTCTGGCAGGCCGGTTATGCTTACTTCGCCTATGGTTTTGCAGGCTTCGAAGGGGTCGTCTTGTTGGATGCGTTCTATTATGCGTAGGTTAAAGCTTGTCATGTCGGATGGGTTGTGGCCGGATAAGGTGAAGATATGAGCTTTTTTGGCCAGGGCGTAGCTGGTGCCGCGGCGTATCATAGGGAAGAAGGATTTTTTCACGCCGTTGTCTATTTCTAGGCCAATGTCGTGAGAGACTGTAACTTCAAATTCCACAGAAATTTTTTCGGATTCTATATCTGGGTGGGATAGCAGGCCCATTTTCATGGCTGCGTAGTAGGTTGCGCCTAAGGAAATGTCTAGGGCTGGGCGTTCAGATGAATAAATTTTGCTTTCGTCGCCAAAAATATCTAAAAGCATTTCCCGCACCCATGGCATTTGAGAGCTTCCGCCTTCTAGCAGCACCCGGTTGATATCGTCTGGGGTGAGGCTGCCGGTGTATGTTTCACGCAGAGCTTTCATCACCAGCTTGCGGGTTTTTTCAATGAAAGGTTTGATTAGATTATGAAAATCTTCCCGGGAAAGCTGTTGCACGAAGGGCGGTATGCAGAAAGTAAAGGGTATACGGAAGCTTTGCACTCCGCTGAGCCTTTCCTTGGCCTCTCTTGCACGGGATATGATCTCTACTTGGTTCTCGATGGCCAGCTCGCTTGCGGGCTGCCCAGTTTTGTTATGGATGAACTGACCGCAGGCCTCTATTAGCCTGGCGTCAATATCGTCGCCGCCATGTTCTGCGTCGCCGCCTTGGCTTATTACTTGAAGCTTTATTTTGTTGGCGTCGCGTTCTGCCACATGGAAAAGTGTGATATCTAGCGTGCCGCCGCCAAAGTCGAACACCATTATTTTTTCGCCCTGGTTTAGCTGGTGACGGAAATTGTAGGCCAGCGCTGCGGCGTTTGGCTCTTTAATAAGGCAGATTAGCTTGTCCTTTAACCCTGCAATTTCGCAGGCGCGCATGGTGGCTTTTTGTGCTGCGTCGTCGAAATCGTAGGGAACAGATACCACTAGGCCTGCTATTTCGGCTTTTGGGTTGATGGATTCTGCATGTGATACGATATCTGTAAGGATTTTTGCGGCAATTTCCTCTGGCAGGTAGCCCCGGCCGCCTAGGTTTACGGTTTCGTTGGTGCCCATTTTACGCTTTATGCTGCGGATGGTGGTTTCTGGGTAAATTTTCATGCTGCGGTAGGCTTCTTCACCCACCACCCATTCGTCTGGCTCGCCTTCTTCTTGCCTAAATTGCACAACAGAAGGCAGCGGGATTTTGCCAAAACCATTGGACACATCTATGGCCTCTGGCCTGCGGTTGTGGTTATCCCAATAGCTGATTACAGAGTTGGTTGTGCCAAGGTCTATGCCCAGAATGTACCAATCTTCTTGATATTTATCGGTTTCTATTTGCTTGCGATATTCTTCCCAGTTCAAGGCCGTTCTCCTTTGCTTTTTAAACCGCAGGGGTTTTGCACCTGTGCCATATAAACTTGTTACGGCACGGGGTGCCGCCCGGTTTCTTTCGGGTTATATTTGAAAAAAGTTGGATAAAAACTCTAATAATATATACGTAGGTAAATTGATAAGGTTTTGTTTGTTGTTAGTGCGGAAGATTGTGGCGATTTCCGGTTGTTGGAAGGGGCTGTTTTTGTTTGAAATTAACACCGTGGTATATTGCTTTTGTTGCAAATATGGATTTTTTGCCTTGTTTGCTGTCGGGTAGCTCAAACTTTGCTTATATGGGAAACTAATAAGATATATGGTGTAAGCCGTGTAGGGTGGAAATAACGCTAATAACGTTTAATGAAAACATTACTTACACTTAATAATATCATTTTTCTTTATGTCTGCTAATTTTTTCATATATTCGACTGTATCTGCATTGGGATTTACCAAAAGCAAATTTGATTGACAGGTATTATTAAAATCTTTACCAAAAACTTTAGTGTTAGTTGCAGGGGTACATCCTTTGCCGCAATTTCCACATGGTGATATATGCTTCCATGCAAACTTTTTGATACATTCATCTATTGGGGTTTCCGCATACTCACCAATATTATCCACCCCAAACCACATAGTCCATGGTCCGGGAAAATCGTCCGAACCATTAACTACTATATAGCCCAAGTTTGAAACATCACAGCCATTCCACATACCTTCTTCATCACCACACATTGAAATCGTAAAAACATCATCGTATGTCCTTATATGCGTAATAAAATCCAAGGCATTTTTTTGTGTGTCTCCTATTAATTTTTCGCTGATTAATTCCTCTACTTTTTTGGGCATTTTATTTCCTCCTATTTTGCAGATATATATTTTTTACTTGTCATTACCAAGTTCATTTCGCAGTTTAATTCTTCTATATCGGGGTCATTAAAGCGTAGCGACATATAACAACAAATGTTAGCATCCAGTTCTTTATTAAGTATTGTTGCTTTAATCCC
>Ga0123355_10000686_pt1 | contig 46020 bp, 30 predicted proteins | sample TergutEmb28metaG_3_FD_89872 | JGI IMG/M metagenome (GOLD analysis project Ga0123355, IMG submission 89872) | Embiratermes neotenicus P1 segment gut microbial communities from Petit-Saut dam, French Guiana - Emb289 P1 | ecosystem: Host-associated > Arthropoda: Insects > Digestive system > Gut ...
ACCGTCACCGAGGATATTGCCGCTCAAGATGTTGGATTCGTTGCCTCTGTCAAAGGTATAACCTGGAATGAATTTTCTTGGAATGCTTACATATGCTCCGGTTGTACCATGCATTGTTGACTCCGATAATACTGTTTCGCCGTCGTCCAACATGTAACGGACTGTATATGCTGTATTAGTATTTGCTCTCCATTGAGCTGTATATGTCGCATTTTCATCAACTTTTTCTTCCACTTCTGGATACCAACCGTTGAATGTCCACCCAGGTTCGCCTTTAGGAGTTCCACTGTCAGGATTTCCACTTCCATTGTCATACACAGGTGTCTCTGAGCCTCTAGGTATACCTGTGTGCACATCTTCTAAAAATGCACCGTGTTTTCCAGGTAAATATGTTACTGTGAATATTGGAGTATCTTTGATTGTTAGCTCTGCATCAATAATTGTGACTTCATAGTTTGGGTTTTCTTTTAATACTCTTGCACTTAGTGTTGTTTCACCTTTGAGATAATATTCGAAGTTGAGTTCTTCGCCTTCAATTAAACCTGATACTGTACCGGTAAGTTCAAGTTCTAGAATAGATTCAAATTCGTCTTCATATATTTCTATTGGGTCTACTTTGATTATTACAGGTGCAGGAGTAATGTTTATTGTTGCTGTAATGCTTGTATCGATTACAAATTTGTCTGTAACATCCTCAGTGCCTTTGTAGATTCTAAGGTTACTTACATCACCGATACTTAATTCTCCAGGTTCGTTGACATTTCTTGCAGTTCCTATAATTTCAACATAACCTTTGATGGTATAACCACTCAATCCACCACTATAGCCCGCGTCAGAGGATTGATCTGTACCGTTAAAAACTTTACTTGCGTTGTTAGGATAAATTATGATTACCGATTTATCTGTGTACCTAGCAGTATATTCCATATTTCTATCAACAGGGTCTAGGAAAGGTCCGTTAACACCGCACTCGTAACCATTTTTCTCGACCCATCCAATATGTGTATATGTTGAGCTAGGTGTGACGATAGGAACCCAGCCATCATTCCATTTTGTCCCCTTCGGTACATTATATACTGTATCATCGCTTAATGTTCCGTAAGCACCTGGTAAAAACTGTACAGTATTCTTATACTCTATTATTGTAGCAGTGTGTATTTCAAGACTCATCATATTAGCTGAACCCATTGTGCCATCAATGTTCAAAGTTGGAGTATTCGCACTTGAATAGAGTAGTGTTCTTTCTCCGCATTCATTACATATAAATTCAAAAAATGCAAAGCCTCCATTGCCATAATGGCTGAACCAAATGTTTTCTAGTGTATTCCAACCAAAAGTTACTTCTTTATTACAATAGCCACATTCAACCCCAGTTTTATTAAATACTTTATTTTCTTTTTCAATTAAACTTAAATCTGCGCTTATAAGTTTATTTTCATTCACATACTTGTAAAATATTGTATCTTGATTTTCAACTTCTCCAACTTGTTTCTTGACTTGTGCTATTATAGTTAGATTTCCTGACACTGGGTTCTCGAAGTTATAAGGCTCATTATTTGAATTCCATGTTATAAAGTCGTATCCCACTTCGTCAGGAATTGTTAGTTCGGGAACTAGCTGACCTTCATCAACGTATATTGTATCAACTACGGCACCAAGTACGATGATGTTAACAACTGCATAATATCTTGCATTCAACACAATATTTTCACTTATTACACTGTTCTCAAAATCAAATGCATTACCGGACTCATCATACCATCCTTTGAAGTTGAGTTTTTCTTTGTATGGATCAATTATTGGTTTTGAAACTATTCCATTTTCTTCAACTGCTATTTTTGCGTATTCATCACCATCATTTTTAAATATAACTGTAAAGGTTTCAGCTTCACCCGACTGCGTTTCTTCGGTTTCTGGCTCTCCTACTATTGCATCTGTTTTTGTAACTTCTTCGAACTCTTCATCTGATATTGCGATTGCATTCATTGGTATCAATGCAATAAGCATTAGTATCGTCAAGGTGAACGCCACATATGCTCTTAGGGATTTATTGATTAGCTTTTTCATGACCCACGCCTTCTTTCATAATTATTTTGATTTACTGCTTCGTCTAGGCTCTCTTTACATCATTTACTCTTCTTAATCATGTAGAATTGGATTTGCTAATGGTACACCTGGATCTTCCACATCTATATATAAAGGCTCGGTCGCTCCTAGGGATATAACACCTGCTATGTATAATATTAGTGCTACTATTACTGCTACTGCAATTGCGCCCGCTCCTGATAACAATGTTTTGTATATGAATCTGCGTTTTCTATCTTCTTTTCTTTGTCCAATTGTGTTTTGTATGTTGTCCGTATAGTACTCGGATATACTTGTCTCATATTGTACTGTGCTGTTTCTATTCTTCCATGAGTTGCCCCAATGTGTTACCAGTTTATAGTTATCATCATGATCGCTTTCAATTTGCATAAATTTATTGCCTGTTGTGTTTATTTGAAAGATCATTGTGTTGAGCGATGCTTTTGCGTAATTGAAATTCGCTGTTTCTTTTGATGTCCCCCACGCTGCATTGTATAGTGCATCGAAACTAATGTATTTACCTAAGTTTGTTGCTAATAAGTCTAGTGCTTCAAAATCTTTTGGTTTAAGTTCTATATGTGTTCCCATCGCTGTATCTGCTTGCTTTGTTGCTCTATTTAGGTTAAGAGGACCTGCAATGTATATGTCATTTGTATATCCGCTTGACATGTTATTATGCAGTCGATTGTGCTTGCTTTTCATCACAGTTCCTCCTCTCCGATGTTTTTTCTAAGTGTAGAATAGCACACTAAAAATAAACATGTGCGAAGGTGTCTAAAAGTTAACCTTATCTTATACTAAACACCAACTAACCAGTAGACATATTTGCGGTATATTTTTCGCCATGCGCCGCGTCAAAACCTTGAAAGGTCAGTGACATTCCTTCAGTTTTGCCGCAACACCTGGGCAAAAAATATCCGCACAAATCTTATCTACTGTTTAATCAGTGTTTAGTATTACATCGTCATTGCAGCTCAAGCCAAAAAAACAGAATAGAAAAAGGAGGATTCTCATCCTCCCGTATTGAAATTACGCTCTATTTATACTAACTTTCTTCACTTCGCAACCGCCGCTCCTCGTTGTGCCGTCACGAGACTTTTTTGCATGTTCGTCAGACTACTTTAGGCGTTCCAAATAATAGCCTTCGCCTCTTGAGGCTGTTACTGCATAGCCGACATCTGCAAGCTTCGTTCTCAATTTTGACATTGCTACTTTTAATGAGTTGTCGTTTTCGAGCATTTGCTGACCCCATACTTTTTCATATACATATTCAGCAGTCATTATCTTGTCCGGTCTTTGCACAAACAATTGCAATATAGAATACTCTTTTTGCGACAGTACTACATCAACACCATCTACTACAACTCTGCCTGCAGTCGGATAAAGTTTTATTTTTTCATACTCCAATGTCTCCGGAATAAATGCAGCTGAACGCAGTAATGTTTCAACACGTAGTAGAAAAACAGATAAATCATATGGCTTGGTCAAATAATCGTCTCCACCTGTTTCAAATCCACGTATTATATCATTTGTTGTTCCAAGTGCAGTCAGAATTAACACAGGAATATTCGTAGTGCTTCTCAATTCTTCCAAAAATTGAAGCCCGTGTCCATCTGGTAATTGAAGATCGAGAATTATGCATTTTGGGTGCTCATCTTCTATAAGTGCACGAGCTTCCGCAAGCGTGAACGCTTGTTTTACATTATATCCACGACGCTGTAATATCTTCTTATTGTTGAGCTGTACTGCAGGTTCGTCTTCAACCAGCAGTAAATAGCCACTATTTGTATTCATATATGTGACCATACCTTTCACCCGGTAGTCTTCACTCATTCGGTCATAACTGAGCTAGCTCGCTCATAACCCTCTCTTCACTGACTGCAAATTGGAATCGTTAATGTTACGCTTGTGCCTTTGCCCTCTTCACTTTCAACCATGATTGTACCGCCGTGTTCTTCAATTGCTGTTTTACATATCGGTAGACCTAATCCGGTTCCCGCTTCAGTCACTCCACGCTCGAATATGTTTGCTAATATTTCAGACTTAATTCCTGTGCCATTATCACTTACAGTCACAACAACAAACCTCTTGTCATCCGCTCTCTCTGCAGCTTCTTGTTCTGCTCGTGCATGAACTGTTACTTCTCCATTTTTTGTATGTTGATTGGAGTTTGCAATTAAATTTGAAAAAACATTAAATAGTGTGTCTGCATTTCCATATACACGTGGTAGCTCCTCAGAAATTGAGATTGTAAGAGAATTTTCACGTCTTTCTAAGAACGCAGTATATGTTTCAGATACCCTATGTAATAGCTGCGACAAATCTATAGATACTTTGTCGTAATGATTATCATGAACTGCTGCATGTGTAAGAGCATTGTCAACTATTCGTGACAATCTCATAACTTCACTTTGTGCAATAGTCAAGCTTTCCCTCAGCTCGTCTTTGTCCATTTCATAGTCAAGTACATCCATTGCATTTAATACACTCGTCGATATAACTGTCAACGGTGTTTTAAAGTCATGGCTCATATCTTGGAAAAATATTGTTTTCATCGTACTTAGACGACCAAGTGCTTCATTCTCCTTTTTAAGCGTACTTGCTCTTACACTTTCCTGTATAGCACGCTTTTCCGTTTTGCGATATCTAATAAACAACACAATTGAAAGAGCTATCACTACAATTAACAGAATGACAAGAAGTATTTCCCAAAACAGTATCCATCGCATCTGTTCTTCGGTCAATACATGTTGTACATAATAGACACTTTCATCCGCATATTCCTGCATATATGTAGAGTAGTAACATCCGGATAGCGTATGAAGCGAGAGCACAGCGATTAGTGTAATTACAATGCGTTTAAATACCACGATTGCATTCTTTTTCATCACATACCCTCCGTCGAATATTCATCCATTCGCATCTACAAATTGATATGCTTTTTTATGCAATTTATTAGTATAAATTATACCTCAAATATACACAATGTTCAAGAGTAATACTAAATCCACGTATAAAAATGCATTAGATTTGTGGCTACAACGTATAAAATAATATTAATCTGCTTGACTTGTGTATTTGGAGTATGTCATAATTATTCGACAGATTGTCACCCATTATCGAAGTAATTAATAATGTAAGGAATTCCTCGTATGCTTTTCACATCGTTTAATTTTCTTTTATTTTTAGGCGCACTTCTGGTTGTCTACAGCTTAACATCAAAGAAATATCGTTGGTTCGTCCTGCTTGTCGGCTCAATGGTATTTTATAGTTTTGCAGGTCCATTCTTTCTGCTATATATATGCTCTACCATCGTAATAACCTATATTTGCACATCAATTATTAAGCGTCTTCGAATAAAGAGAGATGCTGAAATTGCCTTAGCTGTTGAGAAAGTTGAAAAGCGCGCAATTCGTGAAAAATCAAAAAAAGTCGCCAAAGCTTGGACGGCCGTTTGTCTTGTATTAATTTTAGGTATACTGGCAGTAGTCAAGTATACTGATTTTGTCATCTCAAATATAAATAACACAATGGGTCTGCTCGGATACGCTCGACAGTTTGGACTTTTAGGACTCGCGTTGCCTATGGGTATTTCATTTTACACATTCCAAACAGTAGGCTATGTTGTTGACGTTTATCGTGAAAAAGCAGAAATACAAGCCAACCCTCTAAGACTGGCCTTGTTTGTCTCTTTTTTCCCGCAGGTCGTACAGGGTCCCTTAAGCCGTTTTGGAGAGCTTTCAAAAACATTATATAGCGGTAATCCAATAACCCGTGTCAATATGGCACGTGGTGCAAACCGTATTCTTTGGGGATTTTTCAAAAAATTGGTCGTTGCCGACAGACTCTGGCCCGCTTTGGTTGTGCTTACATCATATCCGGAAGAGTATCAAGGTATCTACTATCTGTTAAGCATAGCTCTATATGCAATTATCCTGTTCTGTGATTTCACAGGTGGTATTGATATAACAATTGGTGTTGCTGAACTCTTTGGAATCCGTCTACCTGAAAACTTCAACAGACCATTTTATTCAAAATCAATACAAGAATACTGGCAGCGTTGGCACATGACCATGTACCATTGGTTTCGCGACTATGTATTCTATACGATGGCTGCAAGCAAGCGAATGCTAAAATTTTCAAAGTCTGCAAAGCGTTTTCTGGGTGACGAAATTGCAAAACGTCTTCCTGTCCACATAACACTTATTTGGGTATGGTTTCTGACAGGTCTTTGGCACGGTGCAACTTGGAATTTCATAATATGGGGTCTTGCCAATGGCATTGTTATCATGGTTTCACTGGAGCTTGCGCCATTATATGCACGCTACAATAAGCGTTTTTCAAGCCTCACCAGCAAACGCGTTTATCAGGCTTTTATGATTTTCCGTACTTTCTGGTTAATGAATATGATACGTTCTTTCGATATTTACGAAACTGTAGGCATTACATTCAATCTGATGCTCAGTGTAATCACAAACTTTAGCCTTCAGCAATTCCTACAATATGGTGTTAGTACGTTGACGTTACCATTTATTGATTATATTGCTGCCGGAGTCGGTCTTATGGTTGTATTCTGGGTAAGCTGGCTTGGACGTGGAGAAATTGACTATCGTGATAAGTTAGATACATTCAAATGGCCGGTACGCTATGCTGTTGTCGGTTTGATTTTGTTTATGACTTTGGTATTAGGTGCTTACGGGCACGGTTTTGATGCTCGCCAATTCATATACAACATGTTTTAGTCACCTGTATAATACAGGTATGACTTCCAAATACACTTTTCAAAACCTTGCCATTACTTGCATCAAGCTGACAAACATGGTACAATATTGGCTGCAAAATTAAACACAAAGGAAGTCATTAATCCAATGAAGTTTATTAGTAAGAGCGGATCACGGATAAAAAAGCCTAGCACTGAAAACGCACCTATGGTTGATAAAACAATTGAATATGAGGACACACACAATCAAGCAGGCAAGCATTTGCAACAAAATGCAACAAATCCTGCTGACTATTTTTCAGAAAATACATTACCAACCGAAGAAGAGCATACATCTTCGCAACCTCAAGTTACAGATAAGCTCATATATCCGGAATCATCACTTAGCGCAAGACAGCTAGAGGCGATTAATAGTGTAATCCGACCATCCGAACATGTTCCCGGGCAAATTGGATTTGAATCGTTAGATGAATCACTACAACCATCAGTACCTCCCGTTGAAGTTCCCGGAGGTGCCGGACGCGTTGTCAAGATTGTGTTTTTAGTCCTCTTCATAGTAGCTGCGGTATCCGCTGCAGCATATGGAGGTTGGTATTGGTGGTGGACAACTCATGCGACCTTTGACTATGCCGTTCAACCTGTTGTAATTTTAGAAGGACAAGATGTTAATCCCATTGACTTTATGGATAATAATTATGATTCAAACGAAATTACAGTAGAATTTTATAATTACAACATCGATCTAAATGTGGGAATGCAATTTGTTCCTTTGAAGTTAACATTTGGAATGCGTACTCTCGAAACCTCCGCTCCATTATATATTTTAACCCCTGTCGAGTATGTAGTACATGAGCTTGCCGAAGAAGGCACGATTAGACCTATTGATTTTATAGCCAACCCTGAAGTAGCGTCCAGGGCTCAATTTGACATTTATTTTCTTGAAGAGCCATTGCCACTTCAAGAATATTCAACAGGCGACTTTGTATTGCATCTTGCATTAAATTCTGTACCTTTTGAAGCTGTTTTAAGAGTTGTTGATACAACCCCTCCTACTGCAATTACTGAAGATCTCTCTATTACGGTTGGTCAAGAAGTTATGGCAGAAGATTTCATAGTCGAAGTTTTCGATGCTTCTCCTATTTATTCAATATCATTTGTTGAACCACCGGACATGTACTATCCCAATCCTCAAATAGTTCAAATTGCAATTGAGGATATTTACGGAAATGTTGGATTTACTTCAGCTCAGTTAACAATAACATTCAATCAAATCCCTCCTGTAATCTCAGGTGTTCCTGAAATTATTGAATCCCAAATCGGCGCAACGATTAATTTTTATTATGGTGTTACTGCCTATGATGACTTCGGTAGAGCGTTGGAGGTTCACGTTGATAGTGTTAATGTCGATATAAACACTGTTGGAGTGTATATTGCGATTCTTTGGGCAGAAGATTCTTCTGGATTACGTACCGAGTATGAAGTTGAAGTACATATACATGATTTCAATCCTGAAAATTTACATCAGGAAGTTGATGAAATACTCTCGGAAATACTGAATGACGATATGTCTCAAGCAGATCAAGTTTTGGCTATTCATAATTGGGTAAGGCAAAACCTTTCCAGAGCAACCACAGATGCTGAAACACAATCAGTACTCGCAGGAGCTTATAGCGCTCTCCAGAATAGGCAGGGCGACTCCTTCATCTACTCCGCTATTTCTAGCTTAATGCTCACTCGTGCAGGTGTCCCAAATATGCTTGTTGAACGCACATCTGATGCAGAAACAGCGCACCGTTGGGTTTTTGTAAATCCTGATGATCTCGGATGGCATCATTTCGATCCCTTCCCGACCGGTCTTACACTTGGCGATCAAACCAGCATGTTTACAAGCACACAAGCACAAGATTTCGCGCAAAGAATCTATGGAAATGGCGGTGCTGCATATTACTTCACGTTTGATGAAAATTTATTTTTAGGCATCAGCATCGTAGCAGGGGAATCTGAGTAACGCGCACACTCGTCAGACAGGTGTTAGTGCCTTCAAAAAACCATTTACAGAATGGAGTAAAAGATTGAAAAGAATCTTTACTAATCCGGATACACGATTGCGTGTTATAAAAATCACAACTGCAATTGTCGTATTTGTTTTGATATTTTTCTCATTACAACGGCTATTGATGCCAAAATATGCTTCTTTTGCTCTTGAGGGCGGCTTGATCCGTGAATACTACAATAGCACTATGGATCAAGATTTAATCCTCATTGGAGATTGTGAGGTTTATGCAAATTTTTCAACTATCGCATTGTGGGAAGAATTTGGGATAACGTCTTTTATCAGAGGTAGCCCACAACAGCTTGTTTGGAAGTCGTACTACCTCCTTGAAGACACACTGCGTCATGCAAATCAAATGCCACAGGTTGTTGTATTCAACGTCATGGCTATGCAATATGGTGAGCCTCTATACGAGCCGTATAATCGTCTGACGTTAGATGGCATGCGTATGTCTTCAACAAAAATTAGAGCAATTCAAACATCCCGTACCGAAGACGAAGATTGGCTTTCATACATTTTTCCGTTTTTCCGTTTTAAGGATAATTGGCGTTATCTGAGTTCAGAAGATTTTAGATATTTCTTCCGTGATCCACAGGTTTCGATAAATGGTTTTATGATTCGAAGTGATGTTGTTCCGGTCAGCTTTATACCCCAACCAATGCCACGAGTTGATTTTCAGTTCAGCGATATGGCGTACTATTATCTGGAACGCATGGTACAGTTAACAAATGAGCATGATATAGAGTTGGTGCTTATAAAGGCTCCAAATCTATTTCCATATTGGTTCAGCGAATGGGATGAGCAAATTGTTGCGTTCGCCGAGAAACACGACTTACTCTATATCAACTTCTTAAATTATCAAGATGAAATCGGTTTGGATTGGTACATTCATTCATTCAATGCAGGTCTGCATTTAAATGTCTTTGGTGCAGAGCTTATGTCACGATATTTCGGAAGAATTTTACAGGAAAAGTTTGATTTACCTGATAGGCGCTCTGAACCTGATGTTGCAGCTATGTGGGATGCAATGGCAGAGCAATATCATAATTTAATAAGAATTCAACAAGAAGAAATTGCAAGTACGGGTCGTATTAGCACTTTTCTCATTGATACTAACCCCTAATTTTGTCTGCGCGAAGTCGCAGAATCCAAGAAATCTATACTTACTAGATTCTGCGACGACCCGCAGAATGACATTAGTTGACATTACTAGAAATCATTGATTGGAGTTATATTTTTATGAAAAAATTAGTTTTATTATTAGCGCTCATGATACTTGTGACGTTTATTTTAACAGCTTGTGGCGAGGAAGAAGTGGACGTTCCTGCAGAAGATACAGAAGAAACACAAGAAGTCGATGTTGTTCCGGATGATGCTTCTGACAATGAGCAATTAGCTGAAACAACCGAACCGGAATATAATTATATCGACGATACTGACGCTCATGAGGGTACTACTCCGGACGCACCTGACGCATTTGCATTTATATTTAGAGATGTCCTCATCGAAATGAATCAGGATGTAAGTCAAGTTATTAGTGCACTCGGCGATCCTGACGGTGAGTTTGAGGCCCCCAGTTGCGCTTTTGACGGCATCGACAGAATTTTTGCTTATCCCGGCATTCAAATTTACACATACCCCCTCGATGATAGCGACTTTATCCATACAGTTGCATTTTTTGATGACTCCATTCGCACGACTGAAGGTGGAATTCGACTTGGGGCAAACATACAAGCCGTAATAGACGTATATGGAGATGATTATGAATATGAAGTCGGTATGTATACGTTTACCAGAGGTCGCACTGTTCTTGAGTTTTTAACTGATGACGGTATCGTCATAGGTATCTCATATAGGTACTTAATAGAAATATAAACATTTAAAGGTACATTCTTGATGAAGTTAGTAAGTCGCAGCAGCTCTAAAGATAATAAACAAAGATATAAAATAAACACAAAATCTAAACAACCTCTTGCTGATGAAAGTTCGCTCGGATGGCATCTTGCTGACGAGCAACAAAATTTGCAACAAAAACGCAAAAGTTCTGCTTCAAAAGTGTTGGTGACACTACTGGTAATTCTTGTTGTTGCAGCCGCCGGCTTCGGAGGTTGGTACTACTGGTGGACTACGTACGCAACATTCGACTACCACGTTCGTCCGATTGTCATTCTTGAAGGAGAAACAGTCGGTGCTAATGATTTTCTATCCATATACACAGACACAACTCTTGTGTCTGCGGACTTCTTGTCTCATGAATTTAATGCTGTTGAAGGTCGACAAAATGTACCGCTGTTATTGACACGAGGTTGGCGTTCTTTAGAAACAACTGCATCACTCTACGTTCTTACAACAATAAATAGTATTAGTCATGAATTTGCAACTCCCGGACAGGAGCTATATGCACTTGATTTCGTGGCAAATGCAGATGTTGCTTCAGGCGTTAATTTTGACGTTGGCTTTTCCCATGAAACTTTGCCCCTTGAAGAATATGCTGTCGGCGAACATATACTACACCTTTATCTGAATCATGCTGGGTTTAATGTCATATTAACTGTTACTGACACCACCCCGCCTACAGCTGTAGCTGTTAATCACGATATCCGCATCGGTGAAGATGTTACTCCGGAAGACTTTGTAGTCGATATTTTTGATGCATCGCCAATCGCTTCAATTGCGTTTGTCGTCGAGCCGGATGTCTTTGCTCGGCAAAATCAAAACGTCGAAGTTGTGATTGAAGACATTTTCGGAAACTATGCCACTTTTTCATCTACCCTTTATATTGAGTTAAATCAAGCTCCACCAACCATTGAGGGAACTGATACCCTCATCACAATGGTCGGTACTCCCATACTGTATCTTACTAATGTAACTGCATATGATGATTTTGGTAGGGAGCTTGAAGTCAATGTTGATAGTAGTAATGTCGATCAACATACTGTCGGTATTTACTATGCACTCTACTATGTATACGATTTTTCCGGTCATCGTACTGAAATTGAAATTGAAGTACATGTTATCGATATTGATATTGACTATGTACATGAAAGAGTTGATGCCGCACTTTCACAAATTTTGAGTGATGGCATGACACAATTAGAACAGGTAAAGGCCATTCACCTCTGGGTCAGACATAATGTTTCACATGCGAGTGTCAGAGGTGGTCCGGAGACTGCATATGAGGGCGCATATATCGCATTAAGAAACCGTCGCGGTAATTGTTTCATTTTTTATTCAATCTCCGAAGTCATGCTCACTCGTGCAGGGATTCCTAATATGCGCATAGAAAGAATACCCGGTACACGGACAACTCATCGTTGGAATCTTATCAATCCTGACAATTTAGGTTGGCATCACTTTGATACTTTCCCGACTCGTTTGGGGCAAGGTCCACATATGGCGCTTTTCACATCTTCTCAAGCTGCAGATTTTACAAGAAGAATTCGAGCAATTAACAATATGCAAAATTACTATACCTATGATCCAGAATTATATCCTGAGATTGTTTGGGATTAAACCATATTACAAAGAACTCACTATGGGTAGCTTTCTGCGGTTTTTCGCGTATGTAGGGCGATAAGACCCGTACTAGCGAAAAAGCGGATGAAGCTACCCATAGTGAGCGGACGGGATTTCATATGAGCACAAAAAGACCATTATTGGGAATACTTGGTGGCATGGGGACACAAGCAACTGCCAGTTTTTACGAAAAGCTACATCGTTTACAAAAGGTTAAATGCGAACAAGAGTACTTAGATATTATACTTTACAGCAAACCCTCAATTCCGGATCGCACAGCGTTTATAACAAAACAAAGCTCAGAGAATCCCCTAGATTCTCTAGTTTGCGCTGCAAAAACACTAGAGTCTTCAGGGGTTTCTTGTATTGCCATTCCATGTGCAACAGCACATTTTTTCTATGACGAACTTTCTAATACAGTTGATGTGCCTATTATTAATATGATTGATGAAACCGCTCGCTTCATAGTGAGTGAGGGTTATAAAAACATCTGCTTGTTGGCAACGGACGGATCGCTGAGAAGCCGTGTTTTTCAAGCTTCATTTGAAAAGCATGGAATTAATGCTTTATGCAATAACTCACCAGACATTGCTGATCTTCAAGCCGAGCTGATGTCTCTTATATATGATGTAAAGCGTGGTAATGCCACAGAAACAGATGTAAATGAATTACTCAACAAAGTGGTAGAACAGTCATTAGGATGTGGTGCTGATGCAATAGTCTTAGGTTGTACTGAATTATGCATCAGTATAAATGAAACCCCCAATGTAATAAATACATTGGAGGTTTTGTCGCGAGCTGTGTTAAATAAATTGCATTAATATTAGTCCATGGCAGGCAGTTTTCAGCTATTTTTTCGCGTATGTAGGGCGATGAGACCCGTTCTAGCGAAAAAATAGATGGAAATTGCCTGCTGTGGACGATTTTGTGCAATTAAGCTTCCGGTAAGCTTGCTGCTGCGACGGATTGTCCTAATCGTCGCGTTTTTTCGTCCGGTAATAAAATTTCGACCGGTACATCAGGATATTCTTCGCGTAATATTTTGTTTGCAATCTCTACCATGATTTCTCCGCCTTTTCCGCTTACAGTACGTCCCAATAGCAGAAAACTTGTAGCTCCATATTTGTCATAATAGAACGGCGTTGTATGACCGAGATAGCAACCTAGTGATCTGAATATGGCTGCTGCTCCTTCATGCCCATCATCTAGTAAATTCTGCACAGCTTTTAGTTTCTTTGCAGGTGTGTCATATTCATCAAGAGATATTCCCGCTGTTGGTGCAAGCTTAATAACTGCTTCTTGACAAAAATACTGTACACCTACGCCAATATCGCGAGTCCAAACGTCCATCGCCGCTTTTGGTGATGCATCTACAGGTGCAAATGCTAATTCACTTATCCAGTTTGAAAGATTTCCGGAACTATCAACAAAGCCACCGATAAAGCTTGTTCCTAATGCCAGTCCAAGTATGTTTTTCTTCCCTAAACTAATAGCACCGGCAAGTGCTGCAACATCTCCATCATTTGCAACTTCAAACGGTATATTCTCACCTAATGTACCGGCTGCGTTGGCATAAATGTCTCTAACATGTGTGTTAAAGAATTCTTGTGGAATCATTCCATATAGCTGTGCGAATAATACTCGATTGTTACCAATCAAACCGGCAGATGAAACACCCACTGCGTCTACACGCGGAAGGTGCTCTGCTGCTTCTTTCATTGCGGCAGTTACATTTTTAATGTGATACTCCGGATCGCTGGTTACCTTCGGATTCCATACAGTCTCATTACTATATACGGCTTCTCCGTCGATGACTGCAGCCACTTTGTAGTCACTTCCACCAAAGTCAACGCCAACACGACAGCCCTCAAAATGACCGCCAATAGAACGCTTAATTTCATATGGTTCAGGTAGTTCATCGCATTTTATTATTTCAAATTCGTTCTGATAAATCTTACCCATAAATTCTGCGTCAAAGGCACGAGAACCCTCTGGTGAATAGGTGTGCTTCAGTTTTTGAATAAGCAAATCATCACCTTTTACATATATACGAAATCCACCTTTTTGCCAGAGTTCAAACTTAACCAGTCTGTCGAGGTAGTATAAGTCTGCCTCGGCATTTTCTTCATCACCATGTACATATGTTGACTTAACATATATTTGTTTATCGTTACGTTCAATGGCAAATGAAAACGGTTTTTTAGCTGTTTTCAAAAACGCCTCGTTGAACTTGAATAATGGAATAAAGTCCGGATCAAGTTCGGATTTGTTTTTAATGTCTAATTTGATGTTGTACAGTTTCATTGGAATACCTCCTAGTATTGCTTGCTGAATCTACATAATTTCAGCTGTCTATTTAACACATGCTTTCACATGATGTTATTCTTGAATCAAACTTACTGTCTATTGGTCGTGTGCTTTCCGCCTTGAACCACATCCGCCACATTCAAAGTCATCTCCCGAATTTTCTGAATCACAGTACGAACAACCCCAGTTCGTATTTAAATCTGATGCGTTCGGCTCGTCTTTTTCACCACTGTTACTGCCATCATCCGAACTACTGACTGAATTTTCTTCACCATGTTTTACGAAGAACAGACAAATAAAGGCAAGTACAAATGTTATGGCAGCATATACAAACAGCGAGTAGTAATTGCCTACTAAATCATGTATAAAGCCATATATTGGAGTGGTCACAAGCTGTGAGCTAAATGAGAATAAGTAGTAATATCCGATAAAAACTCCAACTTTCATAGGTCCGGAAATTCTAACAATCATTGGAAGCGAGTTAATATTAACGCATGACCAGAACATACCGGCACCCATCAGTAGTCCGCCAACGAGAAGCGGGCTTGATTGAAACATTAGCGGAGTAAACAAAGCTGTCATGCCTACAAGACCAATAAGAATTGTTTTGCGTCTACCGAATTTGGCACCAATGATTCCTGCCGGAATTGCAAAACCAACAAAGAACAGTGCAAATACCGATAGCATCATTGATGCTTGACCTGCTGTTACGCCCATTGTAGTAGTCGCGTATAAACTGAAGAATGTCTCAACCGCATTGTATCCTGCAAACCAAAAGAATATTGCGCATAAAATAAGGATTAGACTTTTCTTTTCTTTCTTATCGAGTTTTACATTTGATTTTCGTATGTTTTTTATTGCGTTAAACTCAGAATCAGATTCGGTAGTTTCAATATCATCCGGCAACTTTGGCTCTCGTACAAAGAAAAATACTACCGCCATCGCACCTATCAACAGTATTGCACCAACGAGAAATGGTAATGATATTCCACCAAGCCCATATAAGGCTCCACCGCCTGCAAATGCAATAATTGCAGCAATTCCACCCATGAGATTTACGATGCCGTTTGCTTGACTTTGAAATTTCCCGGGTATTAAATCCGGCATAAGAGATACCGCCGGAGTGCGCCAAATTGACATCGTAAATGTGAATAGTATGACGACTAACATCATAGACCAGAGGCTTGGCATGTATGGAACAAAGACGAACAACAAAGCGCAAATCGGCATACATATAAATAAATATGGCAATCGTCGCCCGTAGCGAGTTCTTGTGTTGTCGCTCAATTTCCCGAAGAGCGGCTGAAATATAACTCCAAAGAAGTTGTCAACGCTCATTATCATTCCAATCCAAAACGAGCTGTCGACAAATCCTGCCAGTAGTATTGGCACATATGCATTGTAAATGCTCCACACTAATGATGAGCCGAAGAAGCCAAAGGATAGTAATATCGTTGTTTTAACATCCAGCCTCTCTGTTACCACTGTACCCAAAAGTTTACTCATAAGTACCTCCAGATAGATATTTTAAACTCGCGGCTAGTAATAATATATCATCATGAAATTTCATTTGCAATGGGATTTTATTGGTTTTTGGATTTAAATATGGTACAATGTCACGGCTATGATTAATATTTTAGAGTATTTAGAAGAAACACTAGATGAAATACCTAATCCGAATAAGGTTGCCTTTGCCGGTGCAGATACATCGGGGCGCACGGAGCTCACATTTCATGAGTTATCCGGGCTTGGTCGTGCATGTGGCAGCTACATAACTAACTCTGGTATAAAGAAGCGACCTATAGCAGTCTTTATGCAAAAAAGTCCATCGATGATTGCTGCGTTTCTCGGTGTTATATATGGCGGGTGCTATTATATCCCCCTCGATTCTGAAATGCCTGCATTTCGCATACACCTTATCTTAGAAACCGTCAACCCTTCATTGATAATCTGCGATGATGTCACGTCAGAAATTATTGCCGGATGGGATGTCCCACTCCCCTTTTCTTGCCAAGTGATTAACTTTAGTGAAGTGTGCAAACATACGAATGATGAAGTTGCACTTGCAAATGTTAGAGTAAACGCAATCGATGCTGACCCACTATACGTTGTCTTTACATCCGGTTCTACAGGCGTTCCTAAAGGCGTTGTCGCAACACATCGCTCGGTTATTGATTATATTGAAAATTTGTCTACGGTGCTGGACGTAAGTGCAGACACAGTATTTGGCAATCAGTCACCATTATATCTTGATGCATGCTTGAAGGAAGTATATACCACTCTCAAGTTTGGTGCATCTGCTTATCTCATACCCCAATCGCTATTTATGTTCCCTGTTAAATTGATTGAGTATATAAATGACAACGGCATTAACACTATCTGTTGGGTAGCATCGGCTCTTAGCCTTGTAGCTGGTTTAGGAGCACTAAAGGCGGCTACACCTAAAACACTTCACACAATAGCATTTGGTAGTGAAGTTTTCCCAATAAAACACTACAATCTATGGCGTGAAACCCTGCCTGATGCACGTTTTATACATCTCTATGGTCCAACAGAAGCGACCGGTATGTCTTGCTTCTATGAAGCTGTACGAACATACGAAACTGATGAATCTATACCTATTGGTCATCCATTTCCCAATACAGAAATAATTTTACTCGATGATAATAGCAAAGTTCCCGAAGATGGACAGCCCGGTGAAATTTGTATTCGCGGAACTTGCCTATCCCCCGGATATTTTAGTGACGATGAAAAGACCGTGGCAGCTTTTATCCAAAATCCACTTTCGGCTTTTCCTGATAAAATATATAAAACAGGCGACATGGGTCGTCGAGGTTCAAATGGCGAGCTGTACTATATCTCACGTCGCGACCATCAGATAAAGCATATGGGTCATAGAATTGAACTGGCAGAAGTTGAGTTGGTCGCAAATGGATGTGACGCAATCGGTCTTGCTTGTGCTGTGTTTGATGACACCAACAGTCATATCGTGTTATACTATGTTTTAAGCGAATCCGTTGCCGCGGAAACAATGGATGAAGCTTCTAACAAAAAAATAAAATCTACAGTCAGATCATATCTTAAAAAGAATTTGCCAAGATATATGTTACCACATAATATCTATCAACTCAAAAGCCTTCCACATACACCGGGTGGTAAAATTGATAGAGTGAAGTTACTTGAGCAATATAAAACTGAAAGGATGTAAACTTTTAAATGAGTGTTTTGCTAGAAATATTGGAAGAGTTGCACGATGATGTTGATTATTCAACTCACACAACATTAATCGATGATAATGTCATTGATTCATTTGATATAATTACCCTTATTGCAGAGATTGATGATAGAATTGGTGTTACGATTCCGGCTGATGAGCTAGTACCTGAAAACTTCAACTCGTATGCAGCCATCAGCGCACTCGTAAGCCGATTGGATGATGATGATTAGGAGAAAACAATGTATTGCATGAATTGTGGTGCACAATTGCATAAGTCCGATATTTTCTGTAGCAGATGTAATACACCTGTTCTTACAGAAGATGACATAACTTTAATGCCTAACGCTATTACAACACGCCATAACAATGAAACCCAATATAGTGAGCATGCACATTTTTCAGGCGACACACAAGTTTCCAATACGTCTGATGATTTAGTTACTTTGTCAATGCCTGATAATATGCAACATTCATCAATACCGACGAGTTCAGATGGTAATACGCAAAGAGTTAATACACAAAATCGTAGTAACGCATCAAATGATGAACCCCATATGAATAGAAAAGAAAGCAGCCGCAAAGCAACTATAATTACGATTGCTGTTGTTGCCATTGCAGTTATTGGCGTTGCTCTGTTCTTTCTCTTACATTCAAGAGATAATGGTGATGATGGCGATGCATTAATTGGCAACAATAACGAAGATTACATTGTTAATGATATAAATGGCGAGATAAACGCGGATTACATTCAAGCTACGCCACTCGAGATTGCGTCAATAGTTCTTTTTTACAGCGGACGTGCACAAACCGAATTTCATACAAGAGTTAGTGAAACAATTACGTTGCGTGCACAACTATTACCGGATGGATTAGATTATGATATAAGCTGGGAGAGCAGCGACCCTGATGTTCTGGAAATTAACCAAATCGGTCAGGCAGGGCTTGAAGCAACAATCACAGGTGTTTTCCCCGGTGTTGCCGACATTATTGTTACTGCAGGTGATTTTGTAATGTATTATGTCGTTTTCGTTGACGACTATCCTTTGCATGCACAACTTGAAGCTGCAATCAATGATGAAATTGAAGGTGTATGGCTTACCGTGCTATGGACTAGTGGTGAGCACAATGGTCAGGAAACTTCATTTATAAGAGCACGTAATGACGATACTTGGATTATGCATGGGGTGTCAGATACACGAGAGGTGCACCCCATTTTCAATATGGAATCCAACGCTTTTACAATAGGCTTTCCCAACACCGCAAGAATATACTACCTGTTCGCCGATGGCACAGGGTACTTCAGAGAACCTGACGATGGCGCTTACGCCGAAGATTTTATTTGGTGGTTTGTAGCAGCAGACACCGATATTGAAGGTTAGCGAACTTCGTTCGCCAGGGTATAGGGTTTAGAGGTTAGACTCTCACCCCATATGCAATTACAAATTCTATTTGTTCAACATGTTTCGAGGTAGTATATTGTATTTAGCAACACTGTTAATCGAAAACTAGCCCCTATACCCTATACCCTAATTTTAAACGCTTCCTGAGTTGTAGGTGAAGCCCTCGCCATGAACTTCTGATACATTTTCAGTAATCATAAATGCACTTTTGTCATTTTTATTAACAATATCCAATAGGTCACGGTAATTCCTTGAATCCATCGTGACCATTATCATGTCCTTTTTCTTTCGCTCGTATGCTCCAATAACCGGAATTAGAGTTACACCTCTATCAAGCTTTGTTTGTATTTCACCGGTTATTTCTTCTGATTTGTCGCTTATTATATAAACCATTTTTCTTTTGCGTAAGCCGGATTCGATATATCCCATTGCAATTGCAGTTATTGCTATTGATAATACTGCATATAAGAACGCATCGAACCCAAATTGAATCAAGCTAATCAATATGACAATACCATCCGATATCAAAAGTCCAATTGATGTACTAATCCCAAAATATTTTTTTAATATAAGCGGAGGAAGAGTTGTCCCGCCGGTAGATGCGTGGTTAGCATATAATAGTGATGCTGAAATTGCTATGATAATGCTGCCTGCTATCACCGACAGCATCACATCTTCAACCACTGTTGCCTGTGGAATAATCATAATGGCCACCGGAAGCAGCAGTGCTCCTAGTACAGTGTTGAAAAACACTTCTTTTCCAAGAAATATCAAAGCTGCGACAATAATGGCTCCATTGGCCGCAAATATAGTTATAGAGCGATCAAACCCAAGCATATAGTCAAGTATAATCGCAAGACCCGTTATCCCGCCGGCAGCAATTGCATGTGGACCAAGAAATAAGTTTACGGCAACAGCTATTCCAAACACCGCGACTATAATTAATGCCGTCTTTTTTACTCTTTGTAACATTGTATTTTCCTCCTAGTAGTTGACATTATCTAATTTTATATGAATAAAACATGAAAAGATTCTTCGGTATTGCTCAAAATGACATGCAATTTTATCATCATGAGGGATTTCATCACCCGAAGAATCTTTTGTGTTAATGCTTCATGTAGTATTGTTCATTTTAGGCGTATTTTTCACTTCTTTTTCATCATTCTCACGCCTTTGATCAGGCGACCATTTAACGCAGTCAATAGCCCTTCTAAGAGTTGTGGCGGCAAATCGCCTCCTGCCATCATCCGCAAACTTCTTAATGGCATATCGTCAAACATTCTGTTAAACATTTCAATAATATCTTCTGACATATTGCTCAGTTTTTCCTGCGCTTGAGCTTTAAATTTCTTCGCAAACACACGACCAATCCACTTTGCCTCTATTTCACTAAGTGTCGAATTTTCATCAAACCGTTCAAACTTTTCTCTTTTTCGCAGTGGTAAAGGTCTACCTAAAATTGCCACAAACTGTTTGTCAGATATATTACTTATACCGTTCTTTAGATCGTAGTAGGTCGGTGCTGATTTACGATAGTCCGGAATCTCTGCTTCTACAGTTGATTTGACATCAATCATAATACTTCCACGAATATCACGGCTGGAAGCTGCAACTTGCAACTCATACTCTCCACTTTCTACATGCCAATCTGATATTTTTGTATTGTAATATGCAAATGAACGTTTGTCTAATGTAAAAATAACTGTTTTACTCTCTCCTGGATTTAAGAATACTTTTTCAAAGCCTTTTAACTCATGTTCAGCTTTAAAAATTGTTGGATTCTTATGCGAAACATATAGTTGCACAATTTCACTTCCGGCTACAGAGCCGGTATTTTTTATATCTACCGAAAGACGGACTGCATCTGTGTCATTTATTGAAGCCTTATCCACTTTAGGTTCTGAATATTCGAATGTCGTATATGACAATCCGAAACCGAATGGGAAGCGTACAGGCTTTTGCGCTGTATCATAGTAGCGATATCCAACAAAAATGCTTTCGCGATACTCTACTGTTCTTTGATAACCCGGAAAATATGACGCCGATGGGTTTGCATCGCTTGAGTACGGCCAACTCTCTGTTAACCTGCCTCCGGGCGCTTGCTTGCCTAATATCAAATCGGCAATTGCTTTACCAACAGTTTCACCACCGAGGTAGCACATAAGGATTCCTTTGACATCATCTTGCCAAACTACTTCCATCGGAGACCCACCCAACAGGAACACAACAATATTATCGTTAACTTTTGCAAGTTCTTTAACCAATTCATTGTGTGACTCCGGCATTTTCATGCTCTCACGATCAAATCCCTCGGATTCATATGCAGCAGGGAGTCCTGCAATAACAAATACATAATCGTTTTCTTTTGCAATTCTTACTGCTTCTTCTATGAGTGCTTCATCAGGCTCATCAGAATCTATGTTATATCCATCAGCATAATCAAACTTTGCACCCACTTCATTCAGGCATTCACATACATTGTCCAGCTTGATTGGTTCGATTTTTGATGATCCTGCACCTTGGTGACGTGGAGTTTTTGCAAATGATCCAACAATCGCAAATTTCGCACCTTCAGGCATTGGCATCACTTCATCATTATTCTTCAAAAGGACAGTAGACTCTGCTGCTGCCTGCGCAGCAAGCTGTCTGTGAGCATCAACATCATATGTAAATGGCTCACGAGTTTGTGCTTTGAGTATTAATTCTGTAACATTAATCGCTGCAGTATCTAAATCAGCTTCAGATAGTATTCCATTTTTTACACCTTCGACAACTTTGGCATCATTGACACCATTATCTGCCGGCATTTGCAAGTCAAGCCCGGTTGCGACACCCTCAACACGATTGTTGATTGCACCCCAGTCGGTCATTACAAGTCCATTGAATCCCCACTCATCGCGAAGTATGTCAATCAAAAGCTTCTTATGCTCAGAGCAATATATACCTTCAAAGCGATTATATGCACTCATAAATGTCCACGGGTCAGATTCTCTAGTTACTTTTTCAAATGCTGTCAGGTATAATTCGCGTGCAGCTCTCTCATCAAGAACTGAATCCGATGTCATGCGACGGGTTTCTTGGTTATTGAAAGCATAGTGCTTTACAGAAACACCGACATTTTGACTTTGAACACCTTTTACAAAAGCTGTTGCAAGTTCACCCGATACATAAGGATCTTCGCTGAAATATTCAAAATTACGTCCACATAACGGCGACCTCTTCATATTTATACCGGGTCCTAGAATAACAGCTACATTTTCTTGACGGCATTCTTCTCCTATCGCTACACCAATGCGCTTTAACAGTTCCCTGTCAAAGCTACATGCAGTGGCTGCCGATGTTGGAAAACATACTGCAGGCACACTCTCATTGATTCCGAGATGGTCAGCGTTGTCAGCTTGTTTTCGTAATCCATGAGGACCGTCAGTTACCATTATTGACGGCAAGCCGAGACGCTCAATACTTTTTAGATACCAGAAATTCAGACCGGACATAAGTGATGCTTTTTCCTCAAGTGTCATTTGCGAAACTAACCCACGTGCTTTCTCCTTTAGGTTCATAGAAATGCCCATCCTTTCAGCATTGTTCATAGTGTAGTGTTTCCAACTGTCCTGCCATTTTACAATATGCCAATACTAACGTCAACCGTTTTGACTTTTTCTTGATTTTATGATATCATTTTTGTTCCGGTTAGGAGCAATATAAGCCCGTACCCCTATATTATAAGGAGCACAGTTTGAATAAATTCAAACTTACGCAAGAATGTGCCAATTTACTCTCTCTTCGGGAAACCGCAAATTAATGCACAAAATGACCATACCTTATTCATGGTTGTTTTGTGACTGAGTTTGGTGAAAGGAACGGTCATACATATGTTCAACTCGCGTGATAAGAAAACACATGTTTTTACAACAACTCATCAACGAGATGAAATAAATGATGAACTTTCAATGCCACGACGTAATCGAGTCAATAATCGTCGTGGAGGTCGTCGAGTGAACGAATACAGAAAACCAAATGGTTTTATATCAGCATTTCTGAATTTATGTGCAATCTTCTTTATATGCGTCTTTATATCCTTGCTAGTTGTACGAACTGCAAATGTGCCACAAATCATCAGGCAAACTGATTTTGTAGGAATTTTAGAGGTTATCGCGGTTGGTGAACATTCATATTACATTGTTGACCAGATTAACGCGCTTCCATTCCATAATGCACATGTAGATCTCTACGATATTGACGCTTTCATCAGAACCGAGGCTGTTTCTAACGAAATTGGAAACATACTAGGTCTGTATGCCGCTGCATTTGCAGATGGTAATCTCGATTATCACATTACTGCTAATGATGTTGTGTACGTTACAAGAAATCTAAATCCGGAATTACAAGAGCTATTCCATCACAACATGACTGAGTCTGATCATGATGCTTTGGCAAGGAGATTGGATGATATAATGGATTTCAACTCTATAAGTGTTGCTGGTCTTATGTATGATTTTGACATAGGCACAACTATTCCAAGCGCTTTTCTATCTTCAACATTGCTGTGGGTTTTTGGTTTGATTAGCGCATCATTTCTATTAATTATATTTTTACTTCGTATCAGAAGTTTTCCTGACGCATTTCTTGCAGTTGGTATTCCAATTACGATATCCGGCTTAATAATTTTTGTTATAGGTTTATTTATTGGCACTGCTCCGGCATTGTTCGGTTATACAATACAGCGTATTTTAGGATTCCTTGATGGTCCGGCACAACTTATTACACAATACGGGCTTAGATTTGCTATCGCTGGTGGAGCTGTTATCGCACTTTCCCTCGTACTCAAAATTGTAAGTAATACACGATATAGACGCCATGCATAAAAGGCAAAACAATCGTGTTACGCTATATATAAATTAAATGTAGGAAGGGATGATTTTATTAGATGCTTTGGGTAAAAGATAGTATTAGCGAGGTTCTACAGAAGCTTGATGTCAATCCTGATGTCGGGCTTAGTAATGTTGAGGTTGAAGCACGTGTTGCTAAGCATGGAGCAAACGAATTTGACGAAGAAAAGAAGGTTACACTTTTCCAAAAAGTTCTTCATCATCTTCGCGAAATTCCAACACTCATACTAATCGCAGCCTCTATCATTGCAACGATTGCCGCTATATTGAATGCACATGACGGCTATGGAAGTGCGAGCGACTGGGCGAAAGTTGCTGTTATTCTTATAATCGTGGTTATCAATGTTGTTCTTGGTCTTTATCAGGAGGCCAGAGCTGAAAAGGCTCTTGAAGCTCTTAAAAAGATGAACAGCTTTAAAACCACTGTTATTCGCAATGGCTCTAAGCAAATCATCGATGCAGTTGGGCTGGTACCCGGTGATATCATCGAGCTTAATGCAGGTGATGTTATTACTGCAGATGCCAGACTCATTGAAGCCAGTAGCTTGCAAGTTGAAGAAGCTGCACTTACAGGTGAGAGTGAACCGGCAGACAAAGATGCAAATGCTGTAATCGAAGAAGATGCTCCATTAGGTGATAGAATTAACATGGTTTATTCCGGTTGTTTGGTCACAGCCGGTAGAGCAAAGGCTGTAGTTGTTGAAACAGCTATGGAAACAGAAATGGGTAAAATCGCCCGTCTCTTATCTGATACAAAGAAACTGTTAACTCCACTGCAATTAAGACTAAAACAACTTGCCAAACGTATTTCAATAATTGCTCTTATCTCCGGTGCTGCAATGTTTGTGGTTGGCTTCACAGTGTGGGGTAATGGCGCGCTTGAAATGCTCTTACTCGCTGTCGCGCTTGGTGTTGCTGCTGTTCCCGAAACTCTCCCAATTATTGTTACAATGATTCTTTCTTACGGTGTTTTCAACATGGTTCGTAAGAAAACAATAATTCGCAGAATACCGGCAATAGAAACCATCGGTAATACATCTGTCATTTGCTCAGACAAGACGGGCACTTTAACATTAAATAAAATGAAAATCCAGCAAGTGTGGCATGTTGATTATGAGCCTCTTGCTGCAACTGAAGAATTTGATACAGACAGATTGCATCTAGTTGAAATGTTAGCCTCCTGCAGTAATGCAACAATCGAAGTTGTACATGACGAAAACCGTGTCCATGATGAAGATGAGCATGTCGTTGGTGATCCTACAGAGATTGCTATTATTCGTCTGCTACATGACAAATGTCTGACCAGAGTTGATGCTGAGAGAGAATATCCAAGAGTATTTGAACTGCCATTTGATTCAGGACGTAAGAGAATGACTACAGTTCATCATGTTGAGGATGGTTATCTCGTTATTACTAAGGGTGCATTTGATAGATTGCCTGTTAATTGGGATCCGGATTTACACAAAAAAGCAATCGAAATTCATGATTCCTTTGCTGACAAGGCTCTCAGAGTTCTTGCTGTTGCTGTTAAGCATTACAAAGAAAAACCAACCGACTTGAGTGAAGAAGCTCTCGAAAAGGACATGGACTTCCTTGGAATGGTCGGTATGATTGACCCGCCACGTCCTGAAAGTAAAGATGCTGTTGCAAGAGCAAAAGAAGCCGGTATTAAAACTGTTATGATCACAGGTGACCATATCGGAACAGCCGTCGCTATTGCAAAAGAAATCGGTATTATGGAAGAAGGTGACAGAGCTATAACCGGTGCTGAACTTTCTACCATGAGCGAAGTTGATTTGATCGCACAGGTGCGCGGAATTTGTGTTTATGCACGTGTTAGCCCGGAAGATAAGCTTAGAATTGTGCATGCATGGGCAGCTCATAATGAAGTTATCGCTATGACAGGTGACGGTGTAAACGATGCTCCGGCACTTAAAGCTGCAGATGTTGGTGCTGCTATGGGTATCACCGGTACAGAGGTTACAAAGAACGCTGCTGACATGATAATCACAGACGATAACTTTGCAACAATAGTCGATGCTATTTCAGAAGGTCGTACATCCTATGATAATATCCGCAAGACAATCCAGTTCCTACTCGGTGTTAACTTTGCAGAAATTTTCGTACTGCTCATGGGTATGCTGGTACTGGGTCGCACGGTTATAACTGCATTGCAGATTTTGATTATTAATGTTGTATACGATGGTATCCCCGGTTTCTTCCTTGCATTTGAGCAGGCTGAACCTGGCGTAATGAAACGAAAGCCGCTACCAAAGGGTGCAGGTGTGTTCGCTCAAAACGTTGGTGTGTTTATCGCATTCCGTGCTATCATGTTCTCGATTTTGACGCTCTCTGCATTCGTTATTGGTTCATTCGTTCAAATCGCTCCTGTCGCATACGGTCACACGTTGTATATTCCATGGGACGGTACTTGGACAATTGAGGCATTGCGATATGGTGGTAATTTTGCTGTTGGTATGACAATGGCATTTATGGTACTCAGCTGGTCTTCAACGATTGATACGTTCAACACGCGTACACAGCAATCCATATTCAAAGCAGGATTCCTGTCAAACAAAGGTGTATTCTTCGCAGTAGTTGGTGCACTCGCGTTCTCAGTAGTAGTTGCACTCGCTCCCCCGCTCATGGCAATATTCAGCGTCGTCTACGTGAGCGGAATACACTGGCTCATAATGATAGGTCTCGCACTACTGCAAGTTGTCGCAGTTGAGATACTCAAGTTCTTCCTCAGACGTCGTAATAAGAAGCTTGAGATGAAAGAAAAAGCTACTACAGCAGCATAGTGAAAAATAAAGCATCGAGATTATCATTCTCGGTGCTTTATTTTTTGCATAAATTTCTCAAAAAAGTGTTGACATCCACTTTTTCATGTGGTATGTTTGTTGTGCGGTTAATCACTATACCAACTAACCAGTTAATCAATAAACAGGAGGAGACTATAACTTCCTATGAATCTTTGTCAAAGTCTAGCGAAAGGAATGGTCATAACTATGCAACCAATATTTGATTCTCAAAAGCCGATTTTTCAAAGTATATCGGAATGGCTAAAAGATGCAATTTTAGCAAGCATTTACAAGGAGGAAGAACAAGTGCCATCAATTACAGAAATTTCAATGCAATACAATATCAATCCTGCAACAGCATTAAAAGGTGTCAATCAACTGGTAGACTCCGGGCTGATATATAAAAAGCGAGGTTTAGGAATGTTCGTCAGCACAGGAGCCAGAGATACGCTACTACATCAACGACAAGAACAATTCTACGGAGATTACGTTGAACCGCTGGTAAGCGAAGCAAAAAATCTTCAAATCAGCGCTGATAATCTGAAAGAAATGATAGAGAGAGGATACGAATAATGAGTAAAATTAATGTAAAAAACATCAGCAAACGATTCGGCTCAACTCAGGCACTGGATAATGTGAGCATCGAGTTTGGTGAAAACAAAATATACGGTTTGCTTGGCAATAACGGTGCCGGTAAGAGTACACTTCTTAAAATAATCACCAGTCGTATCTTTGCTGACAGTGGTGAACTAACATTAGACGGTATGAACATGGTCGATAACGACAAAGCACTCGGTCAAATGTATATGCTTAGTGAAGATAACTACTATCCTGAATCAATGAAAGTAAACGAGGCGTTCATGCGGGCAGAGATGTTCTACCCCAATTTTGATAGCGATGTAGCCCTTGAACTTGCTGGGCGCTTTAATCTTCCGATGAAAAAGAAAATCACTGCACTCTCAACCGGATACACGACTATCTTTAAAATCGTAATGGCATTTGCATCCAACGCTCCTTTCTTGCTTCTGGACGAACCAGTGCTTGGACTGGATGCACAACACAGAGATATCTTCTACAAGCTCGTAATCGAACGCTATGCAGCAAGTCCGTGCACAATGGTCATTTCAACTCACCTAATAGCAGAGGTTGCCGGAATAATCGAGCATTGCATGATTATAAAAGACGGACGTATTATTAAAGATGCCCCGGCTGAAGAGCTGTTACAAAATGGATATACAATCTCCGGACCTACTGCATTGCTTGATGAATATCTAGTTGGAAAAGAAGTTCTTTCCTCAAGTAACTTAGGTGGATTGAAAACCGCCGCGATTGGTGGGCGTATGCCAAATACAGACGAACTGCCTGCCGGAATCGAAGTCGGCAAAATGAACTTGCAAGAATACTTCATTCAATTGATGAATGGTGGGGAGGTACAATAATGAACACATTAAGATTAAAGCCCGCAATGCGCTATCAGCTTAACTATATGTTTTGGGCATCACTAATCGCTTTCGCAATAGCAATAGCCGTGTTAGTTCTATTAACTTTACTTGTCGGCGTCACTAGCTATACAGATAGCGTAGAAATAGTCAACGAGCTTCTTACTGATGGTGATTCTATTGTCGTCGATGATGTTCGTGTAATCATCGACATCGGATCTATTCAAATGGACTTTGAGGCAACACCGGGAGTATTTTTCAATATCGCAGGCGTGTTTGCCATGATGCTGTTTATCATAGGAATTGGTGGTGTTCGCGAGGATTTAAGATTTTTCCTCCAGCATGGCTTGAGCCGAAAAACTACACTCATAAGCTCAATTATTGTAAGTCTCGCAATCGGCATCACGTATACGCTTATTATTGAACTTGTATATCTAGCATTTTCCAGCTTCAACTTCTTCCCTTCAAGCGGGATTCGCCCTTCGATGTCCGGATTCTTTAGAAGATTGCCTGCACAGGCACTAATGTACTTCTTTGCTTGGCAGTTCGGATCTTTTATAAGTCTTCTCTATTATCGCATGAATAAGGCTGCAAAAATAATTTTTTCAATTACTGCCGGTGCAATCATCTTACTTGCAGTGCCAAGAATCTTTGCTATACCCGGTATCATAGGCACTATCATCAGCCTTGCGCTCTCCTTTGATATCGCATCAGCATTTGCGGCAGGCACTACTGCAAATGTACTCGGCACAACACTACTATTACTCGCACTCAGCGCTGTTTGCATCATAGGCAACTTCCTACTAATCCGCCGCGCACCAATCAAAGAATTCTCATAATATTTCCCTACAAAATGCCCACCCTCAAATGAGCATTTCATTATAGGGGTGGGCTTTGCTTTGTTCGAAAACAGCCTAATACTAACCTTGCACAAAAACAATTAATTAAAAGGATAAATACAATGTTAAAATTAGACGCATATAACCTTATAATCATTATCATAAGCTTGATGCTAAAAATCATTGACTTAAACTTCATAAAATAATATACTTTTTAACATAATTGAAGTTAAGGGAATGGACGTAACAATGAAAAAAGGTATTATCATAGCTGTAGCTCTCATTATAGTTTTGATAGTGTCTTTTTTTCTATGGCACGCGCATCTCAATCGATTGCGTTCTGATATGGAATACCATATAGAGGCATTTTACGAACACTTTGAACAAGCTGAAGTCCAAAGCGCACTTGATGAAGCCGTTGAGGCGAAGGTGCTTGCAGAACGGCTGCGTGATAATGAGGCTCTTGATGCTGTATCTTCATATATTGAAGTTTCTGAAGCGGTAATCCGAGGAAATGCATACTTTGAAGATGGACAATATGAGCATGCACGAAATACATTCTCAAGTGCCTTAGATGATGCCATAAAAATAGATAACCTTAATTATAACTTCATAATTGAACTAATTGCAATAACTGATGCCTATATTCGCTTTTTTGAACTTATTGAACAAGCTGATAATTTATTAGAACGCGACATATTAAATCTTGCACTACGTGTCTATGAAGAAGCTCTATTGGTTGCCACAACATTATCATTTGAAGATGGCAAAGAGCTGGCAACCATCAGTATACAACATGTTGAGGAATTAATTTTTCTTGCAAGACTTGCAGAAGCTGCTGACCTTGAATCGCAAGGAACAATGTATTTTCTTAATGGCGACTACCGCGAGTCCATTACTCTTCTCCGAGGTGCACTTGAAATCTATTACGAACTTGGTGAAATCCTACGAGTTGCTGCAGTACAAGCAAGAATTGATCTTGCGGAACAACGCATTGAAGAACAAGATAGACTTGAAACAGAAGAACTGTACAATTATGGTGAGCAGGATGCTGAATATCCTCCAGCCTCATCCCCTGATGATGAACATGAGAGAGTCATATCAAATTATGAACATAACCGCGGTATCGATTTTGATTTGCGCACACTAATAGACAATCAAAACCAACCTCCTGCAAGCCTGGTAAGAATGGGTACTCGTCCAGGACTAAACGAAGGTTGGTATAATGGCTGTGGCTGGGTTGCTGCGTATAATTCACTGATTATTTTAGGAAATCCCATGCATCCCGCAGAAATTGTGCATCATTTCGAAACTACAGGCGGAACAGTGTGGGACGGCGTATTTGGTACGTTCCCTCATGCAATTGAAGGGTTGTTTGTAGAGCTAGACTATGATGTTAACCACACTTTATTCCCACAAATAACTCTCAATCTTGATGATACTATCAGAAATTCAAGAGTCGCTATTCTAGCCTATATGCATACAAGTGCTGCGCATTACATAGTCATAGAATACCGACCTGAAGATGGTACATTTGTCGTTTATAATGATAGTTTTGCCAGACGAAGATCTGCAACCCTTGGCTTGGATAGCAACCTCCATCAAGGTGCTGTGATAGATTCCGTTAACGCTCTGATTCGAGAATCACCGAATATTCTTTTCACGTTTTCATTGATTACTATTAACTGATTTGAATAGCCTAATCCTATTTTTTATGTTTCGAGTTTCTAATTCGCTTTATGATAGTCGCTATTAACAATGCTACAAGTAATACTGCAGTTGGTCCAACAAAAATTAGTAATTCCATTTTTATGACCATTCCTTTCACTTTGCTCAGGCACAAAACAGCTATAATGAGTTACGAAGTAATGACACTGGTATTAGGAGTATCTATACCTCCAAGTCTAACAAGCTTTCCTGTAACTATAAGTCTGGCGTCGGCAAAATCTTGTTGACATGTAACTAAGCTCACTATTTTATCTCCCGCATTTACTTCCACATCAGTTTGCACAAGGGAACGACCTCGCACAATTCGAACATAATCATAAAACTCATCGTCATTTGCAAAATAGAGTGGTGGATGGTCTCTGAATGCATGAGCAAGGTGTGCTCCGAATATTACTAGCGCATAATCTGCGTATGGAGTATATATATATATAATAGGGTTATTATCAAAAAATTCTTGATTTCTATAGTTTCTCAGGTAACTAAACATAGCATCTGTTCGTGAAAAGTGATGTCCATAGATAAAGATGCTATAGTCAGAAAAATCGTTTTCATTTCTGTAGTCTAGATATATTGACCCACTTCTATTAACTGTCCCATCCGGTAAATGATTCAGAAAGAAGGTGTTATTACTTGGATGTTGCATGATTGGAAAATTTATTGGACTGTCTTCCAGCTCTATCCACCCAACGACTCCCGGATATTGTTCGTTTAGTGCATCGAAATCCATAAATGATATCCAAGGCTCATGCTCATAATCCGCTTCTTCCAACTCTATTGACGGGTTGCCAGTTACACCACTTCCCCGTTCCCAATTACGCGGACGTGTTTCTACACCAGCTACCATGTTATCAAAAAACGATTGACTTTGCATATCAACAATCAATTCACTGAAAAGAAAATATCCAAATACGCCGGCAGCCAATATACATACTACTAAAATTATCCACAAAAATACTTTCATTGTTATGACCATTCCTTTTCTAATGCCTAGTCACAAAACGACCTTGAATAAGGAATGGTCATTTCGTGCATTAATTTGCGGTTTCCCGTAGGGAGAGCAAATTGGCACATTCTCATGTAAGTTTGAATTTATTCAAACTTACATTTGTTCTCCTCTTATTTTAGCAAGCGCCTAATCATGTCCAAAGCATTTAATGATGCACCTATACGAATACGCTCACGGTCATAGTACAGTTTAAGTTGATTACAGATATCCGCTTCTCTTGTTGAAACTGCAATAAAAACTGTGCCGGGCTCCTGTCCTGATGAATCGCTGTCCGGTCCGGCTATTCCGGTAATTCCAACACCAATATCTGCATCAAGCTTTGAGCGAACAGCAGTTGCCATTGCAAGTGCAACTTCACGGCTAACCGCTCCGTATTTATTTATCAACTTCTCGTCAACACCTAAAAGTTCAACCTTCGACTTCTCATTATATGCAACTATGCCTCCAATGTAGACCTTTGAGGCTCCGGGGATATCGGTTAAACGTTTAGAAAGTAGTCCACCTGTACAAGATTCGGCAGTTGCAAGTGTCTGCTTTTTCTCCTTGAGTAATCCAATTACCGTATTTTCCAAACTATCTGTGTCAATTCCATATATAATATCACCCAACATATTACATACTTGCTCTAAAATTGGTGACATCATCTCCTCAGCTTCGTGCTTTGACGCTGCTTTCGCTGTTAGTCGTAACATTACTTCCCCATCTTTCGCATATGGAGCAAGTGATGGATTTTTCATACATTCCATGATTGGACGTAGCTTTTCTTCAACAGCGCTTTCACCAAGTCCAAAAATATGTATATTATGTGAATGTATTTCTGCTTTTGACAATTTTTTAAGGTATGGTACAACACATGACTTTAGCATCGCCCGGCATTCTCTTGGCGGCCCCGGAAGCATTATCACATGCTTTCCTTCTGCTTCAAACGCACATCCGGGTGCAGTTCCAACACCATTATCAAACACAATACAACCTTCGGGCAACTCAGCTTGCCTTAGATTATTTTCGGTCATTTTCATATGTGGGAGGCGTTTTTCAAAAAACGAACGAATTTTATCTGCTTCTGCTTCGTTGGTGATGAGTTTCTTTCCGAATGCTTCTGCAAGAGTTTCTTTTGTTACATCATCAAATGTCGGTCCAAGACCACCGGTTGTTATAATGATGTCTGCTCGACTCTTCGCAATTTTAACCGCTTGCTTCATACGTCTAGGGTTATCCCCTACTACCGTATGAAAGAATACGTTAATTCCAAGCTCAGACAGCGAGCGCGAAACATCCTGCGCATCCGTGTTTGCAATACCTCCAAGCAAAAGCTCTGTACCAACAGCTATAATTTCTGCAGTATATGTCATAAGCTCACATTTTCCCTATCTTACTTAATAATTATACTATAAACATATAGCATAATTGTTGCGACATTGTAAATTTTTAGACTACTATTCTTTCTGTGCTCATTACGGCTTCTTCTACTAAAGCATCAATATCCAGCTTCGCTTCAGCTTCCAATATTTCCTCAAGTTTCGGTTTCGTCCTTGGACGGCGCGGTGTGAAAACAGTACAACAATCCTCATATGGAAGAATTGAAGTTTCATAAGTATCAATCATACGCGCAATATCTATTATATCTCTTTTGTCTAAAGCAATCAATGGTCTAAATATAGGTATATTTACACATTCTTCTGTCACCGCAAGAGCCTGTGCTGTTTGACTTGCGACTTGACCTAGATTATCTCCGGTTACAAGAGCTGTACAGGCATTATCCACTGCAATACGTTCAGCAATGCGCATCATAAACCGGCGCATAAGAACCGTAATAAGACCCTCAGGACAATGCTCACGTATTTGCTCTTGTATCTTTGTAAAAGGCACAAGTTCGACTCTCAATCGACCGCAGTATCTTGTGAGTATGCCAGCCAACTTAATCACCTTTTCTTTTGCCAAAACCGATGTATATGGGTGTGAGTAAAAATGCACAGGTATCAATTGCACTCCTCTTTTTGCAATCATATGTGATGCAACCGGACTGTCAATCCCACCTGAAAGTAGTGTCACCATACGCCCACCAACACCAATAGGTAAGCCACCCGCTCCACGAATGGCCGGTCCGTGAACATAGGCAGCAAAATCTCGAATTTCAATATGGACTGTTAGTTCAGGATTGTGCATATCAGGTTTAAGATTTGGAAACCTATCATGGAGCTGACCACCGACATATTGTGATAATTCAATAGACCCCATTGGAAAACGCTTATCAGCACGCTTTGATTCTACTTTGAATGTGCTTACTGTTTTGAGTTGAGTTTCAAGATATGATACTGCTGTTTCAAGTATTGCATCCTTATCCTTTTCACATGCAGCCGCCCGTGTCACAGTAAACGCTCCAAAGATGCACTTTGCAGCTTCCAATGCACCTTCCATATCACTGTCACCTTTTGGTTCCACATAAACTGTAGACTGTAATGCGTATACATTAAATTTACCATACGGCTCCAAGCGTCGTCTGATATTATTAATAAGCTTTGCCTCAAACTCCCGACGATTTTGTCCCTTTAATACAATTTCGCCTTGTTTTAATAAAATAATGTCATCCTTCAATTAATTTGGTTATTCCTTTCAATGATTTATACTGAACACTGATATTAGTGTTATATGTAAGTGCTAGTTTTTCGTTGCTATTTCCCTATATTGTATCGCTTCGGCAAGATGCAGCGGAGCAATATTTTTCGAATCATCTAAATCTGCAATTGTTCTTGCAACACGCAAGATGCGGTCATATGACCTTGCAGTCATCGAGAATGTATTGAATGCGCTTTTCATAAGTTTTTCACACTCCCTTGATAGCATGCATACGCTTTCAAGTTGCTTCGAACCAATATGTGCATTGCAATGAGCCGGACTACCTTCATAGCGCTTTAACTGAATTTCCCTTGCAGCATTTACACGGGCACGAATGGTCGCAGAACTCTCTGATTTCTGGCGTTCTCGCAGTTTATCGTACTCTAATGAGCGTGCTTCAATATATATATCCACCCTATCTAATAGCGGACCGCTCAACTTCTCTTTGTATCTTATTATTGAATGATTTGAGCAAACACATCGTCCTGATGGATGCCCATACCAGCCACACTTGCATGGATTCATCGCACATACCAGCATAAAGCGACAGGGATATGTTGCAGACGTCTGAGCTCTCGATATCGTCACTTGACCGTCTTCGAGCGGTTGCCTTAGAGACTCTAGTACATCTCGACTGAATTCAGGCATTTCATCAAGGAATAGTACACCATTATGAGCTAGAGAGATTTCTCCGGGTTTTGGATTAGATGTACCGCCTGACATAGCCGCTGCTGTGACGGTATGATGCGGAGAGCGAAATGGTCTTGTAGATATTATTGGATTATCTCGATCTGTCAATCCTGCAACAGAATGTATTTCTGTTGCTTCCAACATTTCACCGCGGCTCATGTCTGGAAGAATTGACGGTATTCGCTTTGCAAGCATACTCTTACCTGAACCCGGTGGACCTGTAAGTAGTACATTGTGTCCCCCTGCTGCTGCAACTTCTAGTGCTCGTTTAACATTTTCCTGACCTTTGACTTCTTCAAAATCAAACAATACACTATGGCGTGGCGCAGGTTCACGTATTGAGATAGGATTTAGTCGCTTTATACCTTTTAAATGTTCAAGAAGCTCACTTACATGTGTGACCGGGTAAACTATCACATCTGACGCATAGGCTGCTTCTGCTGCAATATCAGCCGGGACATATAGTTCTTTTACTCCAATACGACTTGCAGACAACGCCATAGGCAAAGCACCATTTACAGGTCGTAATTCCCCTGTTAGTGATAATTCTCCGAAAAAAGCTACATCACTTGGGAGTGGTTTAATGGCATTAGATGCTGTAAGAATACCTAGCATTACAGGTAAATCATATACTGTGCCTGCCTTTCTTTTATCAGCAGGTGCAAGGTTGACAGTGATTCTACTGATCGGGAATGTCATACCGCATGTTTTTGTAGCTGCACGTACACGTTCTCTGGCTTCTTTAACTGCAGCGTCAGGCAATCCAACAATATCAAATGCAGGCAACCCCGAAGACAGATAACATTCAACAGAAACTTCATAACCTTTTATTCCACCAAGTCCCAAAGACCTGACCTTTGCAACCATTCTACTATACCTCATTTCTATAGCTTTTGTCCAACTTTTTCAATCAGACGATATCAAAATAATAATAAAAACTTATCACAAAAGCTTTCTACATATCAATACACATATAATGGTGAAAAGTGTGAAAAGAGACCCTTGTAAGACATACAAAGATCTCTAATTACTAATTTGTCACTGTCTGTATCTCCATCAACGACTTGCTCCAATTCTCTTGTTCACATATCGTCTGAACTTAATAAGGTACTCATCATTTGTTGGAATATTCGAGAATCTTAACTCTTCCGTTAAGATTTCATCAATTAAGGTAAGTACCAATTCACGCCCTTCAAGTTTTTCTAAAAGCGTAAGAGCACAGTAATCATTAAATGCTTCTTGATTGACCATCAGTCTCAAAGATGCAAGAGGCTTGCCGTCTGAACCCGGATACACTAAAAATGAATCACCAGATGGAAATGCACCATCTGCATCCGTCACATGAAACGGATTCACCGGGTAAATGGAATAGACTGAATTATAGAAATTATACCCCCAATGTAAAAATCCTTTTATATTAAACTTATACATCAATACCCCTAAAATGCGGTTTCGGTATGACGGGTGCATGAAGAAATGGTTTGGCACACCGGAACTTTGTGAGCAGCAAAAATAACACCATAGCTCGGGAACATTGGCTTCTATGAAGGGTTCAATGTCTGATACTGCAGGTATGGGTAGTGGCACTACACCCTTTTCATAGAAAGCATAGTCACTTAGTGCATCTACAACTCTGAATCCGGACAAAATTTCCTCTACAATTTTTCTCGCCGCCATATAGTTTTCTAAATTCTCAGAAGTCGGCTCATCCGAAATGTGAAATATGGTATTTTCACTAATGCCCCATTCATTAAGTTTGCCTATAAGTGCGGGCAACATTTGCTTTAAATAGTTAGAGTACTCCGGTCCTGTAGCATCTGTTTCCCAACCAAAAAACTGCATTTCTTTACTATCTTTTGTTCCCATAATTTTAGGAGCATGCTTCGCACCCCACTGGGTAAACAGATGAGCTATTTCAAAATATTTTACACCCACTCTTTTGCACATTTCTACCCAACGTTCCAGCTTTGTAAAGTCAAAATCATATTTATACCCTCTAATGCTCACGTCAATCAACTGCGTTGTCAGTCGCTCTCCACCAATCTCTGTATCTAAGGGCGGCGTGTGTATTGGTGTAAGTATGGTATTTATTCCATGTTCAACTGCATAGGATACAAAGTTTTCTATAATTTCCCAATGCTTCTCTGAGAATACCTCTACTTCGTAGTAATTTGCGAGACAATCCACATGAAACCATTTAGTATGTGGAATTTCGAGTGAGGGCAGCTCGACAGGAATTACCTCAATTGTTGTCTCGACAGTGGCTAGTTCCACACCATCATCTGTTTCAATTGAGATGACTATGGGGTGCAGTCCCGCTTTTGCATCTGACGTGACATGAAAATCTATCCACACACTTTGCCATATTCCATTAATAAGAGGCAAACGATTTGCATCAAACGGTTCTAAAAGATCCGGAAACACACCGTCCTCGCTACTTATATAATCACCATCTGTTTTAAAATTTCCGGGAATATAGCCGGGCATATATCGCACCCGACGCATAACAACTTGTACACCATCCGGAGATTTAACAGTAATTTTCCCCCATGAGCGTACATCTCCTTCGTACAAATATGCTGCTTGCAATGAAACGCGCTCACCCATCAAAGCACTCAACCAATCACTATCCAATTTGGCAGAGGGTGCGTTTCGAGTGAAAACTTTCGCTAATGAGCTTAGAAGGCGTAATTCCAGATTAGACATTTTTGTGATTATTCCTTTCGATTTTATCAGTGTTCTATTAGAATAAGGCAATTCAATCGCTACTGTTCAGACCTGTTTTACACCGAATACTCGTTAACATGCTCAACTCCCCTCATAACGGCTCCGAGCATGGTTTCGGTGTGGTTTAGTTTAGAGATAACTAACTCAGGCGGGAAAGGAATGTGATTTCCAACCCACTTTTCCCATTGTTCAAGGAATAATATACCCAGATTTTGCCCCAGTCCTCCTGAAATTATTATTATTTCAGGGTCTAGAACACATGAAATATTTACCAACATTGTCGCAAAATTCATTGCAATCTCTTCAAACATAACTCTGGCATACATATCATCACCTGTCTTGTAATTGTTAACGAGCTTGATTATTTCTTCATTGAAATTATTGTCATTTATGTAATGCTTTATTTTACTAATCGAAAGTAATTGCTCTAAACTCCCTGATTTGACATATTTGTTGCTTATATATGCAGGGTCAGTAACCATAAAACCGATTTCACCCGCACTGCCTGTCGAACCTGTGAATAAATTGCCGTCAATTATGTGGGCAGAGCCGAGCCCGACACCATATGCAATGTAGGTTATATTTTTGTAATTAATGCCTGCTCCTTTTCTCTGCTCTCCAACTGCACCAAGGTTGACACAATTTTCCAGAATTACGTCAGCTTCAAATGTGTCCTTCAGAATACTTACTAAATCTTGTGTAAATGATCCTTCAGAATATGGTCCGATAGAACTTATGCCATTCTTAACGATACCGGGCATACCAATTACTATGCACGAAATGTCGCTTATACTTTGACCTGATTTTTTTACTACATCTAAGACAAAATCTTTGAGAAAATCAATACCATTTTTGCTGTCAGAAGAATCGATAGTATTATTTGTTTCTGCACTTATAACTTCACTGCCGAGTAAATCAGCCAACATCATCCGTACACGAAAACGCCCTAAATCAACTCCGATAATAAATTTACGTTTAGCATTAAACGATAAAAGGGTTGACTTTCTGCCCCGCGCATTATCACCGGCTCCAATCTCCACAATGTAGTTTTCATCCAGCAGAAGCTTTACGTTTGCAGAAACAGCAGGGAAACTAAGTTCAAGAAGCCTCGATAGATCGGCTCTCGACATATCTCCGCGGAGACGTAGTGTGTTTAGAACTAATTTCTTATTATTTTCAGCGACAATGTCATTTAATTTAGCACCAAGGTTCATAATGATAGCACTCCAATTAATATTCATAATTTCCAAAACTCAATTGTGCACTATTATCGCAGTTCTCGCATTTAATGCACCTATACTATGATAAGCTACAAATTCGTTATTGTCAAATTACTACCCAAAGATTACTAATTATTAAAATGTATAAAAAATGTATTAATTTCAACAACACATTAGCACAAGCAGTTTGATTGTCTAATGTGCACAAAAATGTGGGTGCCGCACACTCGTATCATGTAAGCGATGCGATTCAGCAATAAATTTGAATAATTTCTTGCATTTGATATTCTCAAATGTTATACTTTTAGTAAGATTCGTTTAATAATTTGCATTTTTACACTTTTGCTCATCAGAAAACGTTCATTGTTTTGCTGGAATAAGGTCTATACCTCATTTAACGCAGTAAGTGCATTATTTTTCAAAAACATTGTAAAATCAACGAAAACCAAGTGCTGTCCGTTGATTTTACTTAAAATTTTGACAGTACCTATATACTATTTTGGAGGATGGTTATGAAAAATTCAACAGCGCGTACCAAATGGAAGTTTAAGGCAGTAATATGGCTAATGGTTCTCTCTATAATAGCCACCATTATCCCTGTCAGCTCTGTCGTGGCAGCATTGCCGCAACAGCAATCAAGCGGTGTTTTATCCGCACCACAAAATCTTGTCGTCACAGGCGCTTCTAGCAATACTGTGACTCTCGCTTGGGACGGTCCGGTGGAGAGATATGATGATGGTGTCGTCTCCTTTGACATCACTGTGGCGCCTGTCGACGGCGAGGTGGTAACACATAATAATGTTACCAGCCCATTTACAGTTCCCAATCTGATGTTCGATACACTGCACGACTTCAAAGTGTATGCTGTGCAAGATGGAACGAGAAGTGTCGCTGCTAGTACTAACGCATGGACACATATGCCACAAGCTGTATTTTCTCAAAATTTCAATGATTTAGGCGACCCAAGTGCTTGGACCCTGTGGCATCCTATTGGTCAACCCATCCCAATACCGAACAATGCTGCTCGCATTTTAGCCGCACCAATAACCGGAGTGCAGACTCCGGGAGCCGCACCGACAGGATTGAGCGCAGGATATATAACAGGATGGCGCGGAAATGCAGCCAATGCTGCTCAAATGCGTTTTATGACAGAAGATGACAATACCTTTTTGCGCTTTTATCAAGTTGGAGATATCAACTCTACGATGGGTGCTGACTTTGATATACGCCTACCAGAAGATATAAGATTGCAGCCGAACACCTCAGGTATTGTAAGTTTTCAGCTGCGCCTTGACGACAGCTCGAATAGGAGATTGTTTTTCGATGTAAGGGCGGTCAATCCACAGGGAGCGCAGGCAACAAGTGCTCGTCTACGCTTCAATAACGACAACACTGTAGCTTTCTATACCAGTAACACCTTTGGCACTGCTCCGGGAACCAACAGGTCTACGAGAGTGCTGCCCGGAGACTTTGCAAATACTTGGATTACAGTTAACTATATATACGCCATGGAGGAAACAAGCGGTCGCATCCATGCTCAAATCATAATGGAAGACGGTTATGTTGTAAGCTTCGGTGAGCATTTCGTGGCTATGAATCCCAACACAGGACCTTACCTGCGGGTAAATTTTGGTGAGCAGAATATAGGTTTAGGAACACCCACTGTCAGAGGAAACAACGACCTCGATAATTTGAGAGTCTACGAATTTGTGCCCAACGATAAAACTGCTGTACCAGCCAACGATGTGTCAGTAACTGCGGTAAACATTGCACCTCAAGCTGGACTTGCTATGAATCCGGGTCAGTGGGAACAACTGGCTGCATCTGTTACTCCGGCTAATGCTTGGCAGAGCAATGTCACATGGGAATCAGATACCCCTGCAGTAGCAACTGTTGACATAAATGGGCGTGTGACCGGTCATACAGAAGGCAATGCAACTATCACAGCCAAATCTACACAAAATAATGATGTGCACGCCTCTGTAAATGTTAATGTTTTCGTACCAACCGGTCTGCCTGAAACTCCGGGCGTACTTTCTGTGCCCCGCAACTTGACAGTGACAGCTATTGACGGTTTCTCGGCAACACTTGAGTGGGATGAACCATTATATAGCTATGATAACGGCGGCCTCGTTACATATAATATATACTGGGCTGCTTCGGACGGTTTTGTAAATGCTATAACAGGTATCGAAGGCACAACAGTGACATTGCACAACCTCCTTGCACGTACCAATCATGACTTCTTTGTGCGGGCCGTACAGAGCGGCACAAGAAGCTTCCCCGCCAGAGTGTCCGCATGGACAGGTGTGGATGTGTGGGATTTGAGCACAGGATGGTACAGTCAGGCACCTGTGGGACAAAACTTCAACACTGCAACAGGTCAGCATCTGGTCGTAGCCAGACATCACGTAGGTGCACCATCAGTTGGTACATACGCACCGGGTAGCCTTAATGCGCCTAATACAATATTCAACTGGAGATCAGTTGTAGCCAGTCCTCACCTTAGACTCGAACAGGATGAAAGCGGCGTTTTCCTCCGTATGATGGATGGAACAGGTGCCGCAGATGCTGCTCATAACTTCCATTCATTAAATGGTACAGGTACCATGTCTTTCGATTTGAGAACAATCGACAACGGAACCAACAATGGTCTGTCTTTGCAGTTTCGTAACATCGCCAATCAGACTATAGCAGCTCTCAATTTCAATGCAGCAAATACAATAACATTAGCTGGTGGAGCACAGGGTTCACTACAGGCAGGTGCGTCTGCGTTTAATAACTTCCCATGGGAAACCTGGACAGCGTTTTATATTGACTATGATATGACTGTATCACCATCCAGACTTACATTTAGGATAGGCAATCACACACTCGGAACAGTCACGACCAATACTGATGTAAGTCGCGTACTTCTGGCACGAAACGCTAATCCGCGAGGCTACACTGATATGCGTAATTTCTCGACAGGCATAGAACCTGGTGCGAATACTCCCGGACCTGCGAATCCAGGCAGAATGACAAGTCTTGAAATAGTGCCACCATTGGCAGGATTCTTTGTAGCCCTTAATAATCACATGACATTTTCTGCACAGATAAGTCCGCAGAACGCTTGGGACAGAGAAGTTCTTTGGGAAACAGCTAATCCCGATATAGCCACTGTTGACCACAACGGGCGAGTCACAGGTGTGGCTCTCGGTACTACACAACTTACGGCAAGGTCTGCAGATAACCCGACAATATTCCACACTGTGGAACTCACGGTTTTGGACTTCGTACCTGTTCCTCTCAATCAAGGAAGCTTTGATGTATACGTGGACGAATTTCAGCGTGTCCACACCCTTGAGCTTCCGATGACATGGCCGGAACGCGAAACCTATGTGGGTACTGATTTCGTTATCGACAACCCCGATATAGCTCGCATAGTAAACAATGGATTCATTGAGGGTATAGCTCCGGGAGAAACAGAAGTTAGGGCATACCGATCAAATGAGTTGATAGCCAGAGTTCCTGTAACCGTAGAGCATCGAGTAGTTGATGACTTTGATGTTATACGCCGTAGTGCGAGAGCTATATTTATTCCGGAGACAATCGACGTAAATGAGCCAAGAGTAATCCGGGAGATAGAACAGGTCAATGAGCGTGCAGAGAGATATCTGTCAACCATGAGGCGTGACTGGGTACCAGGCGGAGGCACACCGGGTGCACCTGAACCAGGTATTGCCACTGCACTTTGGCCAGAGGTTTTGGCAGTAGGCAATGCGCTACAAGTAACATCTGTTACCGAAATACTCATACGTATTCGTGCGCTGGCCGAAGCATATTCATTACCCGGCGGAGAACTCTATATGGATCCCGACCTTTTTGATACTATCGAGTTGGCGATGCAATGGTATTTGGATAACATCCAACGCTTTAGACTGTGTGCTGGTTACGGTCTTCCTATGCTAGATAGAGTATATCCACCTGCGGGTCACCCAGATGCAACACCGGAATCAATTAGAATGAACCAGCTAATACGCACCCAACCATATCTCAGAAGCCTCAACTGGTGGCATTATGATATGGGATTTGCGTGGCATGGAATCCCGGTTCTTTTACTGATGTATGAGCTAGGTATGTCCACCGAGTTAGTCGAATCATACGCAAGACGCATCCGTATTTACAATCCCAATACCCACAGAAATGTAGCATCAAGCGCAGCAGGAACCCCTGCTCACAACAATTACAAACAATTCTTCACTGTCATTGACGGGATATTGTTAAGAGATGAAGCGCGCGTAAGGGACATGGCGTCAAACTTTATGGATCATAGACAGTTCCAGCAGCGTTCCGGCCTGCTACCCGTCAATGCAACAACCCACAGCAGCGGTTCTTTCTGGGATGGATCGGTCATAGGGCACAATTTCTTTGCGGATCAATTTTCATATAATCTCGAAGTGAATATATGGGCATCCAACAGCTCTGTTCTACTCGCCCACGCCACAATAGGCGGAACTCCTGTGCTTTCCGGCGAAAACAGCCTTCCCGCCTTTGCCGAAAGGCAGGCACTAAGTTACATACCCGCACTATGGCGCGGTGCCGTTATGCCTAGTTTACAACAAAGAAGTATTTCAAGGGAAGCACATCAGGGTTCTGATGCCGGTGTAACCGCCATCCTTTATGTCTATGCTGACGTAATGCAACCCGAAACGCGTGCTCAATTTGAATCTTCATTAGCATCATGGATGCACCACAATCCGCAAATACTCAACAATGCCCCCTTGCCAAACTACGACAATCTGAGATACATATTTGATAATGTACCACATGTAGAGCACACGGGTATAACTGCACAGAATTTCGCAAGTCGCGGATTCTATCATGGTGAAGGATATGCCTTCAATGTTGCATTTAACAACACCAACGCCCATACGGGTGTCCTTGCAACGACAAATCAAGAAGGTCGCAGGGCGGTTTACATGAACGAGGGTATGACCTATGTGTTTCTCGATAACGATCAGTTCCAATGGGGTCATGATTTCTTCGCAACTGTTGACTTCTATCGCCTCACAGGAACAACTGTAGAGCACCGTGGCAATGATTGGGGTTGGACTCCTACAGCCAATGTAGGTCGCAATCCGCAACAAGACCTTGGTGGCACAGCGATACTTAGAGGTGACAACGGTGACTTCGGTACTACAACATTTCGCCAGCGTTTTGCAGGATCCCTTTTAGGTACCAGAGACAGTGACCTGGCAGCCAACAAATCTTGGTTCATGATGGATGGTCATATTATAGCAATCGGCACAGACATAACAGGAACACGTAATAGACCTGTGGCAACGACAATGGAGCAAAGGCGCATACACACAGGTGAAGTAGATAGCTTCGTTATGAACGGCATGCCAGTGGGCGAAAGTGGTTCTGCAACAACTACCGAAAACACTTGGATACACCTAAGCTACGAAGGTTCTGCCGCAGGAATCGGTCCATCTCCGGAAGGTTCACTTGCCAACATCGGATTCTTTATCCCGCGTGAGGGGCAGGACATCACAATAGGCACTACGACAAGAACAGGAACGTGGCAAGACAACAATGTTGGTGCCTCCACAGATCCGCGTACTAACGTGTTTGCTGATATCTTCATTGAGCATGGTCAGGCACCTAGCGGCAGAAGTTTCGAATACATAATACTTCCGAACGCTACCGAAGCAGATATGAGAGCTTTTGCAGAACGTCAAGGCTCTGACAACCCCGCGTTCACAATAGTGGAAGCAACAGCCACACTCCATGCTGTATATGATCACGACAATGCTGTGTTGATGGTCAACAACCACGGCACAACTACTGTAGAGGTAACTTGCCCTGCAACTGATGTAATTTTTGAGGTAAGTCGCGAAACCAGCGTGATTATCCAAACCCTCGAAAATGGGGTGGTGCACATTGCTATCTTTGATCCGACAGGCATGCAGACCAATGCATATGTGACCATTCTCGACACGGTCGGAACAAGTACTATCAGCACAGATGATAACATTACTCTTAACGAAGGTGATGATTATACCAGAGTCACTGCTACTCAATTGACATCATTCCAGGGTAGAAGATTCAACACATGGGAAACAAGGCTACAATTAGAACTGCCTGTTGAGCCACCTGTCGAGTTTAATGGAACAAATCCCGTACATCTAAGTAATCAGCTTCAAACAAGAGATGTTGTACTCAACACTCGTGGTAATTTGGGTATATTCCCTCATCATGATCCCTTTGTAATTCCTGCAGGACGCACTTTGACTGTAGAAACTGCACTCAACATACAACGCGGTGCAGAGCTAATAGTCGAAGGTACGTTGGTAATTTCTGCAAACGGCAGACTCAATAACCAAGGTGGTAACCAAACTACTGTTTCCAGGATTACTGTTGCACCCGGTGGCAGAATCATCATTGAAGGATGGGTAGAGAATGTAACCGGTTCAGTATTTACTAATGCAGGTGTGGTTGAAATCACAAGCAGTGGTAGAATGAATATACGTGCAGGTGTTTCATTCTGTCTGGAGAGATGCGGAACTCTAACCAACTCAGGTGGAATACTAAACTCTAACCGAGACGCAATCGAGCTTACGAGTTGTACAGACTAGATATCACAATAAATAACACTTATCGGGTAGGAGGTCACCCATTATTTGAGTGACCGACCTCCCACACCACCACTCATGCGGATCACGCAAGTGGCGGTTCCAAGTTTTGCACCCTAACTTTCTGGTAATATTCCGAGAAGAATA
>Ga0123355_10000688_pt1 | contig 45945 bp, 45 predicted proteins | sample TergutEmb28metaG_3_FD_89872 | JGI IMG/M metagenome (GOLD analysis project Ga0123355, IMG submission 89872) | Embiratermes neotenicus P1 segment gut microbial communities from Petit-Saut dam, French Guiana - Emb289 P1 | ecosystem: Host-associated > Arthropoda: Insects > Digestive system > Gut ...
AATATCGGCATAACCTTTTTCCAATTCGGTATTTAATTGGGCAGGGGTCATCGCATCGAAGGCAATGGGTTCATTGGCGGGTAATTTCATGGAAAATGGAATGCCTCTTTGCATGATGATTTGGCGCAGAAACATACCGATTGCATTTGACATTGGGATACCTAACTGAACTAAAACTTGTTCGGCTTGGTCTTTTATCTCCGGCTCGACACGAGCATAAATGTTGGAGGTTCTTGTATTAGAAACTTTTGTCATCTTAATCACTCCCGATAAAGTTTTTTTAACTAAATTATACTATAGGCAATTGTATAGCGAAATGCAAGTGGTAACTTTATTGCGTTATTTACACCCTTCACAGCATACATCTTATGCCTTCACTGCTAACGGCCAGCCCATGGGAGATTGTCATCCTTTTGAAGCGCTGGGGATTTGCCCCATGTGGCTTATTTATTCCATTCGCAAGCTTATCGCCTAAAAACCTCCCATACATCCCATTCGGTTTCATTTGGGACTATGCCCATTCTCCAAACAGATGCACCGGTTATACCAAACTGGTTTGCAAGCTGTATCTTTTCGGCCACACTTTGGCTGTTTTGATACCAAAGGAAAACACGCTGGCCGTTTTCGGTGGTGTAAATAATATATGGGTTACGGTATGTTGCGGACCATCCGAAAAACGTATCGGGCTGTGCCATACGCCGCAGTACGGTTTCATTGGAAACGGTTATGGGGATGGGGTAAATTGCTCTGTCATGGTCGTCTATAAACCATCCTACATTTTGGAAGCTGAATGCTATTGCAATTATGCTCGTGTCTTCCACGCCTGTTACGGGGTGGGTTATGGCTTCTAATGACCTGCGAACTTCCCCAATTGGCGTAAGTGCCGCGTGGCGCTGCCATGTTGTGCCAAGCAAGCCATCCAGCGAACGGGGGTGATAGTCGTGGGTCATTAGAATCACCCTGTCTGCAAGCTGCCCAATTGCGCGGTAGTCATAGCCGTCGAAGAATATGCCGTCTATAGTGGCAGGGTGTACGGTTACATATAGGGTAAGCCCCTTTGGGCGCAGATAATACGATAGTTCTGTTAAAAAAGCGGTAAACTCACCCTTTGCCCTTTCGCCCCTTAGCCCTTCAAAATTGATAGTAACGCCGTCGAAGGGGTTACGCCCCAGGCCCGCGTAAACACGGGTTAGTTCGTAAATTATGGCCGCCACAGCTGCGCTTCTGGATTCTTCACAGGCTATAAGTTCGCTTAGGCCGATGGTGGTGTCCATAAAAATATTTAAGTGAGTTCTCGCGCCGTTATCCCTTGGGTAGTTGGCTATCAGTTCGTATCCTTCAGGAATGCGCCACTGGTTGCCGCCCCTTGTGGATGTGTTTAGCCTGGCACCGTTTTCTTCATCCCATTCCATTACACTCCACCCAAATGACACCGAGTCCATATCATGTATTAATCCCCGCTGCCCGAAGGCCCCAAATGCGTAAAAACCGTGTACCCATGTTAAGTTTATGGGGGCTGTAGGCAGGTAGGTATGTGTATCGCCGGGATAGTAGTCAGGTGCTTCTATTTGCGGCTCGGGTGTTTGGGCTGGGGGTATGTTTGTTTCATTGCCAAGTGTATCAATTTCTTCTGGCTCCTCAGGTTCGTATGTCGACTCGGGCGGCTCTTGCGTTAATACTTCATTTGCTTCGGCTACGTGCTCTGCCGTTCCGTTGAGTACCCTGCTGCCACATGCGGTTATGCCCATAATTAGAATAAAAATTGCTGTTATTTTTAACGCTTTCTTCATTGCTATGCCTCCTTGTACGGTTGATTTGTGCAAATCACCTACATGGTACAAAACCGAGAAAAGGTTTACCATTAGTATCAAAACCAAGTACGCATCATTCAATCTCGACTTGGGCACCTATTGACAAACAAATTCTACTGCATTAGAATGTCGCCAATTAATTCTAATGCATTAGAACCAATTTGTAAAGGAGGGGCTTATGGCAGTAAAGCTATTTGACTCAGAACTTAAAGTCATGGAAATATTGTGGAAACAGGGCAACACAACAGCTAAGCAAATTGCGGAAATTTTAGGCGAAGAAATAGGCTGGAGTAAAACCACAACATACACCATTATCAAGCGCTGCCTGGAAAAAGGGGCAATTATGCGGCTAAACCCAAACTGGATTTGCCGCCCGCTGGTTACAATAGAGGAAGCCCGGGAATATGAAACATCCGAACTTATTAACAAGATGTACAACGGCGCCGCCGACCAGCTTGTGGCTTCTATTTTAAGCGGCAAAATACTGTCTATGGAAGATGTAAAGCGGCTTAAGCAGGTTATCCGTGATATGGACCCCCATGCCGGGGGCATCCCCGGCCATGAATAAGCAGATATAATTTCCTTTGCCCGCCACCGGCATGTGGCGATTATCCATGGTTGTGAGGTGTGTATGAGTATCCTTCAAATGAGCATTTCAGGTGCAATACTTATTTTGGCAATTGTTGTAATACGCCGGTTTGCAATACACCGGCTGCCGAAAAAGACATTTATGGTTCTTTGGGCAGTGGTGTTACTGCGCTTGTTAATCCCGTTTACCGTCACATTGCCGGCCCCGGCATTAAGCACGGAAACGGTAGTGTATATTGAGGCCGGGGTGCCATCCGCAGTAGGGGCTCCATTTGAGGCGGGAGCGCCATATGAAGCGGGAATGCCCTCCGTAATGGGAATACCATCCGAGACAGGGATACAATCCGAATTAGAAACGCCATCCGAGACGGGAATACCATCCGAATTAGAAATACCATCCACGATATGCACACCGCCGGCAACGGAAAATATGCCGGGTACAAACTTCGCAACATTTCAAACCGCAAATATTTTTGAAGCTGTCACTTCCTTTAACGCAATGCTACCCAACATACCCGAAAACACTGCCGCACATCTCCCCGTAACAATTGCATGGAGTTTAGGAATATCGGCCATGGCCTTGTTCTTTCTAATAACCCATCTGCGCTCCCGCAGGGAATATAATGAGGCACTGCCCGTTGATAATCCTTACATCCGCAAGTGGCTAAGCCAGGAAAAAGGACTGCGTCCCATACAAGCCCGACAGTCGGACAAGATAACGGCCCCTTTAACCTACGGGATAATAAGGCCGGTAATACTCTTTCCCAAAACAACCAATTGGCAAGATGTTGAAAGGCTGCGATATATTTTCGTCCATGAAATGACGCATATAAAGCGGTTTGACATACTGGCAAAGTGGATGCTGGCAATAGCCTTATGCGTCCACTGGTTTAACCCCCTTGTATGGGTTATGTACATTGTGGCCAACCGGGATATGGAACTTTCCTGTGACGAAGCTGTAGTAAGGGCCATGGGGGAATCGTCAAAATCAACCTATGCAATGGCACTTGTGGGGCTGGAAGAGCGCAGAAGTGTTTTCGCGCCCTTATGTACCAGCTTCTCTAAAAACCTAATCGAAGAAAGGATTGTAGCCATAATGAAACTACGAAAACGCTCCGTTGTAAGCGTAATTTTAGCCGCTATTTTAGTATCAGCCTTAACCATAGGCGCATTAACGGTATTTGCGTCAAGCGCCCCGGAAGAAAGACCTTTTGACCCATATGATATACCCTGCCAGAGCCTTTATGTAGAAGCTGTCCCTGCCACCCCGGTTGAGTTATATGTAGAAGCAACCCTGGCAGATGAGGACGATATGCCAGACGAACCAGGCGGATGGGATGAATGGCTGGAATGGTTTAACTCCTTAACCCCTGAAGAGCAATCCAAGGTTAGCTTGCGCCCACCATATGACAAATCTACCGAAAATGAAAACCAGGCCGCTTTGCAAGGCCCATATAGGATTGCCACAACAATTGAGGAAGTGCGGGCCATTATAGCTTTGCATGACGGAACTATACCACTAACTAATATTGATGTGCCGGAGATAAGAAACCGCCGGGCGGATGGCATTATTATTCTAGAGCAATGTTTATATGAGGCTTTGGATGTCTTGCTTCAAGCATATGCACAAAATGGTTACCCAATTAGGAACATGGCAACAACGCGAGTTGATATGCAGCCACCTTTTGAGGAACTGCCCGATGCCCAAAAAGTAATTATGCTTGCAGCCGAATTTTTCTTCGCAGCAATAGATATGGGCCTGGTAGATATGCCACCGGGAGGCCGGTATCATACAGATGAAGAAGTAGACCTTCATCGTAATGAAGCGCGGCGCTTGCTTGACTTATATGCTTGGAGGTTCCCATCAAATGAAAGCATTCGAGAATCGGCGTATCGCTTATTTGGAGGCCACGAGCCACTCAAAAGCCCTTACATGATTGCCACAACCCTCGAAGAAGTAAGGGCAATTATTGCCTTGCAAGACGGAACTATCCCCATAACAAATGTAGATGTACCGGAAATACGAAACGGCCAAGCCAATGGCATTATTATAACCCAGCAATGCTTATACGAAGCCCTGGCCGTATTAAATGAAGTATACCGGCGCAACAGAATACACTATGGCGACGATGGGGGCCCGGTTGAAAATATGGTAACGTCACATGTGCAATTTAGCGAAAGGCTTCCGGATAGGGCAGATAGGCCAAGAATGACCATAGACCTTATGAGTGATGTGTGGCAGGCGGCTGTAGATTATGGCATTGTGGAGCCGGAGTACTACGATGGCGTTCCAACAAGTGAACAATTAGACATATTGCATGAAGGCGTTTTCCGTATATCATCACAATATGATTATAACAACGACAACTGGCCTTCCGGCCAGCGCATCCGCGAAATAGCGCAGTATTTGTTTGGCGGTTTATAAGGCGGTTTCGATACCACTCCAGATGAAAAGCCAGTGGAAACAAAAGCGCGTAGGCTATGGGTGTTAAGCCCATTATAGCCTACGCGCTTTTATAGTCGTTACGCTTGAAAACCACCCCGTTGCGTGGGTCTTTTGGGCGCAATCCTGCGTCAGCACCTTGCTTGCCTTATGGGCAAGCTGCGTCGGCACCTCTTTGTCTTGCACCAAAAATCCTCGCCGCTTCGGGGTAGTTTTCAAACGTATTTACTATCCGGTTATTTCTTAGCCACCTTGGCTTTTTCAGCCATTTCTTCGGCAGTGGTACCGGCCTGGATGTTTTCGCCCCGGCGCCAGGCAAGGAACATTCTTACATAGTAAATCCCGTTTGAGCCAATGGCCAGCGCGGCAATGATTACAGCAATTGCATTAAGGAAATATATATGGTTGTAGATATTAAACATACGGTTAACAACAAACGACAAACGCATAACGTTTTGGCCTTTAAGTACATTACCAATGGTAAGGCCCACAAGGGTAGCCGCGATAGACCATTCTACAAAGTAGTTGGTATGTGGCAATTGCATAATGTGTATGATAACGATGGTGGACGCGATGATACCTGTAGAGAATAGGACGGCAGATATGTTATAGTACTTGCGAGGCACGTGGATACCCTTTTTAACGCGCCAGTCGAAGAAGAAGAACACATAGTTACGAACAGAGGCTTGCATGAAGAGCGAGGCCAGCGCCCAGTTTTGGAGAGGTGCGGCAGATAATGCGAGGAAAAACGTACCAAAGCCTAAGAGAAGCATAACCCGCAGCTTCTCCTTACACTGGAACGACCATACCATGAAAACTAGGGCAATAAATGCGAAGACTTGGCTTACAATCCACAATGGGTTTGAGGCTTGGGGCGGGGTTAAAACATCCGCATATGCGCCAATCTCTTCAACATACTGGTACACATAGTGATAACTTGTGATGCGCTCAAAGGCGTTCACAAAAAAATCAATGACTGCTCTCATGGAAAGCATCCTTTCTTGGCCGAATAAGTAATTTGCATTTTTATAGAAACTACCCCACCGGCAACTCATTTTATTTTATTACCTGTACATAATACCTAAAAAACGAAGCCAATACAATCCACTTTGTAAAATCTTTTGCATTCTTACTATTAACGGCTTTGCACCAGCCGAACATGATAATAGCCTTTGTCGGTATCATCAAAACCGGATGGGTTAGGAAGTTTCGTAATATTCACTTATGTTGACAGCTATTAGCCGATATGCTATATTTCCCCGCAATAATATACGGAAATTATTCAAAAAAGGAGTGGTACAATGAATGCGTTGATGACTCTTTTGGCAATGTTGCCAATAGTCAGCTTGCTAGTCTGCTTGATCGTGGTGAAGTTTTCGGTGGCAAGGTCGGGGGCCATATCTTTGGTTATTGCCCTTGTTGTTGCACTGGTGTTTTTTGGGATACCAGTAACACCGTTTAACGCAGCGTTACCTGTTTCTGTGGGTAAGGCGCTATGGTTGGCATTGTTTGTTTCTTTGATTGTGTGGTTTGCTATTTTCCTTTACCATCTGGTAGATGATTTTAAGGCCATCGACGTCATAAACAAAAATTTGTCCATCTTCGTTGAAGACAAATTTGTATCATTTCTACTACTTTCCTGGATGTTTACCGGGCTGCTGCAAGGTATGGCAGGCTTTGGTGTGCCGGCCGTTATTGTTACGCCGATACTTATCGCTCTTGGGTTTAACAAGGTTAAATCTTTGGCGGCGGCACTTCTTGGACACTCATGGGCCGTTACATTTGGCTCTTTGGGTGCGGCATTCTTCGTAATACAGGGTATTACCGGGGTTGATTATACGGAACTTGCCCATGCTATGTTTATCTTTAATACAGCCGCTCACCTTTTAACAGGTATTGGCGTGTGTTTTATCTACGACGGGCTTAAGGGCATTAAAAAAGGCATTTCTTATGTAATACCTGTGTCCTTGGTTATGACAGGCGTACAGTTTGTTGTTATTTATGTCATTGGGGCTTACCCGGTTGCTGGTTTGCTGCCGGCACTTATTGGCCTTCTTACACTGTTCTTGCTTTACAAACTTCGCTCTCGCTCACAAAAATCCGAGAAAAAAGGCTTATACAGGTCCGACAAGCTTAACCTGCTTCAAGCGGCGCTCCCATACTTGGTTATTATCGTATTGGCATTGGCGTTCCAGCTCGTACCAGACAGGATTAACGATGCCGCATCTTACGGCCCAAGCTTCCAAGGTTTCGAAACTTCGCCAAACGTGGATGTGCTTGACCCACATACGGTTCGGCCTGAAGCCAACTATAACCGTATAAGGGTGTTTAGGCACCCGGCAGTATTACTGCTTTCTGCTGCCCTTACGGCTATACTTGTTTACAAGCAGGCCGGGATTTGGGACAGTGCAACATTCAAGGGCGTATTTAAGAAAACGGTTAAAAAAGGCATACCCGCGACGCTTGCACTGCTGGCGCTGGGTAATATGTCGCTTATAATGATGAACTCCGGCATGACAGACCACTTGGCACATGCCACCGCCAACCTGACCCGTGGGGCATACCCGCTGTTTGCGCCGTTTATAGGTGTGCTGGGCAGCTTCCTAACCGGTAACAATACAAACGCAAACGTATTGTTTGGGGCATTCCAGTATTCGATTGCGGGCTACCTGGGTGTTAACACCGTTATCATGACTGCTGTGCAGTCTATGACAGCCGGTGTTGCCGTAAGCGTTGGGCCCACACTTATATTAATGGGTGCGCTTGCATCTGACCAAAAGGGTGTTGAGCCTACTATATTGAAGAAACTATTGCCGATTGTACTGCTTATAGCGCTGGTTATGGGTATAATCAATATGATTGTGATATAACGTCTTGTATTGAAATTAATATGAATAAAAGGGCTGTCCTGCCAGAAGGACAGCCCTTTTATTTTGGATGACGCTCTACATAATATCCAAGCAGGCCTTAATCGTAGGTGTGCCTACGGATGACTTTATATCATCATCCATATTCCCGTTAAAACACCATTTAAAATCACCGCTTATGGTTGAAATCGACTTCAAAAAATCTAGCGTTGTGCCGCCAACTTCCGCACCCATGATACTTTCGCAAACCTTGCCATTTTTTATGCGATAGCCAATAGTCGCGTTTAACGTGAACCTGCCATCACGGTTCCATTTGCAATTGTTTCCGTCTATCAGATAGTAGCCGTCTTCTACAGATGCAATTATATTGGAATTCGGCACGTTCCAAGGCATAACAGCAAGATTCCGCGGGTGGATGCGTGGCGCAGATTTATAACTGCCGGTACGTGCATTGCCGGTTAGGGGCATTTCCATTGTTCCCGCTGTTTCGCGGTTGGTCATACATAAATCCATCTGCCCGCGATTAATTAGGTATACATTGTATGCATCAGCCCCTTCATCATCCATAAAAACCGGGAAGGGGCACTGGCCATTAAAGTAGCAGTTGGCATAGTCCATTATCGTAAGCTTTGGAGAAAGCGACGGAATACGCAAGAAAACCCCGTGGGGGAAGCATTCTTGCATAATGTCGGCCCTGGCATGATAGCCAATGGTCAGTTCCAGTATTTTGCTTACCATTTGAGGGGCTATTACGCATGTAAAGCGGCCCTTTTCTGGGGGTATGGTATTAGCCTTATGCTGCATATGCTCGTACAGGGATAGTAGGGATGCGCAAATGACATCCTGCCTCAGGTCTGATGGTAATACCGAGCCAACAGATTCTTCTAAGGTATGCCCGCCCACTGTAAGCTTAAATTGCAATACCGTTTCCGGTACGAGTAGGTGCAGCTTAGACCTGGTTGTTGTTACGTTTAGGTGTTTTTCTATCCACCGCTCCCCGGCGCTTATCTTCCAGGTTTCCAGGTTTGGGCAGTTTGCGTTTAAATAATCACCAATGGATTGGCATATCTCCCGCAATCTGGCCTCGCTTTGATTCGGGGTGTCGGGGATAATTATTTCTCTGTCTCTGCCACGGGTTAGGCATAGCATTTTATTGGGCTGGCTTGGTAAGCCGGTGCGGCCTATATCGTGCCTCGCCTGGGCTTCCAGGGCGGATATGCCTGATTTGGTCAAATCTTCACCGTGGGCCATGCCCCAGCTGCCGCCATTAAATACACGGCAATAGGCGCCGCTGCTGTTTGTTAAATCGCATACGGCTTCTGTTTGCTTTGTTAGGTTTACTTTTGTGCTTGCAATTTTCTGTTTGAATATTTCTTTGTAGGTTTTCATAGCCATCACACACTCTCTTTATCTATTAATACAAGCTACAGGTTATCTATAGGTACTTCGACGAAAGGCTTAGATTTCACAACCAATATAATTGAAAAAATTACGCTTGTCACACACAAAACTGTAAACACAGCAGCATTTACAAATGACATATGCAACGCTGCCATAGCAGAGTTGACAGGGATTAATCCCATTACAATTGCTGACTGGTAAACCGCATTTGAAATCACATGCACAACGACACACGCAAGCAAACTTTTAGAATACACATATGCCGCACAAAATGTTATGCCGACAGTTATAGCAAATAATGCAACATACCAAGTTGCAGGCACATGCACTACTCCAAAAAAAACACCGCAGCAAACAATAAACATCAATCTTTTTATTAAGGATTTATCCCATGAATGGCTTAAATGAACTAAATATGCACTCATCAAAAGCCCCCTAAACAGGACTTCTTCATATAAGCCTCTTGCACCTTCAAAAAAGATAGCGGCTGCAACTTCATGGGTAAAATATAGTTCCCTTGCGGAAGCATTAGTAACAAATTCAAAAACGCTTAGTGCTATAAGTGGAACGAAGCAAAACAGACCCTTAACTAAACCCTTGGATGAAAACGTAAATTTAAAACCATTTGTACGCACTGCTATCCCTACTAAAATAATGGCTGGGATTGAGAAAATATACCTTGTAATGGCATCAAAGTTTAATACACTAACCGCCCAATGCGTTGCTGTTGTTGGCATCCCCAGCGCATGAAGAATAAGCAGCACAACTATGCTAAATACCAGCCGGGTTATGGCAATAACCACTATGCAAAAAAGGCTAAGCTTAAGCGGATGTTTTATAAATTTGGCATAGGTTTTTTCTCTAAACCCGATATCTTCAATCATTTATATCCCCCTTTATTCTTGTCACTAATAAATCGCTTTTGTCGGTATCATCAACTCCAGAAAAAGGTTTACCATTAGTATCAAAACCCAACTGTTTACGGAGATACTATCATTATTTCAACAATTGTAACATTGTGAGTTTACCTACTTTGGTGCAGTATATTTTTCGGCTTGAATGCTATACATATCACAATAAGTTCCTTTCAAGCACAAAAGTTCGTCATGTGTTCCTTGCTCAACTAACCTGCCGCGGTCAATTACAAGAATCTTTGACATTTTATATGTGAGGGTTAAACGATGGGAAATTACAATCACGATCGAATCGTGATTCACATCATCCATAAGCCTTTTATAAAGAGTATACTCCGAATGCGGGTCAAGGCTGCTAGTAGGTTCATCCATGATAAAGGTTTTAGGGTTATTAGCGTAAATTCTTGATATGGCCAACTTTTGCGCTTCTCCCCCGCTAAGTTCTACCCCGCCACCGTACAATTCATTTGAAATGGGTGTGGCAAGGGAATGCTCCAGACTTTCTATCTTATCCTTTAAACCCACCTTATCCAGGGCTTCCCATATGATATTTTGTTGAATCCCCTCCCCTAGGGATATGTTGTCTTCGATGGAGAATGCAAATATCGCAAAGTCTTGAAATAGTGTTTTAATTACAACCCTCAAGGATTTTGTATTGTATTTTTTTATGCTAATATCGTTTATCAGTATGTCTCCAGAAAGTGGATCATATAATCTCAACAGCAATTTGATTATAGTGGTTTTTCCGGCTCCATTTCTTCCGATTATGGCAATTTTATCACCTTTGGTTATTGTGAACGAAACATTATCTAAGGAGAGATGATTGCCATTAGGATACTTGAACGAAACGTTGACAAACTCAATGCGCTCCACATTTTCCAATATTATTCCTTCATTGTTTAGTGTTAGAGTCTCTTCAGAATGTAGGAACTCAATATAGTCACTAGCGAATAGGCTGTTTCCGTATAATCTTGTGTATATCGAAGAGAGTCCTAATATAGTACTTTTTAACTGGTTGTAAGCGTTTACATATGTAAAAAACTCCGCCACAACTATCCTTTGTACAACTACAGAGTATCCAAAGTACAACGCCACAAATCCGTTTTCAAGTATGCCCAATGTGCTTAGCAGCACGTTGAAGGGCACTTTTGTCTTTATTTGCTTTTTTATAATGCCATGCAACTCTTTATCAATTCCTCGTTTTACACGGAAAACATAATCACTAAGGTTGTTGATTTTCATTTCTCTTACCATTTGTGGAATGTAAAATAAGCGGTACAAATAGTTGACCTGCTTGTTTTTTTCACTAATAATAACGCTAAATCTGTAATCAATTTTTTTAATTCTATTATTAACAACCATGGTAACAATAATTACTGCGGCAATTACGGCAAACATATAAATATCCATCCAAATTAGCAGCCCAACAATGAGTAAAATATTTAAAGCGGATGTTACAAAACTTGTTACCGCTGCATTAACACTATCTATAACCTTACAGCAATTACTAAATGACCTGTTATATTTATCAAAAGATACTGTATTCTCAAAATAACTGAGATCCAAGTCAATGGCCTTCTGAAGAAATTCATTTATAATCTCCAGATACATTTTTTCGCTCTTTGCCGTGTCATAAGAAGAAAAAGCAATTCCGGAATATGAAATAAATAAATATGCAGCTGTGAACACGCCAACTACACCCAGTGCGTGGGCAAAATCACCATCCATAAGTGCGCCCAGTAGATACATAGGCATTAATATTGTTAGTATCGTTGAAACACTGGCCAGCATTGCCATGATTATCCTAAGGATGAACAATGTTTTGCTGTATGCAAAAATCTTTTTCAGCAAAAACAAATTGTTTTTTAAATCTGCATTCTTATCGATTGCTCTCGCCTCCCCGTTATATAGGCGTTTCGATTTGAAATGGGCTGAAGCAAGCCGGAAAATGCAACGCTTCAATGCATTTTCCGGCGCAGTCTGAAGCCCAATTTCAAACGAAATCGCTATACAAGCTTCAAAAATGTATGCCATCTTAAAAAGATGTGGGATGCAGTAAAATTAGAAATTAATCCTACAGCATCCCACACACAGTCCATACAGTTTTAGTACTTAGTTATTATGCTTTACTGTATGGAGTGTACTTTTAATATGCATTTAACAGCGCCAACGCCGCTGCAAGCGCATCTCCATTTACCCACACATCCGGCGCAATGCCTATGCCCTCCACATTATGCCCTTCGGGATGTAGCATAATCGCCCTGCCTATGCTAAAAAGCAAGCCGGAATATGGCAGATGCAATGACGGATATGTCGTATCTGCGTGTAGGCTGCCCATGGTGTTATGCCCGATAATTAAGGTATTTTCCATATTAAGCAGCATGTCCACAAACATTTCACCAGCAGAGCCTGTAAACCTGTCTGTCAGTACAATAACAATTTGCTCGTTTTCCAACAGCACACGCGGCGCGTCATGTGCTATTGTGTGGCCCTCCCCAAAGGGCCGCGTTACAAAAAATTCTCTTGTAGCTTCGTAGGAAATGTTGCCGGGCTGTGTTAGCAACTCACGGTGTACGGCATAATCCCATCTAAACATCCATGCAAAATTTGTCGGCACAAACTCACCAGTAAGTTCGTAAAAAAAGCGTCCTGGCACTGTGCCATTGCCACCGGAGTTGGAGCGCACATCCAATATAAACATTGGCTCATCCCGCAATTTTTCCGCGAAACCCAGAAAGGTGTTCAACCTTTCATATTCCGCTTCGGTTTCAAAATATGCGCGCCTAATGCTTACAACGGGTATCCCATCAATAATTTCAAACGTTGGCCCGTGGTATGGGATGTGGTGGCTGATAGGGCGATGCAGCCATACGCGGCTGCTTGTGCCATCCTCAAAATATATGTTGACAAAATAGCCGCGTCCTGCAAAATCTACCCGTGGTATCACTATGCTCCAAAGCAATTCGCCGCTTTCGTCAATGGATGGACGTATTATGTGTTCAAGGTCATGCTGAATATGGCTATGGCCCACAACATCCACCACCTGCATACCGGTCGTTAAGCAGTAGAAATTATCACCTTCCCTGCTAAACGTATTGAGTGCAGTAGTAAACACACCGTTATACGGTGCAAAGCGGTTGTACATGAGTGTAAGGTGATTGTCATTGATTATTGGGTTAAGCGCCGAAAATACCCTCCGCTCGAAATCATTTATTGTCCAAATGTCCCGTGTGGCCAATTCCGCAACCAGCGCGTCGAGTACGGGCAGAAATACCGCATCCCCACCGAAGTATATGTAACTTCCGTATAGTTGGCGTAATACCTCGAAATACAACCGCACATCCGCTATCGCTTCATCTGATGTTATTGTTTCCGCTAATGGCACATAGTCAAAGAGAGTACTGTAGTCAATTGTTTCCGGTATGCGGCCTTGGGTTTGGGCTGATAATAGATTGTAGTCGGGTTTGATTATGTCTGCCCTGCGGGCATTGGCGGTTGTTAGCAGTGTTTGCAGGGTTGTCGTTTCTTGGGGTTCTTCAATGTCTCTGCTAGAGCAGCTTGACAGTATCATGGTCATAAATATAAAAAGTGTTGCTGTAAAAAATTTACGCATATTCATCCTTCCTTCCGAACAGCTGAATGATTGTTCTTCTAGTTTCCAAAACTAAAATGATATCAATTGATTTCACCTTCCGACCGGACATTAAAGCGAAGATTAATTTCATTTGAAAAAGGTGCTGCTTTAATACAAGCGATAAGCCCAAACAAAGGAAATAAAATGTAATATATCCCGAGTCCAGTGTTTCTTAAAACGGCCATAATAATAACGTCATAATCTCCAGATGTTACAGTAATGGAATTGCTAATAAAAGTAATCATATTCGAAAAGGTATGTACTACAATTAATACTAATATATTTTTGGAATATATGTAGGCCGCACAAAATAGGAAGCCAATAGACGTATAAAGGATGAAAAAGTTCCAATCATGAAGGAGAGCAAAAACCACGCCGCCAAAAATCGCAATACAAATTCGCCCAACATATGAATTGCCCCAAAAATACAAAAGCGTAACCAAAAGAAGTGCCCGAATCACGACTTCTTCAAAAATTGAATTCGAGATTTCAAAAAAAATACGAGAAGGAAGTGCCATTCTCAGATGTTCAAAATTTGCTTGCGCAATTTGAATAGCTGAGGGAAATAGGGCTAACAATATTAACGGTGATAATAATTTTAAATAAATCAAATAACAGGGTACGAAAGTAAAAAGTGCCTTTTTATAGCCTTTAGGGGAAAAACAATGCTTAAACCCATTACCGTTGAGTAACAGACTCAAAACCAATATCCCCAAAATACCCAAAATAAGTTTTACCGTTCCGCTCACATAGGATTCTAAAAAATTTATACGCATATCAATTACCCACGGACGCAAAATATCACTTCCAATAAAATAAATTCCAACTATCACCGCACAAAAAACCGGGCCTAGTAAACTTAGTACTATCTTTTTTATGGTTACCTTGGCCATTGTAGTCACTCTCCCTATGATTAAGCTTCCAATGATAACTATGTTTGAAACATATGGTAATGCTATTGATGTTTATCATCTATATATCTCAAAACAGATGTTGGGATGCAGTAAAATTAGCAAATTATTTTTACATGCATCCCAAACATTGACCATACAGTTTTAATACTTTTCCTTTCACCAATTATCGAAATATTACAATAAATGGTTATTAGATAAAAGTTGTTTCACGAATTGCATGTCAAAAAATCTGTTTTGATTAGATTTTATGACAGGTTATAACTGAAGGTTATAACTGAGTGTTAACGTGTTTTCGATGAGAGTTTACATACTACTTTGACGAATAGTAGTCATCTTCAAACCCACTCAAAAGATCATCGCTAAGCGGGCATGGTGACTGTGGAAAACCGCCACAAGTGCATAATGTATTAACTGGAGGACGTGGAGGAGGAGGAGTGCAGGGGCATTGCGTATTGATAGTGCATACATGCATATCGCCAGGGCAATTGCCGGTATTGCATATACCGGAATGCACGCCTCCACCAAACGCAAAGTTGTTTTGTATTACTTCGTACCGCATAAAATCATCCTTTCTATATTATGTTTTACTGTATGGTCAGATTAGCATAGCCTTAAGCGCATCTTCGTACATGACTATATTTTTATTACACTGTCCGTCAGTTATGGTGGCAGCTGGGCACACTCCGTTATAACAAATGCTAAGGATTTTGCATGACTTGCATTTTTCTTGCAAGCCTCTCGAAGTCCAGTGTGACAACAAATGATCTTTTATATCTAAATTTCCGCCAGAAAGACTGCCAATACGATTCATGGCAGATTCCGTTTGGACAGTACACTTCATAACAGTTCCATCGTAGTCAATAGTGAAACTGTCGTTAGAGTTGGCATAACAAACATAACCAAAAGGCATAGTGATAAGTTGCGAGCCGCTGACATTCAGCCCCATACCACTTGCAAGCATTCTCATTTCATCAGTAATATCAATTTCCTCTTCCGCACTTACTGTATCTATGTTTTTTTCTCCGCCCTTTAGTTGTTTTACAGCCACAAAGCTGAATGTAAATCTTGTATCACCCGCAAAATGCTGTGACATATGCTCTAAATAGTTTTTTGCAATTTGATGCAACGCATTGTCAAAATTTGACCGTATCATGAACATAAACTCAAGTTCACTAGCTTTTGCGTCGTACAAGTTCTGCATAATTGTATCCCATGTTCCATTGCCACTAACAAGGGGCCTTGCAACATCGTGTGATTCCTTTAGGCCATCTACGGTTATTTGATACTCTGTTACATTCAACTCGGTCAGCCTTTTAAGCCTATCAATTGTTAATAGGTGGCCATTGGTTGTCATGCCCCCAATAAACTGAACTTCTTTTTTATTGACAAGTTCATTCAACTTCTCAGAAAACCGGCAAATCGCTTCATATTCTAACAGGGGCTCCCCGCCAAAAAACGAAATTCTCACTGTCTTATAGCCTTTTGTGTCAATCAAATCTTCGATGACTTTCAATAAATCATCATATGTGCTTTCTTCCATTCGGTCATTTGAAAACTTGTCGAGACAATAAACACATCTAAAATTGCATTGCTTGGTAACAAAAGGAATGATGAATAATTCATGCCTTTGTCTTTCAACGAAGTAGTAATTGGCAAGTGCCGATTCATCCATATCGTTGTCAACAATCATCCGCATATCCTTTAGTGCTACATGAAAGCCCTCATTAATGTCAATCTCAAAATCGTTTCCGGAGTCAATAACATCAAGAAAGTTTCTTGAATCGTCGCACCCGGCTTTAATTACCCCGCCAAACAACGCATTGTGAATCAGAGCCTTTCCTTCGTGATTTACCACATTAGCAAATTGACTTTTTTTCATAAAGCACCTCCAAAATATCCATATAATAGCCGATTTCCGATATGAAAAAACATTACGAAAGCCAATGAAATCAGCAAAACCCAGCTTTCAAGTTCTTACTCACATCCAGGACAAGCTTCCCGCCCGGCACGATGATATTACCCCACCCCAAAACAAAAAAACATATCGACTTGAGAAAACTTTTATTTCCCAAGTCGATATGTTCATTCATGGATGTACTGCTTATAGTACTTGCAAAAATATACGGAGGTGTTTGCATGAACAGCAAAATTTGGAAAAAGATACTGTGTGTGGGGTTAGCCTGCTGGATGATGGTTGCGGTTGCCGTAGTGCCCCTTATGCCCCAACCCCACAACTGTGAGGTAAGTGGGCACGGCGTGATAGTACCTAATGCTATCTGCCCATATGATAATGACGAAGACTAAGAAAACACAAGTCCAAGGCGTTCCTCTACATAATGCTTAATGTTTCTTTGATGTTCGGTTCTGTTAAACAAACCGAAGACATAGTAGGCAATAGCAAAGTGCGGAACGCTTTTTTCTTTATCACCTAACTCAAGTAATGAATATGCCTTATTTACGACAAGACCCGCTACCCGCCTTACATCAAAATACTGTATACAGCGGTTTATTCCCTCTTCTGTGATGTCTAAGACCCTATAATGTTGATTGTTTAACCCAAGCTGCTTTGTGTAATTATATGACACAAGCAGATACGTACGCATTTTCTCCACTCCATCAACAATGAAATGATTAATATTGTTACGCAGGTCTTCAAATAGCCGCAGGGCACTCTCTCGCTTTCCGTTTGTAAATAGGTTAATTGCTATACCATTAAGAATAATTATTTCATAGTTAGTAAGCCGCATAGTAGCTATATCATGCACATCATGGTCTTCTTGCGTTACCCTCCACGCATCCATTAGCATCTCCATATGAGTAGCGTCATAGCCATTGCGGCTGCTATATATCCGCCCATGAAATCTTAACAAATTGCAGGTTTACACCATTTTGGTAGGCTTTCTTCTTTTCCAACTCCTTCAACAGGGTTTCCGCCTCTTCATACCGCCTGCCCACCCGCAGCGTCCTAACCTCATCACGCATTTGCTTCTCATTAAAATCGTCAAGGGATAGGAATGTATTAAAATAGTCATCTATATTCCTTCCCAGCCTTTGCATAAACGCCTCAAGATGGTAAACAGAGCCTTGTTTCGTAGCACCGCTTTCTATTTTACTAAGGCTGCTAACATTGCATATACCCTTGCATAGCTTGCCTTGGCTCAACTTTGCCGCTTCACGCAGCTTAAAAATAAGTTCGCCCACACTCTTGCATGTAACCGGCTCGCCGCGCTCTATAACCGGTTCCGGCCTTTGGATTAGCAGGTTTTCTGCGCCGTATGTTTCAAATTCCATGCCTATTTCTTTAGCAAAGGCCAATACCTCATCGGCCCGCTTACGCCTGTACATAATCATAAAGCCAAAATAGGCCGGCATTAGCTGCCCCGCAATTTCGCTTTGCTGCCCAAGCCGCAGCAGTAATTGTGCCTTAATATAGGCAAAATCTGCGCAATACTTCCCTTTATTGCGCCGGTTAGATACATCTCTGCCCATATCGCAGGTTTCCAAAGCCTGGGTGTACTCTCCTGTCTTCATAAGCAAATGTGCCAAGCTTAGCAAAGTTGGGGCAAGCATACGTTCCCTGTCACGGTCGTCGCGGTGCAGCCGCGCCAACCCCCTGCTAATACGCTTAAGCAAAGCTATTGCTGTAGGGTTGTCACCATCCCGGGCATATGCAAGGGCCAACATATGTATCAGATTTGGCTCTTCAAAAAGCAATAAGTCCCCTTTAAAGGTATTAGGGTCAAACTCGGGAAAGGTAATAGCAATGCCTTCTTTAGTAAGTTCTATGCACTTGCTTGGGGCATTACCCTCAATTTCCCATATGCGGGCAGTGCAGCTTAGCACAAACTGCCGGTTTATACCTGTATGGAAGCCATCCATTTTCTTAAACCGGCCAAGTAACTTTTTTGCCTTATTTAGTGCCGTTGTCTCTTCATGTGCCCGTTCCAGTTCTTGCAGTAAAACGTCCCTTAGTGCCAGTGTGCTAAGCGACACATTCTCTAGATAAGGGCAAAAAAAAGTGTTAAACGGTAAATTCATTACGTCCATTAGGTTAACAAAAGTATCCATGTAAGGGCTTTGATGATTGTTACCCACACGTGATAAGGACATTGCAGAAAGTTCAATTTCTCTCAATAGCGATGCTTGAATTATACGTTTTCTTTCTCGCATATGGGTTATCATAAGATTTGTGCCGTAGCTTGCCATAATATCGCCTCTTTTGTAATTGTGTGATGCCATATTATAGCACATAGTGTTTTTTAAACGCAATTAGCTTTTTCTTACAGGTTCGGTACAGGTTCGGTACAGGTTGCTTCATCAAACCCAGCAACTCTCTTCCGGCAAGAGTTAGATATTATAGTCATTCCGCCTATGATTTTCATAAGCAGACAAAATTTTATCTGCCATAAGTTTTATCTGAGGCGCTGTATTTCCTGTGTAGTGAAACATAAGATGACGGACATCCACCACAATTCCTTGAACAACCTCGTATGAAAAGCCCTCCTGTTTCCATGTTCCATAAGCCTCACCTATGCTTTCGTATGCATTGGTTAGTTTTAATTTGTTACCGTTTGGTGCAATGTCTTTGTCATAGGGGGTTTTGTTGTACGGCATAATAAACGCATTAAGAACAGCATCCTTGTGTGCAAAATCCGGCAATTTACTAACATGTTCACCATATGTAATCTGCTTGTTAATAGAAGACGAGGACGGCAAGTGCCTGGGATTCCCTGTTGCGCCATATCTGTAGTATTTGGCATCAAGGACAAACGCCTTACCCATTCCCGGAGGTATCATTATCGTGTCTGGCTCAAGAGCATCATTGTCATAGCTTGTAGCCATTGCAAGATATCGCCAATGGCTGCGGGGGAAATAATCACGCTTGTTTTTAACGCCGAATGCTTTATCTATCATCTTTTCCCAAACGTATTCGAAGTTATCGGTGCCAAAGTAATAGCGTTTTTGTGGGGAGCGTTCGTCAAGGTAGTTAAGCATGTCCATCATGCTTTGAAACAGCAGCTTGTCGTTATCCTTAAAGGTTTTTCCCATTTTGTCACGTATAATGCCCATGAACATATTTTTATTACCTTCAAGTTTCAATTGCGGTTCACGGGGACTTTCGGAAGTAAAAAGCCATCCCAGCTTTTGGAACGCTTCATACACACAATACTCATGTACTCTGGTAATCCAAGTATTATCATTTGGGGTATGGCTTCTAACTTCAAATTTAGTGTAAATTGGGGAACCATTGGGCTGTACAATCGGCAGGTGTCTTTTCACAGTTCTTTGCCAGTCAATTTTCCCTGAATTGCTTGTTACAAATTCTTGCTTAGTTTCTGTGTAATATGACCGTGCCATATAGTCGGTAATAACTGCTATGTATGCGTTTATTGGAAAATCCACGTTCTGAGGTGTTAAGAACTCTTTCATCGCCGGCAGCTTATCCTTTTGGTTTGTAAATGCAGATAAAACTAGGATAAGATGTGTTATATCTCGTCTTAATTCTCTTTCATTTTCCGTAACGGGAGGCAGCTGATACCCAAGAGGAAAGCAAACAGCAAAAGAATCAGCATCTGCTTTTATGCCTACAAACCTGTCTCCAGCGTCGTTTGTACATACATGACATATGCTTCTTAAGTCAAAACGCTCCATGCTCGCACCCCGCTATTACTGTTCAGTTTGACTTAAATCTCCAAGTACACCTTCCCTAAAAATTGAAATAAAACGATTATCACCACTATTTGACATGAATGTTTTGATTATATCTTCAAGGCTTTTATAGGCTTCATCATTAAAAATGACGCCCCTGGAAAACTTAAACGCATCATCCCACAGATACTTGAGAACTTTTTCCGGGAAACGGCTGTTTTGTTTGTTGGATTCTAATGGGTCAGGTGATGTGGAAAATTCTATTTCAGAAGGAGTAACAAAATAGGCACCAAGGCGCTTATCTTCGGAAGATGACAGCCTCGAGTTTGCTTCGAGGATTAACTGGTTTATTGCTGTATTAAACTGCCCCCATGTTACCGATGTATCAAGTATCTGCTTTCTCGCGTGTGCCGCATCCTTGATATTATTTTCAATCATCCGCATCCGCCATCTGCGCTGAAAAGCCGTATCAAGGGTAAATACATTCTGGTCGGACGTATTCATTGTAGCGACTATGCTAAGGTTTGATGGAATAAATACAAGATGTTCCGGAGTGCCATACACTGCTTCAGCAACATAAGTGTTTGTAATTCCATAGGAACTTTCTCCTATTTGGATGTCTGCCGTACCTTCGATTTCCTCCTTCTTGCGGTCAAGCAATTGAAAAACTTCACCAAAAATAGCCGGTGCATTGCCGCGATTTAACTCTTCTATAACGAGGAAAAAGGCCATCTGGGGGTTTGTGTGTGCTTTTTGCAGCATTCGTGTAAATGGCCCAGGCGCGAAGTCATAGTAAACCCGTCGCTCTTCATCAAGCTTTGGCATAATTTGGCCAATAAAATCTGAGTATGTATAATCTGGATGGAATACGACACGTTCCATTCTCTGTTCATCATTGCAGTATTCGATTTTTACTGTATGGCTTTTGCCGCTGCCTGGTACGCCGTAAAGCAGGTAATTGTCGCCGCCTTTAATGCGTGAAGATTCGTCTATAATAATCGGGTTATGCTCTGGAATCTCAGTGATGTTTGGCCTTAATGATATTTTTCCGGCAGCTGGATTGCTATGCAGCCAGCCGCTGTTGGGAATATAAAAATACATATATTCGGGGCGGAATGCACAAGCGTACTCGCCATAACCTTTGTCTTGTTGAGCAAATCCATCTTTAATTGCCGCAGCTATTGTTTCAATTTTCACTTGCCTTCTTGTTGGCCCATATGCGCCGGATGGCTTTAACTTCCACGCACAAAAAACGGTGGCATCACCACGTTTGTATACGCCAAGATGGATAGATATCACGCCATCTTTCATTCTATTGAATGCATCGTTAATGTACTTGGCATTCGGCTGAACGCTTTGCTCGTTCTTCGAGCGGCTTACACCCGTGCCTCCGCCACCGGGAGTCATTTCTTTGATACATACATAAATGGGCGAGTAGGATACATTTGACACATTAACTTTGTAAACCTCTTCTTTTGGGTCATCAGTAACAGGTTGAATAGTCGCTGTATGGCCAAAAAGTATCAATGCGGAATTAAGTTCATTTTTTACCTCATCGTGGGTCAAACGGTCACTGCCGGGATTGTACTCAGCTTCAATTATAGTTCCATTTGCTTCTGCCCAGTATACTGCCATATTAGCACCCCTCTTTAACAACGAAATACTGCTGTTTGATTGCTTCTGCTATTTGTTTAACCAACAGAGGCGGCACTGCATTTCCAACTTGCCGCCACTGGCTTCGGAAATCACCGCTAAACTCATAATCGTCCGGAAAAGTCTGGATTCTTTTTATCTCAGAAATCCTCAAAAACCGGTTCTTCCAATGGAATGGCCCCATGTTGTTGGAAAAGCTGGCTTGGATTGTCCACGATGGCTTGTCCGGTGATAATTTTAATAGAAAAGACCAGTAGCGGGAACGCCACTTAAACAAAGGGTTCGGATGCCCTCGCTCTTTAGTGAAAAACAGATAATTTTCCCCTGGAGGGATAAGTTTCAGCAGGTCATGATGTTTGGAACCCGCCGCCATGTCTTTATCCTCTGGCAAGTCAAAATCAATATCCGACATTACATCGCCGCAGGTTACCCATGGCAATTTATTTGTTCCAATTATTTTTTCCGGTGCGCCATGAGTCTCATCGGGAAAAACAAACGCCTTGCCGAAATCTCTTCTTACACCAACACAAATAAATCGTTCTCGGATTTGCGGCACACCATAATTTGCAGAATTAATTACGCGAAAGCTAATTTCATATCCTAATTCGTCCGCGCGTTCTTTTAGCAAATTAAACGCTTCTTGATGGGGTTTATACACAAATCCGAAAACATTCTCAAAGAAAAAAACTTTCGGTTTAATCGCTTTTAGCCCACGGAAATACTCATAAAGAGTAAAGGAATTCTCGTCTTCCAGGGCGCGCTTCTTTTCCGTTCGATAAAAGCGGGATTTTGAATAAGCAGGACAAGGCGGTCCGCCTGCTAAAACATCAATGTCGGACTCTGCCACTTCCATAGCAGCAAGTTCTCTTGCATAATTTATATTGCGAATATCATCACAAACAACACGCAAGCCCAGTTCATTGGCGATTAGCGTGTCGCAGGCAGGTTTCCAGTTGTCGGTAGAAAGGCAAATTTGAAACCCGGCTTGTTTAAAACCCACATCAATGCCGCCCCCACCAGAATAGATGCTTAACACATTCTTCTGCATACTAGGTCAGACTCTCCTTGAGGAACTCTATCATTGCTTTCCCCATAAGGGGAGGCACTGCATTCCCAATTTGCTTTTGTACCGAACGGCGATTGCCGCAAAAAACATAGCCTTTTGGAAATGTTTGGATTGCGGCAATTTCAGGTGCGCGCAGCCTACGGTTGTCCCAATGGAAGGGCCCAACCCATGGGCCCGGCTGCGCGGTTATTGTCCAGGAAGGTTCGTCAGGTGAAAGTTTCAAGAGGAAACTCCAAAACCGCTTGTCCGCTATAAACTTAGGGTTTTCATATCCTGCCCAAGCTGTTAACGCTTTGTAATTCTTTCCTGGCGGCACTTGACATAAGTCGTTATAGTAAGTGCCACACTTAGTTATCTCGTATGCTTCTGCATATTCTTCCCCATCATATCCCGCAATTACATCGCCTACAGGCACAAATGGTTTAAGGCTAGTATGTACTGCCTGGTCTGGAGGGCAATGAGTCTTTTTTGGCTCGTCTGCTTTGAATGTACCCTTCGTTCCAATTATGAATACTCGCTTCCTTCTTTGCGAAACACCGTATTCTAATGCGTTTCCTTTGACTACTTTGTGGTTATAGCCCAGTTCCGTGATGATTTCAATAAAACGCGCAACAATACTTTTATTTGTTGGGTGCAACAAACTTTCCACATTTTCAAAAACAAAGCCGTTAGGTTTTATGTCTGCTACAACACGCAGATATTCGTCTATTAAAGCGGCACGCGGGTCGTTTATTCCTTTGCGCTGCTTGTTTCCCACCCAGTACCCTGCTTTCGAGAAAGGCTGACAAGGTGCGCCGCCAATAATAATTATATTTTTTGATTTATGCTTCTTTAGAGCATCCTGAAATATACTACTTTCAAGTTGGTGCAAATCACCTTCGATAATTTTAGTATTTTTAAAGACGTCATTAGCCCGCAATGTTTGGATGCAGTCGCTGTCAATGTCTGTACTAACAACAACAGGTACCCCTGCAAGGATACTTGATATATCAAACCCTCCCGCTCCGGAAAACAAGCTAATTGCAACGGTTGATTTCTTGCCCATACAAGGTCACTCCTTATTTTACGGGATATTACGTTCGCACCATATGTTAATGGCATATCTTGCCATGCTAACATAACACAATGCAGACTCATATAATTCGCCTTACATCACTATACTATCACGAAAAAGGCTTCCTATCAAAAAGATATTGAGCCCTTGCAATATCGAAACCGCTGCAAAGGCTTCTCAAGAGAGCATACAGGGTCAAGCGTACTTCCGCTTCCTGCGATACAATAGTTGTACAATACCTAACCCACCCGATTTTGATGATTTGAACAAAGGCTTATTTGGGTTTTGATACAAATGGTAAACCTTTTTTTCCGGTTTTGATGATACCGACAAAAGCGATTTTCATGCTCGGTTGATGATGGAAATTGCCCGTAATGGGCCGATAGGAGGAGCAAACAAATATGTATGCATGGGAATCTATACAAAAAGCAGTTGATTACATTGAAGAGCACCTGGCTGAAGATACCCCAATGGAGGAATTAGCGGGAATCGCTTCACTATCTATGTTTTACTTCCAACGGCTTTTTGTCCGTCTTGTTAAAAAGCCGGTACGGGAATATATCAAACTACGGCGTCTGGCAAATGCATCTAAAGCCCTTGAAGACAAAAAAAGCCGCATTATTGATATTGCCCTTAAATACGGGTTCAACAGCCACGAGACTTTTTCGCGGGCATTCAAAGATGCTTATGGTTTTACTCCCGCACAATATCGGGATAATCCTGTTTTGTTAAACAATTTCAACAAGCCTGATTTATTGCTGGGATACGTGATGGTTGATGAGGGAGTACCCCTTATAAGCGACGGCCTGGTACTGGAAATAAACCGGCGCATATTGGCAGAGCCCCTTTGTTTTGTAGGTGTTAAGGACTATGTACGTATGGACTGGCATAAACCTGACGGCAAAGTAACAGGCGTTGACGAGCCGGGTGCAACATGGGCACGCTTTCATCAAGTCCAGCATAAAATTCAAGGTTATCCCAACGGGCGCAATTTAGGAATGTCTTATGGCGGCGATGCGCCAAAAGGATACTTTACCTATTTTGCGGGAAAGGAAACCGTACCCCAACACAGCTACGATGATTTCGACTCAATACAGCTTCCGGCAGGGGCATATGTTGTGTGCGGGTTTGAAGCAGAAAATTTTGAGGAACTTGTAACCAATATAATATACAAGGCAGGTAATTTTACCGGGTCTTGGCTAAAGAAACATAACATAGCCTGTGGCAATTATATGCCCGAGTTGTATTTTCCTGTAAAAGATGTAGCATATATGGAAATGTGGTATCCGGTTGTTGAAAATACAAAATTGGAGGATTCGAAATGATTAGCATGGTTAATGAAATGAAAAAGAAGAAAAACAGCATACCGGAAGATGTGCTGCCTATTTTCGAAAATATCTTAGGTAAATACAAGGATGAGCATGGGCCTAATTTAATAGGGTTTAAATACTTCCAGCCTGAATGGGACGACGAGTTTTGCCAAGCACTGGGCAAGAATCTTACAATGGAACAACGGTTTCGCCTGTATGAAACACAAGGGGGATGCAATGGTGCCGGTGCAGACAAGGAGCGCAAAGCATTCGCTCTTGAATATTCCCATCTTGACCTTGATGAGAGAATGGCATTGTTTTCAGAAACATTCAACAGATGGAAACCGGTACTTAATGACGACAATACCATGACCCTCACTTTCAAATGTTCACATGGATATTATGCGCGAGTCAAAGAAGGCAAATTCAGTTCCCCGCCGCCACATGTTGAAGGGTATTTTGAAAGATGTGCAGGCGGGCGGCTGTATGAATTGCAAAAAGCACTGGGAATAAAGCTGAGAATTAAATCCGTTGATATATCTCCGCTTTTTGCGGATGTTAATAACCCTGTTGTGTTTACGTTTGAAATTGTGGAATAAAGCAGTTTCGATATCGTAACAGAATAATTCTCGCTGGTTCTGCGAACGCCTCAACAGGCACCGGAGTAGAATCCCGGGCGCCTCCCGTAATACCTCAAAAAAACAGCCGCGAAAGCGACATTCTTGACAACCCAACTACCCATATAGTACCCTCAAATTGCGCAACCAATGTTGCGCAATTTTTTATATACATAGGAAACTGCTTCACAGTTCTCGTGAGTAAATGCGGATGTATAGCAATTCCCCCTTTAAACGGTCTCGCCCGAGCCGAAAATCGCGAACGCTTCAACGTGTTTTCGGCGACAGGCGAGACCGATTTAAAGGTGAATTGCTATAAAAGCGGCAAAGCCGCTTTTATAGCCTATTTTACAAACAGGTATATTTACAGGGGGGGCCATACAATGATAAACGACATAGCAAAAGCCCTGGGTATATCCAAAACCACAGTATCAAGGGCCCTAAGCGGCAACGGCCGAGTATCCGAAAAAACCCGGGAGCGCGTACTGCGCTACACGGCAGAAACAGGCTATGTGCCAAACGCAGCCGCCCGCAACCTAGCCACAACCAAAACCCGCAATATTGCCTTTTCCATGCCCCTAAACAGAGACTCTACAGGGTCGTCATTTTTCCTTGAATGTTTCTTCGGTGTAAGCAAAATGGCGGCAAAAGCCTCCTATGACTTGATTATGGTAGGGGACGAACTGGAGCAGATAAACCGCATAATCCAAAGCCGAAAAGCCGACGGCATGGTGTTAACAAGAAATATTATAGGCGACGATGCCTTGGAAAAACTAGCAAGCACCGGCATCCCTATTGTGCTTACCGGCGCAACAGCCGCAGCCAATGTTACCCAAGTAAGCTACGACGGCATAGGCGCGTTTAAAGATTTAACCATGCGCCTGATAGATTTATGGTCAAACAACTTAGGCCTTATTGTAACCAGCCTGGCCTTCCCGGCTAACAGGGCCAGGGCCCAAGGTTTCACAAGCGCTTTTACCGCAAAGGGCCTGCCGCAACCGGTTATAGCCTGGGAGGCCGACACGGAAGACCAAATCTACCATGCATTCCATGAAATGTATGACAGCGGCATAAGAAACATCATATGCGGGGATGATATGGTTTGCTTTAACCTTTTAAATATCATCAAAGGCGGAGGAAGATTCGAAAGCAAGCTGGACCCGGGGCATACAGGGCATGATAGTATTAATATTGCTTCTTTCCATGACAGCCATTACCTTTCAACATTCCACCCAGAGATACCCGTTGTAACCCTGGACCCGGGGCGGTTGGGGGATGCCGCTTGTAAGATGCTGATTAACCACATAGAAGATAATACAGCGCCTTCGATATCATATCTGGATTATGAGATACGATTTTAATTACTTGCCATGTTTAGCCTTACCAATATCCAAAACTATAGCGTTGTAAACGTGTTTTAACTTCGTTTACGCTTAGTTTGCAGGCTTACATATATCTCAACATCCAATGTTTCCATAACTATGCACAAAAAACCGTGATATTCCCAGTGCATTTTGTTCATATTTACATATTGAATATTCTGTAACAAGATTGTAACATATAGTGCGGAAGCGGTTGCGCTTTGCTAACCTATGGTGTAAATTCCATTATCTGTTACGGTAAGGGTTTGCATCCAACCATTATAGCGATTTTGTTTGAAATTGAGTTTCACACTGCGCCGAAATGCCCCAAAAATGCATTGATGCATTGCATTTCCGGCTTGCTTCAACCCATTTCAAACCGAAACGCATATATATTCATTTAGTCATAGGAGGCTAACAAAACATGAAAAAACTTTTTCGTATTACCTTGGTCTTGGCTATGCTGGCCGCACTGAGTGTAGCTTTTACAGCATGTAGGGCCGAAGAAGAAACACCTGTAGCCACACCGGAACCTGCCGCAACACCGGCACCCGAGGCAGCAACCCCCGAACCCGCACCTGACCCGGTAGATGAAGAACCGGATGTTGAAGGCGCAGTACTTACCTTCGCATGGTGGGGCGGCGACTTTAGGGCGGAACAAACCCACTACGTACTGGACATGTTCCTGGAACAAAGCCAACATGTATCCTACATCAACCGCGTACTTGCATCATTTGCGGACTACTGGCCCATGCTTTCAATTAACGCCGCAGCCGGCACTTTGCCAGACGTAATGCAGCATGACGTAAGCCGTTTGCTGGAGTATACCGCAAGCGATTTGCTGGCAGACCTCAGGCCATTTATAGCCGATGGCCGCATCAACCTTTCCGACATTCCCGGCTGGGTACCGGAAGCTGGCACAATTGGCGGCGAAGTTATCGCACTGCCAATAGGCATGAATGTAGCCGCAATGCTTTATAACGCCACCTTAATTGAAGAACTTGGCCTGGAAGTACCCCGCAACATCACAATGGATCAATTCATAGAACTGGCCCAGGAAATTTACGAACGCAGCGGCGTACGCACAAACTGGGCACATAATGACCCAGCCAACCAATTAGAAGTTCACTTGCGTGCACAAGGCGCCAACTTCTTTGACGGCAGCCGCTTAGGCGCAACAGCCGACCAAATTGCGGATTTCTTCACCATCATCCGTCAAGGCATAGATGAAGGCTGGCATATCCTCCCAGAGCATATGGAAGGCCGGGAAGGTGCCGAGCAAAACGCAATGTGGTACCCACCAGGCGACGACAACGCACATCTTCGCACCTGGAACACACCTGTATGGTCCAACATGCTTAACGGCTATTTGAACGACTCGCCGGCAGACATGGAAATAGGCATGACCACATATCCGTCAACCAACCCAACACAAGCCAACTTTGGCCGGGCATCCATGTTCCTTTCCATGACCACCCACGCAACCAACCCAGACGGCGCAGCAGAACTTATCAGCTTCTGGATGAATTCATTGGAAGCCCACCAGCACATGCTGGGCGAGCGCGGCGTTATTGTTAACCCAATCATTGCCACTGCCGTATACGACTATCTAAACGAAGGCGCGCAAAGACAAACCGAATTCGTAAACTGGGTAAACAACGGCAACTCCTCACCATTTAACCCAACCCGCCCGGAAGGCGCCGCCGAAGTTATTGCAGAACTTAACGACTTAAGAGACGGCATAACCCACGGCCAAATCACACCACAAGCCGCCGCAGAACATTTCTATGCAGTGGCCAACGACATCCTAAGATAACTATTTCCAATATAAATATCATGATGTAAAATAGGGGAGCTCCGGCTCCCCTTTTGGGTATGGTACAGTTTTGATGATACCGACAAAGGCTTCCATGCCAATCATCCACCCGAATCGCGCTTGCGCGATTTTAAAAAGTTTTTGATCAAACTTTTTTCAAAAAGTTTGCGGGGTTTGGGGCGGAGCCCCAAGGTCTTTCTGATTCTAAAAGCACTAAAAGGGGAATTACCATGAGAGGAATCTATCACTTTTTACGCAGAGACGACGTAGCAGGTGTCGTGTTTGTGTTGCCGTTTGTTATTGGGCTTCTTGCGTTTTTGCTTGTGCCCATGGCACTGTCTTTTTATTATTCGTTAACGGATTACAATATTTTACGCCCGCCGGTGTTCACGGGCCTGGACAATTATCGCCGTATGCTTACGGATGTCCGGCTTAGGGGTTCCCTGCGGGCTACTTTTTATTTTGTGTTCGCTTCCGTTCCGCTAAGGCTGGCCTTTGCGCTGGCCATTGCAATGCTACTGTTTAAGTCTTCTAAGATGATGGGGATTTACCGGGCTATGTACTACCTGCCTTCAATGCTGGGCGGGTCTGTTGCGGTGGCTATTCTTTGGCGGAGGATGTTTTTTGTTACGGGCACTTTTAACAGTATCCTTGGTGTTTTTGGCCTAAACAGGAATTTCCCATGGCTGGGGGATGTACGTACCGCTATCTGGACGCTTATCTTGCTTTCGGTATGGCAGTTTGGGTCTTCTATGCTTATTTTCCTTGCGGGGCTAAAGCAGATACCGGAATCTTATTACGAAGCCGCCAGTATCGACGGCGCAAGTAAGATACGGCAATTTTTCCGTATTACGCTGCCGCTTATCACACCTACTATTTTCTTTAACCTGATTATGCAAACGATTGCCGGGTTTTTGACATTTAACTCCGCGTTCCTTATCACCGACGGCGGGCCTCTTGGCTCTACCAATTTCTTTGCACTTTATATGTACAACCATACATTTGCTTGGGGCAATGCAGGGTACGCCTCGGCGCTGGCTTGGTTTATGCTGGTTCTGCTTGCGATTTTTGCCGGTACACTTTTCGCAACCAAGCGTTTTTGGGTATATGAAGGAGGGTTCTCCTAATGGCTGCTGCTTCACAAGTTATGAAAAGAAAAAGGCGGTACCAGGCCGCTCGGCGTATTATTTCGCATGTTGTTGTGCTTACTGTGGGTATTATTATGATTTACCCGCTTATCTGGATGTTTATGAGTTCGTTTAAGTCCAGTGATGTGATTTTTCATGACCCGGGCCTTATTCCCGAAACTTGGGTGCTTACCAATTATATTACCGGTTGGGCCGGCATTGGCGGACGCTGGACTTTTGCAAATTTCTTTTGGAATTCCTTCTTTTATGCCGGTACAGCTAGTATCGGTGTTGTGCTTTCATCGTCTATGATTGCATATAGTTTCTCTCGCGGAACATACCCTGGCAGAAAGATTTTATTTTCTATTATGATTGGCACTTTGCTGCTGCCGGCCCAGGTGCTTATGGTTCCCACTTATCTTTGGTTCCACCGCTTGGGCTGGATTGGCAGTTATTTGCCGCTTATTCTTCCGGCGTTTTTTGGCGGCGCGTTCTTTATTTTTCTTATTACCAATTTTATGAACGCGATTCCCCGGGATTTGGACGAGGCCGCTAAAATCGACGGGTGTTCTTTTTATGGGATTTACGTAAGGATTATTATGCCATTATCGGTTCCGGCCCTTATTACTGCGGCGCTGTTTTCGTTTATATGGCGCTGGGATGACTTCCTTGGGCCCCTTCTATATATTGCCGGTAATGTGGAACAGTTCCCCGTAAGCCTGGCATTAAGGGTTTTTGCGGACGCTACAACCATCACAGACTGGGGCGCGTTCTTCGCAATGAGTACATTATCACTTGCACCGGCGGTACTGATTTTTATCTTCTTCCAGCGCTATTTGGTTGAGGGGATTAGTACTTCTGGGTTAAAGGGATAGAATATAAAATAGGAGTGATTTCCAGTGCACAACTTGTACATCAATGTTGCCGAGAAGAAAAGCAGCATTAACCGTAATATTTACGGGCATTTTGCCGAGCATCTGGGGCGGTGCATCTACGAAGGGGTATTTGTAGGGGAAGATTCGCCTATCCCTAATACCAAGGGCATAAGGAATGACGTGGCGGCGGCTTTAAAGGCCATGAAAATACCTGTACTGCGCTGGCCCGGCGGCTGCTTCGCAGACGAGTATCACTGGAAAGACGGCGTAGGCCCAAGGGAAAACCGAAAAAAGATGGTTAACACCCACTGGGGCGGCGTGGTGGAAGATAATTCCTTCGGCACCCATGAGTTTATGGAACTATGCGCCCAACTGGGCTGTGAGCCCTATGTAAACGGCAACCTAGGCAGCGGCACTATCCAGGAAATGAGCGAATGGGTAGAGTATATGACCTTCGACGGCCTGTCTCCTATGTCTGAATGGCGCCGCAAAAACGGCAGCGAGAAGCCCTGGCGGCTAAAATATTTCGGCGTTGGTAACGAAAACTGGGGCTGCGGCGGCAATATGCGCCCGGAATACTACGCCGACGAATACCGCCGCTACGCAACATATGTACGGAACTACAGCGGCAACCAAATCTATAAAATCGCCTGTGGCAGCAGCGGTTTAGATTATGATTGGACAGAGCAAGTAATGAAAATAGCCGGCCGCTACATGGACGCCATAACCTTGCACCACTACACCCTCCCAACCGGCAACTGGCAGAAAAAAGGTGCAGCCACCGGCTTTTCGGAAGCCGAATACTACCAAACCATGGTAAACTGCCTAAAAATGGAGGAACTGGTATCCAACCACCTGCAAATCATGAACAAATACGACCCCGAGCATAAAGTAGGCCTAATAGTTGACGAATGGGGCACCTGGTACGACGTAGAGCCCGGCACAAACCCCGGCTTCCTATACCAACAAAACACCATGCGCGACGCGCTGGTTGCCGCTGTTACGCTAAACATTTTTAATAAATACAGCAGCCGCGTAGTAATGGCCAATATTGCCCAAACGGTAAATGTACTGCAAGCAGTAGTACTAACCGAAGGCGCGAAAATGGTACTAACGCCGACTTACCACGTATTCGAAATGTACAAAGTGCATCAAGACGCAATGCTGGTAGGCAGCTATATCCAAACCGAAACCATCGGCGATTATAATATCCCCAACCTAAGTGTTTCCGCGTCCACAGACGCAGAAGGCGCGCTAAACATAACCTCTGCCAACCTATCAATGTCAAAGTCCGCGCCTGTTGTATGCGATATAGCAGGAATGGGCGTAAAATCTGCCACCGGGCGGGTTTTAACCGGCCCCGTAGGCGCATACAACAGCTTCGAGGCCCCGGAAACCGTAAAAGTTGCGGACTTCTCCGATATAAAAATCGAAAACGGCAAGCTGACTTTCGAACTACCGCCAAACAGTGTACTGCTGGTAACAGCCCGCTAATGCAGCAAATCTCTGACGGAAGAACCGTTATCTGCAAACGCTGCCTACTATCCCAACTACAAGATTCTGACCACGCAGCACATATCTACGAGTATATTGCCTCCCTGCCAGACGATGTAAAAGCAAGCGCGGCAGCAATCCAACAAAGGCTGGATTTCTGCCGCGCTTGTGATAACCTAATAAACGGAATGTGCAAAATCTGCGGCTGCTACGTAGAAGTACGCGCCGCGAAAAGGGGACAGGCCTGCCCGGCCGTACTCCCAAAATGGTAAAACCTATAGCGAACGCGCTTGAGAAGCCCGCTCAGACTGCGCCAAAAAACGCATTGGTGCATTGCGATTTTCTGGCTTGCTTCGCGGTTCTCAAGTGCGTTCGCTATAGTTGGCACAATCATAATAACAAGACCCCAAGGTCTTAACCCGTAAAATCCCCGAAGGAGAGCCACAATGAACAACCAATTAGTAGACCAAAGCACCCTGCTGCCAATAATAGACGCCATAGTAAAACGCACAATGCGTATGGACATGACCTGGGACTGGCCCTGCGGCGTGGCGTACTACGGCATAAGCCAGGCCTATGCTTCAACCGGCAACGAAGAGCACTTGGCCCTGTTAAAAGGCCGTATAGACGAATATATAGACTTAGGGCTGCCGGGCTGGTCGGTAAACGCCTGCGCAATGGGCCACGCAATGATAACCCTATACGAGGCCACAAACGAGCCAAAATACTGGGAAATAGCCCTAAGCAAGCTGGATTACCTGCGTAATACCGCACTGCGGTTCGGCGACAAAGTCCTACAGCACACAGTAAGTTCCAAAAACGACTTTCCAGAGCAAGCCTGGGCCGACACCCTGTTCATGGCGGCCTATTTTATGCTGCGGGCCGGTGTAATCCTGGAAGACGAGAGCCTAAAAAACGACGCCCTAAACCAATATTACTGGCATATAAAATACCTGCAAAACCCAGAAAGCGGCCTATGGTACCACGGCTACGATAATTTAACCCAGGGCCATATGAGCGGCTTCTTCTGGGGCCGGGCCAATGCCTGGGCCGCATATACTATGAGCCAGGTAGGCAGTGTATTGCCGGAATGGTATCTCTATCCCCAAACCCTGGATGTTATAGGCTCGTTGAACGAGCAGCTATCCACACTAAAACTGCTTCAAACCGAAAACGGCCTGTGGCGCACCTTGCTGGATGACCCGGAAAGCTATGAAGAAGTATCCGCCTCTTGCGGCATAGCCGCCGCAATGGCAACACGGGGCAACCCCCTCCACAGAAAGCACATAAAGGCAGCCATGGACGGCGTACTAAAAAACATCGCCCCCGACGGCAAAGTGCTAAACGTATCCGGCGGTACGGCCATAATGCGTGACCGGGAAGGCTACCGCAGTATAAGTCGCGACTGGATCCAAGGCTGGGGTCAAGGCCTTGCGCTGGCATTCCTGGCATCGGTGCTACGAATGGTTAATGCCGCAGGCACGTCCTCCGCGCTGTAATTGCGAAATCAATGAGAAACCGTCCTGCCCGAGCCGAAAAGCGCGAACGTTCCAACGTGTTTTAGGCGACAGGCATGGCTGATTTCGAATTATTTCGCTAATATATGTAGTCAAACAATAAAAAGGTGGTGCAAAATGTTATTAGAATCCATTAAAACCAGGCGCAGTATCCGAAAATTCAAGCCGGTATCCATTACAAAGGAGCAAATCCGGGTAATGCTGGAAGCCGCAATGCTATCCCCATCTGCCTGCAATACCCGTCCATGGCGCTTCATAGCCATAACCAACAGGGAAATGCTAAACAAGCTGGCCGACGTTCACCCCTGGGCGGCAATGATGCGTACCGCTTCCCTATGTATAGCCGTTGTGGCGCTGCCAAAAACCCAAGAAACCCACCCAGACGGCCTGCCGGAAGGGTTCTACCCCCAAGACTGCAGTGCCGCAACCCAAAATATTATCCTACAAGCCGAATCTATGGGGCTGGGCTCATGCTGGTGCGGTGTCTATCCAAGGGAAAAAACTATGGAAGCCATTTACCAAGCCCTAAACATCCCCCATGACGAAATCCCATTTGGCCTAATAGCCATAGGCGAAAAAGACGAATCCCCAAAACCCCGCGGCCGCTACGAAGAAGCCAAGGTAACATGGGTTGAGTAGATTTCCATTTTAAAAACCGGCTGCCAAACAGAACAGCCTTATCGCTGCCAGAAATGCAAAATCTTGCATTTCCGGCAACAGACAAGGCTGTTTCTAATTTACTAGCTTAGTCTTGGGATACAGGAAGTAACACAATCCGCTGAACGATAACGCGGTCGGCTCGCATAAGTGCGACTAAGTTCCCTACTGTCTCGTCAAACGGGTTGGCTGCGATAATCCTATTAGCCGCTGTGCTAACCAAAAGCGGGGTAGCATTAGCAACAGGGTTGGGGATGCGTACTATTCTTGTACCGCCAAGAGATGTTTCAAAAACCAATTCACCGGTTTCACGTACTTTTTCCATGTTTTCACCTCCTTTCAATTAGCAGAATAATTTCTGCGATGCTTTTACGCTGAAATTATTCTGCGGTTTTTGCCGCAGGCAAAAAAATTACCTACGCTTTTCTGTAATTTCTGCGGCTTAGCGCAGTTGAAGCACCCGAACCTTACGAACCTGGTGAACATTATCTTCCTGGACCGAGTTTAACTGCATGGCCAGGTTGTATAGTTCTGTGTCGGTTGCTAATACATCGAAATGGCGGAAAGAAAACACGCCAGGGTTGTAACTTAGTACAATCCTTCTTTCACGTTCGTTCATTGTAACCCTCCTTTCATATAGAATTGAAACTGTTCGTATTCCCATGGGTCATTAGTCCAATAGGTCTGACCTCTTGGTTGTTACCAATTCGGCCCCCCGTATAGATGTAGGGATACCGCCGCCGGTGATAATAATCTCGCCGGCTATCATTGCTTCCATAGTGGCTTCGGCACGTTCGGGAGTAAGGGTCGTATCCGCACGGGGGATAGTCAGCCTCACTTTCTTGCCAAGGTTGGAATTGAATATTAGTAATGCGTTAGTTCTTGTGGTCATTTTTTCACCTCCCTTCAATTAGCAAATTAGCAATTTACGTTTCTGCGGTGCTTGCCTTACGCGCCCTCGTCTACCAACTCTGTGGTTATGGTCAAAAACGCATTGTTGCCTATGCGGTCTGTCAACCCGGCCACAGCTTCTAAGAAGTTGTCTACTTGGGTGCTTTGGATGCCGGGGTTGATATTGTGATACGAATGTATCGTATCGCCTGCGTCGTCGGTAAACCGCAGAGAGGCTGATATATGCCTGCTTACTACTGCCACTGTCTCACCTCCTCTCGTAAATTATTATCGCGCCGCCGGGTAAGCATATTTAGGATACGACTTCCCTGTTGCTACGTTCGTGCGACTTGATGAGGCAATTATACTCGATACGTGTAATATATTTCTAAGAACGAGTCTAAGATTTTGTCAAAACAAATATTTTGGTATACTTTTGATATGTAATAGCTGTGTATGAGAGGACGTGACTTATGAAAATAATCCTGGCAAGCGACCATGGGGGCTATGCCATGAAAAATGAACTGGCCCAGTATGTTGCCAATATGGGCCACGAAGTAACCGATATAGGCACCCATAGCGATGAAAGCACCCACTATCCCATATTCGGGAGGCTGGCAGCCGAAAAGGTGGCCACCGGTGCCGCCGACCTTGCGATACTTGTATGCGGAACCGGCTTTGGCATCTCTTTGGCCGCGAACTCCGTACAGGGTGTGCGCTGTGTAAACTGTACGGAGCCGTATACCGCGCTGTTGTCGCGGCAGCACAATAACACCAACGCCTTGGCACTTGGCGCAAGGGTAATTGGCATAGACCTTGCGAAAATGATTGTAGAAACATGGCTTGCAGCCAGCTTCGACAGCGGCGGCCGTCATACCACCCGTGTAGATATGCTAACAGCCATGAGCGAAAAACCGGCACCCGGCGCATACAAGGCGCCAAGCAGCCTATGAGCGGCATAAGCATCCACCCAAGCATACTGTGTGCCGACCATGGCAACTTGGCTGGAGAAGTTAAACAAATGACGGCGGCAGGCGCGGACTATTTCCATGTAGATGTAATGGACGGGGATTTCGTGCCCAATTTCGCCTGCGGCGCAGAAATACTAAAATGCATAAAAAAGCATAGCAATACCCCCATAGATGCCCATCTGATGGTTAATAACCCCGGGGCGCATATCGGGTTTTTCCGGGAATTAGGGGCCGATATTATAACCATCCATCCGGAAGCCGATAAGCAGGCCGCACGCACATTATCGGCAATAAGCGCATTGGGCGCCGTCCCCGGTATTGCAATTAACCCCGGCACATCTGTAGAAACTATTAAGGAACTGCTGCCCATATGCAGGCATGTACTGGCTATGACAGTTAATCCCGGCTTTGGCGGTCAACGCTTCTTGGACTTTACCTTGGAAAAAATCGAATACCTTGGGAAGCTTGCCAAACAGCATGGCTTCACGCTCTCGGTGGATGGTGGCGTGTCCCGGGATAATATAAAAAAGCTGGCACTCCTTGGAGTCACCAGCTTTGTTGTGGGCTCGGCCTTATTTGGCCAACATGATTATGCAGAGGCTATACGTGAGTTAAGAAGCGAAGTTTCTACACCCTCCTCGGTCTAGCCAATCCTTAAATGTTCATATGCAAAATTGGAATATTGCCCAATATTGATATTATAGGCAGCAGAAAGCACAGCCACATAATATTGGGTTTATTTTCATTTGTTGCGCTGCTGCGAATGATAAATGTGAGGATTAAATGAACAATTGCAAGTACAATCGGAATCACGAACGCGACAACCGCTTTTGACAGATACAAAGGGTTTGGCATTATGTTGACTTGCATTTGCTCTGGCAGATTGCCCCATATAATTAGGTATATTACCATTGGCAACAAACTAACGATTGTGGACACTACTTGGAACTTTGTGAAATTTACTGTTTTCATGGGATTTCCCTCCTGATATTTGGTTTTAGATTTGTTGTATGTGTAATGTGGCCCAGTTGCTTTGAGTTACTCCAATTCACCTTGCTTACGACGAGCAATGTTGCGAAGCATAATAGATACTATAAGTTCAACAACACCGCCGACGGCTACGCCCATACTTGCTAAACGTAATCCAAGCACCCCACCTGGATATTCGCCTAAAGTGAAGCTGATGAAAAGCAGAATTGCACTCACGCCAAACAAGGCGGCGGCCACTATGCCGTTTACCATGCTGATTGTATGCATGGTGCCTGTTGCAGAATTTACACCGGTAACCGGGCGTGGCCCGTTTGAATTGTTGCTAATGCTGTGTGTCATAAAAATTCTCTCCTTTTATACGTTATAGGGTTTGATTAACTCATTCAATGGACGGCGTTCTTTAACATGCCTTATCCACCGTATGATATTGTGGGCGTTCTGTAAGCCGTAATACAGCGTTGATATTCCGTAATAGTCCTTGTCGTCCAAATTCTCTGTTGGAATCGCCTTTGCAATATTTTCAAATTGCATCAATGCTTGCTGTATAAACAGTTCATATTCTTGCAAGCGAATGTCACGTACTTCTTTCGGCAATTCACCGTAGAAAAATATCTGTGCTAACTGGGCTTCACCGCTTGCTTTAAGGTCTATAGGGGCAGAGAGCCATTCCATAAAAACCTCTTTGCCTGTGGCGGTTGCCTTGTAATACCTCTTGAGCCGCTTACCCTCCATTTGCTCCGTCATGGTTAGCAAGCCTTTGTCCGTCAAGGTTTTAAGGGTTGGATACATTCTCCCATAGCTAACCCTGTAAAAATTACCAATACTGTTTTCGACCTCCTTTTTAATATCGTAGCCTGTTAGTTCTGTGTCTAGAACCATGCCTATTAAAATGTAGTCAAGCATCGTCTCACCTTCTCGAATATATTCAATGGATATATTGTAATGCATATATTCAAGTGTGTCAATAGTTTAAAAAATTTTTTTTGTGAAAAAATTTATTGCATTTGCAAAGCCCTGCAAATTCACCTTTTACGGCTTTTTGCAGGGCTTTATATCATCGACCGATGTTTTCTGAGTCGGCCGGTTTGAACATTAGACTTCTCCGGAAACTCCGAATAAGCGGCTACAAATATACGTTAAAGCCCGCGATATTCGTGACCGCAAAGGAAGTTTCCGAAGAAGTCTATTATTGTTTATACTTACACAGGCTCTAAGCTGCTTGCTGCTAAGCAATCTTTGATAAACTCCGCTTTCCCGTCTATATATGCGTCTATGTCGTTTCCATGTTCTTTTGCCAGGTCTAGCTTTAGTGCGCCGTACTTTTCGGCAGCGGCAGGGTTGGCCCGCAGATAGTCCTGCAATTTCAAATGGCGGCTAAGTTCCGCGCTGTTTGACGGGCATACATACATATGATATTCCATAAAATCGTCGGGTATTTCCCGTTTAAACACTTCGCGGCCTGGTATGCCGTAGTCTCCTGCGTGGTGGTAGCCTATTGTTTCCAACCGCTTTTTGATGTCCGGGAATATGTTCATGGATGCTATTTCTATATCAAAATCTATAATTGGCTTGGCCGAAAGCCCTGGGACGCTTGTACTGCCTACATGGTGTATATCTACTGTTAGGTCGGATATATATGAAAGCAGGTATGCTTTTATCTTCTCAAACTCCATTGGCCATTCTGTATTATATGGCTCAACAACTATAGTGCATTCAATTGAGAATGACGGTTTTTGTCATTCTTAATTGAATCACTTTCCGAAGCCATAGCAATTTCAATCCCGCATTTTGGATTGAAATTGCTATATGGGGCTTATTCTTTTGCCGCGCATGTAAACGGAGGTGTATGTTAGTTTTCCTTTAATGCGTTCCGATTTCATTAGGTGGATTTTACTGGCCGTTTCGCCAAAAGGGGTTATATGCTGGGGACTTGCGTCTGTTATTACCCTGCGCCCCAGGGTGATATGAGGGGTAAATTTGCGTTTTTCCATGCCTTGGTTGGATACATTATGGGCCAGCTTGCGCTGTAAATCCTGTAAGGGCTTATTTTCCTTTAATCCGGCCCACCATGTATCGCCGCCGGCACCTTTGAAATAGCCAGTGCGGTCTATTTCTATTGTAAACGGGTCAAAATTTGTGCTGTCCATTGCCGATTTTATTGCGGCGGTTTGGGCTGGATTGCAGTCGCCTAAAAAGGCAAGGGTTAGATGCAGGTTTTCGGGCAAAGTGAAATTGCCGCCCTTTGAACGGACGCGGAGGTGCTCTTGCAGGGCGGTTAGTTTGCCTTTCGTTTCGGTTGTGAAGTTTATGGCTATGAATAGCCGCTGGTATGGGTTTGTCATGTGGGGTCACTTCCATTCATGAAATAAATTTATACAAGGGAATTGTGTCAGGGCGGTTTATTCATGGGAACAATCTTATCATAATTAATAAGAAGAAACTTTCTTACACCCCTATTGACTTATTGGGTCAATTGAATTATAATTGACCCATCAAGTCAGTCAAGCAATTACATTTTAGTCAATGACGATTCGAACCATTATAACTTTAGTATCTACGTGGAGTTTTGATGATACCGACAAAGGCTTTCCCATAACTATAAAAAACCCTCTACCATATACACCATAAAGGAGAGTGATTCAATGATTGCAGAAGAAAAACAAAAATTCATGGCCCTGGAAGAAGACAAACGCGAGCGAATTCTTAATGCCGCAATGACAGAGTTTTTAGCCGGTTTTAAAAAAGCCTCCACGGATAATATAGTACGGGCGGCGGGGATATCCAAGGGGCTGCTGTTCCACTACTTCGGCACTAAGGAGAACCTGTACAACTTCCTAGTAGACTATGCAGTACACACGGTTCAATCTGAATATCTTGACCTAATTAACACACACCAGCCAGATATACTAGACAGCATATGGCAGCTAAGCCTGCTAAAACAAGATTTGTCTAAACGTTACCCTACCATGTTCGAGTTTTTAACCCGCATATATGTAGACGACAAGGACTGCCCCGCAAAAGAACATCTGGTAAGGTTTCACGCCATACAGGCCAAGGTCATGCAAGATGTATATGCCCACTGCGATAAAAGCCTGTTTAGGGACGATATCGCACCGGATAAAGCCATAGAAATTATTACATGGGCAGTATCGGGCTACTCGCAAACAAAGGTAGACCAGGCAAACGCCGATACCGGCACCGTAAGCGAGGTAATAAAAAACTATGACGCTTTCCTGGAGGAATTTAAGGCATACTTGGAAATTTTAAGGAAGTGCTTCTATAAATAAGAAGGGCAGCGCCCATAATAAGGAGGAAATCAAATGAAGTTAAGCGTAGAAATCAAAAATTTAAACAAGTACTTCGGCAAGTTTCAGGCCCTAAAGGACATTAACCTGCAAATCAATGAGGGCGAAGTTTTCGCGTATATCGGGCCTAACGGCGCGGGCAAGTCCACCACTATTAGGGTGCTTCTTGGGATACTTCAAGCCACGTCCGGCCAGGTCAAGGTTTTTGGCCAGGACGCTTGGAAGGACGCCGTTGAAGTTCATAAGCGCATAGCCTATGTGCCCGGCGATGTTAATCTTTGGCCCAACCTTACCGGCGGCGAAGTTATAGACCTGTTTGTAAAACTTCGCGGTTCCCATGACCAGGCCCTTCGGGAGCGATTGATTCGGGATTTCAACCTTGACCCAACCAAGAAATGCCGCACATATTCCAAGGGCAACCGCCAAAAAGTAGCGCTGGTTGCGGCATTTGCCTCCAATGCGGATTTGTATATTTTAGACGAGCCAACAAGCGGCCTGGACCCGCTAATGGAGCAAGTTTTCCAAGAGTGCGTGCTGGAGCAAAAGAACAAAGGCAAGGGTGTGTTTTTATCCAGCCATATAATGTCTGAAGTGGAAAGGCTTTGCGACCGTGTGGGCATTATCCGCGAGGGGCAGCTGGTAGAAGTGGGCACCCTTGACGACCTTAGGCACCTAACCAGTTACACCATGACCGTATCAACAGAAAGGGCAATAGAAGGGCTGGATAAGCTGGACGGGGTCTACGACATTGCCAAAGACGAGGGCAGCGTTAAATTCCAAGTTAATACAGATAAAATGGGTGCCGTAATCGGACATATTACACCCTTTGGCATAAAGAAACTGGAAAGCACACCGCCGTCGCTGGAAGAACTGTTCATGCGCCATTACGGTGCAACTAGCTAGGGGGGCCGTTTATGACTGGATATTTTGAAAACACGATGCAGCTAACCCGCTTCATGCTAAGAAGGGAGCGTATTTCTTCCACTGTATGGATTGCGATGCTGGTATTGATAATTGTAGGCCTTGTACCGGGCATGTACATGGCTTTAGACGCCACTGCCCGTAACGAGATGCTGGGCGTTTTGGCAAACCCGGCAATGGTTGCCATGGCAGGCCCTGCATATGCGGAAATTCACGGGACCTTTGGCGCGTTTTATACGAACCTCTTGTACATTTTTACGGCGCTTACCGTTGGGATTATGAATATTTTCCTGGTAGTGCGCCACACCCGGGCCGACGAAGAGAAGGGGCGTTATGAAGTACTGCGCTCTTTGCCAATGGGGCGGCTTGCAAGTATTAACGCAGCTATGATTACTGCGGTTATAGTAAACGCGGCTCTTGCAGTGTTTATGGGGATTTTTATGTTCCTTGGCGGGTTTATTGGCGATACTTATATGAGTTTTGGCGGCTCTGTGCTTTGGGGCGTTGGGCTGGGTGTTACGGGGCTTGTTTTTGCGGCACTTACTGCACTGTTTTGCCAGCTTTCTGCAATTACCAGGAGTGTTATGGCTTATTCTTTCGTTGCGCTTATTTTCCTGTATCTGCTGCGCGCCCCTGGGGATATGAACCCGGACATGGAATGGCTTGCGCTTATTAGCCCACTTGGGCTTATCATGCGCACACAAGTTTATGGGTACAATAATTGGTGGCCCATTTGGATTATGCTTACAACTGCGGCAGTTATAACGGTTATTGCATACAGGCTAAACGCCACACGGGATATCGACCAAGGGCTTATCCCGGCAAGGCCCGGTAAGGCTTACGGTGGGTGGCTGCTGGGTTCCGCAACGGGGCTTACCTTTAGGCTGCAGCGCTTTCTTGTGATAATGCTGGTTGTAGGTATGCTTTTACTTGGTGCCAGTTACGGGTCAGTGCTTGGGGAAATCGAATCATTTGTAGCCAGCAACGAGTTTTACCAACAGCTAATACTTGCCCCGGCGGGGATAGATATTAGTATATTGGAAGGAATGCCCGTTGAAGAAGCCATCGGACTTATGAACCAGCTGCTAAGCGCGGCAGGCTTTACGGTAGCCGAGATGTTTGCAGGGTTTATAACCGGTACGATGGCATTAATGGGCCTAGCCGCCCTTGTTGTGTTCACATTAAAGGCCAAGTCCGAAGAAAAGGACATAAGGGCGGAGTTGGTGCTGGCCGGTTCTGTTAGCCGTACTACGTACATGCTTGGGTTTGTTGTTGTGGCATTTGTTTCGGCGGCGCTTTTACAGGCTGGTATGGGGCTTGGGCTTTATGGTATGGCATCCACTGCCCTTGCTAACCCGGCAGATATGTCGCTTGGGTTTGTTATGCGGTCATCCTTGGTATATGTACCTGCGTTGTGGATTTTTATTGGCCTTACTGTGCTTCTTATTGGCTTGTGGCCCAAGGGAACGGGGATTGTTTGGGGGTATTTTGCCTATTCGTTCTTTATGGACCTAATTGGCAGCTTCGAGATTTTCCCCAGTTGGATGGCTTATACAACCCCGTTTGGGTTTGTGCCTCAACTGCCTATGGATGAGGTTAATATGCTTACTATGCTGCTAATGTCTTTAGTGGCGGCAGGGCTTACGGCTCTTGGGGTTTTCTTTTATAACAGGCGGGATATTAATGCCGTTAGCCACTAGAGTGCAGTTGAATACAGCTTCTTATGTTGCGTACTATGACCGCATGGCATATAATTGCGGAAAATAGTAGCTGACAATAGTTTCAAAAGGAGATGACATAATGGGAATGACAGACCGGCAGTTTGATGCCTATATGCTAAGCCTCCTGGAAGACCTTAAAGAGGCATTAGAGGAAAACCCGGACAATAAAAAATTAAAGAAGATGATTGCAAGAATTGAAGGGCAGTTACTCCGCCCATAGTTGTCGCTGTAGTAATTCGTGCATTGTATCAAACCAACATACCGCCAACATTCCCGCTTGATACTTGGGATTGCTGGCGGTCTTTTTTTTCAGCGATGCGTTGCCGTGGCAAAATGATATTGTCTGGAAAACTTCATCACAATGGAATCATATTATGCTTGTTTTGCTGATGTTTTGCGAGCATTGCGACGAGAGATAACTAACCAAATAATTACTGCAAGCAGAAATACATATAAGTTGTATGTTGATATCCAATGACCGTGAGTGCCGGGGCGGTCAAAAATGCCTGTATTCCCAAAATTCCAAACTATGTGTGTCATCATAATGGGGAACAGGGAGAAATGCCGCCTAAAAATCAAATTCCAAATGCAGTGCATTATAATCCAAAATATCATACTAAATGAAATAATCACGGAAAGGCCAGCAACCCCACCAAAAGCCACGTGGGTTGGGATATGGCTAAGAGCAAACAAGGCAGCAGTTACTAAAACAGCTACAAAATCGTTTTTGATAAGACCGTATATTCTTGTTTGAATAAAGCCTGTATACAGCGTATCTTCCACTAATGACGTCACTACAGAAAAGAACAGGAATTGCATAATCAGATTAGTGGGGCGAAAGTCCCAATCCGAAAGTAGCCACGGCAAAATTGCATTAAACATCAGTATAACAGCAGAAAGTATCAAGCCAATACGCAGGGCTGGCCAAAGGTTTTTTGTATGTAGCCCTATAGATGATAAGCCTTGTTTTTTGAATATGATTATGCAAAATAATGGCCCAGTTATTAACACAGCTGACATTATAGTGGAAACAGTATCCCCAAACGGCGCATTCGGCAAAGTGCTAAGAAATGAAAAAACATAAGTTACAATGCAAGCATATATAAAGAAAACCAGAGCAATAATAGCATCTTTTTTAGTGTACTTAGACACCTCTTGTTTGTAATGTGAAAACATGTGTTGCCTCCTCTTTGATTTTTCGCCGCCACCGGTGGCGAATGTTTTAGCCCCCGGCAGGGCCCACAGACGGTTATGGCAACGCCTAACTGTCAGAGTGGGGTCACACACTCCAAGGGAGGGTGTGAAAACTGCCTCCGCTGACATCATTTTGCCTGTGCTGATAGACTATCAGTACCAATAATTATAGCATGGGTAAAGCGGCAAAGTCATGATAATATTTTTGATTTTTGCATTCCTGCGATACAAGATTTTATGTTGACGGAGAGCGCGCATAATTATTCGCTTTTTTTGCTCATCACGGCAGCCCCTTGTATGATATTATTACATCAACAAAAATCGAAGGAGCAAAACTACATGCTAAACTTTCCGTCAATTAGTTTTCCGGGTAATTGTGATGAAGCTATTACCTACTACAAAGAGGTACTTGGGGCAGAGGTAAAAGCGATTATTTATAACGGGAACGACTGGGCAGACCCTAATATGGACAAATCTTTGCCGCAAAACTTTGTAACATATTCGGAGGTACTGCTATTTGGTACTCCTGTAATAATGACCGATGGGGCAAGAAAGAAAATGTCCTGCGATAATTTTTCGTTTACCCTTTCTCTTAATACTGAAGAGGAAGTGACTGACATTTTTAATAAACTTGCAGACGGCGGTGAAGTTGTTGAAGCTCTGGGGACGGAGTTTAGCGGTTATCTTATGGGTTGTGTAAATGACCGTTTTGGTATTTCATGGACTGTTTCAATTTATTTTGAGTAGTTTATATTTGTGGGGAGAAACTATGGGAAAAAACCACCTGCTTACAAGAATTTAGATTTCTTGCAGGCAGGTGGTTTTTGTGGGTGTTGCACTGCTTTCGTTTGGGACGGCTATGATATGGAAGCAGAGGAGGCTGCTGCTTTTCGTTTCTCTTTGACGATTCGTATGCTTTCTGCTAAACAAGTATCGCAGACGTTTAAATCCCTTACACTAAGCTTATACTCCGGCTTGCTGCATACAGTGCATAGCCGCTCTTTATCCTGCTCGTATAAATCTATGGTGATAACGCCGTCTGTATTGTAAAATGCCATCAAATCGCCTTTTTCCCACTTTTTTTCACGCCTCATCTCTACCGGTAGTAAAAGACGGCCCAGTTGGTCAATTCTTCTGGTGGTTACTATTGTCATTTTTAATTACTCCTCCTTTATTGGCTTAGA